>MTEU01004792.1_pt1 | contig 12354 bp, 10 predicted proteins | sample 1042701 | NCBI WGS metagenome assembly MTEU01 (sample SAMN06185813, study PRJNA358809) | soil metagenome | isolation source: naturally attenuated soil | place: India | collected 2015-05-23
GGGCGTGCCCGCGAACACCGGCGAAGCCGGTGCCAGGCACCGCGTCGCCTGATTCGCGGGCACGCCCGCTCCCACAGGTTCAGTGTCGCCTTTGAGGTGCAATCAGCGCACGCCCGGCGAAACGATGATCTTCACGTTCTCCTCCTTGTTGTTGACCAGCTCCTCGAAGCCCAGCTCGACAATCTGCTCCAGCCCGATCCGCCCGGTCACCAGCGGGCGAATATCCAGCCTGCCGTCAGCGATGAAAGCAATGACATCGGCAAACTCGCCGTTGTAGGCCAACGCCCCCAGCACCTGCTTTTCGGTGGACACCAGTTCGAAGAAGTTGAACTCGCTGGGTTCTTCGAAAATGCCCACCAGTACGCACTTGCCCGCCTTGCGGATGGTGTCGATGGCCAGCTTGGCCGTGTGCTTGTTGCCGATGCATTCAAAGCTCACGTCCGCCCCCAGCCCAGCAGTCAGCTTGCGGATTTCCGCCAGGGCGTCGCACTGGCTGGGGTCCAGCACCACGCTGGCGCCAACTTCCTTGGCCTTGGCCTTGCGTGCCGAGGACATCTCCAGTGCGATCACCTGCGCCGCGCCAGCCGCCTTGGCACACATGATGGTGCACAAGCCGATTGTGCCGGCGCCGACCACCACCACTGTCTGGCCAAGCAGGCTACCGGCCTTCTTTACCGCATGCATGCCCACCGCCAGCGGCTCGATCAGTGCCCCGGCCTCTGCCGGGAAACCCTGCGGCAGCCGGTACAGCAGGTTGGCGGGCACGTTGACCAGTTCGGCAAAGGCGCCGTTGTTCATCAGGCCGGTGAAGGCCAGGCGCTCGCAGATGTTGTACAGGCCGTGAGTGCAGTAGTAGCAGGTGCCGCAATGCTGGCAGGCGTCCGCAGCCACCGGGTCACCGACGGCAAAACCTTCCACGCCTTCACCCAGCTTGGCGATCTGGCCGCAGAATTCGTGGCCGAGGATGCACTGACCCTGTATGCCGGTCAGCGGGTGTGGTGCTTCCACGGGGATGAATACCGGACCGGCGACGTATTCGTGCAGGTCGGAGCCGCAGATACCGCACCAGTCCACCTTGATCTGCACCCATCCTGGCGCAGGGTCGGCCGGCAGGGGCACCTGTTCGACGCGAATATCATTGCGGCCATGCCAGACGGCAGCACGCATGTGGGTGTGGCTCAGGTCGTTCATTGCTTTTCTCCAGGCTCACGGAAAGGGCTTAGTGCTTGCGCAGGAACGCGAGCAGTTGCTGGTTGACCTGTTCGGCCGCCTCCATCTGCACCATGTGGCCGGCCTCAGGCAGCACCAGCACTTCAGCCTCCAGCCCTTCGGCATGGCTGGCCGGAATGATCGCGTCCTTGCCACCCCACACCACCAGTGCCGGGTGCTGCCCCAGCACCCCGCGCAGGTCATGGCGCTGTCGGTCGCCGTCGGCGATGGCCGATGCCAACAGGCGCAGCGCCTCGTCCACACCTTCCAGGCGCTTGAACTTGAGCATGTCCTCCAGCATCTGCCGGGTGACGAGTGCCGGGTCGGCAAACAGCTGCACCATCTGCGGCTTGAGGGCATTGCGATTGGCGGCAGCGACGAAGCCTTGCAGGTACTGCCCGTTGATTGCCTCGCCCAGCCCGGCACTGGCCACCAGGCTCAGGCTGGCAACCCGCTGCGGCGCCAGGCGCGCCACGTTCAGGCTGACCGCGCCGCCCATGGAGTGGCCGGCCAGGTGGGCCTTGGCGATGTCCAGGTGGTCGAGCAGGGCCAGCACTGTTTCGCTCAACTCGTCCAGGTCGCCCCGTTGCAGGGCCTTGGCCGACTCGCCATGGCCAGGCAGGTCGAGGGCGATCACACGTCGCTCGGCAGCCAGCGCCGGGTGGTTGAACAGCCAGTTGTTGAGATCGCCACCAAAGCCGTGCACCAAAACCAGTGGCGTGCCACCTTCGCCCAGCTCGAACCAGCGCAGCAGACGGCCCCCCACTTGCGCCTTCTGAGGGGCCGGCCCCTGAGCCTGGTCGGCGCCACCCTCGGCGACGAACTCGGCCTGGAAGCGCTGCACCACGGCATCGATTTCAGCCTCTTCGGCTTCGCCTTCCACCACTACTGCCAGCAGGGCACCGACCGGCAGGGTTTCATCAGGCCTGGCCACCTGGCGGCGCAACACACCGCTGAACGGGGCTTCGACACTGCTGCTGATCTTGTCGGTCTCGACATCCAGCACCTCGTCACCCTTGTTGATTTCGTCACCTTCCTGTTTCAGCCAGGTATCCACCCGGCCCTCGGTCATCGACAGGCCCCACTTGGGCATGGTCAGGGTATGGATCTGGCTCATGCGGCACTCCTTGCGGCTTCGATCACTTTGCGTACCGCAGCCTCGATCTTCGCCGCGTCAGGGATGTACAGGTCTTCCAAGGCATCGGAGAACGGCACAGGAGTATGCGGGGCGGTGACCATTTCTATCGGGCCCTTGAGCGCGCCGAAGGCCTTCTGTGCCACCAGCGCGCTGATGTCGGTGGCCATGGAGCAACGCGGGTTGGCTTCGTCGATAACCACCAGGCGGCCGGTCTTTTCCACGCTTTCCAGGATGCTGTCCTCGTCCAGCGGGCTGGTGGTGCGCAGGTCCAGCACCTCGCAGTCGATACCCTGGCGGGCCAGGTTGTTGGCTGCTTCCAGCGCCACATGCACCATGCGGCCATAGGTGACCAGAGTCACGTCGTCACCATCACGCAGGAAGTTGGCTTCGCCGAACGGCACGGTGTAGACCTCTTCCGGCACCTCGCCTTGCATGCTGTACAGCAGCTTGTGCTCGCAGAAGATCACCGGGTCGTTGTCGCGAATCGCCTGTATCAACAGGCCCTTGGCATCGTACGGCGAGGACGGGCAGACCACCTTCAGGCCAGGAATGTGTGTCCACAGCGAGGTGAGCATCTGCGAGTGCTGGGCCGCCGCACGCAGGCCAGCGCCGTACATGGTGCGCATCACCAACGGGGTGACCGCCTTGCCGCCGAACATGTAGCGGAACTTGGCGGCCTGGTTGAGGATCTGGTCCAGACAGCAGCCGGCGAAGTCGACGAACATCAGCTCGCACACCGGGCGCAGGCCCTGGGTGGCAGCACCAACGGCGGCGCCGACGTAGCCGATTTCCGACAGCGGAGCGTCGAGCACGCGCCCCGGGAACTGGTGATAAAGGCCCTTGGTTACGCCCAGCACGCCACCCCAGGCGTCATCCTCGCCGGGGGCACCGGCGCCGCCGGCAACGTCTTCGCCAATGATGAACACCGTGTTGTCGCGGCGCATTTCCTGGGCCAGGGCTTCGTTGATGGCCTGCTGGTAGCTGATCTTTCTTGCCATGGTGATTCTCCTGTTGTTCTTGTAATCCGCGGCTCAGGGGTAGGCGACGTAGACGTCGGTGAGCAGGTCGGCGGGCTGTGGCTTGGGATCGGACTTGGCGCGGCGCACGGCGTCTTCGATCAAGTCTTCGACGCGGGCGTCGATGGCATCCAGTTGCGCAGCCGTGAGCAGGCCGGCGCGGGTGGTCTTGTTGCGGAACTGCATGAGGCAGTCGCGGGACTCGCGCAGGTTCTTCACTTCATCGGGGGCGCGGTAGGTTTGTGCATCGCCTTCGAAATGGCCGTAATAGCGGCTGAGCTTGACCTCGATCAGCGACGGGCCTTGCCCGGAACGTGCGCGCTCGATGGCAGCACCGGCGGCCTCGTACACGGCAAAGAAGTCGAAACCGTCGATGGTGACACCGGGCATGCCGAACCCGGCCGCGCGGTCGGCGATATGGTCGCAGGCAACCGACCAGGTCGAGGCGGTAGCTTCGGCGTAGCCGTTGTTTTCGGCCACGAAGATGCATGGCAGGTTCATGATCGAGGCCATGTTCATGGCTTCGAACACGGCGCCTTCGTTGGAAGCGCCATCGCCGAAGAAGGCCACCGACACATCGTCGCTGCCCTTGATCTTGGCCGCCAGCCCGGCCCCGGCCACCAGCGGTGCACCGGCACCGACGATGCCGTTGGCGCCGAGCATGCCTTTTTCCAGGTCGGCGATATGCATCGAGCCGCCCTTGCCACCGCACACGCCGGTCCTTTTGCCGTAGATCTCGGCCATCATGCCGTACACGTCCACTCCCTTGGCGATGCAGTGGCCATGACCGCGGTGGGTCGAGGCGATGCAGTCGCTGTCGCGCAGGTGGGCCATGACCCCGGCAGCGGAAGCCTCTTCGCCGGCATACAGGTGGACGAAGCCGGGGATCTCGCCGGTGGCGAACTCCACGTGCAGGCGTTCTTCGAAGGCGCGGATGGTGCGCATCACTTCATAGGCATGCAGCAATTGTTCGTTACTGAGTTGATTGGACATCTTGTTGTTCTCCAGGGTTGTCTCAACACGGGTTTGCAGGGTGCAACCGGTGGCCGCGCGGTACGGCCAGCAAGTGATGGCGGGCGGCATGCGCCAGCACGGCCTCGACATCCACGCTCAACGGGCCTTGGTGATCGAGGGTGATGGTGGGGGTGTCGTGTTCGGCGAATTCGATTTCGCGCTCGCCGTCCAGCGCCAGGGTGCCGCTGGCCAGGCTCAGGCGATGGGCTACGCCGGGCGTCAGCCGGCCACTGGCGGTGATGCCGCAGCCTTGTAGCAGGCCGGGTGCCAGTGGTGCGAGCAGGGCTTGTTCGGCCCCGGGGTTCAGGCGTACCCAGGCGCCGTGCGGGTCCTGGCGCGAGACCGGGCACCACAGGCCGCACAGGGCCGACAGGCCAATGGCATGGGGTTCGGCGAAACAGGCGAAGACTTCACAAAGGTCCTCGCTGCGGCTCAGTGCCCGAGCGCCGATGAAACGCTGGGGCGACACCGCCACCTCCACCAGGGCCCATTCGGCAAGCTGTTGTTCGGGCACCTTCACCAGCAGGCGCTTGTTGCGGCGCAGGCCGATGCTGGCCGGTACCCGGCCGCTGGCAAGCAGGCCGCCGGCCAGGCCGGCGCTGGTGGCCTCGCGCAGTTCGGGGAAGGCATTGTTGGTGCCGGTGGACAACGTCAGCAGCGGTACGTCACCGGCCTCGGCGGCAACTGCCTTGTGGGTGCCGTCGCCGCCGAGCACGGCGATCATCGCCACGCCTCGCTCGACCATGCGGCGGGTGGCCAGGCGGGTATCGGCAACGGTCTGGGTCAGCGGCAGGTCGATTATTTCGATGGCCGGCCAGTGCTGGTCACGGGCTACTGGGCCCTGGCTGGCCTTGAGCACCGCGGCGGCAATGCCGGTCATGTCACTGGGCAGCAGCACCTGGCCGATGCCGGTGGCACCAAAGGCAGCGAGCAAGCGCTGGATCGCCGAGGCCTTGTCGGTGCTCGAATAGAGCCCGGCGTTGGCAGTCAGGCGGCGCAGGTCGCGGCCAGAGGCAGGGTTGGCAATGATCCCGACGGTCGGGGCGGGTAGCGGCATGGCGCACCTCGTATTCTTGTTTGCCATGGCAGGAGCAAGCGCGGTGCCAGCTTCTTCTGAATTGGCTGAAGTGCCCGCAATAGAGAGGTTTTCTTGTGCTTCGGCGGAGGCTGATGGTTGGGCTGGCGAGACGCCCGGTGCCAGCCTGGGGCCTACGTTGCCGAGACGCTGAGACGCTGCGTCTCAAGCCGGCCGGTAATCACGCAGTGCTTGTCGGGGCCTGCCCGGAAGCGCTTAATGGCCGGACAACGATAAAAACAGCAACGAGAACCGGAGGGCCTGAATGCTTGCCGCGAACTCCCGAGCCCATGTCGACTGCGTCAGCAGGGTGCTGAAGAATGCCGACCGCCTGCCGCAGGCGCCGGTGCCAACGCTGATCCTCGATTCATGGCGCCGCTCCATGGAGCTGTACCGCCTCGACCCCGGGTCCCAGCAGGGGCCGCGCATCCTGTCCCAAAGCCTGCTCAACGAATGCCGCGAGCGCGCCGAACTGTTCCTGCGTATCGCCAGCGATGCAGTGGCCCGCCTGCATGAGCGGGTGCGCGGTGCCGACTACTGCGTGCTGCTCACCGATGCCTTGGGGCGCACCATCGATTACCGGGTCGAGTCGGCCATCCGCAACGACTGCCGCAAGGCCGGGCTGTATCTGGGCACCTGCTGGTCGGAGGGCGAGGAGGGCACCTGCGGCGTGGCGGCAGTGTTGACCAGCAAGGCCCCGGTCACGGTGCACAAGCGCGACCACTTCCGCGCTGCGTTCATTGGCCTGACCTGTACGGCGGCTCCGGTGTTCGACCCGTTGGGCGAGTTGCTGGGCGTGGTGGATGTCTCGGCCTTGCAGTCGCCGGATGACCGCCGCAGCCAGCACCTGATCCGCCAATTGGTCGAGCAGACCGCCCGCGAGATCGAGAACGCCTTCTTCATGCACAGTGCCCAGGGCCATTGGGTGATGCGTGCCCATGGCACGCCGGGCTATGTGGAAAGCCAGCCCGACTACCTGCTGGCTTGGGATGGCGATGGCCGCCTGCAGGCGATCAACAGCCTGGCGCGCCAGCGGCTGGTGGAGCAACTGGGGCGTTTGCCCGAGCACATTGGCGAGCTGTTCGACATGGACCAGCTGCGCCGCGTGAATGCATCGTCCGCTCAACGGCTGCCGGGCCTGGGTGGGCTGTACGGCCGGGTCAGCGCACCCCGCCAGCGCCAGCGTGCGCAGCCGTTGCGCCAGGCCCAGGACGCCCGCATCGAGCAGCATCTGCGCCTGGCCACGCGGGTCAAGGACTGCAACCTGGCGGTGCTTGTGCAAGGCGAGACGGGGGCTGGCAAAGAGGTGTTCGCCCGCCAGCTGCATCAGCAAAGCCAGCGTCGCGATGGCCCGTTCGTCACCCTGAACTGCGCGGCCATTCCGGAGAGCCTGATCGAGAGCGAGCTGTTCGGTTATGTGGCCGGGGCCTTCACCGGGGCTTCCAGCAAAGGCATGCAGGGGCTGTTGCAGCAGGCCGATGGCGGCACGCTGTTCCTCGACGAAATCGGTGACATGCCGCTGAACCTGCAAACCCGGTTGCTGCGCGTACTGGCCGAAGGTGAAGTGGCGCCGCTGGGCGCGGCGCGGCGGGAGCGGGTGGATATCCAGGTGATTTGCGCGACCCACCGTGATTTGGCAGCGATGGTGGAGGATGGGCGTTTTCGTGAGGACCTGTACTTCCGCCTGGCCAATGCCCGCTTCGAGTTGCCGCCACTGCGCGAGCGTGAGGACCGCTTGGGGTTGATTCACCAGTTGCTGGCCGAGGAGGCCGAGGCCTGCGGGGTCGAGGCGGTGTTGGCGGATGATGCGCTGCAGGCGCTGCTGGTTTACCGCTGGCCTGGGAACTTGCGCCAGCTGCGGCAGGTGCTGCGCTATGCCTGTGCGGTGAGCGAGGGCGGGCGGGTGCAGGTGCAGGACCTGCCGCAGGAAGTGCGCGGCGAGATAGTCGCGTCGGCTGAAAGCAGCATGTCTTGTCCTGCCCGGCAGTTGCTGCTGGATGCGCTGATCCGCCATCGCTGGAAGCCGGCCGATGCGGCGCGGGCTCTGGGGATATCGCGGGCGACCTTGTACCGGCGGGTGCATGAGCACCACATCGAGATGCCGCGGATGAAGGGGTAGGGCCCAGGGGGCGCGTTGCGCCCCTTTCGCGACACAAGGCCGCTCCCACAGGTACAGCGTCAACCTCGAGGCCTTGCAAAACCCTGTGGGAGCGGCCTTGTGTCGCGATGGGCCGCAAAGCGGCCCCAGGATCCCCCAGGCAATAAAAAACCCCGGAACAAGTCCGGGGTTTTCGGTACATCACACTACACGATCACTCCTGGCTAGCCAGTTTGTGCTCGAGGTAGTGAATGTTGACGCCGCCTTTGCAGAAACCTTCATCACGCACCAGGTCGCGGTGCAGCGGGATGTTGGTCTTGATGCCGTCGACGACGATCTCGTCCAGGGCATTGCGCATGCGCGCCATGGCTTCGTCGCGGTCCTTGCCGTAGGTGATCAGCTTGCCAATCAGCGAGTCGTAGTTCGGCGGAACCGAGTAACCGCTGTACAGGTGCGAATCCACACGCACGCCGTTGCCGCCCGGGGCGTGGAAGTGCTTCACCTTGCCTGGGCTCGGGATGAACTTCTTCGGGTCTTCGGCGTTGATACGGCATTCTAGCGCATGGCCACGAATGACCACGTCTTCCTGGCGGAACGACAGCTTGTTGCCAGCGGCGATGCTCAGCATCTCCTTGACGATGTCGATACCGGTAACCATCTCCGACACCGGGTGCTCAACCTGCACGCGGGTGTTCATCTCGATGAAGTAGAAGCGGCCGTTTTCGTACAGGAACTCGAAAGTACCCGCACCACGGTAGCCGATCTCGATGCACGCATCGACGCAGCGCTTGAACACTTCCTGACGGGCTTTTTCGTCGATGCCCGGGGCTGGCGCTTCTTCCAGTACCTTCTGGTGTCGGCGCTGCAGCGAGCAGTCACGGTCACCCAGGTGGATGGCGTTGCCTTGGCCGTCGGACAGTACCTGTACTTCCACGTGGCGTGGGTTGGTCAGGAACTTCTCCAGGTAGACCATCGGGTTGCCGAAGGCTGCACCGGCTTCGGTACGGGTGAGCTTGGCCGAGGCAATCAGGTCCTCTTCCTTGTGCACCACGCGCATGCCGCGACCACCACCGCCACCGGCGGCCTTGATGATCACTGGGTAGCCGACGTCACGAGCAATCGCCAGGGCGACTTCTTCATCTTCCGGCAGTGGGCCATCGGAGCCCGGCACGGTCGGTACGCCCGACTTGATCATCGCGTCCTTGGCCGAAACCTTGTCGCCCATCAGGCGAATGGTGTCGGCTTTCGGGCCGATGAAGGCGAAACCGGATTTTTCCACCTGCTCGGCGAAATCGGCGTTTTCCGCCAGGAAGCCGTAGCCCGGGTGGATCGCGGTGGCGCCGGTCACTTCGGCGGCAGCGATGATCGCCGGGATATGCAGGTAGGAATCCTTGGACGATGCAGGGCCGATGCAGACCGACTCGTCTGCCAGGCCCAGGTGCATCAGTTCACGGTCGGCAGTGGAGTGCACTGCGACGGTCTTGATGCCCAGCTCTTTGCAGGCACGCAGGATCCGCAGGGCAATTTCCCCGCGGTTGGCGATCAGGACTTTTTCGAGCTTCCCAGACATCGTTGGCTCTCCGCGATTCAAACGACGGTGAACAGCGGCTGGTCGAACTCAACCGGCTGGCCGTCTTCTACCAGGATGGCGTCGATGACACCGCCAACATCGGCTTCGATGTGGTTCATCATCTTCATGGCTTCGACGATGCACAGGGTGTCGCCTTTCTTCACGGTCTGGCCAACTTCAGCGAAGTTCGGCGAGGTCGGCGAAGGCTTGCGGTAGAAGGTACCTACCATCGGCGAGCGGATCACGGTGCCTTTCAGGGCCGGGGCAGCGGCAGCGGCTTCGGCGGCCGGAGCGGCAGCGGCGACTGGGGCAGCAACAGGGGCAGCGGCTACCGGAGCCGGTGCGAAGTACTGCTGGGCAGCTGGGGTCTTGCTGTGACGGCTAATACGGACCGACTCTTCGCCTTCCTTGATCTCCAGTTCGTCGATGCCAGACTCTTCCAGCAGCTCGATCAGTTTCTTGACTTTACGGATATCCATTAATCATCAACTCCCAAAGGTTCGGTCAGGGGGCGAAATACAAAAAACGTATCTGAAACGTTTCTCTCGAACCCTGGCCCACCGAGGCCAGGGTTTTCATCATTTGGGCTGTGCGTTGGCAGCCAGTTGTTCCAGCGCGGACTCCAGGGCCAAGCGATAACCGCTGGCGCCCAGACCGCAAATCACCCCTACGGCAACATCGGAAAAGTAGGAGTGGTGGCGGAACGGTTCGCGTTTGTGCACGTTGGACAGGTGCACTTCGATGAATGGGATGCTCACCGCAAGCAATGCGTCACGTAATGCGACGCTTGTGTGGGTGAAAGCAGCCGGATTGATCAGGATGAAGTCCACACCCTCGTTGCGTGCGGCGTGAATGCGGTCGATCAGTTCGTATTCGGCGTTGCTCTGCAGGTACTGCAGATGGTGGCCTGCGGCGCGGGCACGTTGCTCCAGGTCCTGGTTGATCTGGGCCAGGGTCACGGCGCCGTAATGGCCAGGCTCGCGGGTACCGAGCAGGTTGAGGTTGGGGCCGTGGAGCACCAGTAGCGTTGCCATCTGCGGATTCCTTGGATTTGTAGGGCAATTCGACACAGCGCGGCGAGTGTGCCGTAAAGCGACGGCAAGTGTCCAGTTCCCGGCAATAGCCAGCACGATGTCCGAGGTTCGCGCGAAGTATGTGACCGGATAATTAAATTCGGTCACTGATTTCAGGATTTTTCACAGCTCGCGGGAAGTTATAGACCGACTTTGCCGCGCACGCGTGTCAGAATTTGTGCAAATTCGCCGGCATTTATCTCGCCAATGACCCGATCAGCGGTTATTTCGCTACCGTTCGCGGCAAAGAACAACAAGGCGGGAGGGCCGAACAGCTGGTAGCGGTCCAGCAGGCTGCGTTGTTCGGCATTGCTTTCGGTGATGTCGAAACGCAGCAGCTTGAAGCCAGCCAGTTGTGCTTGCACCTGCGGGGCGGTGAGCACCTCGCGCTCGATCACCTTGCAGCTGATGCACCAGTCGGCGTACCAGTCCAGCAGTACCGGCTGGCCGGCCTCCTTGGCCTGCTCCAGTGCTGCGTCCAGTGCGGCGGGTGTAGTGATGGTCTGCCAGCTCTGCGCCTGCACCGCCGGCCCGTTGCCGGTGGCGACAAGGGTTGCCGGCGGTAGCGGGCGTAGCGGGTCGCCTTGGCCGCTGAGGGCGCCATACCAGCAGGCCAGGGCATACACCAGCAAGGCCAGACCGAGCAGTTGGGCCAGGCGCTGGCGTGCGGTCTTGACGACAAATTCGAGAGCACCGAGGAACAGCGCCACGCCAGCGGCAAGGAAACCGACCAGCAGCAAGGTCAGCGGGCCTGGCAGCACACGGCTGAGCAAACCGATGGCCAAGCCCAGCAGCAGAACGCCGATGGCGTTCTTCACCGTGTTCAGCCAAGGGCCGCTTTTCGGTAGCCAGGCCGCGCCACCGGTGGCCACCAGCAGCAATGGTGCGCCCATGCCCAGGCCAAGGGCGAACAGCTTGAGTGCACCGCCCAGGGCATCGCCGCTGGCGCTGATGTACAGCAACGCACCGGCCAGCGGCGCCGACACACAGGGCGAAACCAGCAGGCTGGAGAGTACGCCCAGTATTGCCGCGCCCAGCAGCGAGCCGCCCCGGGTGTGGTTGGCGACATTGTTCAGGCGGTTGCTCAGGGCTTGCGGCAGTTTCAGTTCGAACAGGCCGAACATGGCCAGGGCGAACACCACGAAGAACAGCGCGAAGGGCACCAGCACCCAGGCCGACTGCAGGCGCGCCTGCAGGTTCAGGCCGGCGCCGAACAGCCCCATCAGGGCACCGAGTACAGCGAAGCTGGCTGCCATCGGCAGCACGTAGGCCAGCGACAGCGCCAGCCCGCGCAGGCCGCCGGCCTGGCCACGCAGCACCACGCCGGAAAGGATCGGCAGCATCGGCAGCACGCAGGGGGTGAACGTCAGGCCTACTCCGGCGAGGAAGAACAGCGCCAGCGACTTCCAGGTCCAGGCGTGTTCAGCGCTGGCCGGGGTGCTTGCGCCGCCTTCGCCATCGATGCTCAGGCGTGCGGTTTCCGGCGGGTAGCACAGGCCTTTGTCGGCGCAGCCCTGGTAGCCCACCAACAGGGTGAAGGCACGCGGGTCGTTGCGCGGCAGCTCGATATCGAGCACGCCGTGGTACACCTCGACATCACCGAAGAACTCATCGTGCTTGGCCTCGCCCTTGGGGATGCTTGGTGTGCCCAGGGCAATGTCGGCCGGTTCGGTGCGGAACTGGAAGCGGTGGCGGTAGAGGTAGTAGCCGTCGGTAGCGACGAAGCGCAGCTTGATGGTTTGCGCATCGGCCTGGACCAGGCTGAGCTTGAAGGCCTCGTGTACCGGCAGAAAGTCGGCATTATTGGTCAGCGAAGCTGCGCCGAGGGTGGCGCTGGGGCGGTTGTCGAGCAGGCCTGTGGCGAAGGCAGGGCTGGCCAGCAGCAGGAACAGCAGGAAAAACAGGCGGCGCATGGCGGACTCGCGAGGTGAAACGTGCTGGGCATGATAGCGGAGTTGGTGCAGGTTGGGGCCATGCTGGTGGCGGGGGCGACACATGGCCGCTGGCTGATGTGCTGCCTGTGCCGGCCTCTTCGCGGGTAAACCCGCTCCCACAGGGCCTGCTCCAACCTCGAGGCATATGCTGTACCTATGGGAGCGGCCTTGTGTCGCGAAAGGGCCGCAACGCGGCCCCGGCAATATCAGCTGTGATGCACAGATAC
>MTEU01000129.1_pt4 | contig 12301 bp, 18 predicted proteins | sample 1042701 | NCBI WGS metagenome assembly MTEU01 (sample SAMN06185813, study PRJNA358809) | soil metagenome | isolation source: naturally attenuated soil | place: India | collected 2015-05-23
CAATTCCTCGCAGGACGCCATCGCGAACGCCGTGGCATTCGACCAGGAAGGCACGTCGATCGCGATGCTGGCGCAGGACTACGCCTTTGGCCGTGACGGTGTGAAGGCATTCAAGGGCGCGCTCAAGAATGCCAAGATCGTGCACGAGGAATACCTGCCCGCCAACGCGACGGACTTCACCGCAGGCGCGCAGCGGCTGTTCGATGCGCTCAAGGACAAGCCCGGCCGCAAGATCATCTTCATCCTGTGGGCCGGCGCCGGCAACCCGTTCAAGATCGCCGATCTGGATCCCAAGCGTTACGGCATCGAGATCGCGACGGGCGGCAACACGCTGACGGCCATGACGCCGCTCAAGTCGCTGGCGGGCATGGAAGGCGCCACCTATTACTACTACGGCATCCCCAAGAACCCGGTCAACGACTGGCTGGTGGCCGAGCACCAGAAACGATTCGGCCAGCCGCCCGACTTCTTCACGGCCGGCGGCATGGCATCGGGCATCGCCATCGTTGCCGCCTTGAACAAGACGGGCGGCAAATCGGACACCGACACGCTGATCAAGGCGATGGAGGGCATGAGCTTTGACACGCCCAAGGGCAAGATGACCTTCCGGCCGGAGGACCATCAGGCCATGCAGTCGATGTACCACTTCCGGATCAAGAACGACCCGTCGGTGCCGTGGGCGGTACAGGACCTGGTCAAGGAAATCACGCCGGACCAGATGGCCGTTCCCATCCAGAACAAGCGCTGATGCCCCGCACTCATGCTTGAGACCCAATCGCTAACGGTGCGGTTCGGCGGCCACGTGGCGGTCAACGATGTCAGCTGCGCCTACGCGCCCGGCACCTTGACCGCCATCGTCGGCCCGAACGGCGCTGGCAAGACGACGTACTTCAACCTGATCTCGGGCCAGCTGCGCGCCAGCGCCGGAACCGTAGCATTGAACGGACGAGATCTGACCACGCTGTCGGCTCCGGCGCGCATGCACGCGGGGCTGGGACGCGCGTTTCAGCTCACACAGCTCTTTCCTCGGCTGAGCGTTCACGAGAACGTGCGGCTGGCGCTGCAGTCGCGGCAGCAGGGCATGGGTTGGCGCCACATCCGGTTCTGGCGCACGTGGCGCGACGATCGCGGCCTCATGGATCGCGCCGACGCGCTGCTCGAGCGAACGCGGCTCGCGGCGCGCCGCGACCAGCCCGCCGCCGACCTGCCGCATGGCGATCAGCGCAAGCTTGAAATCGCCATGCTCATCGCACTGGAACCGGCGGTGTTCATGTTCGACGAACCCACCGCCGGCATGAGCGTGGATGATGTGCCCATCGTGCTGGACCTCATCCGCGAACTGAAGGCTGACGCGTCCAAGACGATCCTGCTCGTCGAACACAAGATGGACGTCGTGCGCGAACTGGCCGACCGGATCGTCGTGCTGCACAACGGCCGGCTGATGGCCGATGGCGACCCGGCCACCGTGATCGCATCGCCGATCGTGCAGCAGGCCTACCTGGGCATCAGCGCGCCGGAGGCATCATGACCGTGCAGCCGCTTCTGGAACTGAAGGACGTCCATACGCACATCGGCGCGTATCACATCCTGCACGGCGTAAACCTGTCGGTGCCGGCGTCTGCCGTGACGATGCTGCTCGGGCGCAATGGCGCTGGCAAGACAACGACGCTGCGCACCATCATGGGACTGTGGCGCGCGACGCAGGGCCAGGTCTGCCTGGACGGCACACCAATCGGCGGTGCTGGCACGCGCACCTCTCCGCCCGACATGGCGCGCATGGGCATGGCGTACGTGCCCGAGAACATGGGCATTTTCGGCGACCTGTCCGTGAAGGAGAACATCCTTCTGGCCGCGCGCATGGCCAGGAATGCCGCGCAACTGGACACCGCGCGGCTGGAATGGATCTTCGGGTTCTTCCCCGCGCTCAAGAAGTTCTGGCTGCATCCGGCGGGCAAGCTGTCGGGCGGGCAAAAGCAGATGCTGGCAATGGCGCGCGCGATCATCGAACCGCGGCGCCTGCTGCTGGTCGATGAGCCCAGCAAGGGCCTGGCGCCCGCCATCATCCAGAACATGATCGACGCGTTCATCGAACTCAAGCAGTCCAGCACCACCATCCTGCTGGTCGAACAGAACTTCAACTTCGCCCGCCGCGTTGGCGACTTCGCGGCGATCATGGACAACGGCCAGGTCGTGCACGCGGGCACGATGGCCGAGTTGGCCGAGGACGAGGCGCTGCAGACGCGCCTCTTGGGCCTGTCATTGGGAAGCCATCAATGAGCACGCTGGACATCGAAGCTCCCCTGCCCCGCGCACGCGCGGATCTCGTGCCCGTGCTGCTGGTGCTGGCGCTGGCCGCGATCGCGCTGCCGCTGGTCGGGTCGTTTTCCACCTGGGTGACGCTCACCTTCGCCGGCCTGGCGATGGGCATGATCATCTTCATCGTGGCGTCGGGCATGACGCTCGTCTTCGGGCTGATGGACGTGCTGAACTTCGGGCATGGCCTTTTCATCGCGATCGGCGCCTACATGGCGGCCACCGTGCTGGGTTCCATGGCGGACTGGACGCAGTCGGGCAGCCTGTGGACCAATCTGGCCGCGGTGCTGCCAGCCATGATCGTGGGCATGCTGGTGGCGGGCGCGGTCGGCCTTGCCTTCGAGCGCGTGATCGTGCGCCCGGTGTACGGTCAGCACCTCAAGCAGATCCTCATCACCATGGGCGGCATGATCATCGGCGAAGAGATCATCAAGATGATGTGGGGACCGCAGGCAATCACGCTGCCCTTGCCGGAATCGTTGCGCGGCGCATTCCTGCTGGGCGACGCCGCCATCGAGAAATACCGCGTCGTCGCGCTGGCGGTGGGCCTCATCGTGCTGGGCCGCATGCTGTGGGTGCTTAACCGCACCAAGCTTGGCCTGCTGATCCGTGCCGGCGTCGAGGACCGCGATATGGTCGAAAGCCTGGGTTACCGGATCCGGCATCTGTTTGTCGGCGTGTTCGTCGCCGGCTCGATGCTGGCCGGCCTGGGCGGCGTGCTGTGGGGAATGTACCAGCAGTCGATCGTGCCGCAGCTGGGCGCACAGGTAAACGTGCTGATCTTCATCGTCATCATGATCGGCGGCCTGGGTTCCACCGTGGGTTGCCTGATCGGCGCATTGCTGGTCGGGTTGATGGCCAACTACACGGGCTTTCTGATGCCCAAGGCCGCCCTGTTCTCGAACATCGCGCTGATGGTCGCCATTTTGTTGTGGCGACCGCAAGGCGTGTATCCCGTCACCAACCGCTAGGAGCCGCCGACATGTCGTTTCGTCTGCTTTCCGGCGATCCTCCGCGCAGCGCGATCCTGGCGCTGCTGCTTGTCGCAATCGTGGCCGCGCTGGCCGCGGCGCCCTTCCTGTTCCCCGGTCCCAAAGCGTTGGCGGTCGCGGCAAAGGTCCTGGTCTTCATCGTGCTGGTTGCGAGCTACGACCTGTTATTGGGTTACACGGGCATCGTCAGCTTCGCGCACACCATGTTCTTCGGCATCGGCGCCTACGGCGTGGCGATCGCCAGCATCCGCATGGAACCGGGATGGACCGCGGTGCTTGCCGGCACCGCCGCCGGCCTGGCAGTGTCGCTCGCCTTTGCGTTGGTGATCGGTCTGGCCAGCCTGCGCGTGCGCGCCATCTTTTACGCGATGATCACACTGGCTGTAGCCGCAGCGTTTCAAACGCTGGTATCGCAGCTATCCGAACTGACGGGCGGCGAGGACGGCTTGAACTTCAAGGTCCCGCAGATGCTGCGGCCCGCGTTTCGCCCGTTGTCCGAGCCCCTGTTCGGCGTCACCGTGGACGGGCGGATCATCACCTACTACCTGATTGCAGCGGTCTGCCTGGTGCTGTTCCTGATGTTGCTGCGCATCGTGAACTCGCCCTTTGGCCGCGTGCTGCAAGCCATCCGCGAAAACCCCTTTCGGGCCGAGGCGATCGGCTATCGCACCGTGCTCTACCGCAGCCTCTCGAACCTGCTTGCCGCCGCGTTCGCGACGCTGGCCGGCGCGCTGTACGCGCTCTGGCTGCGCTACAACGGCCCTGATACGACGCTGTCGTTCGAGATCATGCTCAACATCCTGCTGATGGTGGTGATTGGCGGGATGGGCACGATGTACGGCGCGGTGGTCGGCGCCACCCTGTTCGTGTTCGCCCAGAGCTACCTGCAGGACGGCCTGCACGCCGTGCACGAGGTCGTCTCCGGCATCCCGCCGCTGGCGCTCTTGTTCGAGCCGGATCGCTGGCTGCTGTGGCTTGGGATTCTGTTCGTGCTGTCGGTGTACTACTTTCCGACCGGTGTCGCCGGAAGGCTCAGGGAGCTTGCAAGACGCACGTAGCGCGCAGGTGATCGCGCGCTTGCGGTACGACTTACTTGCGCGACCCGGGCGCTTGTCCCTGACCTAGGCGCTTGTCCTTGATCCAGGCCCAGGCTATTTGCCGCCCTGCCTCAGCGCATCTGCCTCCCGTCTCAGTCCGTCGACGCGCCGCTGCATGTCGTCGACGCTGCGCCGGGTTTCGCTGCGCTGCTGATCCAGTTGCGAACCCGAAGGTGCGGGCAGCAACTGCGGCACATTCATGGGACGCCCGGAAGTCAGGGGAATCATCGCGGGCGGATGGGAATCGGCGCCTGGCGGCGGCGCGTTCAGCACGCGTTCCAGAACCTTGAGCTGGTCGCGCTGCGCCTGCAGCGCGCGTTCCTGATCCAGCAAGGCCCGCTCATCAGGGTCATCGGAGCCAAAGATGGCAGCATGGTCGCGGGATCTGCCGTCCAGCTCCACCCGCGGATCCGGCCCGGCGTTCAGCAGCTGCTGGCCGAGCGTCGTCGCGTCCGTCGGCGATGGCGACGGCTTCGGAGACGGTGCCGGCCGCGGCAGGTCGGGCTGCACGGGCGCGGCGCTCTCCTGCGCGATCGCCGCGCCGGCGGTCATGACCATCCAGCACAGGGCCGCACCGGCAAGCCGGGCTGATTTGCTGACGCTGAGCATGCTTACTTTCAGGTTTCCCAAGTGCGAGACAAAAAAAACGGCAAGGGTTTTGGCCCTTGCCGTTTTATATCAGAACGGCGAACCGTTCCGAAGTGCAGCTTTCACTTAGATGATACGTGCGGCTTCAACCAGACGCACCACACGCCACGACTTCGAGCGCGAGATGGGACGGCCTTCAGCGATTTCAACCGTATCGCCTTCGTTGTACTGGTTCGATTCATCGTGCGCCTTGTACTTCGCGGAACGCATGATGATCTTGCCGAAGATGGGGTGCTTGACGCGGCGCTCAACCAGAACGACGACAGTCTTGTCCATCTTGTTGCTGACGACCTTGCCAACCAGCGTGCGCTGGCGCTTGGCCACTTGGGTGTTTTGAGTTTCGCTCATCTTTATTTCCCTGCCTTCTCGGTCAGCAAGGTGCGGACGCGAGCGATGTCGCGGCGCACGTTGCGCAGCTGGCTGGTGTTGGCCAGTTGCTGCGTGGCTTTCTGCATGCGCAGACCGAATTGTGCCTTCAGCAGGCTTTCGAGCTCTTTGCCGAGCTCGGCGGCGTCTTTCGAACGGAGTTCGCTAGCTTTCATGTTAGTACTCCTTAAGCACCGATATGACGCGCGACGAACGTGGTCGAAATCGGCAGCTTGGCAGCGGCCAGGCGGAAAGCTTCACGCGCGAGCTCTTCGCTAACCCCTTCCATTTCGTAGAGCACCTTGCCGGGCTGGATTTCAGCAACCCAGTACTCCGGGTTGCCCTTACCGTTACCCATACGGACTTCGGCAGGCTTCTGCGAGATGGGCTTATCCGGGAAAATGCGAATCCAGATACGGCCGCCACGCTTGATGTGACGATTGATGGCGCGACGAGCAGCTTCGATCTGACGAGCGGTCAGACGGCCACGGCCGGTAGCCTTCAGGCCGAACTCGCCGAACGACACGTGGGTACCACGGGTCGCCAGACCGGTGTTGCGGCCCTTCTGCTCTTTGCGATACTTTCTGCGGGAGGGTTGCAGCATGGTTATTCTCCTTCAGGCGCCGGAGCAGCATCCGCCTTGCGGGGAGCGCGGCCACGACCACCCGGACGACCGGTGCGAGCACCGTCCGGACGATCGCCACGCGGAGCGCGGCGCGGACGACGTTCTTCTTCACGCGGGGCTGCGGTTTCCGGCGGCAATTCGCCGTTAGCCAGCATGTCGCCCTTGTAGACCCAGACCTTGATGCCGATCACGCCGTACGTCGTGTGGGCTTCGGAGGTGCCGTAGTCGATGTTGGCCTTGAGGGTGTGCAGCGGCACACGGCCTTCGCGATACCACTCGGTGCGAGCAATTTCGATACCGTTCAGACGGCCCGAGCTCATGATCTTGATGCCTTGGGCACCCAGACGCATGGCGTTCTGCATCGCGCGCTTCATGGCGCGGCGGAACATGATGCGCTTCTCGAGCTGTTGCGAGATCGAGTCGGCGATCAGTTGAGCATCGGTTTCCGGCTTGCGGATTTCTTCGATGTTGACGTGCACGGGCACGCCCATCAGACGCTGCAGATCAGCCTTCAGGCTTTCGATGTCTTCGCCGCGCTTGCCGATCACCACGCCCGGACGAGCCGAGTACACGGTGATGCGGGCATTCTTGGCGGGACGCTCGATGATCACGCGACCAACGGAGGCGCTCTTGAGCTTCTTCTTCAGGTACTCGCGAACGCGAATGTCTTCGGCCAGCATCGAGCCGAAGGCCTTGTCGTCGGCGAACCAACGCGAGGACCAATTACGGGTGACCGCGAGACGGAACCCAGTGGGGTGAATTTTCTGACCCATCGTGACTCCTTAAGCTCCGACCTTGACCGTGATGTGGCAGGTCTGCTTCTCGATACGGTTGCCGCGGCCCTTGGCGCGAGCGGAGAAGCGCTTCATCGACTGAGCCTTGTCCACAAAAATCGTGGTGACTTTCAGTTCGTCGATGTCGGCGCCGTCGTTGTGCTCGGCGTTGGCGATGGCGGACTCGACAGCCTTCTTCAGGATGACGGCAGCCTTCTTCGGCGAGAAGGTGAGGATTTCCAGGGCACGGCCGACCTTCTGGCCACGGATCAGGTCCGCAACCAAACGGGTCTTCTGTGCGGAGATGTGAACCCCACGGATAATGGCAGTAGTTTCCATCGCTTACCTCTTCGCCTTCTTGTCCGCGGCGTGACCCTTGAACGTACGGGTCAGCGCGAACTCGCCCAGCTTGTGACCGACCATGTTCTCGTTGATGTACACGGGAACATGCTGCTTGCCGTTGTGCACAGCGATCGTCAGACCGATGAACTCGGGCAGGATCGTGGAACGACGCGACCAGGTCTTGATCGGCTTCTTGTCTTTGCCCGCGACGGCCGTGTCCACCTTTTTGATCAGGTGAGCATCGACAAACGGGCCTTTCTTGATCGAACGTGACATAGTGTTCGCCTCTTACTTGCGCTTGCGCCGTTGGACGATCATATTGTTCGTCCGCTTGTTGCGACGGGTCTTGTAACCCTTCGACGGAGTGCCCCACGGGCTGACCGGCTCGCGTGCTTCACCGGTACGGCCTTCACCGCCACCGTGCGGGTGATCCACCGGGTTCATGGCAACGCCACGAACGGTCGGGCGGACACCGCGCCAACGCATTGCACCGGCCTTGCCGATTTGGCGCAGGCTGTGTTCTTCGTTACCGACTTCACCGATGGTGGCGCGGCATTCGATGTGCACACGGCGGACTTCACCCGAGCGCAGACGCACCTGAGCGTAGATGCCTTCGCGAGCCAGCAGGACGGCGGAAGCGCCGGCCGAGCGGACCATCTGGGCACCCTTGCCGGGGAGCATTTCGACGCAGTGGATCGTCGTACCGACCGGGATATTGCGGATCGGCAGCGTGTTGCCAGCGCGGATCGGAGCATCGGTGCCCGACAGCACGGTTGCACCGACTTCCAGGCCACGGGGAGCGATGATGTAACGACGTTCGCCGTCGGCGTAGCACAGCAGAGCGATGTGCGCCGTACGGTTGGGGTCATATTCCAGACGCTCGACCTTTGCCGGGATGCCGTCCTTATCGCGACGGAAGTCGACGATACGGTAGTGCTGCTTGTGACCACCGCCACGATGACGGATCGTGATGTGACCGTTGTTGTTACGGCCAGAACCACGGGTCTTCTTTTCGAGCAGCGGCGCGTAGGGCTCACCCTTGTGCAGGTTCGGGCTGACAACCTTCACCATGCCACGGCGGCCAGCCGAAGTCGGCTTAACTTTTACGAGGGCCATTTACTTCACCTCCGCAAAGTCGATTTCCTGGCCGTCCTTGAGCGAGACGTAGGCCTTGCGCTCATTGCGGCGGCGGCCAACGAATCGGCCAAAGCGCTTGACTTTGCCCTTACGGTTGAGGACCTGCACGGACTCGACCTGCACCTTGAAGAGCAGTTCGACGGCAGCCTTGATTTCCGGCTTGGTAGCGTCAGCCACGACACGGAAAGCGACTTGCTGATTCTTCTCAGCGACGAACGTGGCCTTTTCGGTCACGATCGGAGCCAGAATGACTTGCATCAAGCGTTCAGCGTTCATCCCAGCATCTCCTCGAGTTGAGCGATGGCCGGCTTGGTGATCAGCACTTTCTTGTAGTGGACCAGCGACAACGGATCGGCATAACGGGGCTCGACAACGGCAACGTGCGGCAGGTTGCGGGTGGCGAGGTAAACATTTTCATCGACGCTGTCGGTGATGATCAGGACCGAGTCCAGGCCCAGGCTCTTCAGCTTTGCAGCGGCTGCCTTGGTCTTGGGCGATTCCAGATCAAACGATTCAACGACGGCGATGCGGTCTTCGCGAGCGAGCTGCGACAGGATCGAACGGATCCCGGCGCGGTACATCTTCTTGTTGACCTTCTGGCTGAAGTTCTCTTCGGGCGAGTTCGGGAAAGTCCGACCACCGCCACGCCACAGCGGCGACGAAGTCATACCGGCGCGAGCGCGGCCGGTACCCTTTTGACGCCAGGGCTTCTTGGTGGAGTGCTTGACTTCCGTACGGTCCTTCTGAGCACGATTGCCGGAGCGCGCGTTGGCTTGGAAAGCCACGACGATCTGGTGAATCAGCGCTTCGTTGAAGTCACGGCCGAAGATCGTGTCGGGCGCGCTGAACGTAGCAGCGGCCTGACCTTGGTCGTTCAGGAGCTTGAGATCCATTTACTTACGCTCCCTTCTTGGCCGGGGCCTTGATGGCCGGGCGCACAACGATGTCGGCGCCAGCGTGGCCGGGGACAGCGCCCTTGACCAGCAGCAGGCCGCGCTCAACGTCAACGCGAACGACGTCGAGGTTTTGAACGGTGCGGGTGACGTCACCCAGGTGACCAGCCATGCGCTTACCCGGGAAAATACGACCCGGATCCTGAGCTTGACCAATCGAGCCGGGAACGCGGTGCGAACGGGAGTTACCGTGCGACGCGCGCTGCGAACCGAAGTTGTGACGCTTGATGGTACCGGCAAAGCCCTTACCAATGGTCGTGCCCGTGACGTCGACCTGTTGGCCGGCTTCGAACACGGATTCCACGGCGATCACGGAACCGGCCGAAAATTCAGCGGCGCGAGCGGGATCAAGGCGGAATTCTTTGAGGATGCTACCGGCTTCAGCGCCGGCTTTGGCGTAGTGGCCCGTTTGCGGCTGAGCCACACGCGAGGCACGACGAGTGCCATAAGCCACCTGGATAGCGGCGTAGCCGTCGGTTTCCAGCGACTTAACTTGGGTCACGCGGTTGTTGGACACGTCCAGCACGGTCACCGGGATGGATTCACCTTCCTCGGTAAAAATGCGGGTCATGCCGACCTTGCGACCCACCAGCCCCAGCCGGTGAGCGGCGGGCGTGGGTGTCGAATTCGACATCGTTTTCTCCATTCCCGACTGCGATTGGTCGGGGCTAATCAGGCAAAAGGTAACGGCCTTTGCCCTACGACTATGTTCAACCTGGACTTGGCGCGCCGTCCTCGAACTGCAGGGCGGTTTTCGCTTTATCCATAGTTAGACTTGCCACAAAATGGCAAGCTTCGCATATTAGCATGTTTTTTCTAAGCGGCACAAGCACTTAGCGGATTCAAGGCGTGCGGCGGTGGGCATTTTTGCCACGGTTTGCGCGCCCGGATCCGCGGCCAGGTACGCGCATGGCCTGAGGGCGCACATTGCACGAGAGTGAGCGCCTGCTCACGTCTGCCACAGCAGCCCCAAACAAAATGGCCGCAATCCCGAGGGAGTGCGGCCATTCTTGACGAACCTGCCGGCGAAGGTAGCAGGCTCGGAGCGTCTTACTGCAACGCGATTTCGACGTCGACGCCGGCCGGCAGGTCCAGACGCATCAGGGCGTCAACGGTCTTGTCGGTGGGATCAACGATGTCCATCAGGCGCTGATGGGTACGGATTTCGAACTGGTCACGCGACGTCTTGTTGACGTGCGGCGAACGCAGGACGTCATAGCGACGGATACGCGTGGGCAGCGGCACCGGACCGCGGACGACAGCGCCCGTGCGCTTGGCGGTGTCGACGATTTCGGCGGCCGATTGATCGATCAGCTTGTAATCGAAGGCTTTCAAGCGGATGCGGATCTTTTGGTTTTTCATGGCGTTTCCTAAAGAACGAGATGCGAGGGCGGGATCACGCCCTCGCTGGTTGGGTGCTGCTTAGTAGATCCGAATTTACTTCAGGATCTTGGCGACGACGCCGGCGCCGACGGTACGACCGCCTTCACGGATGGCGAAACGCAGACCTTCTTCCATGGCGATCGGGGCCAGCAGCTTGACGGTCATCGTCACGTTGTCGCCCGGCAGAACCATTTCCTTGTCGGCCGGCAGGTCGATCGTGCCGGTCACGTCCGTCGTGCGGAAGTAGAACTGGGGACGATAGCCGTTGAAGAACGGGGTGTGGCGGCCGCCTTCTTCCTTGGACAGGATGTACACCTCGGACGTGAAGTCCGTGTGCGGGGTGATCGAGCCCGGCTTGGCCAGAACTTGGCCGCGCTGGACGTCTTCACGCTTGGTGCCGCGCAGCAGGATGCCCACGTTGTCGCCAGCTTGACCTTGGTCCAGCAGCTTGCGGAACATTTCCACGCCCGTGCAGGTCGTCTTGACCGTCGGAACGATACCGACGATTTCGATTTCTTCGCCGACCTTGATGATGCCGCGTTCGATACGGCCGGTCACCACGGTGCCGCGACCCGAGATCGAGAACACGTCTTCAACCGGCATCAGGAACGCGCCGTCGATGGCACGCTCAGGCGTCGGGATGTACGAATCCAGCGCGGCAGCCAGGGCCAGGATGGCCTGTTCGCCCAGTTCGCCCTTGTCGCCTTCCAGCGCCAGCTTGGCCGAACCCTTGACGATCGGGGTGTCGTCGCCCGGGAAGTCGTACTTGGACAGCAGTTCGCGAACTTCCATTTCCACCAGCTCGAGCAGCTCGGCGTCGTCAACCATGTCAGCCTTGTTCAGGAAGACGATGATGTACGGCACGCCAACCTGGCGGCTCAGCAGGATGTGCTCGCGCGTTTGCGGCATGGGGCCGTCAGCGGCCGACACGACCAGGATCGCGCCGTCCATCTGGGCAGCGCCCGTAATCATGTTCTTGACGTAGTCGGCGTGGCCCGGGCAGTCAACGTGCGCGTAGTGACGCGTTTCCGTTTCGTACTCGACGTGAGCCGTGTTGATGGTAATGCCGCGTGCCTTTTCTTCAGGAGCTGCATCGATCTGGTCGTAGCCCTTGGCTTCGCCGCCGAACTTGGTCGACAGAACGGTCGTGATCGCCGCCGTCAACGTCGTTTTGCCGTGGTCAACGTGACCAATCGTACCCACGTTCACGTGCGGCTTGGTACGTTCAAACTTGCCTTTTGCCATGGCTGACTCCTGACCTGGATTGCGCTTCTGACTGAAGAAAAGAATTTGGAATTTGTGGTGCCCATGGCGCGGATCGAACGCGCGACCTCTCCCTTACCAAGGGAGTGCTCTACCACTGAGCCACATGGGCATTTAAAAATCTTGGAGCGGGTGAAGGGAATCGAACCCTCGTCGTAAGCTTGGAAGGCTTCTGCTCTACCATTGAGCTACACCCGCGGCAAACCCTTTCACCTTCTCTCATCCCAACCCTTCGAAATGAAGGCCGGAGGATCCTTGCCACCTTCTTTGCGAAGGCTGCGCAAGGCCACCGGGCCTTACATTGCAAATCCAGGCCAACCGCGCCTGGATTTAGGTATGGGTCTCTGGTGGAGGAGGTTGGATTCGAACCAACGTAGGCGCAAGGCCAACAGATTTACAGTCTGCCCCC
>MTEU01002592.1_pt1 | contig 12272 bp, 5 predicted proteins | sample 1042701 | NCBI WGS metagenome assembly MTEU01 (sample SAMN06185813, study PRJNA358809) | soil metagenome | isolation source: naturally attenuated soil | place: India | collected 2015-05-23
TGAAGTCAGAGTTCTTCTACCTGAAGCGCTTTGAAAGCGTCGAAGAGCTGAAGGCGGGCCTGGAGGAGTACATCCATTATTACAACCATGATCGAATCAGGCTGAAACTCAATGGCCTGAGCCCTGTCAGCTACAGGACTCAGGCTACTGGCTAAAACTGTCCAACTTTTCGGGGGCAGTCCAGGGATCGCACCGCCCTCAGGCTTCGTGCGGTCCTTGTGGGAGCGGCTTTAGCCGCGAAGAGGGCGGTGCAGGTACCCCTCTCTCTATATCGACGACCCGGCCCGCAACTGCACCCCTACCTACCCGGAAGTCATTGATTTAAATAAATTTCTACAAAGGGGTTGACGCCTGTCCGAACCATCCATAGAATGCGCGCCACTTGCAGCGTAAAGCACACAGCGAAACGCGGCAGGGAGTGAAAGCAGGCAGTAATGCCAGCAGCGTGTCCCCTTCGTCTAGTGGCCTAGGACACCGCCCTTTCACGGCGGTAACAGGGGTTCGAGTCCCCTAGGGGACGCCAAATTGCGGGAATAGCTCAGTTGGTAGAGCACGACCTTGCCAAGGTCGGGGTCGCGAGTTCGAGTCTCGTTTCCCGCTCCAGTTTCTCCGGCAGCGCTTAATGGCGGGGCAGGAAAAGAAAATCCAGGCTGAATCGTGAGGTTCAAACCTGGTGCACTGAAAAGTGTCGTGTGTCCCCTTCGTCTAGTGGCCTAGGACACCGCCCTTTCACGGCGGTAACAGGGGTTCGAGTCCCCTAGGGGACGCCATTTGCGGGAATAGCTCAGTTGGTAGAGCACGACCTTGCCAAGGTCGGGGTCGCGAGTTCGAGTCTCGTTTCCCGCTCCAGTTCAATACTGTGGCGTCTATGCGGTGCAGTGGTGGTGAAGGTCTTCAAGGCTCTTCACGCCGATAGTGGTACAGCTTCACAATGCGGGAATAGCTCAGTTGGTAGAGCACGACCTTGCCAAGGTCGGGGTCGCGAGTTCGAGTCTCGTTTCCCGCTCCAAATCGAAGAACGAAGAAAGGGACGCAAGTCCCTTTCTTCGTTTTCGCCTTTCTGAAATTGGCCTGCCAAGGCGCCCTGTCGCAAGGCGCCTGTGTTTTGCTCACTTGTAGCTGATTGTGAATTTCAACGAGGCCTTCGCCAGGCCAGCCTTCACCTTCTCCTTGGGTTCGAGCTGGAAGTAGCGTGCCTTGAAGTCCAGCAGGGTTTCGCCGACATTCAGTCGTTTCACCCCGACGGCTTTCTGCAGCGGCAGTGGCCGCCCGTCACCGTGCATGATCTGAACACCGAAGCCGTCTGCCGTGGAACCCGTGCCCAGGCTGAAGACCCCCTGATCGGCGTCTACCACCGATGAGCCGTTGGTGCCGTCCAGTTCGATATGGGCGAAGGCCGTGGGCGCGGTACTGTCGTCATCGCAGTCGCTGAGGCGGATGTTGAACGCCACCTCGGTGCCCACTGGCCCAGGGCCGGTAAAATCAGCGAGCGTGTGGTCTGCAAACCTGACCGGGTCGGCGCTGACTGGGTTGCCCAGCAACTTGCATTGCGCTTGCCTGATCTTGCCACGTACGCTGAAGTCCATGACCTTGCCTTTGTCATTTGTAAGCCCGTGGAACAATTCTCTGTTCAGGTCGTATTCGCCTGCAGGTATCGGGCCGGTCTTGATCAGTTGCAAGGTGCCTCTGAAGTTGGCCACTCTCGCAGCGAATCCTGTATCCGTGCGCATGGTGCCCTTGTAAGGAATGGTCAGTTTGTTGTCGTCGGGTGTGAACGAATTGTTCGCCGTACCCGTGAAGGGTGGGCCCACGGTGACGATGGCACCGATACCGTCGATGTTGGTGCGTAGCACTCTGTCGGCAAAACGCTGACCCTGAACAGGCACACCCAAGGCCATGGCCGTTGAGGCGGGCATGCTGAAGGTCGTAGGGGGCGAGGCCTCATAAAAACAGTTCAGTGCCGCCCTCGAGTCGTTCGGAACATTCAATCGGATGCTGGCAATCTCGCTCCCGATTGGGGCGTCCCGTGGTACCCAGCGGGTGCCCACGTCAAGATTGAAGCTCATGTAGGTAGCGCCCGTTTCCCAATCGCATCTGGCCTGTGCCTCGCTGCAGAGCAGCCCCAATGCCAAGGCGCAGGCAGCGGTGACGGCAGGGCGCGGTGCCGTGCATCGAAATGTGCTCATGAGGTGTGTTCCTGGTGATTCATGTCGGTTTGGGTTGAAGACGGTGCATGCCGGGGTTGGCACGTTAATGTTTTCAGGCGGTAGCCATTGACCTGGGGAATTTCGCCGGGGTTGACCGTCACCTGGCATTCGCGGGTGGCTTGGTCTGCCCACCGCGCTTGCAATTGCTGGAGCCCCGGTACATCGCTGGCGACCAGCGCCTGGCCGGCCTGGCCGACCACCGCCAAGACATTGCCCTGGGCATCGCTTATCTGTGTGCCGAATGGCAATGGGCGGCCGTCCGCCTGCTGCAGGGTCAGGACCATGCGCATCACCTGGCGGCTGGCGAAGCTGGCTTTGACGATGGCGCCCCGGCGTGGCACAACCTGTTGCGTGGCATTGTCGATGATGGTCTCCGGCGAAAGCTCGTCGGTATCCAGCAACAGCGAATTCAGCCGGTAAGGGCGCAGGTTCGATGCCAGCAGGTAGCCCTGGCGGTTGGCCTGGCTCGAAGGCGTGTTTGCCAGGGTGATGCCGGCAACGTCAGGCACGTGCACCAGGGCGCCGGTCTCGCCCATGTAGGGGCCCAATACGATGCCAGAACCGTGGGCCAGCAGAGCACCGCTGGCGTTGAGCGACACACTGCGGTAGTCGGCACCCTGGGTGTAGCCGCCCCCGTAGCTGACGTTGGTCCCTTGATGGGCCAGGGACAGTGCGCCGCTGGTGTTGTTTTGCTGGTCGTTGCTCAGCGATACCTGGTAGCCGAGCTGGTTGTTCATCATCCCGCCGCTGAGGCTGGCACGCTCGCTGTAGCGGCCGTCATAGCGTTGCAGGTCGAAACTGGCGGTATGGCGGCGGCCAAAATCCAGGGGCAGCGACAGGCTCAGGCCGAACATGCGGTTATCGCCGGTGTTGTCGGTCAGGGCCTGGGAGGCGAACAGGTTGATGCTCACGTCACGCCAGCGCGTGTTGTACTGCACCTGGTACTGACGGCGTTGGGCAGTGCTGCCCCAGTAATCATCCTGCGAGAACGTAAGGCTCAGCGAGCCATTGCCGACATTCTGGTAGACCGAAGCTTCCAGTCGGCTGCGGCGGTTGCCCAGGTAATGCGCGGACTGGTTGCGTTCCCGGACGGCCTCGACAAAATCGCGGTAGCCTTCGGTCGAATAACGATAGCCGGCGAAGCGCAGATTGGTACCGGTTGCGAAGCTCTTGCCATAACGCGTGGTAAAGCTCTGCCCTTGCACCTGGCCTTTCAGGCTGCCGAGGTTGGTGTTTGCGTGGGTGACGTCGAACGACAGCGCACCCAGATCGGCGAAGTCACGGGCGACACCCAAGGCGCCGGCGCGGTAGTAATCGCTGGTGAACACACCGCCATACAGCGTGCTGTCCCAGACCCCGCCCCGGGCCAGCGTGCCCTCCCAGAACCGTGGCCGGTCCAGCTCCTCGGCCCCGTTGTAGCGACCCACGGTTGCGCTGTAGCGCCATACACCCTCGCGCAGCAGGTTGCCCAGTGACGAATAGGGTTGGGTGAAACGGCGTACCTGCCCATCGGCTTCTGTAAGAATCACCTCCAGTTCACCATGGCTGGCACCGACACTGAGGTCATCGATGGCGTATGGCCCGGGTGCCACGTAGGTGGAGTAGATCGGGTAGCCGTTGTGCAGCACCTCCAGTTTCGCGCGGGTCTGGGCTACCCCGCGGATAACCGGGGCGTACTGTTGTTCGGTGTCGGAGTACATGTCCAGGTCCGAAGCCAGCCGTGCGCCGACGAAGGGCACGCTGCGAAACACGTCGTCGCCAGTGGAGGTTTCGCCCAGGGTGATGTTGGCCCGCAGCCCCGGCACATCGCTTTGCGCATAAGTGTCGCTGTGGCGACTGTCGAATTGGCCATCGGTGCTGTCACGAAGCGCCTGGGTGCTGCGCAGGCGCCAGCCGGCGACATTGATGCCGCTGTTCAGGTACAGGTCCTGGCTGCTGCGGCGGCGGCCGCTGTCGCTGCTGTAGTGCTGTGCCGATGCCTGGTAGTTGACGAACGCGGCAGTGATGCCGGCATCCCAGCGCGCTTCGGGTACTGACCCTGCGGTGTGTCGGCGCATGGCGATCTGGGGGATGGACAATGCCAGGTGCAGGCGTTGCGGGTCGAAGTCGGCCTGCGCCTCGGGCACCAGGGTGGCCAGGTCCAGGCAGGTGTCGTCGGTGGGCAATGGCGTATCGAGGGCTTCTTCGCGCAGGTCGAAGGCGCGCAGCAGCTCGCCGGTCAGGCAGGCCTGCAGGCCCTGCCCGTCGTTATTGTGAATGTCGATCTCGCGCGTGTAGGGCGTGGTGTCATTGACCACGACCTGCACGCGGTAGCGCCCGGCTGCCAGAGGGGTTTGCTCGGCCAGCGCTTGCAGGGCAAAGGCACCGGCCTCGCTGGCCTGGCCTGCGGCTTGGTGCATGAACTCGGCCTGGAAGCGCGGCGTAGCGGCGAAGGTTGGCGTGATCGACAGCAGTAGTAATGAACTGCCCACCAACGCGGGCAGTGGAGGTGTCAAGGCAGGCCTGCGGCAGTGAAGCATGGGCATGGAAGGTCCCTATGGCACCCTTGGCTCCGGGGCTGAGGCAGGAGCTGGGGCTTGGCTGTATGCAGAAAGCGGCATGCATCAGGGGAGGCTGACGGCGCCGGGTTCGGGACAGACAGGGTAGGGAGGGAGGTCTGAGGTGGATGTAGGAACAGTCTTGCGCGCTGCAGAGAGATATGGACAGGGAAGGGGTGGTGACTCCCGGCGAATATTGCTGCCGGGAGCGCCGTCTGGTTGAAAACCTATGCGTCTTGGAGTGTGAGGGCGGTAAAGCGTGTCGGGTCGGGTTTGAGGATCAAGGCCAAGGCCGGACCGTCGGTTTATTTACGTAAACGGGCGTCCTTACATATCGATAGTCTCCTTGACTACCAGAATTAGACGTTGACAAAGATGACGCGGATACCGGTGCAGATGAAGGCGGTGTTTGCAGCACCGGGGTGTTTCCGGACGATAAGTTACCCATCTCTATGGCCTCATTGTAAGATGGCGGTGCTACTGTTTCGTAAGATGGAGGTGGAAGTCTTGCATTCAAACGAGCTGCCAGTGAACGGTTGTGCGCTGCTGAAAGACGGCTCTGCATGTTTGATGCGTGGTTTGTCGCCATAGGATTGTGGTTCGCTTGAGGAGGGTAGGATAGCCGGCTTGGGAAACTTGAGGGTCCAGAACGATATAGTCGAGGTCTGGCCAGGCCCCCGAAAGTAATCGCAACGCCGATGAGGCTAATTACCATGCCAGCATAATAGAGTGCGTCGGAAACCTTAGGTTTTTCCTTTGCAAGTTTTGCTCCCGCGATTTGCACGCCCAAGCCGATACCTTGTACAGCTATACCGACCCAGGCTATGGGAGATATGGCTGCCAAAGGGATACGCGATTTTGTGGCGATGACCATTCCAATTAGTATGGCAGCAGAAAAAACAACTACAAGCCACTTCAACTCGGTCTTCGTGGCCCCTGTCTCCTCTTCGTACTCAGCCACGCCACTGTCAGCGAGCGGCTGAGCCTTATGCCCGGTAGGGTCCCCCCACTTGACCGGGTTGCCCAGGGCATACAGGTAGGGGTTGATCCCGACCTCTTCCGGTGGCATCGAGTCGGGACTGTTGAAGCCGTGTTCCGGAGTGTAGGCGCGGTAACCGCTGCCCAGCAGGTAGCAGCCCGTGGCCTCCTCGCGAAGCTCGCCGTTGAATGCCAGCAGGCAGTGCATGCCGTTGTCGTCCTGGCGTTCGCCATAGGCGGTGTAGCTGGCGGGGCGGGTGCCTTCGGCGTCCACCTCGGTGACGATGCTGCCGGCATTGTCGGTCAGCAGCAGCAGCGGGTCGGTGGGGGCGTCCGAGCGCTGCACCGCCAGGGCATGGGTGTCACCCAGCAGGTACTGGGTCAGCAGGCTGCCTTCCCGGGTGGCCTCCAGCCGATGGTCCTGGTATCGCCGCTGCACCTTGCGGGCCTCGTCACCGTGCACGCTGGCCAGCAACTGGTCATGGCCGTCGTACAGGTAACGCACCCGTTCACTGCCGTCGGTCTCGCGCACACGCTCCAGGCGGCCTCGCAGGTCGTACTCCAGCGGGCGCCCTTGCTCGTCGTTGAGCCTGTTGCCGCGCAAGTCATAGGTGAAGGCTTGTGTGGCCGGGTAGTCTTCGAGCAGGGTGTGGGCCACCTTGGTCAACTGGAAGCTGTCGTCGTTTGCATAGCTGAATTTCGCGGTGTCCTCGCTGCCATCGGCAAACCGCGTCAGGCAGCGCTCGAGGTTGTCCATGGCATCGAAGGCGTAGGTCTTGCCGCGGATGGCGCGGCCCTTGGCGTTGCGCGGCAAGGCCTGCCAGCGTTCGCTCGTCTTGCCCTCTTTGCCCTCTTTGCCCCAGTCGCCCAGGTAATCCTGGATCACCAGGCGGTTGAGTGCGTCATATTCGAACATTTCCTGGCGCAGGCATTCGTGTTCGCCCGCATCGGTGAGGTTGTAGAGGGTGCGTGACTTCAACGTGGTGCCGTCCAGCCATTGCAGCTCCAGCATTTGCGTCTGGTCGGGGGTTTGCAGCGTGCGCCGGTGCTCACGGCCCAGGTCGTCGTAGGTCTGGGTGGTGCGTACATAGCGGTTTTCCGGGTCGCGGGTGTCACGGGTGGTAAGGGTGTGCAGCCGGCCCATGCTGTCGTAGGCGAGCACGGCCTGCAGGTGGCCCTGGGTGACGCTGGTCAGCCGCGCCAGTGGGTCATGCTCGTACAGGCAGGCGTCGCCGTCGCTGTGCTTGCGATAGAGCAGGCGGCCTTGCAGGGAGTGACGGTTGTCGATGGTGTACTGCTGCGCATCGGTGCCGTTCCATTCTTCCCGGGCCAGGTACCCCTGGTCGGTGTAGGCGTAGACGCGGGCCCCCTGCTCGTTGCCGGCGCTGACCACTTCGGCACTGCTGGGGCGGTAGGCGAACGTGGCTTCGTTGGCGGCCTGTGGCCCTTGCGCGTGTTCCAGGGTGGTGCTGATCAGGGTGGGCTCGGGGGTCAGTGCCGGCTTGTAGTCGTAGCGCTCGACCTGTTTGGGCTTGTCTTTGTGGGCCGGGTCGGTGTTGCTGAAGGTGCGGGTGTCCACCAGGTCGGTCTGGCCGCGGTACTGGTAGGTTTCCACACGCGGGCCAACCGTTACGCTGGTCAGGCGTTCGAGCCCGTCGAAGCTGCGTTTGCACACCGGTCGCGGTGCTGCGCCGCTGTGCGCGCGGATTTCCAGCAGGGTGGTGAGTTCTGCGGTACTGCGTTCGTCAAAGGTGCGCGTCAGCACGCTGCCATTGGGGCGCACGGTTTCGAAGTGGCGTTTCCAGGCGTCATACCGGTATTCGGTGACGCGCGGCTTGATGTTGTGCTCGGGCGCGAAGCTCAGGGTTTCCTTCACGGCCTGGCCCAGGCCATCGTAGAGGTAGTCGGTGCGGTCGACTTCCACCGGCTTGGCGCCTGCTTCGGCGTCGACGGGCAGGTGCAGGCTGTATTCGTAGACCGGTTTGTCGAAGCGGTTGTACTCCACCACGCGGTGGTTCTGCCTGATGCCCGGCTGGTCGCGGCTTTCCTGCCACTGCTCGATGTGGTTGCCGTCGGTGCCGAAGGGCGAGAACAGGGTGACGAGCTTGACCCCATCCGTTCTTTGCTCCTCGCATCGATTCCCCCAGGCGTCGTAGCGGTAGTGCGAGGTCAGCGCGATGACCTGCTCGTCGGCGTTGTCGCTGCCGGGCGCGGCGGGCACGTAGTCGAACCGGATCTCGCTGTCGACACGGCCGCGGGTGTCGTAGGTTTTTTCCCAGACCTTGCGGGTGATCCGGGTGCTGGACTGCGGGTCGTCCAGCGCGACCAGGGTGCGCTCTTCGCGCACCGGGCGGTTGAGCCCGTCATGGTAGGTGCGGGTGACCACCTTGTTGACGTCGGTGGTCTCGGCATACCACAGGGTGCGCTGGTTTTCCGTGGCCCGGCCATAGCGATAGGTGCGGCTGGCGGTGTCGGTGTCGCCGGGCGCCACGGTCTCGATGCTCGGCCGGTTGACGATGTCGTAGCCGTAGCGGGTTTGCACGCCGTTGGTGTCTTGCGTTTCGACGGGTTGGTCGCGCAAGGCACTGTGCAGGCTGCTGAGGGTTCTTTCCAGCGTGCCGCCATGGGGCTTGAAGGTGGTGGTGGTGCGCACCCGGGTCGGCTTGCCGTTGTCATCGTTGCTCTGCTGATGGCGCCATTCGGTGCGCGACCAGGTCTTGCCCAGCTCGGTGGTCTTGAAGTCGATGCGCCCATGCAGGAACGCATTGGCGGGCATGTTCAGGTGGGTGATGTCCTCGCGGCGCAGCAGTTTTTCGCCGCCGTCGACGACTTCCAGCTCCTGCACGCTGTCGACCACCAGCCAGCCGTCGGTGGCCAGCCAGCTGTCGGCCTGCCGGGGTGCCTGCGCGGTGGCCAGCCTGGGCAGCGAGCGGTAGGTGTAGCGTGTGCGCAGGACCTTGGCCGGTTCGCCCTCGGCCGGGTAGACGGTGAGGCTCTTGAGGTTGCGCTTGAAGCCATCGGGGTCGGGCGGGCACCCCTTGGCGCCACTGGCGGGGTAGAACTCGCGCAGCATGATCATGCCGTTGGCGAGGGTTTCCCGCACAAGGTTGCCGTCGGTGTCGTAATCGGTTTCGACCCATTCCTTGCGGTGCAACTGGGTGTCTCGCTGGGTCCAGGTCTTGGTCATCTTTTTCGGCAACTGCACCCGCACGTCCTGGGACTCGAAGCTGCCCGCCTTGTCGTGGTACTCGGTGCTGACGGTGAGGATGCAGCCGGCTTCGTCGGTGACCTGCTCGGTCATCAGGTGGAAGCGGTTGAAGGTGTACCTGACGGTTTTCGACACCTTGTCATCCAGGTAGTGGCTGACCGTGGTGTGGTAGTTGTAGCTGTTGCCGACGAAGCGGTAGAGCTGGTCGCGGTTGGACTCCTTGTCCCAGACCAGGCCGGATGCGCCGTTGCCCAGGAAGTTTTCGCCGCTGTACTGGTAGGTGGTCTTGATCGCGTGGGCTTCGTCCAGCGGGTCGGGGATTTCCAGGTGCTCGATCACATGGGGCAGGTACTCGTCGATGCCGGGGTACTGGTGGCCGCGTTCCTTGTAGCGGATGCGCTCTTCGCCGCCGAAGGGCCGGGTGAGCCGCTGCAGGAAAGGCATGCCGGCCATGCGGTCGTAGTGGAACGTCCAGTCGAGCTGGTCGCTGGCGGGCATCATCAGGGAGCGCAACTCTTCACCGTCGAACTTCAGGGTGAACTGCTGGTGGGCTTCAGTGCCGGGGTGCACGTGCAATTGCACCTGGCTGTTGCCTTCGAATTCGAGGGTGAGCAGCGATTGATCGAAATCGTCCGTGATGGACAGCAGCCGGCCGAGGTCGTCGTAGCGCAAGTTGATGCCGAGGCCGGCGAGGGTCTCGACCCGTGTCGGCAGGAATATCGAGTCATCGGCGCGGAGGGGCTCGAGGATTTCGCGCAGGTGGTGGGTGTGTGTGACGAGGAAGCGCGGGGCATCGTGGCTGCCGATGTGCTCGAAGGTGAAGGCCTTGAACTTCTGCTCGTGGATCACGGCCGGTTGGCCAGGGCCCTGGTCGGAGACGGCGAAGCTTTCGCCGGTGTACAGGCTGAGCCTATGGGTGCTCAGGTCGTAGCGGCTGAACTTGAAGTCCCAGCCGATGCCGTAGCCGGCGTTGAAGGTGTTCAGCGGGTTGAAGGTCAGGTCCACGGGCAGCTTGGGGCCTTGCAGGAAGTTGGCATTGAGCGGTGGCACTTCCAGGGTGAAGCCGTACAGCCCGGTACGCACATCAACGCTGCCATGGGTGTAGCTGGCGAAGTTGGTTGCGTTGCTTTGCAGGGTCATGGTTGTTCTCCATGGACGGGCGCAGCGACAGGAGCGGTTGCATTGGGCTCTCGACGTGGGGCTGAAACCTTGACGATTATTTCGCCGAGTGTGTCTCTGTCTGCAGCATTTTCAGATTTGTCGACGACCAGAATGCCGAGCGCGGTGCGTACGAAGCTGTTCTTTGCGTTGCGAGTGACATACTGATCAATGTCGTTCTTTTCCAGCGATGAAGGCGAATGGGTGGTTTTGAACGTCACCCACCATTTCGGTTTACCGTCCACCCGATCTTTCGATTCCCAGGTAATGGTGGCGGCCGAGGGAATGCCGATCATATGGATCTGCCGTGCTTTAAAGCCGTCTAGCGAAAAGCGAACAGTCTGGTCACTGCCTTCGGCAGGAACTTCGTATGCTCGGTGGTCATCATTCGTGGTGTAAACCGTAATGGTTCCAGCGGTCTTGGCTGTGTCGGGCTGTGTCGGATTCATGGGGCAGTCCTTTCAGGGCTTTTAAATTGACAGGCGCGCCTGTTGCAGGTGCAGAGTAGAAAATCTGGCGTGCGCCGACACCTGGCAAATTTGATAGGTGGATGCACGAGGCCTATGCCTGCGGATGCTGTCCGCGGCGCGAGCACCTGTTATTTCTGCTAGTTGTGAGGCTGGAACATAGCCTCTATAACTTCCTCGCATTCGATTGATTTGACCGCTGCTGCAGGCAGTTGGTCAGCCCGGGTGCGAGAGCGAGGAAGCAGTTATGAGTAAAAAGCTTGACGGGCTGGAAGAGCCTTTCATCCGTTTGCGAAATGACAGGAAAGAGATCGATCTTGAGAAGTTGGGTACGGACAAACTGGAAACTGTCATCAAGTACGACGGCATGGACACGACACATGTAGTTTCTACCGATTGGTGGGGCGTAAACGCTTCCGGCGAGTCTTTTGATGACAAGGGTGACCATTTCCCTTCGGAGGATGACGTAAAGAATGGGCTTAAGGTATTCATCAGAAATGATATTGTTAAGGCGGCCAAAGACGGCGAGTCACTTTATTCCTATACCGTGGACACCGGGACCGAGATCCTGAAGTCACGTCGGGTGTTCTCTTTCATTGGGCTAAGGGCAGCGGAAAATCCCGAGGGCTTGCCTGTCGCTCTCGCGCTTGAATCGCACAAACTGTACATACAACCCGATGATCTGGATGCGGCAGGGGTGACATTTGTCGTGCCTTCTTATCAAACGCAGACAATAGGTGACATCATCAAGTTCACCTTGATGGGGTTCGATGAGGATGGCAATCCGCAAACGCCTATCACCGATCAATTGGAGGTGACTAAAGAGCATCTGGATAACAAGGCCCTGACCTTCACCGTCGGCAAGAATGTGTTTCGGTTTATCGACCCAGGTCGTGCTGAAGTCGATTATGAAATTGATTTCGTTAATGGGAAAACAGCCAAGTCACCCAAGCAGATATTCGAAATCGACTCTGGCGCACCCTTGCCTGGTTACTTGCCTGAACCCATTATCGAAGGCCATGTTCCGGGTGACGAACTGCACCCTGAACACTTCAGGAATGGTTTGACGATCGTCGTGAAGGGTTACCCCGACATGGCGATCGCGGATCGGGTCACGTTGAGCTGGCGTAGCCCTGTGCGCGATTTCCTGCAGACCATTCGCGTGGATGCCAGTACTGAAGTCGTAGGTGATGTCTCTTTTCATATCCCGTTCGATTACCTGGCCGAGAACCAGGGAGCGACCGTCAGGCTTTCCTACCATTATGGTCGTGAAGGCGCCGGGCAGCGTTCACTCGAGCTGTCGGTCAAGATAGGCATCATGCGCGTACTGTCTGCACCGGACGTCATCAAGGCAACCCCGGACGCAAAGGACCGCGGCACACTGGATGCCAACGATGGGCTCAGCGGGGTTTGGGTGAAACTCCCGGACGGCGTGCTGTTGTCGGGCGAACGGGCGGAAGTCGAATGGCGCGGCTGGCCTGAGTACGGCGAGTACATCGCCAAAACGCCTGATGTCGACAATCCGCTTCGCTTCCACATCCCGGCCGAATACGTGCCAGCGAACATGGGCCGGGGCCCGATCGATGAGGGCCGGCGTTTTGAAGTGGTGTACCAGGTATACGGCGATGGCGACCCGAGCGAGTCCGATCCCTATCACCTGCGTATCACACCCGTGCCGATAGGTGAATATCCGCAAATTGCAATTGTGAATCCGTCG
>MTEU01004306.1_pt2 | contig 12222 bp, 9 predicted proteins | sample 1042701 | NCBI WGS metagenome assembly MTEU01 (sample SAMN06185813, study PRJNA358809) | soil metagenome | isolation source: naturally attenuated soil | place: India | collected 2015-05-23
GCGGACGGAGGACAGCGGGCGGCGTCAATCTCCTCGCTCGCGCGAAAGGCCGGCGGCCGTCATCCGGAGCGCGGGCACGGGCGGATGGGGAGCGCCCATCGTGCCCCGCTGTCGCGGATGCGCGGCCGGCAACCTGCCGGCGATGCGATCGGCCAGCCGAGGGGTCGGCTCGCCGCGGACCGACGTCGCGCCGTGCTCAGTCCGCCTGCTTGCGCAGGAAAGCCGGGATGTCGTATGTGTCGACACCCTTTTCCTGCAGCGCGGCCACGTGCGCCGACGCGGTTTCGCGCGAGCTGCGGAACACCGCCGGCGTATCGAGGCCGCTGTAGTCCGGCGCGCTGTGCAGCGCCGAGCCATGCTGCAGGCCGGCCATCATCTGCACCGGCATGTTGTCGGTACCGGTCTTGAGCAGCGTCATCGGCTGCTGCTTCTTGCCCGAGCGGCCCAGGCCCGTGGCGACCACGGTCACGCGCAGCGCATCGCCCATCGAGTCGTCGTAGACGGTACCGAAGATCACGGTCGCATCTTCCGCGGCATAGCTGCGGATCGTGTTCATGACTTCCTTGGTCTCCGACAGCTTCAGCGAGCGGCTGGCCGTGATGTTGACCAGCACGCCGCGCGCGCCGGACAGATCCACGCCTTCCAGCAGCGGGCTGGCAACCGCCTGCTCGGCGGCCAGGCGCGCGCGATCGACGCCCGACACCGTGGCCGTGCCCATCATCGCCTTGCCCTGCTCGCCCATCACGGTCTTGACGTCTTCGAAGTCGACGTTGACCAGGCCGTCCACGTTGATGATCTCGGCAATGCCGGCCACCGCGTTGTGCAGCACGTCATCGGCGCACTGGAAGCACTTGTCCATCTCGGCGTCGTCGCCCATCACCTCGAACAGCTTCTCGTTGAGCACGACGATCAGCGAGTCGACGTTGTTCTCCAGCTCGGCCGAACCATGCTCGGCGACCTTCGCGCGGCGCGCGCCTTCGAAGTCGAACGGCTTGCTGACCACGCCGACGGTCAGGATGCCCATCTCCTTGGCGACCTGCGCCACGATCGGCGCCGCACCGGTACCGGTGCCGCCGCCCATGCCGGCAGTGATGAAGACCATATGCGCGCCGCGCAGCGCGTCGGCGATCTGTTCGCGCGCCGATTCGGCGCAGGTGCGGCCGACCTCCGGCTTGGCGCCGGCGCCCAGGCCCGTATTGCCCAGTTGCAGCACGCGCGCCGCGGTCGAGCGCTTGAGCGCCTGCGCATCGGTGTTCATGCAGATGAATTCGACGCCCTGCACCCCGCGGTTGATCATGTGCTGCACGGCGTTGCCGCCCGCGCCGCCCACGCCGACCACCTTGATGATGGTGCCGTCCTGCATTTCCGATTCGATCATGTCAAAGTCCATCACTGCCTCCGAGAAAAATCAGTCGCCAAACGCTGCGGCCTCCCCGCCGCAACCCTTGGTTCCTGAACAAAGAACCAAAAGAAAGAAACTGCTCCATCAACGCGCCGGGCCCGCCACGGTGGACAGTCGGCAATCGGCGCGTCGCCAATTCGTGTCATCAATGCCTGTCGCCGATCAGAAATTGCCGACGAACCATTCCTTCATGCGCGTCCAGATCTGCTTGACCGAACCGCTCTGCACCGCCACCTTGCGTCCGCGCATCCGTTGCACGCGGCCTTCCAGCAGCAGGCCCATCACCGTCGAATAGCGCGGGCTCTTGACGACCTCGTGCAGGTTGCCGCGGTACTCGGGAACGCCAACCCGAACCGGTTTGAGGAAGATGTCCTCTCCCAGTTCCACCATGCCGGGCATCATTGCGGTGCCGCCGGTGATCACGATGCCGGACGACAGCAATTCCTCGTAGCCGGACTCGCGCACGACCTGATGGACCAGCGAGTACAGCTCCTCGATGCGCGGCTCGATCACCGCCGCCAGCGCCTGGCGCGACAGCGTGCGCGTGCCGCGGTCGCCCACGCCCGGCACCTCGATCATTTCCTCCGGATCGGCGATCGCCTGCTTGGCGATGCCGTACTGGATCTTGATGTCCTCGGCATCGGGCGTCGGCGTGCGCAGCGCCATCGCGATGTCGTTGGTGATCTGGTCGCCGGCGATCGGAATCACCGCGGTATGGCGGATCGCGCCTTCGCTGAAGATCGCGATATCGGTGGTGCCGCCGCCGATGTCGACCAGCACCACGCCGAGCTCCTTCTCGTCCTCGGTCAGCACCGCCAGGCTCGACGCCAGCGGCTGCAGGATCAGGTCGTGCACCTCCAGTCCGCAGCGGCGCACGCACTTGACGATGTTCTGCGCCGCGCTGACCGCGCCGGTCACGATATGGACCTTGACCTCCAGCCGGATGCCGCTCATGCCGATCGGCTCGCGCACGTCCTCCTGGCCGTCGATGATGAATTCCTGGGTCAGGATGTGCAGGATCTGCTGGTCGGTCGGGATGTTGACCGCCTTCGCCGTTTCGATGACCCGCGCCACATCGGTCTGGGTCACCTCCTTGTCCTTGATCGCCACCATGCCGCTCGAGTTGAACGAGCGGATGTGGCTGCCGGCAATGCCGGTGAAGACCTCGGCAATCTTGCAGTCGGCCATCAGCTCGGCTTCCTCGAGCGCCTTCTGGATCGACTGCACGGTGGCCTCGATATTGACCACGACCCCTTTCTTCAACCCCTTGGACTCGGATTGGCCCATCCCGATCACTTCGTAGCTGCCGTCGGGGCGCAATTCCGCGACCACCGCCGCCACCTTCGAGGTGCCGATGTCCAGACCAACCAACAGGTCCTTGTATTCCTTGCTCATCGGGTTTTCTCCGCGTTCTCTTTTCTCAGTCGCGTCGGATTGTTGTTGGAAGCCGGGCCACGCTTCGCGCTGCTTGCACTGGCACTGGCATTGGCACGGTTGGCGCCGTTCGCATTGCTCGCTCCCTGCTCGCGGGCCTTGGCGGCGGCTGCCGCCTGGGCCTCGGTCAGGAAGCGCACATTGGCTGCCCGGATGGCAAACCCGTTCGGATAGCGCAAATCCGCATACTCGATCTGCTTGCCCCACTGCTCCGTCACCTGCGGCCAGGCGATGACGAAACGCTTGACGCGCTCCTCCATCGCCATCCGGTCAAGGTCGGTCTGTTCCCGTCCCAGTTCGACCACCATGCCGTTGGACAGCCTGGCCCGCCAGGCGTAACGCCCGGACAACGTCACCGCGAGCGGTTCGGCCTTCAGCGGCCGGAACCAGTCGCGCATGATCTCGAGCTTGTCGACGACGTCCGCCTCGCTGCCGGGCGGGCCATCGAGCGCGAGCAGACGGGCGTCCTCTTCCGCCTCGGCCGGATTGGCCACGAACAGCTCGCCATAGGTATTGATCAGCCGGCCGGTATCGGGCGCGCCCCAGGTACCGAGCGCCTCGTGTTCCTCGATCCTGACCGTCAGGCCGCTCGGCCATTCGCGCCGCACGCTGGCCTTGCGCACCCAGGGCACCGACTCGAAGGCCTGGCGCGCGGCGTCCAGGTCCAGCGTGAAGAAATTGCCCGACAGCTTGCCCAGCGCGTTGGCGCGCACCGCCGGCGCGTTGACGTGGCGCAGCGTGCCGCCGTACATCGGCGCCAGCTCGACATGGGTGATCGCGAACACCGGCCGCTGCGCCAGCCACATCAGGCCGGCCGCGAGCGCCATCACCACCACCACGGCATAGAGCGTGGTGGCGATCAGGTTCAGCAGGCGTGCGTTGTGCCACATGTCGATTCGGTGCGCGCGAAGGCTTCGTTGTACGGGTTATTCGGGTTTCCAGTGCTCGTTCGGATGCAGGTCCAGCGTCGCCGCGGCGACCACCTGCAGCACGAAGTCCTCGTAGCTGATGCCGGCCGCGCGCGCCGACATCGGCACCAGCGAATGGCCGGTCATGCCGGGCGAGGTGTTCATCTCGAGCAGGTAGGGCTGGCCGTCGGCGGTCAGCATCACGTCGGCGCGCGCCCAGCCGCGGCAGCCCAGCACGCGGAAGGCTTCGACCGCGAGGCTGCGCACGCGCTGCTCGAGTTCTTCGCCCAGGTTCGCGGGGCACAGGTATTGGGTAACGTCCGTGAAGTACTTGTTTTGATAGTCGTAGTTGGCGTCGGGCGCGACGATGCGGATCACCGGCAGCGCCCGCGCGTCGCGCCCCTCGCCGACGATCGGGCAGGTCAGCTCGGCGCCGTCGATGAACGCCTCGGCGATGACGTCGTTGTCCAGCGCGGCGGCCTTCGCGTAGGCGGCGCGCATCTGGCTCGCGTCCGTGACCTTGGTCAGCCCGATCGACGACCCTTCGCGCGCCGGCTTGACGATCAGCGGCAGGCCCAGGTCCGCCACCACCGCGTCGAACTCGCGCTCGGTGCAGTCGGCGGTCAGCATCGCGAAGCGCGGCGTCGGCAAGCCATGGGTACTCCACAGCCGCTTGGTGGCCGGCTTGTCCATCGCCAGCGCGGAGGCCAGCACGCCGCTGCCGCTGTACGGAATGCCCAGCTGCTCGAGCAGCCCTTGCATGGTGCCGTCCTCGCCGTAGCGTCCGTGCAGCGCGATGAAGACACGGTCGAAGCCTGCCGCGGCCAGTTCGGCGACGCCTTGCACCGCGGGATCGAAGGCATGCGCGTCGACGCCGCGCGACTGCAGCGCGGCCAGCACCCCCTGGCCCGACAGCAGCGAGATTTCGCGTTCGGCCGAACGGCCGCCCATCAGCACGCCGACCTTGCCGAGCGTCTTCGGATCGATTTGGGGATTGGGGACGAAGCTCATGCCTGGCCTCCGGCTTGCGGCACGGCCGCTTGCACTGGTTGTTGCGACGCTGGCTGGGCAGCGGGTTGCGAAGAGGAAGATGCCGCCGATGCCGCGGAAGGCGTGGCCGTCGATGAGGCCCCGGCCTGGCCCGACACCAGCAGGCCCGGCACCGCGCCGATTGTGCCGGCGCCCATCGTCACGACCACGTCGCCCGGACGCGCGGCGTCCAGGATCGACTGCGGCATGTCGTCGATCCGCTCGACGAAGACCGGCTCGACCTTGCCGGCGACGCGCAGCGCGCGCGTCAGCGCGCGGCCGTCGGCGGCGACGATCGGCGCCTCGCCGGCCGCGTAGACCTCGGCCAGCAGCAGCGCGTCGACGGTGCCGAGCACCTTGACGAAGTCCTCGAAGCAGTCGCGCGTACGCGTGAAGCGATGCGGCTGGAACGCCAGCACCAGGCGGCGGCCCGGGAACGCGCCGCGCGCGGCGGCCAGCGTCGCGGCCATCTCAACCGGGTGGTGGCCGTAGTCGTCGACCAGCGTGAAGGTGCCGCTGCCGTCCGCGCAGGCCACCTCGCCGTAGCGCTGGAAGCGCCGGCCGACGCCGTGGAATTCGCGCAGCGCCTTGACGATGGCGGCGTCGGGCACTTCGAGCTCGGTGGCGATCGCGATCGCCGCCAGCGCGTTCTGCACGTTGTGCAGGCCCGGCAGGTTCAGCACCACGTCGAGCGGCGGCTCGCTATGGTTGTTCAGCTGGCGCAGCACCGTGAAATGCATCTGGCCGTCGACCGCGCGGGCGTTGACGGCGCGCACCTGCGCGTCCTCGGCGAAGCCGTAACGGACTACCGGCTTGGACACGAAGGGCAGGATCTCGCGCACGTTCGGATCGTCGACGCACAGCACCGCGATGCCATAGAACGGCAGCCGCTGCGTGAATTCGACGAAGGCCTGCTTCAGACGGGCAAAGTCATGCCCGTAGGTGTCCATATGGTCGGCGTCGATGTTGGTGATCACCTCGATCACCGGGAACAGGTTCAGGAACGACGCGTCCGATTCGTCCGCCTCGGCGACGATGAAGTCGCCGGTGCCCAGCCGCGCGTTGGCGCCGGCCGAGTTCAGCCGGCCGCCGATCACGAAGGTCGGATCGAGTCCGCCCTCGGCCAGCACCGACGCCACCAGGCTGGTGGTGGTGGTCTTGCCGTGCGTGCCGGCGATCGCGACGCCCTGCTTCAGGCGCATCAGTTCGGCCAGCATCACCGCGCGCGGCACCACCGGAATGCGCTTGGCGCGCGCCGCCAGCACCTCGGGGTTGTCGCCGCTGACGGCGGTCGACACCACCACCGCGTTGGCGCCGGCGATATGCGCGGCATCGTGGCCGTGCATCACCGTCGCGCCCAGCGCGGCGAGGCGGCGCGTCGCGGCGTTGCTCCCCATGTCGGAACCGGACACCCGGTAGCCGAGATTGAGCAGCACCTCGGCGATGCCGCTCATGCCGGCGCCGCCGATGCCTACGAAGTGGATGTTCTTGACGATATGCTTCATGAATCCTGCTTGTCGGTGGACCTCGATCCCGTCGGTTCCCCGTACTAATCCCTGGCCAGCTCGCCGCAGACCTGCGCCACGCGCCGGGTCGCATCCGGCTTGGCCAGTCCGCGCGCGCGCAGCGCCATCTCTTTCAATTGCGGCCGCGCCAGCTGCGCCAGCGTCTGCGCCAGCCCTTCCGCGGTCAATGCGTCCTGTTGCACCAGCAGCGCGGCGCCCTGTTCCGACAGGAAGCGCGCGTTGGTCGTCTGGTGGTCGTCCACCGCATGCGGAAACGGCACGAACAGCGCCGCCACGCCGGCGGCCGCCACCTCCGATACCGTCATCGCGCCGGCGCGGCAGATCACCAGATCGGCTTCGGCGTAGGCCTGCGCCATGTCGTCGATGAACGGCACGGCCTCGGCCGCGACCCCGGCCGCGGCGTAATTGGCCCGCAGCGTATCGATCTGCTTGACGCCGGCCTGGTGCCGCACCAGCGGCCGCTCGCCTTCGGGCAGCAGCGCCAGCGCCTGCGGCACCACCGAGTTCAGCGCCGCGGCGCCGAGGCTGCCGCCGACCACCAGCACCCGCAGCGGACCCTGGCGGCCGTCGTAGCGCGCGGCCGGGTCGGTGAGCGCCGCCACTTCGTCGCGCACCGGATTGCCGGTCCACTCGGCGCCGGGCAGCGTCTGCGGAAATGCGCACAGCACGCGGTCGGCGACCCTGGCCAGCACCTTGTTGGCCAGCCCCGCGATCGAGTTCTGCTCGTGCAGCACCAGCGGCCGGCCCAGCAGCGAGGCCATCATGCCGGCCGGGAACGTGATATAGCCGCCCATGCCGAGCACCACGCTCGGGCGCACCCGGCGCAGCGCGCCGATGCTCTGCCAGAACGCACGCAGCAGGTTCAGCGGCAGCAGCAGCTTGGTCAGCAGTCCCTTGCCGCGCAGCCCGCCGAACTGGATAAACTCCATCGGGATGTCGTGCTTCGGCACCAGCGTCGCTTCCATGCCGGTGCGGTTGCCGAGCCAGACCACGCGCCAGCCCTGCGCGCGCAACGCATGCGCGACGGCGAGCCCCGGGAACACATGGCCCCCGGTGCCGCCCGCCATCACGAGCAACGTGCGCTGCTGCGTGGCCGTCATACCTTCCCTCCACGCATCAATACGCGGTTTTCGTAATCGATGCGCAGCAGCAGCGCCAACGCCACGCAGTTCATCAGGATCCCGGACCCGCCATAGCTGACCATCGGCAGCGTCAGCCCCTTGGTCGGCAGCAGTCCCAGGTTCACGCCCATGTTGATGAAGGCCTGCCAGCCGATCCAGATGCCGATGCCCTTGGCGACCAGGCCGGCGAAGGTGCGGTCCAGCTGCAGCGCGGTGCGGCCGATCGAAAAGGCGCGGCGCACCAGCCAGTAGAACAGCACGATCGCGGCCAGCACGCCGATGAAGCCCAGTTCCTCGCCGATCACGGCCAGGATGAAGTCGGTATGCGCCTCGGGCAGGTAGTGCAGCTTCTCGATGCTGCCGCCCAGCCCGACCCCGGCCCATTCGCCGCGGCCGAACGCGATCAGCGAATGGGTCAGCTGATAGGCCTTGCCCAGCGCGTATTCCTCGCGCCAGGGGTCCAGATAGGCGAAGATCCGCTCGCGCCGCCACGGCGACACCGCGATCAGCAGCGCGAAGGTGCCGACCGCGATCGCCAGCAGCGCGCCGAACAGCTTGCCGTTGACGCCGCCCAGGAACAGGATGCCCATCGCCACCGCGGCGATCACCAGGAACGCGCCCATGTCGGGCTCGAGCAGCAGAAGCATGCCGACCACCGCGACCGCGACGCCCATCGGCAGGAAGCCCTTGCCCAGGCTCTGCATCCATTCCTGCTTGCGCACCGTGTAGTTGGCCGCGTACAGCACCACCGCCAGCTTCATCAGCTCGGACGGCTGGAAGTTCATCAGGCCCAGCGGAATCCAGCGGCGCGCGCCGTTGACGCCCTTGCCGATGAAGGGCACCAGCACGATGATCAGCAGGATCAGCGCCAGCACGAACAGCTTGGGCGCATAGCGATCCCAGTACTTGACCGGGATCTGGAAGGCCAGCAGGCCGACGCCCAACCCGATCAGCAGCGAGAACGCATGGCGGATCAGGAAATGGCTCTCGCGGTAATTGGCAAAGCGCGGCGAATCGGGCAGCGCGATCGTCGCCGAGTAGACCATCACCAGGCCGAGCGACAGCAGCACGATCGCGACCCACAGCAGCGGCTGGTCGTATTCCATCATCCGCGAACGGGTCGGCTTGACGCCAGACACCGCATCGCGCAGCCCTTCCCAGGCGTTGCCGATGGTCGCGCCGACGATGGTGGCGCCGACGAAGCCGCTGCGCTTGGCCTGGCGCTCTGCCTGCATCTCGCTCATGGCATGATCCCCCGGGACAGCGCCAGTTCTTCGACCGCGGCGCGGAACACCTGCGCGCGGTGCACGTAGTTGCGGAACATGTCCAGGCTCGCGCAGGCCGGCGACAGCAGCACCACGTCGCCCGGCTGCGCCTGCTCGGCGGCCAGCCGCACCGCGGCCTCCAGCGCGCCCTCCTGCGAACCCGCATCGAGCAGCGCGACGCCGGTGCCTTCCAGCGCCGCGCGCAACTCGGCGGCGGCCTTGCCGATCAGCACCACCGCGCGCGCATACTGCGCGACCGGCGCGGCCAGCGGCGAGAAGTCCTGGCCCTTGCCCTCGCCGCCGGCGATCAGCACCACGCGCTTGTCCAGCCCGGACAGCGCGGCGACGGTCGCGCCGACATTGGTGCCCTTGCTGTCGTCGAAGTACTCGACATCGTCGATCGTGGCGAGCCACTCGACCCGGTGCGGTTCGCCGCGGTATTCGCGCAGGCCGTGCAGCAGCGCGTTCAGCGGCAGGTCGATGGCGCGGCACAGCGCCAGCGCCGCCATCGCGTTGGTGGCGTTGTGCATGCCGCGGATGTGCAGCGCGTCTGCCGGCATCAGGCGCTTGTGCCGCACCGGCACCGGCGCGGCCTCGTCGCCGGCGGCGCCCTTGCGGCGGCGCGGCTTCGCCTCGTCGGCCTCGCCATCGGGCTCGGCCAGCACCAGCCAGGGCATGCCGCCCTCGCGCAGGATGCCGAAGCTGCCCGGCACTTCCGGCAGGTCGGTGCCGAAGGTCACCGGCACGGTGCCCGGGCGCGCCATCTCCATCGTCAGGCGGTCGTTGCGGTTCAGCACCTGCACGCACTGCGAACCATCGCCGCCGACCGGCCCGAAGATGCGCTGCTTGGCCGCCGCGTAGGCCTGCATCGTGCCGTGCCAGTCCAGGTGGTCCTGCGTGACGTTCAGCACCGCGGCCGCGTGCGGCGCCAGCGTATGCGTCGTCTCCAGCTGGAAGCTCGACAGTTCGAGCACCCAGACATCGGGCAGCGTCGCCGAGGCGATGCAGGCCGACAGCTTGTCCAGCGCCGACGGGCTGATATTGCCGGCCACCGCGACGGTGTTGCCGGCGCGCTCGACCAGCCGGCCGGTCAGCGCGGTGGTGGTGGTCTTGCCGTTGGTGCCGGTGATCGCCAGCAGCTTTGGCGCGTAGCCCGCTTCGGCCTGCAGATGCGCCAGCGCGCGCGCGAACAGTTCGATCTCACCCCACACCGGGATGCCGCGCTCGCGCGCCGCGTCCAGCAGCGCGCCGGTGTCGGCTTCGGCCGGCGACAGGCCCGGGCTGATCGCGATCAGCCCGATGCCGTCGAGCAGCGCGGCGGTGAACGGGCCGCCGACGAATTCGGCCGAGGGCAGCTCGGCCTGCAGGAAGGCAAGATTGGCGGGCGCCGGACGGGTATCGGCGACGCGCAGCGCGCAGCCATACCGGCCGCACCAGCGCGCCATCGCCAGGCCCGATTCACCGAGGCCCAGTACCAGCACATCAGGGGTCTGCAACTCGCCAAACACTTCGTTTCCTGCCTTTGATTTCCTGTCGTCGATCGATCTTGCGAACGCGCATCCGCGCGAATTCAGTCAGTCAGTCCGGCTTCAGCGCAACTTCAGCGTCGAGAGGCCGATCAGCACCAGCAGCAGCGTGATCACCCAGAAGCGGACCGTGACCTGCGTTTCCTTCCACCCGCTCAACTCGAAGTGGTGGTGCAGCGGTGCCATGCGGAACAGCCGCCGTCCTTCGCCATAACGCCGCTTGGTGAACTTGAACCAGGTGACCTGCAGCATCACCGACACCGTCTCGGCGACGAACACGCCGCCCATCACGAACAGCACGATCTCCTGGCGCACGATCACGGCGATGGTGCCGAGCGCCCCGCCCAGCGCCAGCGCGCCGACATCGCCCATGAACACCTGCGCCGGATGCGCGTTGAACCACAGGAACGCGAGGCCGGCGCCGGCCATCGCCGAGCAGAAGATCAGCAGCTCGCCGGCGCCCGGGATATGCGGGAACAGCAGGTACTTGCTGTAGACCGCATTGCCCATCACGTAGGCGAACACGCCGAGCGCGCTGCCGACCAGCACCACCGGCATGATCACCAGGCCGTCGAGGCCGTCGGTCAGGTTGACCGCGTTGCTCGAGCCGACGATCACGAAATAGGTCAGGACGATGAAGCCGGCCACGCCGAGCGGATAGCTGACCTCCTTGAAGAAGGGCACCAGCAGGTTCGACTTGTAGGGCATGTCCAGCGACAGCCCGCCCTCGACCCAGCTGAGGAACAGCTCCCACACCTTGACGTTGCTCGCCTCGGAAATCGAGAAGGCCAGATAGACCGCGGCGACCAGCCCGATCAGCGTCTGCCAGAAATACTTCTCGCCGCTCGACATGCCGCGCGGGTCGCGATAGACGACCTTGCGGTAGTCGTCGACCCAGCCGATCGCGCCGTAGCCGAACGTCACCAGCATCACCACCCAGACGAAGCGGTTGCCCCAGTCGCACCACAGCACCGTCGAGATGCCGATCGACAGCAGCACCAGCACGCCGCCCATGGTCGGCGTGCCGGACTTGACCAGATGGGTCTGCGGGCCGATCGTGCGCACCGCCTGGCCGATCTTCATTTCGGTCAGCTTGCGGATCACCCACGGACCGAGCGCGAGGCCGATCACCAGCGCCGTGAGGTTGGCCATCACGGCGCGGAAGGTCAGATAGTTGACGACCCGCAGGAAGCTGTAGTCATCTTGCAGCCATTGGGCCAGGGCCAATAACATCGTTCTTCGGTTTCCAGTCTGCTGCCGCGGTGTCCCTGGTTCGGGGCCTGCGGCCAATTCCAATCAATCGTTAAGCTTCACTACCGTTCAGCATCAACCCTGCGTCGCCGGCGCCGGCGGCGCCACCAGCGCGTCCACCATGCGTTCCATCCGCATGAAGCGCGAACCCTTGACCAACACCGCGCTCGCGCGCGCGACGGTGCCGTCGGCATCCGCGGCCAGCGTCGCGGCCAGTTCGCCGGCGCCGGCAAAGTGCCGCGCGCCCTCGCCGAACGCCTGCACCGCATGCGGCGAGGCCTCGCCGGTGGCCCACAGCGTCTCGATGCCGCGCGCGCGCGCATAGGCGCCGATCTCGGCGTGGAACGCCGGTCCCTGATCGCCGACCTCGCCCATGTCGCCGATCACCAGCACGCGCGGCGGCGCGAAGCCGGCCAGCACGTCGATGGCGGCGCGCATCGAGTCGGGGTTGGCGTTGTAGGTGTCGTCGATCACCACGGTGCCGACAGCGGCGCGCTTGACCTGCAGCCGGCCCTTGACCGGCGCGAAGCCGGCCAGGCCGCGCTGGATCGCGTCGATCTCGACGCCGGCGGCCAGCGCGCAGGCGATCGCCGCCAGCGCATTGCGCACGTTGTGCATGCCGAGCAGCGCCAGCCGGACCTCGAACTTGCGGCCGGGCGCGCGCACCTGCAGCCGCTGCACGCCGTCGTCCAGGCTCACTTCGGCGCTGACGTCGGCCTGGCCCGCATTGCCGCCCTCGGCCAGGCCGAAGGTCAGCACC
>MTEU01004678.1_pt1 | contig 12166 bp, 6 predicted proteins | sample 1042701 | NCBI WGS metagenome assembly MTEU01 (sample SAMN06185813, study PRJNA358809) | soil metagenome | isolation source: naturally attenuated soil | place: India | collected 2015-05-23
CGGGCGTCTCGATCACGAACACATCCCCGGCGCCCATCTCCGTCCGCGCCACATGCGGCAGCGTCTCCTCGCTGCCGTCGGCGCGGATCACGCGGTTGCGGCCCGTCGCGCCCGGCTCGCCGCCCGCCATGCCGAACGGCGCATGCACGCGGTTGTTCGACAGGATCGACGCCGTCATCGGCTCGAGGAAACGCACCTTGCGCACGCCGCCATTGCCGCCGTGCCAGCGCCCCACACCGCCCGATCCATGCCGGATCTCGTAGCTGTCCAGCCGTACCGGGAAGCGCCATTCCAGCACCTCGGGATCGGTCAGGCGCGAGTTGGTCATATGCGTCTGCACCACGTCGCAGCCATCGAAGCCGTTGCCGGCGCCGCTGCCGCCCGAGATCGTCTCGTAGTACTGGTAGCGCGCGTTGCCGAACGTGAAATTGTTCATCGTGCCCTGGCTGGCGGCGACGACGCCGAGCGCGCCGTACAGCGCGTTGGTGATGCACGACGACGTCTCGACATTGCCCGACACCACCGAGGCCGGATAGCGCGGATTGAGCATCGAACCCTCGGGAATCACCACATGCAGCGGCTTCAGGCAACCGGCATTCAGCGGGATGTCCTGGTCGACCAGCGTGCGGAACACGTACAGCACCGCGGCCATGCAGACCGCGCGCGGCGCGTTGAAGTTGTTCGGCAGTTGGTCCGAGGTACCGGTGAAGTCGACGGTCGCTTCCCTGCGCTGCCGATCGACTGTCACCTGCACGCGGATCTGCGCGCCATTGTCCAGCGGATAGGTGTAGCTGCCGTCCTTGAGCGCCGTGATCACGCGCCGCACCGCTTCCTCGGCGTTGTCCTGCACATGGCCCATATAGGCGCGCACGACCGGCAGGCCGAAGTGCGCGACCATCTTGCGCAGTTCCTCGACGCCCTTCGCGTTGGCCGCGACCTGGGCGCGCAGATCGGCCATGTTCTGGTCGACGTTGCGGGCCGGATAGCGCGCGCCGGCCAGCAGCGCGCGCATGCCGGCGTCGTCCAGCACGCCGCCATCGACCAGCAGAAAGTTGTCGATCAGCACGCCCTCTTCCTCGACCACGGTCGAGTCCGGCGGCATCGAGCCCGGCGTGATGCCCCCGATATCGGCGTGGTGGCCGCGCGAGCCGACGTAGAACAGCACCTCCCTGCCGTCGGCATCGAACACCGGCGTGATCACCGTCACGTCCGGCAGGTGCGTGCCGCCGTTGTACGGGTCGTTCAGCACGTAGACATCGCCGTCCTTCATCCGCCCGGCATTGCGCGCGATCACGGTCTTGATGCTTTCGCCCATCGAACCCAGATGCACCGGCATATGCGGCGCGTTGGCGATCAGGTTGCCCTCGGCGTCGAAGATCGCGCAGGAGAAGTCCAGCCGCTCCTTGATGTTGACCGAGTAGGCGGTGTTCTGCAGCCGCAGTCCCATCTGCTCGGCGATCGACATGAACAGGTTGTTGAAGACCTCGAGCATCACCGGATCGGCCTCGGTGCCGATGGCGCGGCGCTGGGGCCGCGGCACCGCGCGCGTCAGCACCAGATGGTCCTGCTCCGTCAGCAGCGCCTGCCAACCGGGTTCGACCACGGTGGTGGCGTTCTGCTCCGCAATGATGGCCGGACCGGCGAGCCGGTCGCCGGGACGCAGCGTATCGCGCCGGTACAGGCCCGTGTCGTGCCAGGCGCCGCCGCTGAACATCCGTACCGTCTCCACCGGCCGCGGCGGGCCTTCGCGCGGCGCCAGTTCGGGCGGCCGCTCCTGCGGCGCCTGCGCGACGCCGACCGCCTCGACCGAGACCGCCTCGACGATCAGCCCCTTGTCCGGCATCAGGAAGGCATAGCGCTGCCGGTAGGCGGCCTCGAAGCCCGCCCGCATCGCGCCGGCGTCGCCGAACGGCACCACCAGCGCAGAATCGGTGCCCTCGTAGCGCAGATGGACGCGCCGCAGCACCTCGATGCGGCCGGCGTCCTCGCCCTGCTCCAGCAGCTCGTCGCACGCCTGCCGCGCGAGCGCGTCGAGCCGCTGCGCCAGCATCGGCAACGCGGCCTCGTCCAGCTTCGCTTCGATCGACAGCTCGCGCATCGCCGTGCGGTCGGCCAGGCCCATGCCGTAGGCCGACAGCACGCCGGCCAGCGGATGGACGAACACGGTCTGCATGCCGAGCGCATCGGCCACCAGGCAGGCATGCTGGCCGCCGGCACCGCCGAAGGTCGTCAGCGTGTAGCCGGTCACGTCGTGGCCGCGCTGCACCGAGATCTGCTTGATCGCGTTGGCCATGTTGCCGACCGCGATCTCGATGAAGCCCTCGGCGACCTGCTCGGGCGTGCGCCGGTCGCCGGTATGCTCGGCGATCTGCGCCGCCAGGTCCTCGAAGCGCGCGACCACGGCATCGCGATCGAGCGGCGCGTCGGCGCGGGGGCCGAACACCGCCGGGAAATGCGCCGGCTGGATCTTGCCCAGCATCACGTTGCAGTCGGTCACCGCCAGCGGGCCGCCGCGCCGATAGCTGGCCGGCCCCGGATTCGCGCCCGCCGAGTCCGGGCCGACACGATAGCGGCTGCCGTCGAAATGCAGCACGGAGCCGCCGCCCGCCGCCACCGTATGGATGCTCATCATCGGTGCGCGCATGCGGACGCCGGCCACGCTCGTCTCGAACACGCGCTCGAAGTCATTCGGGTGCTTGCCGCTGAAGTGCGACACGTCCGTGGAAGTGCCGCCCATGTCGAAGCCGATGATGCGACCGAAGCCGGCGCGCTGCGAGGCGCGCACCATGCCGACGATGCCGCCAGCCGGTCCCGACAGGATCGCGTCCTTGCCCTGGAAGCGATGCGCGTCGGTCAGGCCGCCGCTGCTCTGCATGAACTGCAGGTTCACGCCGGGCATCTCGCGCTCGATCTGCTCGACATAACGGCGCAGGATCGGCGACAGATAGGCGTCGACCACCGTGGTGTCGCCGCGTGGCACCAGCTTCATCAGCGGCGATACCTCGTGCGACACCGATACCTGCGCGAAGCCCAGTTCGCGCGCGATCCGCGCCGCGCGCGCCTCGTGATCCGAATGGCGATAGCCGTGCATCAGCACGATCGCCACGGCGCGAATGCCGTCAGCGAGCACGCGCGTCATCTGTTCGCGCAGCGCGGTCTCGTCCAGCGGCTGCACCACGTCGCCATGCGCGCCGATCCGTTCGTCGACCTCCACCACCTCGCGATACAGCAGCTCGGGCAACACGATATTCAGGTCGAACAGCCGGGGCCGGTTCTGGTAGGCGATGCGCAGCGCGTCGCGATAGCCGCGTGTGATGAACAGCGCGGTCGGCTCGCCCTTGCGCTCGAGCAGCGCGTTGGTGGCCACCGTGGTGCCCATCTTCACCGCGGACACCAGGCGCGGCGTGATCGGCTCGCCGGCGGCCAGGCCAAGCAGATGGCGGATGCCGGCGACCGCCGCATCGGCGTATTGCTCGGGGTTCTCCGACAGCAGCTTGTGCGTGACCACGGTGCCGTCCGGACGCAGCCCGACGATATCGGTGAAGGTGCCGCCGCGATCGATCCAGAACTGCCAGCGCGGGTCGGTCGAAGGCGTTGGCGATGCGGCTTGCGATGCGGCTTGCGATGCGGAAGAAGACACGCTGAACTACCTCGCGATAGGGATGGTTGTCTGTCGTCCTCCGCGCAGGCGGGGACCCAGTGGCTCGCGTGCTGCTGCAAGACGCTGGGCCCCCGCTTTCGCGTAGGCGATGTGATGGGGGCGCGCTACAGCGACGTCGCCGAGCGCGCCGCCTGCTCGTACAGTCCGGTCAGCACCCGCAGCAGCCGTGCCAGTTCGCCGATCTCGGCGTTCTCCGCGCTGCCCGGGGTCATATTGCTGGTCAGGCATTGCTCGCGGATTGCGCGATAGCGCGCGCACGCCTCGGTGCCTGCCGCGGTGGTGCTGTAGGTCGCCTCCTTGCCCACGCGCACGCCGGCGACCAGGCTCATGCCCTGCAGCTTCTTCAGCGAGTAGGTCACCAGATGGGTGTCCTCGACGTTCAGCACGAAGCAGATGTCGGCGAGCCGCTTGGCGCGCCCGCGGTGGTTGACGTGATGGAGCACCAGCACGTCGAGGAAGGTCAGGTCGCGTACGCCGGCCGCGCCCATGCAGCGCACGACCCAGCGGCTATAGGCGTTGTAGGCCGTGTTCAGGCCGAACTCGAATTCCGACAGCTCGGGACTGCGCGAGGACACCAGATGGGCGGACGACACGATGCCGGCGCTGCTCGGACGAACAACCGCTTCGGCTGCGGCGGCATCGGCCGATGCGGTATCGGCGGAAACCAGGTCGGCAGCGGCAACATCGGGAGACGCAACCTCGTCGCGGCGGCTCGGCTTTCGGGCCATGGACAGCACTCCTGCAGAAGGACAGCGGAGAACGAACGATCAGGCACGCCGTGTAGGGATTTCCCGGGGGCCGCGGCAGTAATTTCAGCTTGACAGTTTATCGACAAATTATGAGCATGAGTACCCGGTAACGATGGGGATTGCGCGGCACTGAAACGACCGCCTCCGACTCGATTCGCGCACGAATTCTGGGCATCCGGCGGGCCGCGCACTGCCGCGGGGCAGGCGGCAACGAGTACGGGCCCCATCTCCGTTCCTGGCTTCCACGACGCCCGAGCGCACTGCCCGGACACACCATCCGGACACACAACCCGAACCTGTACCGATGACGATGCCTGCCGCGCTGCTCCCCGATATCGACACGCTGAACCGCCTGGCCCGCGATGGCCGATTGTCGCGCGCGGCGCTGTTGCAGCAGGCCGAGGCCCGGGCGAAGGAGCCGTCGGCGCACGCGGTATTCCTGCAGACCAGCTTCGATACCGCAGCCAGCACGGCGCAGGCCGCCGATGCCGCGGCGCTGGCCGGCAAGCCGCTGCATCCGCTGGCGGGGCTGCCGGTATCGATCAAGGACCTGTTCGATATCGGCGGCGATGTCACGCGCGCCGCCTCGACGGTGCGCGCCGATGCCGCGCCGGCAACCGACGATGCGCCGGTCGTGGCGCGGCTGCGAGCGGTGGGCGCCGCGCTGGTCGGCCGCACCAACATGACCGAGTTCGCCTTCTCCGGCGTCGGCATCAATCCCCATTACGGCACGCCGGTCAATCCGCACGACAGCACGGTGGCGCGCATCTGCGGCGGCTCGTCGTCGGGCGCGGCGGCCTCGGTGGCGCTTGGCCTCGCGGTAGCGGCACTGGGAAGCGATACCGGCGGGTCGATCCGCATCCCGGCCGCGCTGTGCGGCTTGACGGGTTTCAAGCCGACCGCGCGGCGCGTGCCGCTGACGGGCGCGTTTCCGCTGTCGTTCTCGCTCGATACCGCCTGCGCGATGGCGCGCACCGTGGCCGATTGCGTGCTGGTCGACGGCGTGATCGCCGATCATGCGCTGGTGCCCGTGCGCAAGGCCGCCAGCGCGCTGCGGCTGGCCGTGCCGCGCCAGCTGCTGCTCGACGATCTCGACGAGACCGTGTCGCGCGCCTTCGATCGCACGTTGGGACGGCTGTCCGCAGCCGGCGTGCAGATCGAACACGTTGACCTGCCCGAACTGCTGGAACTGTCGACGCTGAACGCGCAAGGCGGGCTGACCGCGGCCGAGGCCTATGCGATCCACCGCGGCACGCTGTCGTCGCGGCGCGCGCTGTACGACCCGCGCGTGGCGGCGCGCATCGATCGCGGCGCCGCAATCGGCGCGGCCGACTATGTGGATCTGGTGCGCGCCCGCGCCGTCTGGAGCGAGCGCGTGATGGCGCGGCTCGACGGCTTCGATGCGCTGGCCTGCCCCACCGTGCCGGTGGTGGCGCCACCGATCGCTCCGCTGGTCGCCGACGATGCGCTGTTTACGCGCACCAATGCGCTGCTGCTGCGCAATCCCTCCACCATCAACTTCCTCGATGGCTGCGCGATCTCGCTGCCATGCCACCAGCCCGACGAACTGCCGGTCGGACTGATGCTCTCGCATGGCCCGATGCGCGACGCGCCGCTGCTGGGCACGGCGCTTGCATTGGAGGCCGTGCTCGCGCCGATGCCGCAGCAGGCCTGAGCCGGCGCGCGGGACGGGGCCAACGACGCGCGACAACCTAGTGGACGACCCAGTGGACGAGCCACCGCTGGCGGCGCAAGATCCACGGACGCGTGCGCACCAAGATGCGCCACCACGCGCAACGACGCGGTACTGACACAACCAGGAGAGAAATGATGCAGCGCAAGGGATTGCTCAAGTCGATGTCTGCGTGCGGGCTGCTCGCCTGCGCCTTCGCGATGGCGCCGCTGGCGCAGGCCCAGGTCAAATGGGATCTGCCGACCGGCTATCCGGCCAACAACCCGCATACGGTCAACCTCGACCAGTTCGCCAAGGAGGTCAGCGCGGCCACGCAGGGCAAGCTGGCCATCACGCTGCATCCGAACGGTTCGCTGTTCAAGGCCAACGAGATCAAGCGCGCGGTGCAGAGCAACCAGGCCCAGGCCGGCGAGGTACTGATGTCGCTGCTGGAGAACGAGAATGCGCTGTTCGGCGTCGACGCCGTGCCCTTCCTCGCCACCGGCTTCGATGCATCGTACAAGCTGTGGCAGGCGCAGCGGCCCGTGATCGACCGCCTGCTGGACCGCCAGGGCATCAAGCTGCTGTACGCGGTCGCCTGGCCGCCGCAGGGCATCTACGCGAAGAAGGAAATCCGCTCGGGCGCCGACATGAAGGGCCTGAAGTGGCGCGCCTACAATCCGGCCACCACGCGCATCGCACAGGCGGTGGGCGCGCAGCCGATGACGATCCAGGCCGCCGAGCTGTCGCAGGCGCTGGCCACCGGCGTGGTCGACAGCTTCATGTCGTCGGGCGCCACCGGCGTCGACAGCAAGGTCTGGGAAAGCCTGTCGCACTTCCACACGGTCGATGCCTGGCTGCCGAAGAACATGGTGATCGTCAACAAGCGCGAGTTCGACAAGCTCGACAAGCCGTCGCAGGAGGCGCTGATCAAGGCCGCGCAGGCCGCCGAGACGCGCGGCTGGCAGCGGATGCGCGAATACACGCAGCAATCGCTGGACACGCTGGCCAAGAACAAGATGACCATCGTCAAGCCCACGCCGCAACTGCAGGCCGACATGAAGAAGATCGGCGACGAACTGCTGGCCGAATGGGAAAAGAAGGCCGGGCCCGACGGCAAGGAGATCATCTCCGCGTATCGCAAGTAAGGCGATCGTTTCCGCGATGCCGGCCCCGGCTTGCTCCACCACTTCGTCGCCCCCGCGCAGGCGGGGGCCCAGTGTCTTGGTGCAAGCCGCTGGGTCCCCGCTTTCGCGGGGACGACGTGCTGCTGGAGTCCGACATCCGGCCGCGGCCTTCGCCTTCTCCTCCTAGCCTCCCGGACGCATCATGACTTCCCGCTTCCAGTGGTTCTACCAGGCGCTCGGCGCGCTGGCGGCCGTCTTCATCTGCCTGACGCTGCTGATCGAACTGGCCATCATTGTCGGGCGCTTCGCCCATTTCCAGATCGATGGCGGCGATGCCTACGCCGGCTATTTCATGGCGGCCGGGTCGTTCCTCGCGCTGGCCGCGACGCTGCGCCAGGGCGACCATATCCGCGTCACGCTGATCCTGCAGCGCCTGCACGGCAAGCCGCGCGTCTGGGTGGAGATCTTCTGCCTGGCGGTGGCCACGCTGCTGACCGCGTACTTCACCTACTACGCGGGCAAGCTCGCGTACGACTCGTACATCTATCACGACATCTCGCAGAACACCGACGCCACGCCGCTGTGGATTCCGCAGCTGTCGATGGCGGTGGGCCTGTTCGGACTGTTCGTCGCCTTCGCCGAGGAGTTCGTCTACGTGCTGCGCACGCGCCGTCTGCCGCGCGAGGAAGGCGGCGAGATGGCGCGCACCGAATGACGCCGCATACCGACACGTAGCCTCCGTATCGCACCAGCCGGCCCGACTGAACGGCATCCCCACAGGAACGCAACAACATGGATCTCTGGATCACCCTCTTCCTGATCGTCGCGATCTTCGCCGTGCTCGGCGCCGGCGTCTGGATCGGCATCGCGATTCTCGGCGTCGCGTGGATCGCGATGGAGCTGTTCACCAACAAGGTCGGCGGCGAATCGATGGCGCTGACGGTCTGGGGCTCGCTGTCGAGCTGGACGCTGACGGCGCTGCCGCTGTTCATCTGGATGGGCGAGATCCTGCTCAAGACCAAGCTGTCCGAAGGCATGTTCCGCGGGCTGGCACCCTGGCTGCAGCGCCTGCCGGGCCGGCTGCTGCATGTCAACGTGATCGGCTGCACGATCTTCGCCGCGGTGTCCGGCTCGAGCGCCGCCACCTGCGCGACGATCGGCAAGATTTCGCTGCCGGAACTGGCCAAGCGCGGCTATCCCGATTCGATGGCGATCGGCTCGCTGGCCGGCGCCGGCACGCTCGGGCTGCTGATTCCGCCGTCGATCATCATGATCGTCTATGGCGTCACCGCGGACGTGTCGATCGGCAAGCTGTTCATCGGCGGCGTGTTGCCGGGCCTGCTGCTGGCGCTGCTGTTCATGGGCTATGTCGCGGTCTGGGGCTGGCGCCATCGCGACGCGATCCCGGTGCCCGAGCATCGGCTGGACCTGCACGCCAAGCTGGCCGAGTCCCGCCATCTGATTCCGGTGGTGCTGCTGATCGGCGCGGTGCTGGGCTCGATCTACGCCGGCGTCGCCACCGCGACCGAGGCGGCGGCGCTCGGCGTGGTCGGTGCGCTGGTGCTCGCGCTGGCGCAGCGCACGCTGACCTGGCAGACCTTCCGCGATTCGCTGATGTCCGCCACGCGGCTGTACTGCATGATCGCGCTGATCCTGGCGGGCTCGTCGTTCCTGACGCTGGCGATGGGCTTCATCGGCCTGCCGCGCCACCTGGCCGAATGGATCGTCGGCCTGAACCTGACGCCGTTCCTGCTGATCGTCGCGCTGATGGTGTTCTTCATCATCCTCGGCTGCTTCCTCGACGGCATCTCGATGGTGGTGCTGACGATGTCGGTGCTGCTGCCGACGATCCAGGCGGTCGGCATCGACCTGCTGTGGTTCGGCATCTTTGTCGTGCTGGTGGTCGAGATGGCGCAGATCACGCCGCCGGTCGGCTTCAACCTGTTCGTGCTGCAGGGGATGACCCGGCGCAATATCAGTTATATCGCCTGGGCCGCCTTCCCCTTCTTCGTGCTGATGGTGGTGGCGGTGCTGCTGATCTGGGCCTTCCCCGGCCTGGTGACCTATCTGCCCGCGCAGATGAAGATGTAGATCCCCATGCGCGCCATCGTGATCGGGGCCGGCGTGATCGGCGTGTGCTCGGCCTGGTATCTGCGCGAGGCCGGATTCGAGGTCACCGTGCTGGACCGGCGCGCCTCTCCGGCCCAGGAGACCAGCTTCGGCAACGCCGGCGTCATCGCGCCCGGCTATGTGACACCGTGGGCCGCGCCGGGGATGCCGGCCAAGGTACTGCGCACCCTGTTCGCCAGTACCTCGCCGGTGGTATTCCGGCCGAGCGCCGACCCCGCGATGTGGCGCTGGATCGCGCGCTGGCTCGGCGAATGCCGGCTCGAGCGCTACCGCGTCAACAAGCTGCGCATGCAGCGGCTGGCCTTCTACAGCCGCGCCTGCCTGCACCAGTTGCGCGACCAGCTGCAGATCGACTACGAGCAGTCGCAGGGCTATCTGCAGCTGTTCAGGACCGAGCGCGACCTTCAGATGGCCCAGCCCGCGCTGGCGCTGCTGCGCGAGAACGCCGTGCCCCATCGGCTGGTCGATGCGGCCGAATGCCGCCGGCTCGAGCCTGGGCTGGCTCCGGACACCGCGCTGGCCGGCGGGCTGCATCTGCCCGAGGACGAATCGGGCAATTGCCCGATGTTCACGCGCCGGCTGCGGCAGTTCGCTGAGGCCGCGGGCGTGCGGTTTCAGATGGACACCACCGTTCACGGCATCGCCGCGCCTGGCGACGGCGTGCTGTCGGTGTCCGTGCGGTGCCAGGGAGGGGACTCGATCCTGCGCGCGCAACATGTCGTGGTTGCCGCCGGCGTCGCCAGTGCCGCGCTGCTGCGCCCGCTCGGCCTGCGCGTGCCGCTCTATCCGGTCAAGGGCTATTCGGCCACGGTGCCGGTGCGCGATGCCCTGCAGGCGCCGCTGGCCGCGCTGATGGACGAGTCGTACAAGGTCGCGATCACCCGCATGGGCAATCGCATTCGGCTGGCCGGCACCGCCGAGCTGGGCTCGCGCGAGCTGGACCTGCGCCAGGCCGCGGTACGCACCCTGCTGAAGGTCGGCCGCGACTGGTTCCCGGGCGCGGCGAACTACGCCGAAGCGTCGTTGTGGACCGGTGCCCGCCCGATGCTGCCGGACGGCCCGCCGCTGATCGGCGCCACCGCCGTGCCCGGGCTGTTCCTCAATCTCGGCCATGGGTCCACCGGCTGGGCGATGGCCTGCGGCTCCGGCAAGCTGCTTGCGGCCCAGGTGTCCGGCGCGCCGGCCGAGATCGACCTGGAAGGCCTGACGCCGGACCGCTACGGCCTGGGCCCGCGGCGATGAGCCGTTTGCCGGCGGCGCTGCGATAATGCGCCGATGACGCCCTTCTCCTCTCCCGCCGTTGCCGGGACGGCCGCCGAGGCCGCGGACTGGTTGCGGTTCGATCCGCTCAGCGCCACGTCCATTCCGCTGTTCGACAGCGCAGCGATCCGCCGGCTCGAACAGGCGGCCTACGCCACCCTGTCGCCGTTCACGCTGATGGCCCGTGCCGGGGCTGCCGCTGCCGCCTGGCTGAGCGCCCATGCACCGGCCGGACCGCTGTTGTTGCTGGCGGGTCCCGGCAATAACGGCGGCGACGCGCTGGTCGCGGCGACGCACCTGCATCAGGCCGGCCGCGAGGTGCAGGCATGGCTGCTGGCCGATCCCGCACGCCTGCCCGCCGACGCCGCACGCGCGTGGCAGGAGGCGAACGATGCCGGCGTGCCGCTGCAGGTGCTGGTGCCCGATGCCGCCTCGCCGCAAACCGCGCCGCCCTGGCCTGCGGCGGCGCCGCGTTTTGCCGCGGTGGTGGACGGCCTGCTCGGTATCGGCCTGAACCGTCCCGCCAGCGGTGCGCTCGCCGAATGGATCGCGCGGCTGTGCGCGCTGGCCGACGACGGGGTGCCGGTGTTCGCGCTCGACGTGCCGAGCGGCCTGTCGGCCGATACCGGCGCCGGTACGCCGGCGGTGCGCGCGACCCGGACCTTGACCTTCATCGCAGCGAAGCCGGGCCTGCTGACGCTGGACGGCCGCGACTGCGCCGGCGAACTGGATATAGCGCCGCTCGCGCTCGACTATCCGCCGCAGGATGCAGCGGCGGCCTGGGCCGCGTGGGCCAATACGCCAGCCCGCTTCGCCGCGGCGCTGCCCGGCCGGCGGCATGCCAGCCACAAGGGCAGCTTCGGCACGCTGGCGGTGATCGGCGGCAGCATCGGCATGGTCGGCGCGCCGCTGCTGGGCGCGCGGGCCGCGTTGCATCTGGGCGCCGGGCGCGTGCATATCGGCTTTCTGGCCGACCCCGCGCCGCCATTCGATCCGGTGCATCCCGAGCTGATGCTGCATCCGGTCGACCGGCTGCAGTTGCAAGAGATGTCGGCGCTGGTGGCCGGCCCCGGCATGGGAACCGGCGAGGACGCGCGCCGATGGCTCGAGACGGCGCTGCGTTCGGCTACGCCGGCCGTGCTCGATGCCGATGCGCTGAACCTGCTGGCCGCAGACGCGGCGTTGGCCGCGCTGGCGAAGGCGGGCGCCGCACCGCGCGTGCTGACGCCGCATCCGCTCGAAGCGGCGCGGCTGATGGGCTGCACCGTGGCGGAGATCCAGCGCGATCGACTCGGCGCGGCGCGTGCTCTGGCTGCGCAGTGGCAGGCGGTGGTTGTGCTGAAGGGCTCGGGTACCGTGATCGCGGGTGGAGACGAGAACGCGATCGCCATCAATCCGACCGGCAATGCGGGCCTGGCCACCGCCGGCACCGGCGACGTGCTGGCCGGCATGATCGGCGCGCTGCTGGCGCAGGGCATGGCTGCCGAGCCCGCGGCGCTGGCCGCGGTCTGGCTGCATGGCCGCGCCGCCGATCGCCTGGTGGCCGGCGGCGAAGGTCCGGCCGGGC
>MTEU01005218.1_pt2 | contig 12160 bp, 12 predicted proteins | sample 1042701 | NCBI WGS metagenome assembly MTEU01 (sample SAMN06185813, study PRJNA358809) | soil metagenome | isolation source: naturally attenuated soil | place: India | collected 2015-05-23
ATCGGTCCCGTCGTTGGCGCGGTCCTGGGCGCAGTTCTCCGACTTCCTCGCCGACTGGATCGACAGCACCGCGCCCGGCTGCGACCGGCTCGGCTGCAGTTCCATCACCAGCTGGCCGGTTTCCACCTCCCACTGGCGATGCGCTTCCGAGACGACCACACCATTGCCGACCGCCGCGATTCGCACGCCCGACAGCGGCCGGTCCTGCGACCATGCCTTCAGGCGCTGCAACGCGCGGGTGACGCGGCGCGGCGGGACATTGGCCTTTTTCAGCGAATCCGCGGTGCGGATCAACACCACGTCCTGGAACGAATACTGGCGCTCGCCGCGGCTGCCCTTGACCGGTTCGAGCAAGCCCGCGCGCGTCAGGCTCGCCACCGTCCCGCGCGAGACGCCGAACGTGCCTTCGATGTCCTTCAGCGTGAAGCTGTCCTTGCCGACGGCGCTCATTTCCTGGCGGTACGTCGAATGGGGGCCGCGGGCTCCGCGGCGCGCTTGGCGCTCTTGCGCGGCGCCGCCTCGCGGGCGGGCTTCTTCGCCGCGGCCTGCGATTTGCTCAGGCTCGCCTTCAGCGCCGCCATCAGGTCGATCACCTCGCCGCCTTCGCTGGGCCGCTCCGCCGTCGCCGATACCGTGATCTTCTTGCCCTCGATCTTCTTGTCGATCTCGGCCAGCACGCGCAGCTTCTCCTCGTCCTGATAGGCCGCCGGGTCGTAGGCCTCCACCGTGCTCTGCTCGATCAGCTGCTCGGCCAGCGTCAGTTCGGCGGGACGGATGTCGGTGCGCTCGACGTTCAGATCGGCCATCGAGCGGACCTCGTCCGCATAGAGCAATTGCTGCAGCACCAGGCCGTCGTCGTTGGCGCGCACCTGCACCATGTACTGCTTGCCTTTCCATACCCAGGTGGCCAGCGCGCAGGTCCCGGTCTTGCGCATCGCCTCGGTCAGCAGGCTGTACGGCTTGGCGCCACGCTTGTCGGGGGCCAGATAGTAGGCCTTGTCGAAATAGATCGGGTCGATGGCGCCGGTCGGCATGAAGGCGACGATGTCGATGGTGTGGCGCGCGCCGGTCTCCAGCGCATCGAGCTCCTCGGGCGTGAAGACCACGTAGCGGTCCTTCTCGAACTCGTAGCCCTTGACCATGTCGGCACGCTCGACCACGACGCCCTCGCGCTGGCATAAGTACTGCTGCCGCAGCCGCGAGCCGCAGCCCTTGTGCAGCAGGTTGAAACCGACGCCGGACTTGCTTTCGGTCGCGGAAAAGACCCGGACCGGGATGGAAACCAAGCCGAAGCTCAGCGAGAGGGAGGCAATGGAGCGTGCGGCCATGTCGTCACCTTTCGTGTTCGCATTGCTAAAGGATTTAGCGCATTGCTAAAGGATAGACGACTCGGACCGGCGACGCCGGCCTGTGCGCCACATTCTCCGAACGGATCCGTCTTTCGTATAATGGCGGGTTTGCCGCCATCTCACCGTGTCGAAGCGGGATGTCGGATGGCCCCGGGCATCGCCCGCCTTTGCTCTGATCTCTCTCGCTCCGCTCCTCTCACATCATGAAATCACTGAAAGCCCTCCTGATCGTCTCCGCCGTGGCCCTGTTCGCCGCCTGCGGCAAGTCCGAGCAAGCCCCGGCGGCGGCCGGTGCCGCCAGCGCCCCGGCCGCGGCCGCCAGGACCGTCGTGGTCGGCCTGGACGACAACTTCCCGCCGATGGGCTTTCGCGATGCCAACAATGAGATCGTCGGCTTCGATATCGACATGGCCAAGGAGGCCGCGCGCCGGCTCGGCATGACGGTCGAGTTCAAGCCGATCGACTGGAGCGCCAAGGAGGCCGAACTGAACGGCAAGCGCGTCGACGTGCTGTGGAACGGCCTGACCATCACCGAAGAGCGCAAGAAGAACATCAGCTTCACCGCGCCCTATATGAGCAACCACCAGATCATCGTCGTGGGCAGCGCCTCGCCGATCAAGGCCAAGGCCGATCTGGCCGGCCGCATCGTCGGCGCGCAGGACGGCAGCAGCGCGGTCGACGCGATCCGCAAGGAAGCGCAGGTCGCCGCCGGCATCAAGGAACTGAAGACCTTCGGCGACAACGTGACCGCGCTGATGGACCTGTCGGCTGGCCGCCTCGATGCGATCGTCGTCGATGAGGTCGTGGGCCGCTACCTGGTCAGCAAGCGCGCCGGCGAGTACCGCGTGCTCGACGAGAACTTCGGCACCGAGGACTACGGCGTGGGCCTGCGCAAGGACGACGGCGAGCTGCTGGCTCAACTGGACAAGACGCTGGCCGAGATGAAGCAGGACGGCACGGCCGCGCGTATCGCGCAGCAGTGGTTCGGCGCGAATCTGATCAAGTAAGCGCGGCGTTCCGCCGGGCCAACGCAAGAGCCTGTTGGCGTAACATCCTGTCGTCCCCGCGAAGGCGGGGACCCAGCGGCTTCCACAGACGCTGGATTCCCGCTTTCGCGGGAACGACATGATGGTCGTCGAGACCTTGCCGTCTCGATTCTTCCTCCTGTACCCCCGCGCGCCGGGTTTCGATCCATGGACTACGTTCTCTCCCTGCTGGGACCGATGGCGCAGGGCGCGCGGATCACGCTCTCGCTGTTCTTCATCACGCTGGCGCTGTCGGTGCCGCTGGGGCTGGCGCTGGCACTGGCGCGGCTGTCGGCATGGCGGCCGCTGAGCGTCGCCGTCAACGGCTATATCTGGCTGATGCGGGGCACGCCGCTGATGCTGCAGCTGCTGTTCGTCTATTTCGCGCTGCCGTTGCTGCCGGTGGTCGGCGTGCGCCTGCCGGACTTCCCCGCGGCGGTGGTGGCCTTCGCGTTGAACTACGCGGCGTATTTCGCCGAGATCTTCCGCGCCGGCATCCAGTCCGTGGACCGCGGCCAGTACGAAGCGAGCAAGGCGCTGGGCATGACCTACCTGCAGACGATGCGCCGCGTGGTGCTGCCGCAGATGGTGCGGCGCGTGCTGCCGCCGGTCAGCAACGAGACCATCACGCTGGTCAAGGACACGTCGCTGATCTACGTGCTGGCGCTGAACGACATCCTGCGCACCGCGCGCGGCATCGTGCAGCGCGACTTCACCACCACGCCGTTCCTGGTCGCCGCGGCCTTCTATCTGCTGATGACGCTGCTGCTGACCTGGATGTTCCAAAGCCTGGAAAAACGCTATGCCGCACACGATCAATGAGCCGCAGAGCCGCGACGGCGACGGGCAGCAACGCCCGGTAATGATCCGCGCCAGCGACATCGTCAAGTCTTTCGGCGCCAATCGCGTGCTGCACGGCGTCTCGCTGACGCTGCGCAAGGGCGAGGTGGTGGCGGTGATCGGGCCGTCCGGCTCGGGCAAAAGCACGCTGCTGCGCTGCCTGAACCATCTCGAGACGATCGACGGCGGCAGCATCGAGATCGAGGGCGAGACGCTGGCCGAGCCCGGCGCGGACCAGCGCAGCCGTTATGTTTCCGACGCCGAGGTACGCCGCATCTGCCGCAAGATGGGCATGGTGTTCCAGTCGTTCAATCTGTTCCCGCACATGACGGTGCTGCAGAACATCATCGAGGCGCCGATGACGGTCAAGGGCATCGCGCGCGAGGCCATCGTGCCGACCGCCGATGCGCTGCTGCGCAAGGTGGGGCTGCTGGAGAAGCGCGACAACTACCCGTCGCGGCTGTCGGGCGGGCAGAAGCAGCGCGTGGCCATCGCACGTGCGCTGGCGATGGAGCCCGACATCATGCTGTTCGACGAACCGACCTCGGCGCTGGACCCGGAGCTGACCGGCGAGGTGCTGCGCACGATGCGGCAGTTGGCGGACGACCACATGACGATGCTGGTGGTCACGCACGAAATGGGCTTCGCGCGCGAGGTCGCGCACCGGGTCGTGTTCATGGACCAGGGCCGCATCGTCGAGAGCGCGCCGTCCGAGGAGTTCTTCCGCGCGCCGCAGCATCCCCGCACGCGCGAGTTTCTGGCCCATATGCTGTAAGGCACGGCACGGCACGGCACGGCACGGCACGGCACGGCACGGCACGGAACGGCACGGCGAAAGCGAAGCAAGGCGAGGCGAGGCGAGGCGAGGCGAGGCGAGGCGGGCGCTGGCCCGCTACGTCGCAGGATGCAGCCCCTGCACCAGCGCGCGCTTGTTGTCGCGGCTGCGGCGCGCGTGCTCGCGCATCAGCGCTTCGGCGCGCGCCCCTTCATGCGCGACGATGGCCCGCACCACATCCTCGTGATCGAACTGGGCCCGCTGCACGAAGGCCAGTTCGAGCGACGGCTGCACGCCCGCCGCGCCAAGCGCGCCGGGGCCGGCCATCGGGGTCTTGGCGATATGGTCGAGCGCCGAGGCCAGCGCGGGATTGGCCGCGCCTTCCACCAATGCCCGATGAAAGCGCGCATTCATTGCGGCCCAGCGTGCGGTATCGACCGGCGTATCGCGGCCGAGCAGCGCCTGTTCGACCAGCAGGCGCCCTTCGTCGACGCAGGCCTGCAGCTCCGCCAATACCTCTCTGGTGACGCCGTGCTCGGCCAGCAGCCGGGCCGCCATGCCTTCGAGCGTGCCGCGCACGTCGATCGCCATCGCCACTTCGTCCAGCGTGACCTGACGCACGCGGAAGCCGCGCGTGGGCAGCCGCTCCAATAGTCCTTCCTTTTCCAGCTCGCCCAGCGCCAGCCGTAGCGGAGTGCGCGACACGCCCAGTTCGCCGGAGAACTGCACCTCGCGGATCCGTTCGCCGGCCTGCAGCTCGCCCGCCAGGATGCGGCGCCGCAATTCCATCGTCACGCGTTCGATCTGAGAGGCCATCGGTCAAAAGTGCATTAGGGCGAACTTGCCGGGCTTCATTATGACACGGGGACGGCTTGACGCAGTCGTGCGCATCGCCAATACTGCATGCAAAAATAAGGTCGTAACGACAATACGAGGCATACAAATGCGTGTTTGCATGCAAACATCGCCGACATGCCGGACAGGAGACAAGACCGTGCCATCCCGCTTTCCCAGGCGCCGAGCCTCTCGCTCGCCCGCCGTTTCGCTGCGCCGCCGAGCGGTGGCCATCGCCATCGCGTCCGGGCTGCTGGCCGGCGCCGCGCCTTCGCTCGCCGCGTCCGAGCCGTATCCGTCGAAGGCGATCCGCCTGATCGTGCCGTTTCCGGCCGGCGGTGGCGGCGACACGCTGGCGCGCCTGGTGATGACCCGCGTCGGCAAGGAGCTGGGCCAGACGCTGGTGATCGAGAACGTCGCCGGCGCCGGCGGCAATATCGGCTCGCAGGCCGCGTCCAAGGCGGCGCCGGACGGCTACACGCTGCTGTATGGCACCAATGGCACCTTCGCCATCAATCACGCGCTGTACAAGCGCACCGGCTTCGACGCGATGCAGGATTTCGTGCCGGTGGCGCAGCTGACGCGCATTGCGACGATGGTGGTCACGCGCCCCGGTTTTCCGGCGAAGCGCTTTCCCGAACTGCTGCAGGTGTTGAAGGCCAATCCCGGCAAATACACGGTCGCGTCGGCCGGCAATGGCACCACCTCGCATCTGGCCTCCGAGCTGCTGAAGGCGTCGACCGGCGTCTCGATGGTGCATGTGCCGTATCGCGGCGGCGCGCTCGCGCTGACCGACCTGATGGGTGGCCAGGTCGACCTGATGATCGAGGTGATGCCCAACGTCATGCCGGCGGTGCGCGGCGGCAAGTTGCAGGGGCTTGCCGTGACGACGGCACAGCGCGTGCCGAGCTTCCCCAATGTGCCGACCGTGGCGGAGCAGGGCGTGGCCGGCTTCGAGGTCAGCGCGTGGGACGGCATCTTCGTGCCGAAGGGCACGCCACCGGAGGTGGTCGCCAAGGTCGAGGCCGCGATCCAGAAGGCGCTGGCCGACCCGGCGCTGCGGCAGCAACTGCTGGACCGCGGCGCCGAACCGGTGCCGCAGTCAAGCGCCGCCTTCACGCAATTCGTCCGTGCCGAATACGAGCGCTGGGGGGCGCTGGTCAAGCGCTCCGGGGCGAGCGTCGATTGATCGCTGAATGCCGATTGGACGAACCAGGAATCAAGCAGGAACCGAGACAGACATGACCGCCAACATTACTGCCAACGCCAACGCCCGTTCGCCCGCCGCCGACGATCGCAGCGGACTGCCGCACTACGACCGTCCGCCGCTGAAGGACAGCCGCCGTCCGCGCTGCCCGCCGTTCGTCGAGATCGCCGATGCCGACCAGCTGCTGCCGTATCTCGAGCATGTCGCGCGCCGTCCGTACAACCACGGGCTCAATGCCTGCTGGGACCTGAAGGAGGGCGAGCGCGTGCTGCTGCGCGTCGACAACTGGCACAGCGAGCTGACGATCCAGGCGTGCCAGCGCATCCTCGATAAGTACAAGGTCAAGTACGAGATCCAGAAGGTCGATCGCGGTCCGATCCCGACCTGGGTCGGCGCCGACGAGGTCGACTACTACCTGTTCCGCACGCGCGAGCTGGCGCAGTGGATGGACATGTGGGAGGAGGAAGAGAAGAAGCAGCAGTACGACAAGATCCTGATGGGCTACGGCGGCCCGGTGCTGGCCGAGCGCTTCATCAAGATCCAGCGCATGCCGTTCATCACGCCGGAAATCCTCGCCTCACCGGCGCACGCGATGCCGATCGAGGTGATCAACGCGATCGACCGCTGGACCTGGGATCGGATCCGTACCGCGCGGCGGGCGCGCATTACGGACCCCGAAGGCACCGACATCAGCTTCACCAATCACGACGACTACTGGGACGCGCGGCGCGAGTTCTATCACCCCGACCTGACCGCGGCGACCTGGCGCGGCAACGAGCATTTCGGCAAGACCTATCTACCGGGCCATATCACTGGGCGTCCGTGGATGTTCCATCCGTTCAAGGAGGACGGCTGCGGCGTGATCGCCGGCACCACCAACCATATCGCCCCGTGCGACTGGACCCAGCTCGTCGTCGAGAATTCGAAGATCACGCGCATCAACGCCGGCGGCGACTTCGGCGACAAGCTGCGCAACGTGATGGAGCAGACCAGGGACATCCAGTATCCGACCTTCCCGGGCAAGGGCCTGATGTACTGGTGGGAGGCGTCGATCGGCACCAATCCCCATATCCATCGGCCGCGCAAGGACTTCCCGTCGGGCTTCGTCAATTGCCTGTACGAACGGGTGCGCTCGGGCGTCATCCATATGGGCTTCGGCACCATCATCTCGTCAATGGCCGAGCGCGAGGCGGCGAGGATGGGGCATCTGGTCGGCCATTGGCACCTGCACCTCTACTTCCCGACGTACACGACCGAACGGTCCGGCGACAACGAGAACATCATCGAGAACGGCCGGCTGCTGGCGCTCGACGATCCCGCGATCCGCAAGCTGTGCGCGAAGTACGGCGACCCCGACCTGTGGCTCGACGAGAGCTGGAACCCGGCCGTGCCCGGCATCAATATGCAGGGCGACTACTGGTCGCACTATGCGAAGGACCCGCTGCACTGGGTCAAGACGGAGCTGGAGGTCTGCCGCAACTACCACCCGATGTTCATGCGGATGGTCGATGCCGATGCGAAGTACTGCGAAGGCGAGGGCGCGCGCTGGTGGAAAGGCGGATGCTGCAACCACAGCGGCGTGCAGGCGCCGGTGCTGCCAGGCAACTGCTGCGGCACGGAGGACTCGGCGGTACGGGATGCCGCGCCGGCGCAGGCCGGCCACTGCTGCCATGGCGGGGCGGCATCGGATTGAGGGCTCGCTTGTCCCTCGCCATCGCCATCGCGGCCGGCGCGATGGCCGCCGATCTCGCGCTCGATGGCCTGTGGCACGGCGCCACGCTCTATCTGCAGCGCTGCGCCACCTCGGGCCCGTGGATCGACCCGACCGTCTTCGGGCAATGGACGGCCGACCATCTGCGCGCCTTTCCGGTCAGCAGCGCCGCAATGATGCTCGGTTGCGGACTGCCGCGTGCGTCGACACGCGACGGGACGATCGGCGTGGCGCTGCGGATCGCCGCGATGGTCGTGGCGATGCCGGCGCTGTGCGCGCTGGGTTTGCAGGCCGCCGCCGCGATGCCGCCGAACTTGCAGGTAGCGGCCTATCTGGCGACGATGTGGCTGCCGATGCTGGCCATCGACGGCGGCCTGCCCGCGTTACCGGCCGGACGAGGGCTTACTTGTCGTTACCGACCTTCTTGTTCAGGTCGCGCGCCATTTGCAGATGCTGCTCCAGATCCGGCACGTGCTTGGCGGCAAAGGCCTTGATGTCGGGATCCTTCGCGTTCTTGGCTGCTTCCTGGAACAGCTTGACCGTCTTTTCATGCGCGGCGACGCCGATCCGGCTGGCGTACATCTTGTCGAAGCGCTCGCCGTCCAGGGCGCTGAGTCCCTTGAGCTCGGTGCGCTGCACGACCGACGGTTCGGTCGGCGGCGTATAGCCCTTGCTCGAGGCCAGCTTGGTCAGCTCCTCGTTGACCGTGGTGTGGTCCTTGACCATGCGGGCCGCGAAGGTTTTGACGTCGGCGCTGGAGGCCTTCTGTTCGGCCAGCTTGCTGCCTTCGACCTCGGCCAGGCCGCCTTGTGCTGCGTTCTCGAGGAAGCTGCGGTCGGCGCGCACCAGCTTGCTGGTATCGCGGGCGGTGCCCCGCGTGCCGCTCTCATCCGTTGCGGTCGTGGCGGGCATATTGCCGGGCGCCGTGTTCTTCGGCGCGGTGCTGGTGCCCTGCGCCATCACCGCCGAGGACAGCAGCAGGGAGCAGGCGGCGGTACCGAGGGCGCTGAGTGCTTTGGTGCGAATGATACGAATGGGCATGGCATGTTCTCCCTTGATCGTGGACGGGTATGCCTCGTTCAGCAATATCCACGCCCAGCTCGGTCCCGCGCGCCGCCAGGCGGTGCAACGAGGCCCGCGAACGCAGGGCGCCCGCGACGACGGCCTTCGCGAGCGTGCCCGCCGGCGAAAAAATTGCATGCGGCGGTAAAAACGCTCGAACCGTGGAATCCGCTGTGTACGGAGCGGCTGTCTTCCGCTCCGTACACACAACGCGGCGCAGTGCATGCAAAAAAGCCGTTTTCGAGGGGCGCCGTAGTAGAATTGGCCCCACTCAAACCGATGTCCCTGCCGCATGCCCGAAGAGCGAACGAGTCTGGCGGAAACGATCCGCGCCACCATCGAACAGGAGATCCTCTCCGGCAAGCTGGCCAGCGGCGCCCAACTCGACGAGCAGCAATTGCTGTCTCGTTTCTCGGTATCGCGTACGCCGGTGCGGGAGGCATTGATCCGGCTGGCGTCGGCGGGGCTGGTGGACCTGGTGCCGCGCCGCGGCGCGATCGTATCGGCGATCACGCTGCGCGAATACGTCGCAATGAGCGAGATCCTGGTCCAGCTCGAGGCATTGGCGGCCCAGCTGGCGGCGCGGCGCATTACCGAATCCGAACGGGAGGCACTGCGCGAGGCCTACGCGGCTTGCCAGCAGGCCGCGGCGCAGGCCAGCGCGGACCGCTATCGCGAGGCCAACGACGGGTTCCACGCGGTCATCTACGATGCCTGCCGCAACGAGATCCTCAGCGCGCAAATCCGCACGATGCGGGCCCGCATGCGCGGCATGCGGGACTACCGCTTCGAGAAGCCCGCGCGCATTCGCGCCTCGCTCGAAGAGCACGGCGCGGTGATGGAAGCGATCCTGCGCGGCGATGAAGAAGCGGCGGCCCGCGCGATGGTCGAGCATATCTCGACCGGCGGCAACGTCTATGCGGACATGATCGCGTCGATGCCCGACGAGGCGGTCGGCGCCAAGGCGCCGCGTTGAAGGGGTTTCAGTCGATCTTCACACCCGCCTGCACGGTACGCTGCAGCGCGACCTTGCCATCCTGCTGCGCCCATTGCTTGAACTCCGCCGGCGAGCGCGACGGCGCGGGCTCGCTGCCGTTGTCGACAAGACGCGTGCGAATCGCCGGGTCGGCCAGCACCTTGGTAGCGGCCGCATAGAGCTTGTCTGTCACGTCCTTCGGCAGTCCCGCCGGTCCGAACAGCCCGAACCAGAAGGTGTAGTCGAAGCCCGGCAATCCCAACTCCGCAATGGTCGGCAGACCCGGCGCCACCGCGGAACGCTGCGGCGTGGTGACGCCGATCATCTTGACCACACCCTGCGTGCCGAGCGGCAGCACCGACGACGCCGTGCCGAAGGAAAACTCCACTTCGCCCGCTGCCACCGCCTGCAAGGCCGGCGCGCCGCCCTTGTACGGCACGTGCGTCATGTCGACGCCGATCGCATTCGCGAACGACAGCCCCGCGACATGCGGTGAGCCGCCGATGCCTGACGACGCATAGTTGAACTTGCCCGGATTCGCCTTGGCCTTGGCGGCCAGCGTCTTGACATCGGCGATGCCGAGGTCCTTGTTGACGGCCAGGATCAGCGGCGAGATGGTCAGCCGGGTAATCGGCGTGAAGCTGTCGGGCTTGTACTTGACCTTGTACAGGTGCTGGTCCATGCCATAGATCGTCGCGGTAGCGAGCCCGAGGGTATAGCCGTCCGCCGGCGCCTGCGCCAGCCATGCCGATGCGAGCGTGCTGCCGGCGCCGGGCTTGTTCTCGACGACGACCGGTTGCCCCAGCTCCTTGGACATCGCCTCGCCGACGACGCGTGCAACGAAGTCGGCCGCGCCTGCCGGCGTGTAACCAATCACCAGCCGGATCGGCTTGTTCGGATAGCCCTCCGCCTTGGCGGCGCCGGGCGCGGCGACGGCGATCAGACCCACGGCCGCCAGGGCCGCGACAGTGGCAGAGGCCGCAGAGGTCGCTGTGGAATGGCTGTGCATCGGTGTCTCCTTGTCGTGTTGTATGGGTCGATGGGGCTCTGCGGCCCCGCATCGATCGTCAGGCCGTTCCTCAGGCCGGTCCTTGGGCCGGTCCTTGGGCCGGTCCTTGGGCCGTCAGGCAATCGCGCCCTTGTCGCGCCACTGCGCGATCAGCTCCGGCGCAAAGCCCAACTCGCCGAGCAGCTCGTCGGTCTGCTCGCCCGGGTCCGGCGCAGCGCGCGCAAAGCGCTCCGGGTGGGGCGCGGCGGACAGATTGATCGGGGAGCGCAGCAGGTCCAGTTCGCCGAGCACCGGATGACGCACGGACCGCGTCATGCCGAGATGGCGTACCTGCGGGTCCTCGAACGCCTGGCCGATATCGAGGACGGGGCCGCAAGGCACGCCGGCCGGATTGAGCCGCGCCATCAGTTCCGCGCAGGTAAAGCGCGAGGTGTAGGCGTCGATCGCTTCGTCGAGCCGCGTCCGGTTGCGGGCACGCGATCGCGCGTCGCGATAGTCGGCGTGGTCGAGCAGATCGTGCGCCTCCAGCGCCTGGCAGAAGTTGGCCCACATCCGCTGCGTGCTGGCCGCGATATTGACGAGCCCGTCGCTGGCGCGATAGGTGCCCATCGGCACCAGCGTCGGATGCGCGTTGCCTTGCTGCGTCGGCACTTCGCCGTCGACGGTGTAGCGCGCCGCCTGGAAATCGAGCTTGTTCAGCATCGACTCGATCAGCGAGGTATGGACCCATTGGCCTCGCCCGGTCCGTTCGCGGTGGAACAGCGCCAGCAGAATCCCCTGGCCCAGGAACATGCCTGCCGTCGTATCGGAGATCGCGATGCCGACACGGACCGGCCCGCGCCCGGGCTCGCCGGTCACCGAGCTCAGGCCGCACATGCCCTGGACGATCTGGTCGACCCCGGGCCGTTCGCTGTACGGGCCATCCTGGCCGAAGCCCGAGATGCTGGCCAGGATCACGCGCGGATTGCGCGCGCTCAGCGCCTCGTACGTCAGCCCGAGCCTGGCCTTGACCACCGAACGGAAGTTCTCGACCACCACGTCGGTGTTCTCTAGCAGACGCGCCAGGATCTGCGCGCCTTCCGGCGTCTTCAGGTCCACGCACATGCTGCGCTTGTTGCGGTGAAGGTTCTGCTCGTCCGAGCCGCGGCGCTGGCCGGTCACCGAACCGTGGTCCTTCGGCGGCGGCGGCTCGAGGCGAATGACATTGGCGCCCCAGTCGGACAGCAGCCGGACCGCGGCCGGGCCCGCGCGGGCGACCGTCAGGTCGAGGACGTTGATGCCGTGCAGAGGCAGTCGGGAATCGGATGGGGGCATGGTTGGGGGAGGCGGTGATTGAGCGGAGACTGAGTGCAAGCGAGTATACGCACACAAA
>MTEU01000459.1_pt1 | contig 12142 bp, 6 predicted proteins | sample 1042701 | NCBI WGS metagenome assembly MTEU01 (sample SAMN06185813, study PRJNA358809) | soil metagenome | isolation source: naturally attenuated soil | place: India | collected 2015-05-23
CGCAGAACGACACCTACATCATCGACTTCGAGGGCGAGCCGGGCCTGCCGCTGGCCTACCGCCGCCGCAAGACGTCGCCGTTGCGCGACGTGGCCGGCATCCTGCGCTCGTTCGACTATGCCGCCGCGACGGTCGGCACCGACCGCAGCGAGCGCACCCATTCGGCGCTGCCGCCGGCGCAGGCCGAGCGGCGCGAGGGGCTGCTCGAGCGCTTCCGGCAGACCGCCACCGACGCCTTCCTCGGCGGCTACCGCGAGGTGGCCGAGACCGCGCTGCACCCGTGGGTCGCTCCCGGCCAGATGCAGCCGCTGCTCGATCTGTTCCTGCTCGAACGCGCCGCCTACGAGGTCAAGTACGAGGCCGACAATCGGGTGACGTGGATCGACCTGCCGGTGCACGGCCTGGCGCGGCTGATCCGTACGCTGACCGGCGCGCCCGCCGGCACTGCGGGGCCGCCGGCCTCGCCGCCTCCGCCCCCTCACGTCTGAGACGCAACCATGGCCACCATGACTTCCTCCGGCCCCGCGTCGACGCGGGGCCAGCACGGGCAATCGGAACACACCGCCGCCCAATACGACGCCCTGCTGGGCGCGCGGCATGCCGATCCGTTTTCGCTGCTCGGTCCGCACCGGGAGGGCGATCGGATGGTGGTGCGTGCCTGCCTGCCCGGCGCGCAGTCGGTCGCGCTGGCCGACAACGTCGGCAACGCGATCGGTCCGATGCAATGCATCCACGCCGGCGGCATCTTCGCCGGCACGCTGCCCGACAGGCTGGGCCGGCGCGATTACCGGCTCGATATCACCTGGGGCGACGGCACCCGCCAGCTGAGCGCCGATCCGTATTCGTTCGACCTGCTGCTCGGCGAGCTGGACCTGCACCTGATCGGCGAGGGCCGGCATTTCGAGCTCGGCCGCTGCCTGGGCGCGCAATGGATGACGGTAGACGGCATCGCGGGCGTGCGCTTCGCGGTGTGGGCACCGAACGCCAGCCGCGTTTCGGTCATCGGCGACTTCAACGGCTGGCATCCGGCACGCCATCCGATGCGGCTGCGCTACGGCGCCGGCGTGTGGGAGCTGTTCGTGCCGGCCGGGCTCGGCGTGCAGCCCGGCAGCCGCTACAAGTTTGACCTCAGCGACGCCAACGGCCATCCGCTGCCCGACAAGGCCGATCCGCTGGCGCTGGCCACCGAGCTGCCGCCAGGCACCGCGTCGGTGGTCACGCAGGCCGGCGTCTCCGCGCCGCCGTTCGGCTGGACCGACCAGGCCTGGATGAGCCGCCGCTCGAGCCAGGACCCGTATTCGGCGCCGATGTCGATCTACGAGGTCCATGCCGGCTCGTGGCTGCGCGAGGTCAACGATCCTTCGCGCGGGTGGGAGATCCTCGCCGAGCGCCTGATTCCCTATGTGCGCGACCTGGGCTTTAGCCATATCGAGCTGTTGCCGATCACCGAGCATCCGTTCGGCGGCTCCTGGGGCTACCAGCCGCTGTCGCTGTTCGCGCCCACCGCGCGCTTCGGGCCGCCGCAGGCCTTTGCCGCCTTTGTCGACCGCTGCCACGAGGCCGGCATCGGCGTGATCCTCGACTGGGTACCGGCGCACTTCCCGACCGATCCGCACGGCCTGGCGCAGTTCGACGGCACCGCGCTGTACGAGCACCAGGACCCGCGCGAGGGCTTCCATCAGGACTGGAACACGCTGATCTACAACCTCGGCCGCAACGAGGTCCGCGGCTTCCTGCTGGCCAGCGCGCTGCACTGGCTGCGCGAGTTCCATATCGACGGGCTGCGCGTCGACGCGGTCGCCTCGATGCTGTACCGCGACTACAGCCGCAAGGCCGGCCAGTGGGTGCCGAACCGCTTCGGCGGACGCGAAAACCTGGAAGCGGTGTCGTTCCTGCGCGAGCTGAACACCGTGGTGCGCGAACGCTGCCACGGCGCGATGACGATCGCCGAGGAATCGACCGCGTGGCCGGGCGTGACCGCGCCGGTCGACAGCGGCGGCCTGGGCTTCACCTTCAAGTGGAACATGGGATGGATGCACGACACGCTGCGCTATCTGTCGCACGATCCGGTGCACCGCGCCTGGCATCACCAGGACATGACGTTCGGCATGGTCTACGCGTGGTCCGAGGCCTTCGTGCTGCCGCTGTCGCATGACGAGGTGGTGCACGGCAAGGGCTCGCTGATCAACAAGGCGCCGGGCGACCACTGGCAGAAGCTGGCGAACCTGCGCGCGTATTTCGGGTTCATGTGGACCCACCCGGGCAAGAAGCTGCTGTTCATGGGCGGCGAGCTCGCGCAATGGCTCGAATGGAACCACGAGAGCGAGCTCGACTGGGCGCTGCTCGACCATCCCAGCCATCGCGGCATGCAGATGCTGATCCGCGACCTGAACCGCGTCTATCGCGAGCAGCCCGCGCTGCACGCCTGCGACCACGATCCGGGCGGCTTCAGCTGGGTGATCGGCGACGACAGCCATAACAGCGTGTTCGCCTATCTGCGCCGCGCGGCGCCCGACAGCGGCGACGTGGTGCTCGCGGTGGTCAACATGACGCCGGTGCCGCGGCCCGGCTATCGGCTCGGCGTGCCGCATGCTGGACGCTGGCAGGAAATCCTCAATACCGATGCCGCCTGCTATGGCGGCAGCAATGTCGGCAACGGCGGCGAACTGTTCGCGCAGGCCGAGCCGTCGCATGGGCTGCCCGCCTCGCTGTCGCTGACGCTGCCGCCGCTGGCGACGCTGCTGCTGCGCCATCTGCCCGACTAGGAGGGCCCTGCTTGTCGCGTTCCCCGATCGCCAGCACGCTGCTTCCCGGCAAACCCTACCCGCTCGGCGCCCACTGGGACGGCCTCGGAATCAACTTCGCGGTGTTCTCGGCCAACGCCACCAGGGTCGAGCTGTGCCTGTTCTCGCGCAACGGCCGCAAGGAGCTGGCACGGCTGACGATGCCCGAATGCACCGACGAGGTCTGGCACGGCTATCTGCCGCACGCCGCGCTCGGCACGGTCTACGGCTATCGCGTGCACGGCCCGTACGAACCGCACCACGGCCATCGCTTCAATCCCGCCAAGCTGCTGCTGGACCCCTATGCGCGCAAGCTGACCGGCCCGCTGCGCTGGGCCGATGCGCTGTTCGGCTACCGGCTGCAGAGCCCGCGCGCCGATCTGACGCCGGACCGGCGCGACAGCGCGCCGATGATGCCCAAGGCGATCGTCGTCGACGAGAGCTTCCATTGGGGGGACGACCGGCCGCCGGCGGTGCCGTGGGAACGCACCGTCATCTACGAAGCGCACCTGCGCGGGCTGTCGATGCGGCGCGAGGACCTGCTGCCGCATCAGCGCGGCACCTTCGCCGCGCTGGCGGACCCGCGCTTCGTCGATCATCTGCATCACCTTGGCGTGACGACGATCGAGCTGCTGCCCATCCACGCCTTCCTGCAGGACCGCTTCCTGGTACAGCGGGAACTGCGCAACTACTGGGGCTACAGCACGCTGAGCTACTACGCGCCCGAGCCGGCCTATCTGAGCGGCGGCGAGCTCAACGAGGTCAAGGTGGCGATCCGCCGGCTGCACGCGGCCGGCATCGAGGTGATTCTCGACGTGGTCTACAACCACACCTGCGAAGGCAACGAGCTGGGCCCGACGCTGTCGTGGCGGGGACTGGACAACGCCAGCTACTACCGGCTGGTGCCGGGCGACGAGCGCCATTACATCAACGACACCGGCTGCGGCAACACGCTGAACCTGTCGCATCCGCGCGTGCTGCAGATGGTGCTCGACTCGCTGCGCTACTGGGTCCAGTGCTACCACGTCGACGGCTTCCGCTTCGACCTGGGCAGCACGCTCGGCCGCGAGGGCAACGGCTTCGATCCGGGCGCCGGCTTCTTCGACGCGGTGCTGCAGGACCCGGTGCTGTCGCGCGTCAAGCTGATCTCGGAGCCGTGGGATCTCGGTCCGGGGGGCTATCAGGTCGGCAACCAGCCGCCAGGCTTCGCCGAATGGAACGACAAGTTCCGCGACACGGTGCGGCGCTACTGGCGCGGCGACCCCGGCCAGCGCGGCGATCTGGCCGCGCGGCTGACCGGTTCAGCCGACCTGTTCGACCGGCGCCACCGCAAGCCCTGGGCCTCGATCAACTTCGTCACCGCGCATGACGGCTTCACGCTGGCGGATCTCGTCAGCTACGCCACCAAGCACAACGAGGCCAACGGCGAGGACAACCGCGACGGCACCGACGACAACGCCAGTGCCAACTGGAGCCCCGACGGCACGGTGGAAGGCCCGACCGACGATCCGGCCATCCTTGCCACCCGCAGCCAGGTCGCGCGCGCGATGATGGCCACGCTGCTGCTGTCGCAAGGCACGCCGATGCTGACCGCCGGCGACGAGTGGCTGCGCACGCAACAGGGCAACAACAACGCCTACTGCCAGGACAACGAACTGTCGTGGCTGAACTGGGACGAGGCGCGCACGCCGACCGGGCGCGGCATGGTCGAATGCGTGCGCCGGCTGCTGGGCCTGCGCGCGCGGCTGCCCGCCTACGCGGAACGCCACTTCCTGCACGGTCGTCAGGAATTCGCACCGGGTCTTCACGATATCGGCTGGTTCGGCGTCGACGGCCAACCGCTGACGCCCGAACAGTGGTCCAATCCCGAGGAGCGGACGCTGGCGCTCAGGCGCGCGACGCGCGACGCCGACGGCCAGGTCCATGTGACAGTGCTGCTGCTGAACGCCGGCACCGAGCCGGTCGAATACCGGCTGCCGCCGCCGGCGCTGATCTGGTCCCGGTTGTTCGACAGCGCCCGGCCGGAGCTGCCCGAAGCGCCGCTCGATCACCCGGTCCAGCCCGTCGCGCCGCACGCCGCGGTGCTGCTGGCCGCCACGCTGGCGCCGTCGGGGCCGTCGTAGCGGACGGACCCGGTTCAACGGCCATCCTTGCCATCGTCCGCCATCCCGACCAGCCAGCCACAAAGGAGTCTCACCATGCCGCGCCAAGCCAATCCCGATGCCGCGCTCGCATCGCTGCATCTGCTCGCCCAGCGCGCCGGCCTGCTGGTCCACTGGCAGGATGCCCAGGGGCGCGAACGCGTGGTCCCCGAGGCATCGCTGCGGGCCGTGCTCGAACGGCTGGAGCTGCCCTGCAAGACCATCGGCCAGTGCGAGGCCTCGCGCGCCCGGATGCTGGCCGACGATGCCGCCACCGCGCTGGCGCCGCTGCTGACGGCCGACCAGGGCAAGCCGATCCGCGTGCCGCTCGTCCATACCCGGCAGGAGCAGCCGTTCCGGCTCGAACTGGAAGACGGCAGCGTGCAGACCGGCGTCGCGCGGCGCGATGCGCACGGCGCGCTGATCGTGCCGGCGGTGCAGAGCCATGGCTACCATCGGCTGCTGATGGGCGACATCGAGGTCAAGGTGGCCGTCGCGCCATTGCGCTGCTTCGGCGTGCAGGACGCGCTGCGCGGCATCGGCCTGTCCGAGCAGGAGCGGATCAGCCGCAAGCCCTGGGGCCCGTCCGTGCAGGTCTACGGCCTGCGCCGCGGCGCGCCGGCCGGCATCGGCGACCTGAGCGCGCTGGCGATGTTCGCCGAGGCGGCCGCCCGCGAAGGCGCCGACGCCGTCGCCATCAGTCCGCTGCACGCCGGCTTTGCGGCCTTTCCCGAACGCTACAGCCCTTATTCGCCGTCCAGCCGGCTGTTCCTGAACGTGCTCTATGCCGACCCGGCGCCGGTGTTCGGCCAGGCGGCGGTGGCGCGCGCGATCTCGGCGCTGCAGCTGGGCGGCGTGATGCAGACGCTGGAATCGAAGGCCGAGATCGACTGGCCGGCGGTCGCGCAGGCGCGCTTGAAGATCACGCGCTGGCTATGGGAACACCGCGACCAGTTGCTGCCCGCCGACGCCGCCGACGATCTGGCGAAATTCCGCAGCAATGGCGGCACGCCGCTGCTGGCGCACGCCGCCTTCGAGGCGCTGCAGGCCCAGCACGTGGCGCAGGCCGGCACCCGCGCCGAGCTGCAGGTGGCCGGCGACTGGCGGCGCTGGCCCGTCACGCATCGCTCGCCGCAGGACGCCGCGCTGTCGGCCTTCGCCAGCGCCTGTCCCGACGAGATCGGCTATCACGTGTTCCTGCAATGGCTGGCCGACGACGGCCTGCGCGCCGCGCAGCGCAGCGCCCGCGATGCCGGCATGGCGATCGGCCTGATCGGCGACCTGGCGGTCGGCACCGACCCCACCGGCAGCCATGCCTGGACCCGGCAGAACGAGATGCTGCAGGGGTTTTCCGCCGGCGCCCCGCCCGACGTGTACAACGCGCTGGGGCAGAGCTGGGGCATCACGGTGTTTTCGCCGCGGGGCCTGCGCCGGCACGGCTACACCGGCTTCATCGAGATGCTGCGGGCCAACCTCGCGCATGTCGGCGGGCTGCGCATCGACCACGCGCTCGGGCTGGCGCGCGTCTGGCTGGTGCCCGAAGGCATGCCGCCGGAATTCGGCGCCTATCTGCGCTACCCGATGGACGACCTGCTGCGGCTGATCGCCCTCGAATCGTGGCGCCATCACGCGATCATCATCGGCGAGAACCTCGGCACGGTGCCGGACACCTTCAACACCACGCTGGCCGAGCGCGGCATGCTCGGCATCGACGTGCTGTGGTTCGAGCGCGCGCAGCCGGAGGGCGAAGCTGGCGGCAAGGGAAAAAAGGCGGACAAGACCGAGGAGGTGGACGAGGGGGACGAGGCGGACGCAGGCCCCGCGGCGTTCGTGCCGCCCGAGCGCTGGCCGACCAACGCGGTCGCGACCTCCACCACGCACGACCTGCCGACCATCGCCGGCTGGTGGGCGGGGCAGGACATCACGTGGCGCGCGCGCCTGGACCAGCTTGGCCCGGATGTCACCGAGGCCAGCGCGCGCGCCGAGCGCGCCCGCGACCGGCAGGCGCTTTGGCAGGCGCTGTGCGAGGCCGGGCTCGCCAAGGGCGAGGCGCCCGACCCCGACCGCGCGCCGGTGGCCACGATCCTTGCCTGGCTGTCGCGCACCCGCACGCCGCTGCGGCTGGTGCCCGTCGAGGACCTGCTGGCCGACGTCGAACAGCCCAACCTGCCGGGCACCACCAGCGGCCATCCGAACTGGCAGCGCCGGCTGCGCTTTGATGTACAGGCGCTGTTCAGCCAGCCGGGCGTGCAGCGGCGCATCGACGCGCTGCGCACGGGGCGTGCGCCGAAGGGCTGAGTCGCGGACGGCGTCCCCTGGCGCGCGGTTTGCATGGCACGGTCGAAACGATTGCGATCTGCAAACACAAGGTCTGACCGTGCGAACCGTACTCGTCGTGGACGACGATCCCGCCGTAGCCCATGCCATGGCCAGCGCCCTGAGCCGCGCGGGATTTACCGTCGAGTTGGCCGAAGATGGACTGGCCGGCTTCGATGCCGCACAGCGGCTGCACCCGTCGGTGGTTGTCACCGACTGGGTCATGCCGCGCGGCGACGGCGCCCTGCTGTGTCATCTGCTGCTCGGCGACGCGTCGCTAAGTCATACACCGATTGTCGTTTTCACCAGCATCCAGACGCTGCCCGAGGTGCCGAATCCGATCGTGCGCTACTGCCGCAAGCCCTGCGCGCCGGACACGCTGATCCGCACGATCGACGAACTGCTCGAACAGAGCTAGGCCGAGGCGCCAGCGCCCTGACGCCCTTGCCCCGAATCCGCTAACCGCGCTCGCCGGCCGCCGCGCCCTGCGCTTCGAGCAGCGCCAGCAGCCGGGTCTCGTCCATGCTCAGCGCCGCGACCGAGCGGCGGCACTGCACGCAGGCCGCCATGCTGTCGTTCATATAGGCGTCGACCACGGTCGGGTGGACATAGCACTGCCGGCATACCGCGACCGTATTGCGCAGCCGCCGGGCCACGATCTTGATCGTCGCGGCGACCGCGCGCTTGCGGGCAGCCTCCGACTCGGCCGCCGGCGCCTTGCGCAGTTCGGCCAGCGCATGGACGCTGCCGGCCCAGGTGCGGAAGTCCTTGGCGGTGAAGTCCTCGCCGGCCAGTTCGCGCAGGTACACGTTGACATCGTCGGAACCGACCTCGCGCAGCTGGCCGTCCTCGTCGCGGTACTTGAACAGATGCTGGCCCGGCAGGTCCGCGCAGGTGCGCACCAGCCGCGCGAGCTGGCGATCCTGCAGCGTCACGTCATGCTCGACGCCGCTCTTGCCGGTAAACAGGAAGCGCAGCCGGCTGCCGCGCACCTGCACATGGCGGCGGCGCAGCGTGGTCAGGCCGTAGGTGCGGTTCTGGCGCGCGTAGCGCCGGCTGCCGACCCGCACCAGCGTGGCGTCGAGCAGCAGCAGCACGGCCGCCAGCACCTTCTCGCGCGGAATGCCGTTGCGCTGCAGGTCGCGCCGCGCGCGCCGGCGCAGCCGCGGCAACGCGCGGCCGAATGCCAGCAGGCGGTCGTACTTGTTCTCGTCGCGCAGCGCGATCCAGGCCGGGTGGTAGCGGTACTGCTTGCGGCCGCGGGCGTCGCGGCCGGTGGCCTGGATATGGCCGCGCGGATCGGGACAGATCCAGACGTCCTGGTAGGCGGGGGGAATCGCCAGCGCATCGATGCGGGCGATGGTGTCGCGATCGCGGATGCGGGTGCCGTCGGGGGCGAAGTAGGCGAAGCGGCCGCGCAGCTGGCGCCGGGTAATGCCGGGCCCGGTGTCGTTGACATAGCGGACGCCGCGCGGCATTGCGTCGCGCGCCGCCGCGGTCGTTGCCGCGGCCGCTGCCGTGGTCCCTGCTGTCGTCCCTGCCGTCACGCTGTCGGCGGCTGGCGTCGAAGCGCGCATCGTGTCTCCCCTCTCCGCCCTTCCCCTCCGGCGCCGTGTCGAGCCGTCGTTGCGCCGTTGTCCGGGATGGCATTCCGACATTAGTCCGGGGCGGCGCCCGATGCATCCCGCCGCTAGCGCAATCGTTTGTAGGAAACGGACGACATCGACGCCGGTGTTCCCCCTCTCCCGCTGAGGGGAGAGGGCCGGGGAGAGGGCCGGGGAGAGGGTCGGGCAGAGGGAATCGGGCGGCAGGATGGCTGGTGACGTTGCGGATCGGCCGCCCTACCTCTCCCCCAACCCCTCTCCCGCCAGCGGGAGAGGGGAGCCGACCGCATCCCGCATCAGATCTAACCGTTTTCTACAAACTCACCAATAATTGGCAAAACCGCCAGGGCGCCGATGCCCGTCTGGTCAAGCAAAACGCGCTTACCGACGGCAAGGTACGTCTCTTGCAGCTGTTTGCGGTTTTCCAACCGGAGGACCGCCATGCCGCAAGCCGCCCGGGCGCAGCTCACCGAAACCATGCCCCCAGACAGCCACGAGGACACTCGCACCGCGATGTCGGGCGCGACCATCCGCCGCGCCTTCCTCGATCACGTCTTCTATACGCAGGGCAAGCTGCCCGGCCTTGCCAGTCCCAACGACCTGTATCAGGCGCTCGCCCATACGGTGCGCGACCGGCTGGTGCAGCGCTGGATCAGTACGGCGGAGACCTATCTGGGCCAGCCTTCGCGCACGGTCGCCTATCTGTCGGCCGAATTCCTGCTGGGCCCCCACCTGGGCAACAACCTGGTCAATCTGGGCATCTTCGACGAGGTCAAGGAAACCATGGCCGAGCTCGGCCTGGATCTCGACACGGTGCTGGCACAGGAACTGGAGCCGGGCCTGGGCAACGGCGGCCTGGGCCGGCTGGCGGCCTGCTTCCTCGATTCGCTGGCGACGATGCAGATCCCCGCGCTCGGCTACGGCATCCGCTACGAGTACGGCATCTTCCATCAGTCGATCATCGACGGCATGCAGGTCGAGAGCACCGACACCTGGCTGCGCCACGGCAATCCGTGGGAGATCCAGCGCTCCGAATGGGCGGTCCAGGTCAAGCTGGGCGGCCAGACCGAGCACTACACCGACGATCGCGGCCACTATCGGGTCCGCTGGGTGCCGGCCAAGACGGTGGTCGGCGTGCCCTTCGACTCGCCGATCCTTGGCTATCGCGTCAACACGGTCAACACATTGCGGCTATGGCGGGCGGAGGCGACCGAGGCGTTCGACTTCGGCGTGTTCAATCGCGGCGACTATCTTGGCGCCGTCAGCAAGAAGGTGACCTCGGAGAACCTGACCAAGGTCCTCTACCCCAACGACGAGACCGAGCAAGGCAAGGAGCTGCGCCTGGAGCAGCAATATTTCTTCGTGTCCTGTTCGTTGCAGGACATGCTGCGGCTGCTCGACGCGCATGGCATTCCCGTCACGCGCTTTCACGAGAAGTTCGCCGTGCAGCTGAACGACACCCATCCGGCCATCGGCATCGCGGAACTGATGCGGCTGCTGGTCGACGAGCACGATGTGGCCTGGGACGAAGCCTGGGAGATCACCCGCCGAGCCTTCGCCTATACCAACCACACGCTGCTTCCCGAAGCGCTGGAAATGTGGCCGCTGCCGCTGTTCCAGCGCACGCTGCCGCGCCATCTCGAAATCATCTACGAGATCAACGCGCGCTTTCTGCACGAGGTCCGGATCCGCTTCTTCGGCGACGAGTCGCAGCTGTCGCGCCTGTCGCTGATCGACGAACGCGGCCAGCGTCATGTGCGGATGGCGCATCTTGCCTGCGTCGGCAGCCATACCATCAACGGCGTGGCCGAGCTGCATTCGCGGCTGATGCGCGAGGACGTACTGAAGGACTTCTACGCCATGTGGCCGGAGAAGTTCACCAGCATCACCAACGGCGTCACGCCGCGCCGCTGGCTGGCCCTGTCCAATCCCAGGCTGGCGCGGCTGGTGTGCGAGTCCATCGGCGATGGCTGGATCGGCGACCTGGACAAACTGCGCGAGTTGGAACCGTACGCCGACGACACCGGCTTTCGTGACCGGTGGCAGGCGGCGCGGCGCGAGAACAAGGAAGACCTGGCGCGGCTGGTGCGCGAGACCACCGGCGTCGTCGTGGATCCGGCGTCGATGTTCGACGTGATGGTCAAGCGCATCCACGAATACAAGCGCCAGCATCTGGCGGTGCTGCATATCGTCGCGCTGTACCACCGGATCAAGTCCGATCCGAACGCCGACATCGTGCCGCGCACCTTCCTGTTCGCCGGCAAGGCGGCCCCGGGCTACCACTACGCCAAGCTGATGATCCGGCTGATCACCTCCGTCGGCGACGTGATCAACCGCGACCCGCAGGTCCGCGACCGGCTCAAGGTGGTGTTCCTGCCGAACTTCAATGTGACCTATGGGCAGAAGATCTATCCGGCCGCCGACCTGTCCGAACAGATCTCGCTGGCGGGCAAGGAGGCGTCCGGCACCGGCAACATGAAGTTCGCGATGAACGGCGCGATCACGATCGGCACGATGGACGGCGCCAATATCGAGCTGCGCGACGCGATCGGCGCCGATCACTTTTTCCCGTTCGGGCTGTCGGCCTCGGAGGTCTACGCGCTGAAGGCCGCCGGCTACCGGCCGGCCGCCTGCTACGAGAGCCATGCCGAGCTGCGCGCGGTGATCGACCTGATCGCCCAGGGGTTCTTCTCGCGCGGCGATCCGTCGGTGTTCCAGCCGATCTTCGGCGGACTGCTGCAGCACGACCCCTACATGCTGCTGGCCGACTTCGCCTCCTATCTGCATTGCCAGCAGGACGTGTCCACTGCGTTCACCGACCAGACGCGCTGGCAGCGGATGTCGGTGCTGTCGTGCGCGCGCTCGGGGCGTTTTTCGTCCGATCGTGCGATTCGCGAGTATTGCGAGCGGATCTGGCGCGTCGAGCCGGTGCCGGTGCCGCTGCTGCATCGCGCCGCGATGAGCACCGCGGGCACCCGCCACAAGGGCGGCCCGGGCATGTAGTTCTTACACCGGCCGGCGGAGCCTTTACGCAGCGCTTGTTTCAACAGTTACGAACCAGTTACGCAAACCGTTGAACGCAAAGCCTTTGCGAAACTCACGCCACGCTGGCATGCCATTCGCATGGCTCCAACGCTTCACGCGCCGGGGCCTCGCGACAACGCTCCGCAAGTGAAGTGCAACAGCGGCGGTGCAGCCCGACCGCCGCCCCACCACCAGCGCATTCAGAATGGCGGAGATCAACTTGAACACGAACGTGCTATTCGTGGCGGCCGAGGCCATGCCCTTGGCCAAGACA
>MTEU01001028.1_pt1 | contig 12142 bp, 9 predicted proteins | sample 1042701 | NCBI WGS metagenome assembly MTEU01 (sample SAMN06185813, study PRJNA358809) | soil metagenome | isolation source: naturally attenuated soil | place: India | collected 2015-05-23
AGCACATCCCGGTGCAGGACCTGACCTACATCTTCGCCTCGCACCAGGACCCGGACATCATCGCCTCGCTGGACAAGTGGCTGCTGCACACCCGGGCGCGGGTGATCTGCTCCAAGCTGTGGGCGCGCTTTCTGCCGCACCTGACCGCCAACTACCTGGCGTTGAGCCGCGGCATCAACACCTTCGATCGCATCATCGCGCTGCCCGACCGCGGCCAGAGCATCGCGCTGGGCCAGTGCACGCTGAAGGCGGTGCCGGCGCATTTCCTCCATTCGGTGGGCAACTTCCAGCTGTACGACCCGGTGAGCAAGATCCTCTTCTCCGGCGACATGGGCGCCTCGCTGGTGGACGACGCCAACCCGGTGCGCGACTTCGTCAATCACCTACCCAACATGGAGGGCTTCCACCGCCGCTACATGGCCGGCAACAAGGCCTGCCGGCTGTGGGCGGCGATGGTCCGCGAGATGGACGTGGCGATGATAGTGCCGCAGCACGGCCGGCCCTTCGTCGGTGCGGAGATGATCAGTGCCTTCCTCTACTGGATCGAGAACCTCGAATGCGGCCTCGACCTGATGGGGCCGGAGGACTATCGCCTGCCGAGCTGAGGCGCGCTCGGTGGCTTGGCTGCGATGGGGCGCGCTCCCCGTTGGGCTTCGCTGCGCTCGGCGCCAACCCACCTTTGCCTGCGTGCAGGGGCGGTGCGGCGCTTCAAGCGGTCACCGGCTCCGTGCTAGGGTGCGCCTCGATTTCCTAGCGAGGCCGCCCATGAGCCCCTTTTCCCTTCGCCGTATGAGCCTGCTGCTCGGCCTCAGCCTGCTGGCCGGCATCGCCCGGGCCGAGTCCTGGCCGCAGCCGGACTGGCAAACCGCCCCCCACAGCGACAGCCCGGCGCTGGCCGCGCTGGAGGCCTACGCCTTCCCGCCGCGCGACGACGCCACGCGCCAGGGCGTGCGCAGCGATGCGCTGCTGGTGGTGCGCGACGGCCGGATCGTCTACGAACGCTACGCCGCGCCGACCACGGCGGACAGCGCGCACCTGACCTGGTCGATGGCCAAGAGCCTGCTCGCCACCACCCTCGGCGTGGCCTACGGCGAGGGCCGCTTCAAGCTGGACGCGCCGGTGGCCAAGTACTACCCGGCGATGGCCGAGCACCCGCAGGTCAAGGTCGGTCACCTGCTCAACTGGGCCTCGGGCCTGGCCTGGCAGGAGGACTACGAATACGCGCCGCTGAAGTCCTCGGTGATCGCCATGCTCTACACCCGCGGTCGCGACGATATGGCCGGCTTCGCCGCGGCGCATGCCGCCGACGCCGCGCCGGGGGTGCGCTTTCGCTACTCCAGCGGCGACAGCAACCTGCTGGCCGCGGCGCTCAAGGGCATGGTCGGCGCCGAGGCCTACCCCGACTACCCCTGGACCGCGCTGTTCGAGCCGCTGGGCATCGCCAGCGCGACCTGGGAGCGCGACGGCGCCGGCACCTTCGTCGCCTCGTCCTACGCCTACATGAGCGCCCGCGACCTGGCCCGCGTCGGCCTGCTGCTGCAGCGCGGCGGCCGCTGGGGCGAGCGCCAGCTGCTGCCGCCGGCCTGGGTCGAGTTCGTCGCCACGCCGTTCGCCGGCTACCAGCCGCAGACGGCCAAGCCCGGCGACGCGGTACCCGGCGCCCACTGGTGGCTCAACGCCGAACTGCCCGGCGCCGCGCGGCCCTGGCCGGATGCGCCGGCCGATACCCTGGCCGCCCTCGGCCACTGGGGCCAGGGCCTGTACGTGCTGCCCGAGGAGAAACTGGTGGTGGTGCGCTACGCCGACGACCGCGACGGCAGCTACAGTCATAACGAACTGCTCAAGCGCGTGCGTGCGGCCTTCGCCGAGGAGGTGCAGCCATGATCCGTCGTCGTCCCTGGCTTACCCTGCTGCTGTTGCTGGTCATCGTGCTGATCGCCCTGGCCTGGCCCAATCGCGCCCACCTGGCGGCGTTCCCCGACATCATCGGCGCCTACACCGCCAAGGAGTACTGCTCCTGCCGTTACGTCAGCGGCAATCCGGCGGCCTATTGCGAAGGTTACGTCGCCCAGTACGTGCCGATCGGCAGCCTGCTCGACGATACGGCCGGCAAGCGGGTGACCGCCAGCGGCCTGGGCCGCACCCACAGTGCCGCCTGGCTGGGCGCGCGCCAGGGCTGCCAGCTGTTGCCGAACGACTAGCGACCAACCCTCTCCCCGCAATGGGAGAGGGGAGCCTAACCCCACGATCTTGAGCCAATGGCACCGGAGCAGAGCGCCGGGCTTTGCAAGCCCGGCCGCGGCGACTATCGTTGCGCCTGGTCATGCCGTTTGCCGAGTCCCCATGCGTCGTTCGCTGTTTGCCCTGCTGCTGGCTGCCGCCTTGCCCGTCCAGGCCGATTGGTACCTGGACAACGAGTCCTCGCGGCTGTCCTTCATCTCCACCCATTCCGGCAACCTGTCGGAGGTGCACCGCTTCCTCACCCTGCACGGCCAGATCGCCGCCGACGGCCGCGCCCGCCTGCGTATCGAGCTGGACTCGCTGAGCACCGGCATCCCGCTGCGCGACGAGCGCCTGCGCGCCATGCTGTTCGACACCGAGCGCCTGCCCGAGGCGCGGGTCGCCGCGCAGGTGAACCTGGCGCAGCTCACCGACCTGGCGCCGGGTGCGCAGCTGGAACTGCGCCTGCCGCTGACCCTGACCCTCAACGAGCGCGCGCGCCAGCTGGAGGCCGAGCTGCTGGTCACCCGCCTGGACGACCGCCGCTTCCAGGTGGTCAGCCTGGCGCCGCTGGTGCTGCACGCCGAGGACTTCGGCCTGGCCAGCGGCATCGAGGCGCTGCGCAAGGTGGCCGACCTGTCCGCCATCAGCCTGTCGGTGCCGGTGGGTGCGGTGCTGATCTTCACTGCTCGCTGATGCGCGGCGCGATCTTCCCCTGGCGCGGCGGCAACCGCTTCGCCCTGCTGCTCGACGGCCCGCAGTTCTTCCCGCGCATGCTCGCCGCCATCGACGCCGCCGAGCGCCAGGTCGAGCTGGAGCTGTACCTGGTCGAGGACGGCCAGTGCAGCGAGCGCCTGGTCGCCGCGCTGTGCCGGGCGGCGGTGCGCGGCGTGGCGGTGCGCGGCCTGTTCGACGCCTTCGGCTCCGCCGGCCTGGGCCAGGCGCTGCGCCAGCGCCTGCAGGCGGCCGGGGTGCAGCTGCGCTGGTACAACCCGCTGCGCTGGCGCCGCGGCCTGCGCAACTTCCAGCGCGACCACCGCAAGCTGCTGCTGGTCGACCGGCGCCTGGCCTATGTCGGCGGCACCGGCGCGACCGACCAGTTCTGGCTGCCGGAGCAGGCCGACAGCGCCTGGCACGAGGTCATGGTGGAGATCGAAGGGCCACTGGTGCACGACTGGCAGCAGCTGTTCGAGTACCAGTGGCAGGCCTGCCTGGCGCGCTTCGCCTGGCAGCCGCCGCGGCTGCCGGGGCTGCGCAAGCTGCCGGGCAATCCGCCGGCGGGGCAGGGCCTGGGCCGGGTGGCCTACGCCGATGCGGCGCAGCACCGCGACATCCTGCAGTCGCTGGTGCGCGCGCTGCGCGTGGCCAAGCATCGGGTATGGCTGGCCACGCCCTATTTCCTGCCGACCTGGAAGGTGCGCCGGGCGTTGCGCCGGGCCGCGGCCAGCGGCGTCGAGGTGCGTCTGCTGCTGACCGGCCGGCACACCGACCACCCGCCGGTGCGTTTCGCCGGCCAGCGCTACTACCCGCGCCTGCTCAAGGCCGGGGTGCGCATCTTCGAGTATCAGCCGCGCTTCCTGCACCTGAAGATGGTGCTGGTGGACGACTGGGTCAGCGTCGGTTCGTGCAACTTCGACCACTGGAACCTGCGCTTCAACCTCGATGCCAACCTCGAGGCGCTCGACCCCGAACTGACCGCCGCGGTGACGGCCAGCTTCGTCGCCGACTTTGCCGCCAGCGCCGAGATCACCCTCGACGAGTGGCGCGCGCGGCCCTGGTGGGGGCGCCTGCAGCAGCGCCTGTGGGGCTGGCTGGATCGCCTGGCGGTCAACCTGCTCGATCGCTGGCGCTGAACGCCACGCAATACCGGCCCGCCCCCTGGGAAAGTTCCCCGTTGGCCTGATGTTCCGTCATTCAGCAGCCTGAGGGTGGTCGCGCGCCGCCCGCGCCAGGGCGCCATTCATACTTTCGGGCGACAGATGAAATCCCTCCTTGGTGCGCTTATCCGGGCGTCGGTCGCTGCGTAGGGTGCAGGGCAGTCGCACCCCAACCTCAGGAGACCCGCATGACAAGAACAACAGGGCCCGGAATCTTCCAGCCGCACACCTTGGCCTTGGCCGTCGCCGTCGGATTCGCCGCCCCCGCGCAGGCCATCACCTTCAATATCGGCGAGATCGAGGGCCAGTTCGACAGCTCGCTGTCGGTCGGCGCCAGCTGGTCGGTGCGTGGCGCGGACCCGGATTTCGTCTCCGTCGCCAGTGGCGGCAAGGCCTCCTCGCGCACCTCGGACGACGGCCGGCTGAACTTCAAGAAGGGCGAGACCTTCTCGAAGATCTTCAAGGGCATTCACGACCTCGAGCTGAAGTACGGCGACACCGGTGTGTTCGTCCGCGGCAAGTACTGGTACGACTTCGAGACCAAGGACGAGAGCCGGCTGTTCTACGACATCGAGGATCACAACCGCAAGACCGCCGCGCAAAGTGCAGGTGCGGAAATCCTCGACGCCTTCATCTACCACAACTACAGCCTCGGCGATCTGCCGGGCAGTGTGCGGGTCGGCAAGCAGGTGGTCAGCTGGGGCGAGAGCACCTTTATCGGCAACAGCATCAACTCGATCAACCCCATCGATGTCGCCGCCTTCCGCCGCCCCGGCGCCGAGATCAAGGAAGGTCTGATTCCGGTCAACATGCTTTACGTCTCGCAGAGCCTGAGCGACAACTTCTCGGCCGAGGTGTTCTATCAGCTGGAGTGGGACCAGACCGTGGTCGACAACTGCGGCACCTTCTTCTCCACCTCCGACGTGGTCGCCGACGGCTGCGAGGATCGTCTCGTGGTGTTCGGCCCGGACCTGCCGCCGGGCGAGTCGACCAACGCCTTCGTCGACAACGCCTACATTCCCCGCGCCGGGGACCGCGACGCGCGCGACAGCGGCCAGTACGGCCTGGCCCTGCGCTGGTTCGCCGAACAGCTCAACGACACCGAGTTCGGCCTCTACGCACTGAACTACCACAGCCGCAACCCGGTGTTCAGCACCATCCGCACCACCACGCCGAACTTCGTCAGCTTCATTCCCGGTGCGCCGAACGCGCGCTACTTCATCGAGTACCCGGAGGACATCCGCCTCTACGGCCTGAGCTTCCAGACCAACGTCGGCGGCACTGCGCTGTCCGGCGAGATCAGCTACCGGCCGAACATGCCGATGCAAATCAACTCCACCGACCTGTCCTTCGCCGCCCTCGGCCTGCCGTTCAACCCGGTGTTCGAGAGCGGTCACGCGCAGAACGTCGCCAGCGCCGATCTCCACGGCTACGAGCGCAAGCCCTTCACCCAGGCACAGCTCACCGCGGTGCAGTTCATCGATCGGGTGCTCGGCGCCAGCCGCCTGACCCTGCTCGGCGAGGTGGGCTGGAACCACATCGGCGGGATCAAGGACGACCCCAGCGAGCTGCGCTTCGGCCGCGACCCGATCTACGGTGCCGGCGAGTTCAGCGCGCCGGGTGTGTGCGCCGCGTTCAACGCCGCCAACCCGGACGAATGCCAGGGCGACGGCTTCCACACCGACACCTCCTGGGGCTACCGCCTGCGCGCCAGCGCCGACTACAGCAACGTCTTCGCCGGGGTCAACCTGACGCCAAGCGTGGCCTGGTCGCATGACGTCGACGGCTACGGGCCCAATTTCAACGAGGGCAGCAAGGCCATCAGCATCGCCCTGAATGCCGACTACCAGAACACCTACAACGCCAGCCTCAGCTACACCGATTTCTTCGGCGGTGAGTACAACACCATCACCGATCGCGACTTCGTGGCCCTGAGCTTCGGTGTGAACTTCTGATCAACCACGCGCAAAGGATCCGTACCCGATGAAAACTACAAGAATCCTGCAAAGCGGAGCGCTGGCCCTGACCCTGCTGGCGACCGGTGTGATGGCCGCCGTCTCCGAACAGGAGGCTGCGCAACTGGGCACCAGCCTGACCCCGCTCGGCGCGGAGATGGCCGGCAACGCCGACGGCAGCATCCCCGCCTGGACCGGCGGCCTGCCGAGCAACGCCGGCGCGGTCGACGGCAAGGGCTTCCTCGCCGACCCGTTCGCCGCCGAGCAACCGCTGTTCACCATCACCGCGGCCAATGCCGAGCAGTACCGCGACAAGCTGTCCGCCGGCCAGCTGGCGATGCTCAAGCGCTACGCCGACAGCTACAAGATTCCGGTCTACCCGACTCATCGCAGCGCCGCGGTGCCCGACGAGATCTACGCCGCAGCCAAGCGCAGCGCCCTCCATACCACGGCGGTGGATGGCGGCAACGGCCTGCAGAACTTCGCCGACAGCCGCTACTACGCCTTCCCGATCCCCAAGAATGGCATCGAGGTGGTGTGGAACCACATCACCCGCTATCGCGGCGGCAACGTCCGGCGCTGGATCACCCAGGCCACTCCGCAGACCGGCGGTTCCTACAGCCTGGTGCGGTTCGAGGACGAGGTGGCGTTTCCCGCCGACATGCCCGACATCGATGCGGACAAAGCGAGCAACGTCCTGCTCTACTTCAAGCAGCGGGTGACCGCGCCGGCGCGCCTGGCGGGCAACGTGCTGCTGGTCCACGAGACCATCGACCAGGTCAAGGAGCCGCGCCTGGCCTGGCTCTACAACGCCGGTCAGCGCCGCGTGCGCCGCGCCCCGCAGGTCGCCTACGACGGCCCGGGCACCGCCGCCGACGGGATGCGCACCGCCGACAACTTCGACCTGTTCTCCGGCGCCCCGGATCGCTACGACTGGAAGCTGGTGGGCAAGAAGGAGATGTACATCCCCTACAACAGCTACAAGCTCGATTCGCCCACGCTGAAGTACGACGACGTGCTCAAGGCCGGGCATATCAACCAGGACCTGACCCGCTACGAGCTGCACCGGGTCTGGGAGGTGGAGGCCACGCTGAAGTCCGGCGAGCGCCACATCTACGCCAAGCGCCACATGTACTTCGACGAGGACAGCTGGCAGCTGGCGCTGGTCGACCACTACGACGGCCGCGGCCAGCTGTGGCGGGTAGCCGAGGGGCATGCGCAGAGCTACTACAACCACAAGGTGCCGGGCTACACCCTGGAAGCCCTGTACGACCTGATCGCCGGTCGCTATCTGGCGCTGGGTATGAAGAACGAGGAGAAGTCCGCCTACGCCTTCGGCTTCAAGGCCACCGGCGCCGACTACACGCCCGCCGCGCTGCGTACCGCCGGGGTGCGTTGAGTCGGGGTCAAGCGTCTCTCCATGTTCGGGCGGCCTGCGGGCCGCCTTTTTTATTGGTCCTCATCAGGGCCGGTGATACAGCTGTCGGCCGCGGGGATTGCGCACTAGCCTGCAATCAGCCGGTCCCCGCATAAGAACAATTCAGAGCCGCTATGACCGCTTACGCTCCCTCCACGCCCCTGGTCGTGCCGTCCTGTGGCAAGGGCGTGCCGCTGCGCCAGCCGCCGGGGCACATTCGCCGCGAGCCGTTGATCCAGCGCCTGCTCGAGCAGGATTGCCGCCTGCGTCTGCTGATCGCGCCGGCCGGCTTCGGCAAGTCGGCGCTGCTCGCCGATTGCGCCCGTGCCTGTCCCGCCGGGCGCCTGCCGGTGTGGCTCGGTTGCGCCGGCCAGGCCTGGTCGGCGGGCGAATTCTGCCGACAGCTGGCCGTGGCCCTCGGCTACCCGCCTGATTTCACCGAGGCTCAGCTGCTGGCGGCGCTGGCGCAAGAGCCACGCGCGCTGTGGATCATGCTCGACGATTACCCGCGCGAGCCCGACGCCGAACTCGATGCCTGTTTCGACCGCCTGCTCGCGGCCGCCGCGCCGGGGCTGAACTGGTGGCTCGGCAGCCGCCGGCGCCCGGCCTGCAACCTGCCCCGGCTGCTGCTCGAGGGCGAGCTGTTCGAGCTGGGCAGCGCCGACCTGGCGTTCAGCCTGGCCGAGGTCGATGCCTGGCTGGCGCAGTTCGATGGCCGCCGCGTGGCCGGTGCCGAAGCGCTGCGGGCGCAGACCTGGGGATGGCCGGCGGCCTTGCGCCTGCTCGCCGTCCAGGGCGAGCGCGAGGGGGCTGCCGCGCCCGGCTGCGCACTGCTGCGCGACTACGTCGAGCACGAGGTGCTGCGCGGCCTGCCGGACGAACTGCTGCAGGCGCTGCTGCAACTGGCGCAGCTGCCGCGCTTCTGCACCGAGCTGTGCGAGCACCTGCTGGGGGTGGGCGAGGGCGCCGCCTGGTTGCAGGCATTGCGCGCCCGCGGCCTGTTCATCGAGGCGCTGGAGGGCGCCGCCGACTGGTTCGTGCTGTTCCCGCCGCTGGCCCAGGTGCTGCAGCGACGCGTCGGCGGCGGCAGCCAGAGCCTGCACCTGCACGCCAGCCAGTGGTTCGCCGCCCGCGGCGAGGTACGACCGGCGGTGGAGCACGCGCTGCTCGGCGGACAGCCGGAGGTGGCGGCGAGCTTTCTCGAGCGCTTCACCGAGGAGCAGTTGCTGCAGGGGCAGGAGCTGGCGCTGATCCTGCGCTGGCGCGGCGAACTGCCGGAGGACCTGCTGGCCAGTACGCCGCGGCTGATCCTGCTCAATGCCTGGGCGTTGTTGCTGGTGGGACGCCTGGACGAGGCGCAGAACTGCGCCGACCAGCTGGCGCGCTTTCAGCCGCGTGCCGATGGCGAGCGGCTGCGTGAGCTGTTCGCCCAGTGGCAGGCCATACGCGGTATCGCCGCCTATGGCCGCGGCTGCGCCGAGGAGGCCCGCGCTCATGTCCTCGAGGCGCTGGCCATGCTGCCGGAGGGGGCCTGGGCGCAGGCGTTGCTGTGCCGTTCGGTGTTGACCCAGATGGCCATCGGCGAGGGGCGCCTGGAGGATGCCCAGCTGCTGGGCTACGAGGCGCTGAAGCAGGCGCGGCGCTGCGGCAGCCTGGTGTTCGAGGCGTTGCTGGAGCTCGATCATGCGTTGTTACTGGAGGCCCGCGGCGAGTTCGGCCGCGCCCAGGCGCTGCTGCGGCGGGTGCTCGAGCAGCCGGACGGCGGGGTGTTGCGCAACACCCCGGTATGCGGGCGGATTGTTCTGCGCCTGGGGCGTCTGGCCTTGCGCCTGGGCCGTGCGGAGGAGGCCCGCGAACACTTTCACGGCGGCCTCGCGGTTGCCCTGGAACATGGCGATCCCGGCGCCTTCCATGGCTACCTCGGCTTGGCCGAGCTGGCGGCGCGCCAGCGCGACCTGGCGGCGGCCTTCGCCCGCCTGGCCGAGGCCGAGCGCCTGATGCAGCGCCAGGGGGTGGCGGATTCGCTCTATCGGGGCGTGCTGTTGCTCGTCAGCAGCCGCCTGTGGTCGTGGCAGGGCCATCACGAGCGCGCCCGCGAGGCGCTCACCCGGGTGCTCGAACACTGGCGCAGGCATCAGGTCATGCTACCGCCGCCCAACTTTCCCGAACTGTTGCCGCGTCTGCATCACCTCTTGCTGCTGCTCGATCGGGACCAGGGCCGCGACATTGGCGAGGCGCTGCAGCGGCTGCTCGAGCGGGCGCTGGCCGAGGGGCGTCAGGCCCTGGCCTGCGAGTTCTGGCTGAGCTATGCCGAGGCCTGCACGGATGCCCCGACGGCGACTCGCGCCAGGCAGGCCGGGCAGGCCCTGCGTCAGCGTCTGAACTACCAGGGCCTGTGGTTCGTCGCCGACGAGTTGCCGTTGCCGGCCGCGAGTGAGGGCGAGGCGGCCGCCGCGGAGGCACCCTTGAGCGGCCGCGAGCTGGCGGTGCTGCAGTTGATCGCCCAGGGCTGTTCCAACCAGGAGATCGCCGACCGCCTGTTCATCTCGCTGCACACGGTCAAGACCCATGCACGGCGGATCAACGTCAAGCTCGGCGTACAGCGCCGCACCCAGGCGGTGGCGATGGCCAAGGCCTGGGGCTTGATGGGCGATTGAGAGGGCCCGCTCGCGTCGGCGAGCGGGCAGGGCGGTCAGCCGAGGAAGTAGAAGGCGCCGCTGATGACGATGCCCGAGTACAGCAGCATGATCAGGCAGTAGCCCATGATGTCGCGCGCGCCGAGGCCGACGATGCCGAGCAGCGGCAGGGCCCAGAACGGCTGGATCATGTTGGTCCAGGCGTCGCCCCAGGCGATCGCCATGGCGGTGACGGTGGGCGACACGCCGAGGGCCTGCGCCGCCGGCAGCATGATCGGCCCCTGCACCGCCCACTGGCCGCCGCCGGACGGCACGAAGACGTTGACCACGCCGGCGCTGAGGAAGGCCAGCAGCGGGAAGGTGTCGGCCGACGACCAGGAGATGAAGGCCTCGGTGATCTGCCGGCCGAGGGAGATACCGTCGGCGTTGGCGCCCATCATCATGCCCATGATCCCGGCGTAGAAGGGAAACAGCAGGACGATGCCGCCGATGCCGCGCACGCTCTCGTCCACCGCGCGCATGTAGCGTTCCGGGGTGCCGTGCAGCAGCAGACCGCAGAACAGGAAGATGGCGATCACCACGTCGAGGCCGAGGACGAAGCCCTTGCTGGCGAAGTGGTTGAACAGGTAGATCGCCGCCATGGCCACCAACGCCAGGCCGAGGATGCGGCTGTCGTCCAGGCGCTGCGCCGGGGTTTCGCGCTCCGGCAGTTGGGCGTGGGATTCCACCAGCTTGGCGGCATCGGCCACCTTGGCGTCCTGGCGCGGGTGCATGGCACGGTTGAGCAGCGGCAGGCCGATGAACAGCAGGATGACGATGGTCAGGTTCAGCGGGCTGAACAGGGTCTCGCTGATGCTCACCGGCTCGCTCAGTACGCCGGCGGTGATGCGCGCCAGATCCGGGCCGCCGGTGGCCATGGACAGCGGGATGGAGCCGGCCAGGCCGCCGTGCCAGACCAGGAAGCCGGAATAGGCCGAGGCCACCAGCAGCGGGTAGTCCACGCCTTGCACCTGGCGCGCCAGGGCGCGGGCGAACACGGCGCCGATCACCAGGCCGAAGCCCCAGTTGATCCAGCAGCCGAGCAGCGCCACCAGGGTGACCATGATGATGGCCTGGCCCGGCGTGCGCGCCATGCTGGCCAGGCGGTCGAGCTGGCGGTTGACCACCGGGGCGCTGGCCAGGGCGTGGCCGGTGACGAAGATCAGCGCCATCTGCATGGCGAAACCGAGCAGGGTCCAGAAACCGCTGCTCCAGTGCTGCACCATGGCCGGCAGCGACTGGCCGGTGGAGGAAATGCCGGCGACCAGCACGGCCAGGGTCAGCAGCGCGGAGAACACGAAGGGTGAGGGTAGGTAGCGCTGTACCAGACTCACGCTCAGGCGGGTGAGGGTGTTGAACATGGATGACGCCTCTTTTTTATGGTTGTGAAGTGGGGCTGACGGCCAGGCATGCGAGGTTGGCTGAGCCTGGGGTTGGGGTGGAAATGACAAAGCCCGGCACGAGGCCGAGCTGGTTATCGTCGTTGCCTGGTTGGGCTTCGGGGCTGCGCCCCTCGACCCAAGCTGCGGCTTTGGCTTAGCGCTCGATGGCCAGCGCCACGCCCTGGCCGCCGCCGATGCACAGGGTGGCCAGGCCCTTCTTCGCATCGCGGCGGATCATCTCGTGCAGCAGGCTGACCAGCACACGGCAGCCCGAGGCGCCGATGGGATGGCCGAGGGCGATGGCGCCGCCGTTGACGTTGACCTTGGCCGCGTCCCAGCCCAGCTCCTGGCCGACCGCCAGGGCCTGGGCGGCGAAGGCCTCGTTGGCTTCGATCAGGTCCAGCTCGGCGAGGTTCCAGCCGGCCTTGTCCAGGCAGCGGCGGGTGGCCGAGACCGGGGCGATGCCCATGATCGCCGGATCGACGCCGGCATTGGCGTAGGCCTTGATTCTGGCCAGCACCGGCAGGCCCAGTGACTGCGCCTTGGTCGCGCTCATCAGCAGCACGGCAGCGGCGCCGTCGTTAAGGCTGGAGGCGTTGCCGGCGGTGACGCTGCC
>MTEU01005854.1_pt2 | contig 12122 bp, 10 predicted proteins | sample 1042701 | NCBI WGS metagenome assembly MTEU01 (sample SAMN06185813, study PRJNA358809) | soil metagenome | isolation source: naturally attenuated soil | place: India | collected 2015-05-23
GACGCCTTCTACCGCGCAGCGCTCCAGGCCGGCGCCAAAGACAACGGCCCGCCGGGCCTACGCCCGCACTACCACCCCAACTACTACGCCGCCTTCGTCATCGGCCCTGATGGCCACAACATCGAAGTCGTCTGCCACGAGCCCGAAGCAGAAGCCGACGCCGAAGCCGACGCCGAAGCCGAAGCCGAAGCCGAAGCTAAACCTACCGCTGCACCAAATCCCTGACCCCCTGCCGGCAAAGGCTGACGAAATGCTGGGCCGCCGATGATTGGCCGCGTCCGGGATGGAAGGCCAGGATCGCGCGAAATCGCACCGTCCCGGCGAACGGAACACTCCTAAGCCCAAGGGCCAGATAGGTTCGTGCGACTAGCGGATTGGTAATCGCCAGCCCCGCGCCCGCCAACACCAGCGCGCATTGCGTATGGCTATACGGCGTCGTCGCGACGAAGCGGGGCGCGATATGGTGTTCGGCGAACGCGGCTTCCAGTTGTCGTTGGGCCGGGTCCGCGGCGTCGAGGCCGATCAGTGGGGCGTCGGCCAGGTCGGTGACGCTGACTCTGGCGCGGGCCGCGAACGGATGGGTCGCTGGCACGATGCAGACAGCCGGGACGGCGTAGAACTCGGAAGCCGTGAGGCCGCTGGTGTCGACCTCATCGCCCATGAAGGCCAGGTCGAGTTCGCGTTGGAGCAGGCGTTCGCGCAGCGCGCGAGAGCTGTCTACCTCGAGCCGGCAATGGCTGCGCGGATAGTTGTGCGAGAAGCTGGCGACGGCCATGGGCATCACGCTGGCGGCCATTGCGTGCAGGGCGCCGACGCGCAGCACCGTGTCCTCGTGCTGGCGGAGCAGGTCGATCTTGCGTTGGACGGCGTCGAGGCCGATATAGACGCGTTCGACTTCGTCCATCAGCGCGGCGGCCTCGGCGGTTGGGACCATGCGGCCCTTGCTGCGATCGAACAGTCGCAGCTGCGCGATCTTCTCGAGTTGCAGCACGGTCTGGGTGACCGCCGGCTGGCTGATATGCAGCGCCTCGGCGGCGCGGCGCGCTGAGCCAAGACGCATGACCATGCGGAATACCTCGATCTGCCGGGCGCTGATGGACGGTTCGCCGGTGTCTTTGGCCGCCTCTTTCATGTGGACCCTATAAGTTCGTCTTATCAAAAAGCCACGACAGCTGTCATCGCTCGAGCATGGCGCGCCGTAGACTTTGGCCTATGCAATCGTTGTCTATCGCCATGTCCCTCGACCGTTCATCGACGCCGCTCCCTGCCTTGCAACCGACCCTGAATCCGGCGCTGCACGCGCTGCAATGCATCAGCTGCGAGGCGATCTATCCCGTTTCGGACCTGCCGGAAGGCTGCCCGGCCTGTCACAGCCAGGGTCGGCCAAGCAGTGTCGAGGCGGTCTACGACGCGCGAGCGTTCGATTTTGCACCAAAAAGCACAGGTTATCGCTGGGGGCATTGCCTGCCGTATCTGAACGGCGTGACGCTGGGTGAGGGCGACACGCCTTGTCTGCCGGTGCCCGCGCTGGCCGAGGTGGCTGGCGTTGCGTCGTTGTGGATCAAGAACGAAGGCGCGAATCCGACCGGCTCGCACAAGGACCGCATGTCGTCCCAGGCCGTGAGCCGTGCGATTGCGGTTGGCGCGAGCGAAGTGGTGCTGGCCTCGAGCGGTAATGCCGCGGTATCGGCCGCGGCTTACTGTGCGGCGGCGGGCCTGGCCTGCGAGGTCGCGACTTACCGCGATTTGCCGCCTATCTTCGATGCGGCGCTGCGTTACTACGGGGCGCGACGCATCGTCTGCGAGACCGGCCATGCGCGATGGGAGCATGTGCGCCGCCGCGTGCAGGAGGATGGGGCGTTCGCCTTGACCAACTACAGCATTCCGGCGGTGGGCAGCCCGGTGTTCGGGGTCGAGGGCTATCGCGCCGCGGCGCTGGAATGGGTGTACCAGGGATGCGAGCCTGACCACGTGATCGTGCCGACCGCGCGTGGCGATCTGCTGTGGGGCATCTATAGCGCGCTGCGCGATCTGGTGGCGGCGCGGCGGCTCTCTCGCGTGCCGAAGCTGTGGGCGGTCGAGCCGTTCCCGCGGCTGTCGCGGGTGCTGGCCGGCGAGCCGCAGCAGGGCGATTTTGCGGGCGCGACGCAGCAGTTCTCCACTGCGGGCTCGACGGTGACGGCGCAGCAGGTTCTGGCGGTGACGCGCTCTGGCGGCGGCGCGGTGGTCGTTGGCGACGAGGCGGCCCGTGCCGGCACGGCCGCGTTGGCGGCGGCGGGATTCTGGGTCGAGCTCTGCGCGGGGGCAGGACTTGCCGCGGCGCAAACGCTGCGCGCCGACGGGCGCATCGACGCATCGCAATCGGTTCTTCTGATGTTGACGGCACGGGGCGATCGCGACCCCGCGCAAAGCTGATCCCTACACTGGCTGGAGTTTTCCCATGACGTTGCGCTATTTGATCGCCTCCCTCGGAATCTGCCTGACTGCCCATGCGCCGGCGGCAATGTCCGCCTATCCCGAAAAACCCATTCGCATCGTGGTGCCCTGGGCCGCGGGCGGCAGTACCGATGCGCTGGCGCGCGCCGTGGCGCAGCGGATGAGCGAGTCGATGGGCCAGCCGGTGGTCGTGGAGAACCGGGCAGGGGCCTCGGGCCGCATCGGTGCCGAGGCGGTGGCCAAGGCGGCGCCGGATGGCTACACGCTGGGCGTCATCGAACTGGCGCATACGGTGGCGCCGGCCGTGTTCCGCCAGATGCCATACGACCTGCTGCGCGATTTCACGCCGGTTTCGCTGCTCGGGGAATCGCCGCTGGTGCTGTTCGCCGATAGCACCCGCTATCGGGCCGGCGAGGCGCAGCGCTTCCTTGCCGATGCGCGCAAGCAGGGCAAGCCGCTGCAGCTGGCCACGAGCGGCAACGGCACGATCAGCCATCTGGCGGCCAAGATGTTCGAGGCGCAGGCCGGTGTGCCGATCGATGCGGTCCCCTATCGGGGCTCCGCGCCTGCGCTGACCGACGTGTCGGCCCAGCTGGTCGCCGGCCATTTCGCCACGCTGGCAAGCGGCAGCAGCCTGCTTGGCGCGGGCAAGATCACGGCGTTGATGGTGACCGGACCGGCGCGCATTCCGGCGCTGCCCAATGTGCCGACGGCCGCGGAGGCCAAGCTGCCGTCGCTGCAGATCAGCCAGTGGTGGGCCATCGTGGCACCGGCACGCACGCCGTCGACCGTGGTCAGCAAGCTGGGCGACGAGGTACGTGCGGCGCTTGCCAATCCGCAGACCAAGGCTCGCCTGGATAGCCAGGGCATCGACCTGAAGGCCTCGTCGCCCGCGCAGCTCGGCGACCGGCTGCGCGGCGAGGTCGATCGATGGGCGGCACTGGTCAAGCAGGCGGGAATTCAGCCGGAATAAGTCAGCCGGAATAAGCCAGCCGAAATAAGTCAGCCGCGTCGGCCGGTTTCGGCGATCGCCGCCAGCAGATCGTCCGCGTGCACCATGAACTCTCGTACTTGCCGCAGGGTCCGGTATTGATTCAGCACGGCGCTCCACTGCGGCGATTCGATCAGTTGATGCCAGACCGGCTCGAGGTCGCGCGAATCCGCGTGCTGCTGGTCGATCAGCTTGCTGGCGAATGCGAGCGTGGCCGGTGCTGACAACAGCTGCATCCGGCTGGCGGCACTCAGCATGCGTGGAGTGGTTTCGGCAGGCGCATCGCTGCAATACAGGATCCGATTCGAAAGATCCGCTTCGTCGGTCGGCAGCGCACGCAGCGCGGCGCCACGCAGGCGTACCGCCCCTTGCTCGGTCTGGAAGGTATAGACGACGTGCGGCTCTGCATGCGCGAGCAGGCGCAAGCCGCGCAGCAGCCGGGGCAGGTCCGTGGTGGCGGCGTCCGCCGAGGCTTTTGCTTCCACTAGCAGGCAGACGTCCCAGGCCGGCGTATCGTCGCCGGCCTCATGGACCGTTTCGCGCACTGTCTCGGCGCGCCTCAGCAACACCGCATCCCATTCGGTCTTCGCCCGCTCGTGGCTGGCCGGCAGCGATGCCGGCACGCGCATCGAGGTGACGACGCGGTAGGGTGCTGACGAGCCCTCCCGTTCGTTGAGCCGCTGCGCCAACGCGCGCAGCGCCTGCGCGGCCAGCGCTTCGACGGCGGCCCCGCGCTGCCGCGAGGAGACGCCCTGCGCCGTCGCGGTAGCGGTTCCTGAGCGAGGCCCTTGCCGGTCCCACAGCGATCGGTACTGGCGGACTAGCTCGTCCGAGAGTAGCGCTTCGAGCCGCCGCAAACGCTGCAGCGCAGGGCTCTCCAGCAGTTGCATCAAGCCGTGATGATCTGGCGTGTCCTTGGCGATCTCCGGCATCGCAAGCAGCATGCCAGCGGCGTCCTGCAGATCGGCCCACGCCGACGCCGACGCAGCAGCATGAAGCTTCGCCATTGCCTCCCGCAGCCGACGCGCCGCGATCCGCTGCTGCTTGTTCGGGTGCGCCACCGCGTTGACGGCCGCCAGCACGGCCCTGCGGTCCTGATCCGCCCGGGCCGCAAGCGACGCGTACTCGCGCACATGGGCCACCCGGTGGCGAAGCGCCATCGCCTGGAATGCCGGATCGCCGGCATCCGGCCGGATCGCTTCGCGCACCATGCGCGCGAGCGACTCGACGAACAGATGCTTCAGCGCCGCGCCCGGGATTTCTCCGTTCGCCAGCGCGAGGCGAGCCTGCTCGATGGTGATCGCCAGCGCTGTCGCCGGATTGGCCTCATGAATCCGCTCCGCTACGGCAGCGATCGGCGGCAGGCGATACCGCCGTGCGACGGTGCGCAGCGTGTCGGCGAGCATGGCGGGCAGTGGCGGCAGGGACATGAGCGCAATGGTAGCAACGCCGGCACCGGGACGCGCCGCGCCGTCCCGGCGGCCGCCACACCGCTTTGCTCAGCGTGCGCGCGCGAGGTTGCCCAGGTGACCCAGCACGTCGTCCAGCTCGGCGTTCAGCGTCGCGACCAGTTCCGTCGCGGGCAGCGAACGTGCCAACGGTGCGGCCTGGCCCGCCCATTGCGCGGCGAAGTCCGCGCTGCCCTTTGCCTTGGCGGCGGCGTGTAGCGCCTTGCCGGCGTCGTAGGTAATCGGGTAGTCCGGGGTCGGCGGCGCGTCGGCGGCGATGCCCAGTTCGGTGAACCGATTGACGAAGCCGCGCGCGGCGCGTCCGGAGATCGCGCGCGTCAGCGTGGTGGGACGCGTCTGGTCCGCCAGCAGCGCTTCGCGATACGCGGCGTCGGCCACCGTCTCGGGGCACGCGACGAAGGCGGTGCCCAGCTGCGCGGCCACCGCGCCCAGGGCCAGCGCGGCCGCGATGCCGGCACCGTCCATGATGCCGCCGGCGGCGATCACCGGCAGGCTGGTCTTGCGCACCAGCAGGCGGACCAGCGCCATCGTGCCCAGGCCTTCGTCGAAGGCCTGCGTGTCGACCACACCGCGGTGGCCGCCAGCCTCGATGCCTTGCGCGACCACGGCGTCGATGCCGGCCGCTTCGACCTGGCGTGCTTCGGCAATCGTCGTCGCCGACGCCAGCAGCACGATGCCGGCCTCGCGCAGCGCGTCGATCCATGCCTGATCCGGCAGGCCGAAGTGGAAGCTGACGACGGCGGGCTTTTCTTCGAGCAGCATCTCGTACATCGCGTCGTCGGCGACGAAGCTGCGATAGATCTCGCGCAGCGAGGCCGGCGGGGTCGCGCCGAATTCGGCGAACCGCGGGGCCAGATAGTCGAGCCAACCGCGTTCGCGCTGGGCATCGGCCTGGGCCGGCGCGTGGCAGAACAGGTTGATGTTGAACGGGCGATCGGTCAGCGCGCGTGTGTCGCGGATGGCCTGGCGTGCGGCATCGGCGTTCATCGCGCCGACGCCGAGCGAGCCGAGGCCGCCGGCGTTGGAGACGGCCGCGGCGAGCGCCGGCGTGCTGACGCCTGCCATCGGGGCCTGGATGATCGGCGTCGACATGCCGAGCCGGGCCAGCAGGCCGTTTGCAGCGGAAGAGGGGGACATCGGATGCTCCTTCGGGATCGGGCCGCTTAGCCTTGTCGCAGCTCGTGCAGCAATGCCTCGTAGGCGGCGGTGGTGAAGCCGGCGCGCTTGACCAGGAAGGTATGCGCGGATCGCACCGGCACGGTGTGAAATTCGTCGCGGTCCGGATGCAGGGCCAGCAGGGACTTCGGCAGGATGGCGAAGGCGGAGCCGGCGCTGACGCAGGCCAGGATCGCGTGGTAGGACGGCATCTCGCGCACCGTCAGGTTGCGGCGCAGCGCTTCGTCGGCTTGCGCGAGCCATTCCTCCGCGCAGCGGCGATACGTGCAACCGCGCGAGAAGCCGGCCAGCGTGCGCAGCGTGACGTCCTGCGGCCGGCGCACGCGTGGATGGCTGGCAGGCAGTACCAACACCAGTTCTTCGGTGAACAGGAATGCGCCTTCGAGGCCCGGCGCCATGTCTTCCATCGACAGCTGGCGTGGCGAACCGATGCCCGGATGGGCGACGATCGCGCAGTCGAGCTGGTGCGAGGCGACCGCATCGGCCAGCGCCTGGGCGGTGCCGGTGCGGATCTCGACGTCGACCAGCGGATAGCTTGCGTGATAGCGGGCCAGCGGCTTCGGCAGGCGGGCGGCCGCGGCGCTTTCCATGCTGCCCAGCCGCAGCTTGCCGGTGGGAACATCGTGCCGCATCGCTTGCCGCGCTTCCTCGGCCAGCGCTAGCAGCCGCTCCGCATAGCCAAGCAACTTTTGCCCTTCGGCGGTCAGCGTCATCCGCTTGCTGTCGCGCTGAAACAGCGTGACGCCGAGGCTGTCCTCCAGCTGCTTGATGCGGGTGGTGACATTGGACTGCACGCGATCGAGCGCGCGCGCGGCGCGCGTGACGCTTTGCTCCAGTGCCACGGCGCGGAAGATTTCCAGTTCGGCCAGTTCCATGGGGTGCGGCGCGGAGGGTAGCACCGTTCTCAATTCAGGAATGAAGATGGATTAAATATCCTTTATAAAGAACGATAAGTCAAGGCGGCCCACAAAGCAAAAAGGGAGAACGCAGTACGCGTTCTCCCTCCTGAAGCAATCGGCAGGGTGGCCCGGCGTGGCCGGCCTCCCTAGGCCCGATCAGAAATCCTCGGCATCCACATCGTAGTTCGCCGGCTCCCAGCGGATCGCCAGCAGCGCCAGCAGGCCGGCCAGCGGGGCCAGTGCGATGACCCAGAACACCTTGGTGCTCAGTGCCGCGGCCAGTACCGGGAACAGGAACAGCGACAGCGTGGAGCTGGCGCGCATCAGCGTCTGGTTGAAGCCGACGCCCACGCCACGCAGCGAGGTCGGGTAGCTCAGCGAGGCATAGGTCATCGTATGCGCGCCCGGACCGAAGCCCTGGCCCAGCAGGAACACGGCCAGCAGCGCGATCGCGGCCACCACTTCGGTCACGCCGTCGGGCTTGCCGACCAGCGCCAGGCCGACCAGCGCGGCCAGCTGGAACGCGTAGCCAACCACCGTCAGCTTCCACGCGCCAACCCGCGGCACCAGCCGCACGCCGATCAGGCCGCCGACGAAGGCGAACAGCAGGTTCAGCGCCAGCGAAATCAGGATGGTGTTCAGCATCGTCTGCGCGAGGAAGCTGGCGATGATCACCGGCAGGCCGAACGCGACCGCGTTATAGGCGAACGACGAGGCGATCGACATGATCGTCGCCAGCACCGTGCGGCTGCGGTAGACGCCCTGCAGCAGCACCGCGTAGTTGCCCCAGGACGCCGCGCGCTTGGCCGGTTTGGCCACCGCATCGGGCGCGACCATCGCGTCGATGCCATAGGACCGCTTCAGGATCCGCGCCGCGCCTTCCAGGTCGCCCTGGTTGGCCGCCCACACCGGCGATTCGCTCATGTACTTGCTGCGCACCGCGATGATCACCAGCGCCGGCACCGCGCCGAAGCCAAGGATGATGCGCCAGAGCAGGCCGCTGTGCGACTCGGGCAAGACCGCGTAGCACAGCAGCACCAGTAGATAGGACACGCAGATCGCCGCATACCAGGTCGGGCACCACATCGCCACCCGCGCGGCCTTGTTGCCGCGGCCCTGCAGCTTGGAAAACTCGGCGAGGAAGGCCATCGCCACCGGCAGGTCGATGCCGACGCCCAGGCCCATCACGAAGCGGGCGCCCGCCAGCACGTATTCATTGGGGGCCAGCGCACAGGCGATCGCCGCCACCACGAAGAACAGCATGTCGGCCATGAAGACGCGATAGCGGCCGATGCGGTCGGTGAAATAGCCGCCGAGGAAGGCGCCGACGATCGCGCCGAAGGTGATCGCGGACGCGACCATGCCGGTGCCGGCCGGCGTCAGGTTGAATTCGCGGGTGACGTCCTTCAGGCCGAAGGCCAGCGCGCCGAGGTCGTAGGCGTCAAGAAACACGCCGCCCAGCGCGATCGCGACCACCATGCGCGCGTTGCTGGCTTGGGCGCCGCCCTGGTTGACCAGTTGCGAGACATCGGCGGCGGAGCGGATGACGGCTTTGTTCGGTGGGGCAGCGCTGGCGGTCGCCTGTTGCGCTTCGGCGGGGGAGAGGGTGAGGTCGACGGACATGGGAATCGTGATGGGAGCATGCGCCGCACCGGCAGGGCGGCGGCGCGGCGAATGCTACGCCAGCACGATCGGTGATCCAAATGACTTATTGTTATATCTTTAAGGACGCGGGAATTCTGGCCTCGGCGATTCGCGTCCCATGTCTCAAGCCCTGCCGCCGGTGCTTCCCTCGAAGGCCGAGCGCAGCGCCGCGACATCGAGCTTCTTCATCGGCAGCATCGTCTGCACCAGCCGATCGATGGCCGCCTGGTCGCCGGAACGCATCAGCGTCTCCATGTCGGCCGGCACGATTTGCCAGGAGACGCCGAACGGATCCTTGCACCAGCCGCACGCCTCGGCTTCCGGTACCGCGGATAGCTTGGACCAGTAGCGGTCGATGGTCGCCTGGTCTTCGCAGTGCACCATGAACGAGATGGCCTCATTGAAGCTGAAGCCATGCGGAAAGCCGCTGTCCATGGCTGCCATCCAGGTATTGCCGAGCCGGAAATCCGAGAACATCACCGTTCCCGCCGGATTGGGCTCCATGCCGGGACCGTAGCGGACCAGTTGCCCCCCCTGCGAGCCGGGGAAGATCTTGCGCCAGAACTCGCCTGCCGCCTCGGCCTTGCCGCAGGCTTCGCCGGAAAACATCAGCGCCGGCACGATCGGCGGACGGGATTCGCCGGAGGGATCGGTCAGCATCAGCTGCCAGGACAGGCCATAGCGGTCCTGCACCCAGCCGAATCGTTCGCTGAACGGATAGGCGTCGAGCGGCATCAGCGCCTGGCCGCCGTCGGTCAGCTTGTCCCACATGGCGTCGAGGCGCTCGCGGGCCTGCGGGTCGCGGCCCGGATCGAAGTAGACAAAGAAGGAAATCGACGGATTGAAGCGGAACATCGGCCCCGCGGAGATCGCCATGAATGGCTGGCCGCACAGCGTGAACCGCACGATATCGCAGTCTCCGGAGGGCGTATTGTGGATCTGCGTGACGAAATCGACGGCCGAATCCGGAAATACGGATACATAGAAGCGCGCCGCTTCCACTGCCTCGCGGTCGTACCACAGGTGCGGAATAAGAGTGACAGGCGCGGTGACGGGCGTGGTCATGTCCCCAGGCTCCTTTTCAGGCGTTTCAAAATGCGAAACGGCGCCATGTCGGCCGCCGTTTTTCGCGACAAAACTCCAGAGTAGTCGCCCCTCGTGCGATCGACAAAGCCGCCTCATAAAAAAATCCCCAGGGCGGGAGGTCCCCTGGGGATTGCCAGTTTGAGCTTGCCGCGCCGTGCTACTTCTGCACCGCCGGCGCCGGCGTGCCCAGCGTCGTCTGGTGGCTGGCCGAGGCCGAACGCCGGTGGTCGATCATCGAGACCGCGAGCGCGGCGATCACGGCGGGAATCGCGATGGCGACGAAGTTCTGCTGCAACGGCAGCGCCATGCCGACCAGCATGCCGATCACGATCGGCGCGAGGATCGCGCCGCTGCGGCCCACGCCCGAGGCCCAGCCGATGCCGGTGCCGCGTGCGGCCATCGGATAGAACTGCCCGGCATAGGCGTAGGTCACGATCTGCGTGCCGATCGTCGATGCGCCGGCCAGGCCGACCAGCACGAACAGCACCGGCGTCGGCACAGGATAGCCGAGCAGCGTGATCGATACCGCCGCCAGCGCATACATGCCGACCAGCACGTGCTTGATGTTGAAGCGGTCCGCCAGCCAGCCGCCGCCGACCGCGCCGATCATCGCGCCGAAATTGAGCACCAGCACGAAGGTCAGTGCCGAGCCCAGGCTGTAGCCGGCGCTGGCCATCAGCTTGGCGAGCCACGAGCTCAGCGCGTAGACCATGAACAGACACATGAAGAACGCGACCCAGAACATCACGGTGCTGAAGCCGCGGCCATCCTGGAACAGCTTGCCGATCGGCGCCTCGCCGGCCTTCAGTTCGGGCAGCGCGAAGCGGTCGTCGGCTTGCGGGCGATACGCCGGTTCGAGCCGGCTCAGCACCTGCTTGACCTCGTCCAGGCGTCCGGCGCGGATCAGGAAGGGCATCGATTCCGGCAGCGACTTCATCACCATCGGGATCAGCAGCACCGGCAGTCCGGCGGCGATAAACACCGATTGCCAGCCGTAGCTCTCGATCAGGCCCTTGCCGACCACCGCGGCCAGCATGCCGCCGACCGAATAGCCGCTGAACATCAGCGTGACCATGGTGCCGCGGATCCTGCGCGGCGAGTACTCGGTCATCTGCGCGACGACATTGGGCATCACGCCGCCGATGCCAAGGCCGGCCAGGAAGCGCGTGACGCTGAACGCCACCGGATCGCTGGTGAAGCCTGCGGCCGCCGTAAATACGGAGAACAGCAGGATGCAGATGGCGATGGCCCAGCGCCGGCCGATCCGATCGGCGATGGTGCCGAGGAAGATCGCGCCGAACATCATGCCGAACAGCGCGGAGCTGACCATGAAGCCGGCCTGCGTCGCATCGACGCCCATCGACTGCATGATCGACGGCAGCGCGATGCCGGCCACGGCCAGGTCATAGCCGTCGAAGATGATGATCAGCGCGCACCAGAACAGCACGAGCCCATGAAAGCGGTTGAAGCGGGCCTCGTCGGCCAGCTGGTGGACGTCGATTTGACGCATGGTTGTCTCCTTTGCCGAGCTCGGACGGCTCGCTTGTCATCGTGGATCTGAATACGCCGTCGTCCCCGCGCAGGCGGGGAATCAGCGGCTCTGCTTCGGCCGTGGTTGAAGCCACTGGGCCCCCGCTTTCGCGGGGGCGACAGTCAAAGTCGTTGATGCACCCATTCGTCGTCCCCGCGAAGGCGGGGACCCAGCGGCTCTGCTTCGGCCGTGGTTGAAGTCGCTGGGCCCCCGCTTTCGCGGGGGCGACAGTGGGAGTCGCGGGGGCGATAGATGTAATGGGCCCTACTGCACCGTCTCGCCGACGAAATCGACGATCGCCGCGATCAGCGCGTCCGGCTGATCGCGATGGGGCGAATGGCCGCAGTCAGGCAGCTCGAGCAGGCGCGTCTGCGGTACGCGGCGCGCGATGCCGCGGATCTGCTCGAGCGTGCCGTACTCGTCGTCGAGCCCCTGCACCGCCAGCAGCGGGCAAGTTATGCCGGCGATCTCGGCCTCGATCGACCAGTGGCGGAACGGCGGATGCAGCCAGATGCCGTTCCATCCCCAGAATGCCGAGTCCGGGTCGTCGTGATAGCGCGCCAGCCGCTGGCGCAGATCGGTGTTCAGATAGGCTTCGCGCGCCTTCTCGATGCTGGAGACCGACAGGTCCTCGACCAGGATATGCGGCGCCAGCACGATGGTCCCGGCCACGCGCGACGGAAAGCGGGCGGCGTACAGCAGCGCGATCGAGCCGCCATCGCTGTGTCCCAGCAGCCAGGGTGGCTCGGCCTCGGCATCGATGCCGAGTGCCGTCAGCAGGGCAGGCAATACCTCGTGCGCCTGGCGGTGCATGAAATCCGGGTGCCACACCTCGTCGGCGGCCCGCGGCGTCGAGCGCCCATAGCCCGGCCGCGAATAGACCAGGCCGC
>MTEU01001197.1_pt1 | contig 12116 bp, 8 predicted proteins | sample 1042701 | NCBI WGS metagenome assembly MTEU01 (sample SAMN06185813, study PRJNA358809) | soil metagenome | isolation source: naturally attenuated soil | place: India | collected 2015-05-23
TGGCGTTCAACCGCGCCGACACGGTGACGTTCGGCGGCACCGTCTCGGGCACCGGTGGCGTCCGCCAGGACGGCGCGGGCACGACGATCCTGACTGCGGCCAACAGCTACGGCGGCACGACCACGGTCAACAATGGCACGCTGCTGATTCAGGGCGACCAGTCGCTGGCGACCGGCGCGACCACGGTCAACGCCGGCACGCTCGGCGGCACCGGCATCGTCGGTGGCGATGTCACAGTGGCCAGCGGCGCGACCCTGTCGCCCGGCGCGGCGGCGGGCAACCCTGGCACGCTGACGATCAATGGCGATCTGGCGCTGCAAGCCGGCGCGACGCTCGACTATGACTTCGGGCGCGCCAACACCGTTGGGGGTCCGCTGAACGACCTGGTCGAGGTGGCGGGCGACCTGACCCTCGGCGGCACGCTGAACGTCAAGACTGCGGCGGGTGGCGCCTTCGGTCCGGGCGTCTATCGTGTGATCAGCTACGGCGGCAATCTGCTCGGCGGCACGCTGGGCCTCGGCACGCTCCCCACCGGCTCGCGTGCGACCGTGCAGACATCGATTGCGCAGCAGGTCAACCTGGTCAACGCGTCGAACAACGCGCTGAACTTCTGGGACGGCGATGCCGGCGGCCGCGGCGATGGCAGCATCACCGGCGGTGACGGGACCTGGCGTGCCGCGGGCGACGACAACTGGACCGAGGCCGATGGCGGCGCCAATGCCGCATTCGGCAATGGCGGCTTCGCGGTCTTCGCCGGTACCGCCGGCAAGGTTACGGTCGACAACAGCCAGGGACAGGTCGAGGCGGCCGGCATGCAATTCGCCACCGGCGGCTATACCGTCGACGGCGACCGCAACGTGCTGACCGGTAGCGACGCCACCATCCGCGTCGGTGATGGCACCGCCGATGGCGCCAACTATGTCGCGACAATCAATGCGGCATTGAGCGGCAGCGCCGGCCTGACCAAGACCGATGCCGGCACGCTGGTGCTGGGCGGCACCAGCGACTACACGGGCCCGACGATGGTGGCCGGCGGTACGCTGACGATCAACGGCGCGATCGCGAACTCGCCGGTCTCGGTGCAGGGCGGCGCGACGCTGGCCGGCAACGGCACCGTGGGTTCGACCACGGTCGCCGGCGGCGCGACGATCGCGCCGGCCGGCAACGGCAGCGGCACGCTGACCGTCAGCGGCAACTACGTCCAGCAGGCGGACGGCACCTACCAGGCGCATGTCGATCCGACTTCGAGCGCGTCGGATCGCATCGCGGTGTCGGGCAGCGCCACGCTGGCCGAGGGGGCGCGCCTGAACGTGACCAAGACCAGCAACGCCGCCTATGTGGCCGGCACGCGTTACACGGTGCTGACCGCGACGGGCGGATTGCATGGGGCCTTTACGCTGACCGGCGATACGGCCGTGACCGCCTTCATGGGGCTGCGCGGCGACTACGACGCCAACAACGCCTATCTGGTCGTGCAGCAAGCCCGCGCGATCGACAGCGCCGGCCAGACGCCCAACCAGATTGCGGCGGGACGCGGTGTCGACAGCCTGACCGACACCAATCCGCTGAAGACCGCGGTATTGAACCTGACCGACGACGCAGCGGCGCGCAACGCGCTCGACCAACTGTCCGGCGAGATCCACGCCTCGCTCCGGACCGCGTCGATCGAGGAAAGCCGCTTTGTTCGCGATGCAGCCACCGATCGTCTGCGCGAAGCGTTCTGCGCGGTTGGCTCGGAGCAGGACAAGCGCGATGCGCGCGGCGCGGCAGACTGCGGTCCCGAGTCGCGCCGTCCGAGCGGCTGGGTGCGCGTGTTTGGCGCGTGGGGCGGTCACGATGGCAACGGCAATGTCGGCGCGATGCACAGCGCTACCGGCGGCATTCTGCTCGGCGCGGATTCCGCGGTGTCGCAGAACTGGCGCGTCGGTGTGCTGGCCGGCTACAGCCACACCAACGTCGACGTCGATTCGCGCCACTCATCCGGCTCGATCGACAACTACCATGCCGGCATCTACGGCGGCGGCCAATGGGGCGCGCTGGGTCTGCGCACCGGTGCCGCTTATACCTGGCAGGACATCGGCACTTCGCGCTCGGTCAACTTCGGCGGTTTCCGCGATCAGGCGAAGGCGGACTACCACGCCGGCATGGCGCAGGTCTTCGGCGACCTGGGCTACCGCATCGATGCCGGCCGGTATTCGTACGAGCCGTTCGCCAATGTCGCCCACGTCAATCTCGATACCCGCGGATTCGACGAGCAGGGTGGGGCGGCGGCGCTGGCGAGCCCCGGCAATACCAGCAACGTCACGTTCAGCACGCTCGGCCTGCGCACCACGGCGGACATCTCGCTGGGCCGCCTGACCGGCACGCTGCGCGGCTCGCTGGGTTGGCGCCATGCCTTCGGCGACCGCACGCCGATGTCGACGCTGGCGTTCCGCGGCGCGGACCAGTTCGGCGTGGCCGGTGTGCCGATCGCCGACGATGCGGCCGTGGTCAATGCCGGGCTGGACGTGAAGGTAGGCAAGGCCACCACGGTGGGTGTCAGCTACAGCGGCCAATTCGCTGGCAGCTCGCGGGCACAGACCGTCAAGGCTTCGCTGAAGGTGTTGTTCTGACCGTACGCAAGGCTTGGCCCCTGTGGCCCGGCCTTGCGAGATCGACGGACCACGGAGCGCACGGAGTTTTCCGTGCGCTTTTTTTTTGTTCGGCGTCATCGCCGAGCACGGGATCACGAGGATTCGTAGTCGGGACTTTGTGTCAAGGAACTGACATTTGATCTATCAACAATGAAGCCGTCCTGCCCGCTGGCGCCGTGCATCGATCCGGTGCTTGCCGTCCCGACGCCAGGCAGAAGGCACGACGCAAACGATGCCGTCCCCGTCCCCCACCTCCTGGAGACCCGACCTATGCTCCCTGAACTTGCGCCGCCATCGCCGCGCCGTCCCACGCTGCGGCTCGCGGCCGGTGCCCTCGTCACCGCGCTGCTGCTGGCCGGATGCGGCGGCGGCGACGATGGTGCGACCTTGTCGCCCTCGGCCGCTCCCGACACCACCAATCCGAGCGGCAAGCTCCCCGGCAGGCCCGGCAACTGCTCGAGCCGCTGCGCGCCCTGACTGCGCGACGTTCCCAACGAACAAGAATCCGCCATGACATTCAATCCGTCGAAGCGACAATTCCTGAAGGCTTCGCTGGGCACCGGCGCCGCTGCCGCCGTGCTGGCGAGCTTCCCGCCCGCCATCCGCCGCGCGCTGGCGATCGAAGCCCACAACGCGACTGGCACCATCAAGGACGTCAAGCACGTCGTGATGGTGATGCTCGAGAACCGTTCGTTCGACAGCTACTTCGGCACGTTCAAGGGCGTGCGCGGCTACGGCGACCGCTTCCCGATTCCGCTGCGCAACGGCCGCACCGCGCTGTACCAGACCGATGCGAACGGCAACATCATCACGCCGTATCACCTCGACGAGACGGCCGGCAACGCGCAGCGCGCCGGCGGCACGCCGCACAACTGGGCCGACTCACAAGCGGCTTGGGACCACGGCCGCATGGACCGCTGGCCGGTCGCCAAGCAGCCGCTGTCGATGGGCTACTACGATGACGAGGAGGTGACGTTCCAGCGCGCGCTGGCCGATGCCTTCACGCTGTGCGATGCCTACCATTGCGGCATCCATACCGGCACCATCGCCAACCGCCTGTTCTACTGGACCGGCTCGAATGGTCCGACCGGCGACAACGTCGCGGTGACCGTCAACGAGTTCAACGGCGGCGCCGACGTGGGACCGTCGACCGAAGGCTGGACCTGGGAAACCTATGCGGACCGGCTGCAGGCCGCCGGCGTCAGCTGGAAGGTCTACCAGAACATTCCGGACAACTTCGGCTGCAACCAGATGATGAGCTTCCGTCATTGGCGCGCCGAGATGGAGAAGATGCCGGCCGGACGGCAGGTATCGAACACCAACGCGCCGGGCTTCAATCCGCCGTACGACCCCGCCATCGACGACCGCTACAGCCCGTTCGCCAAGGGCTTCTGCAACACCATGGCCGACGGCGGCTTCCTGCAGTCGCTGCGCGACGACGTGCAGAACGGCCGCCTGCCCGAGGTCTCGTGGATCATCCCGCCGGCCGAGTTCAGCGAGCACCCGGGACCGTCGAGCCCGGCGAAGGGCGGCTGGTACGTACAGGCGATTCTCGATGCGCTGACGTCGGACCCCGAGGTCTGGAGCAAGACCGCGCTGATCATCAACTACGACGAGAACGACGGCTTCTTCGACCACCTGCCGCCGCCGACCGCGCCGTCGCGCAATCCGGACGGGACCGTCGCCGGCAAATCGACGCTGTCCGATGCGCAGATGGCATTCGAATACCACGATTACCAGCCGGCGACGCCCAAGCAGCCGGCCCGCGACGGCCGGCCCTATGGCCCGGGTCCGCGCGTGCCGATGTGGATCGTCTCGCCGTGGAGCCGCGGCGGCTGGGTCAATTCGGAGGTGTTCGACCATACCTCGGTGATCCGCTTCCTCGAGGCGCGCTTCGGCGTGATGGAGCCGCAGATCAGCCCGTATCGCCGCGCGGTATGCGGCGATCTGACCAGCGCGTTCAATTTCGCGACGCCGAACGCGAACCCGCTGCCCGAACTGGCGGGTCGTACCACACGAGCGGAGGCCACCAGCCTGACGGCCGCGCAACAGGCGATGCCGAAGATCCCGGTGCCCGCCACGCCGGCATTGCCGGTGCAGGACGCCGGCACGCGCCCGTCCCGTGCGCTTCCTTATGAGTTGCACACCAGCGCGCGTGTCGATGCCCGCAACAACCGGCTGCAGCTGCTGTTCGCCAATGCCAGCGCGCGTAGCGCCGGCGCGGTGTTTCACGTCTACGATCGCCTGCATCTGGACCGCATTCCGCGACGCATCGTCGTCGAGGCCGGCAAGATGCTGGACGATGTCTGGGACCTGAGCGGCGACGGCGGCAAGTACGATCTGTGGGTGCTCGGCCCGAACGGCTATCATCGCAGCTTCGTCGGCGATGCGGCGGAGCAGGGCGACGCGATGCCGGAGATCCAGGTCTGCTACAACCCCTGCGAGCGGCCGACCGTGCAGGTCAAGCTGCATAACAACGGCCGCCGGCCGATCCGCTTCACCGCCGAGGCGCTGGCCTATCGCAGCGATGGTCCGTGGACGAAGATGGTCGCCCCCGGCAAGGTCGTCGAGTTCGAATGGGCGATCGGCGACTCGGGCTGCTGGTACGACTTCGTCGTGACCTGCGACGCGAGTCCGGCATTCCGCCGCCGCTTTGCCGGACGGATGGAGACCGGCAAGGACCTGGTCAGCGATCCGGCGATGGGGCAGAGCGCCTGAGTCGGCCGCAGTCGCGGAGGACAACCCCGTCGTTCCCGCGCAGGCGGGAACCCAGTGTCTTTGAAAGCCGCTGGGTCCCCGCGTTCGCGGGGACGACGGAGGTTGGCCGGCGCGCCGCGCTCGCTCAGCCGGTCCGCATGAAGGTGCCCAACCCTTCGTGGTCGTAGTACTCGAGCGTCAGCCGATCGCTGCCGAACCACACGCGCGAGATCGTGCCTGGCGTCGCGTTCTCGTTGCGCAGCTGGAACGTGTAGACGTCGCCATCCCAATGCGACAACGGCAGCACCAGCGGGGCGGGACCGATCGTCAGCACCAGCCCGCCCGCGGACTCGCGCACCGTGATGGGCCCGTAGTAGTCGTTGGCGTAGTCGCCGGCATAGACGGACAGCGCGCGCGGCGGCAGCGGCGAGGCCGGCGGCGTGGCGCCGACCAGCGCGCCCTCCGGCGCCAGCACCGGTGCCAGCGCCTCCTCGATGATCGTGGCCCAGTCCTGCTGGATCGCGCCGTGATCGACCAGATCGAAGAACTGGTTGTTGATCGTCTCGGGCACGCCGATCGGATAGCCGTTGGTCAGCGTGACGATCGCCAGGCCGAGCGATGGCACCGCGAGAAAGGCCGTGGCGGCGCCGAGCGCGAACGCGCCCGAGTGGTTGTACATCGGGCGGCCAGCGGGATTGGTGCCGACATTGAAGCCATAGCCGTAGAAGCCGGCCGGACGTCCGCCTGCCGGCGGCGTCGACTGATTATGCGGGGCGATCGCTTCCCTCAGCGCACCAGCGTCGACGATGCGCCTGCCTTCGAACATGCCCTCGCCGAGCATCATGATCAGCCAGCGCGCGACATCGTTGACCGAGGCGCTGACGCCGCCGGCCGGCGATTGCGCATCGGCATCGCGCACCGGGCCCCGTACCCACACGCCGTTCTCCCGTACGTGGCCGACCGCCCGATTGTCGCGGGCCACATAATCGGCGTGGCGAGAGCTGGTTCGCGTCATGCCGAGCGGTCGATAGAGGGTCTGCTCCGATAGCGTGGCCCAGTCCGTCGCCGCTGCGGTTGCGACCGCTTCGGCGGCGGCGGTCAGCCCGAAATTGGTGTACTGGTACGACGCGCGAAACGGATGCAGCGGCAGGAACCGCAGCCGCTCCAGCACCTGGCGGCGGTCGTACCCCATGTCCTCGAGGCGGTCCCCGGCATGGTCGGGCAGACCCGAGCGATGCGAGTACAGGTCCGCCACGGTCAACACCGGATTCACTTCGGCATCGGACAAGGCAAACCACGGCAACTGCGATTGCACCCGCGTGTCCCACCGTACGCGTCCGATTCCGACCTGATGCGCGACGACCATGGCGCCGATCGATTTCGACATCGAGGCGAGCTGGAACACGGTATCGGCGTCAACGGGCGCGGTCTCGTCGACGGCCCGCTTGCCGAATCCTCTGGCATAAACGATTCGACTGCCGGCTTGATCGCGGCGCGCCACCGCGGTGGCCACACCGGGCACGCCGGTGCGCGACATCTGGTCGGTCACCAGCTTGTCGAGGCTGGCGATGGCCTCGGTGATCCGGGCCTCCGGCACCGGCGACGGCGGACCCGAGGGTGGCGGGGGATCGTCGTCGTCGCCACCGCAGGCGGCGAGGGCGGACCCCAACGTGGCGACGAGAAACGAGCGGCGCGAATGCAAGGTCGTCATGGCGGGTTCCCCTTCGTGTTATTCGGGCAGGCCGATGCGCGCGCAGCGCTCCTGTCTTGCTGGACAGTAGAAGCTGCGGCGGCGAATGTCGAGGACGGGAACGGGGCCGACGGCGCGACAAGGCCGGATGTGCCGGACGGGATGCCGCGAGCGCGGTGTGGCGCCGCGTTCAGGCGAATGCTGCTTGCCTTTCTGGCCAGGCAAGATGGGTACGCAAGAAGGCGATCTGATCCGCGACAACGAGGCGGCGGACCGCCTCCTTGTAGAAATCGAAATGCGCGCAGGGATAGCGCCGCAATTCGCCGAGCGGTGCCCGATCCGCGATCCGGCGGCCGAGGTGCGAGGGCGTTTGCGCATCGCGCTCGGCCAGACAGACCAGCAACGGCGCGTTGACGCGGTGCGCGCGGCGCCCCGGCCGGTACCACAGCATCATGTCGAGCAGCACGCGCGGCGTGATCTCGTTGCGCCAGCTGTCGTTGCGCATCGAGCGGATCACCGCGTTCGCCTCGTCGAAGGCCATCACCGCAAGCTGGCCCCGCGGCGCGACCGCCGGGACGTAGTGCGGCGGCCGGCCGGTTCGGCCATGCCACCAGTCCTTCAGCATGGCCCGCAGCAATTGCCGGGTCTCGGCCGAGGTCCTGCCTTCGACCTTGCGCGGAAAGCCGTTGAACGGCACCTGCGCGACCACCGCGGCGATCCGCGAATCTTCGGCTGCTACCTCGACCACATGGCCGCCGCTCAGCGAGCTGCCCCACAACGCGATTCGTTCGGGATCGACGCCCGCCAGCGTGCGCGCATGCCGGATCGCCGCATGCCAGTCCGCCTTCTGCGCGGCGATCGAGATCAATTGACGCGGCGTGCCGGCGCTCTCGCCGAAATAGCGGTAGTCGAAGGTCAGCACGACAAAGCCGGCGCCGGCAAAGTCTTCCGCGGTGCTGGCCAGCGAGCCCTGTTGCGTTCCGCCAAAGCCGTGCGCCATCACGATGCAGGCGGGCAACGGCTCGCGCGGCGCGCGGCGATAGACATAGCCGATGCAATCGACGCCATCGACCTCGAAGCGCGTTGCGGTCTTCTGCACCATGGACATCGCTGCGTTTCGCTCCATTCCGCTCAGGCCTCCGTTGGCTCAGGCCGCTGCCTGCTGCGCGGCCTTCCAGGCCTCGTGCCGTTTGCCCCAGGCGGACATCGCCGTTACCGCATCATTGAGGCTCAGGCCCAGCGGCGTGATCGAATACTCGACGCGCGGCGGCACCTCGTCGTAATCATGGCGATGGATCAGTCCGTCCATCTCCATCTGCCGCAATTGCTGCGCCAGGACTTTTTCGCTGACGCCTGGCAATAGCCGGCGCAATTCCGCGAATCGATGCGGGCGCAGATGCAATTCCCAAAGCACCGATGTTTTCCATTTGCCGCCGATTGCCTGCAGCGCAGAGGCAAAGCCGCAGCTGTCCGGTTCCTTGTTCCTCATTGCAAAAACTCCATCCCCGGAATCGGGGTACTTACCTCAAGGTGCGTTCTTCCACGGGCAAAGGCGAATCGATATCATCGATTCTCCCTTCCACAACTCATCAGGCGGCCGCAATCTCGATCTGCGACCGCCGGAGAACTGTTGCATGACATCGAATTCTCAGCCGCGCGGTGCTGGCCCGATGGGCGCAGCCGTCGTTGCCATTTTAGTGAACCCGTGCCATTGGTTTCGGCATGACATTGCGGAGTGCGGCAATGCGGGCTGAAGATCGCAAGCGAACCGCGGCGTGTTCGTGCCGTGGCGTCGAACTGGTGCTCGCCGGCGAACCGCGCCGCGTCTACGCATGCAGTTGCCTGGAGTGCCAGCGCTGCACCGGCTCGGCTTTTTCCTACCGGGCCATCTATACCGAATCGGCGATTGTCAGCCGAAAAGGCGAAACCCGGACGTGGCGCCGTACCGGGACATCGGGACAATGGCTGGAACAGGAATTCTGCACCACGTGCGGATCGGTGGTGCTGATGCGGGCGGAGGCATTGAAGGAAGCCATTTCGGTATCGGCGGGATGCCTGGAGGATCGGGATTTCCCGCCGCCGCAATTGCTGCATTGGGCGGAGCGCAAGCATCGGTGGCTTTGTCTGCAAGACATTATCGAACCCCGCCCGGCATAAAAACACGGCGATCCGCAAATGAACTGCGCGGCATCACCGCGGGTTTTCCCTGATTCGGGCAATTTTTCTTCGCTTCCTTTCGAATTTGCCGCGTTCGGGTTATTAGTCCGGCAAAGGGTTTTCGGTATGATGCGAAGCCATGCCCGCGCCCCAGCCCCAATCCTGCTCATCGGACGATTCCGCCGCCAGCGGCATTGTCCTGGGCAGTATCTGGTCGTTCGGGTTTCGCGCCCTGGCCGCATTCTCTGGCCTGATTGTGGCGATGCTGATTACCCGGCAATTATCCCAGCCCGATGCCGGGCGCTATTTCCTGTTGCTCAGCGTGGTTTCGGTCGCCGCGGTCGTGCTGGGCGGTGGACTGAATTTCAGCGTCGTCAGGCTGATTGCGGAAGCCCAGGCGCAGCGGCGGCCGGCACGCACGCTGGGCGTGATCGATCTGTCGATCCGGTTCGTCGCGGCGGCGGCGGTCCTGACCGCCATCGTCATGGCCGTGCCGCCGATACGGGTGCTGCTGGTCGATTGGCTGGCCTACGACGGCCGCCTGCCGTGGATCGCGCTATGGCTGTGGATCGCCGCGAGCGCCTTGCAGACCTTGCTGGCAGAGATCTTTCGCGGCCTGCGGAACCTGTTTCTCGCCTCGCTGTTCTCCGGCGCGGCAAGCGCCGTGCTGTCGGTATTGCTGCTGACCGCATTCCGCTGGTTGGTGCCGGCTTCGCTTGACACGGTCGTGGTCGCCATCGCCGCGGCCACGCTCGCCGGCGCAACCGTTGCCGCGGTCTGCCTGTGGCGCGCCCGCGAGCCCTTGGGAACGTCCCTCGAACGCGATGCCCGGCGGTTGTGGCAGACCAGCGCTCCGCTGTGGGTGACACAGTTGACCCTGCTGGTCCTGCTGCAGGCCGATATCTGGATCCTGCAGGGCGCCGGCGACAGCGCCGGCGTCGCGCTGTATGGCACCGCCGTTCGGATGACCGTGCTGCTGACCTTGCCGCTGACGGTGCTCAATGCCGCGCTGATGCCGGTGATTTCGGCTCGCCATGCGCTGGCGCGCCATGCCGAGTTGCAGCGCCTGTTGCGTGATGTCGCCTCGCTGGCCGCGCTGCCCGCCGCGCTGGCGGTGCTGGTCTTCGCGGGCTGCGGGGAGCCACTGCTGAGCCTGCTGTTCGGCGATGCCTATCGGGCCGCGGCGCCGCTGATGCTGGTGCTGTCGCTGGGCCAGCTCGTCAATGTTCTCTGCGGCTCGGCCGCTTATACGCTGATGATGACGGGACGGCAGCGGGACATGATGTGGATCACGATCGCCGCCGGTGCATTGACGATCGGGCTGGGCCTTGCCGCGGTTCGCAGCCACGGCGCGCTGGGCGTGGCCTGGGCCTCGGCCATCGGCCTCGCGCTGCAGAGCCTGGCGATGTGGCTGCGGGTGCGGCAGACGCGCGGCCTGTGGACGCATGCCAGCTGGCGTGGGTTGCTGCAACCGCTCGCGACGCTGAGGCAATTGCGATGACGCCGCCGCGCGTGAGCCTGGTCGTGCCGGTGTACAACGCCGGACGCTATATCGCCGAGACGCTGGACTCGCTGCTGGCGCAGCGCTATCCGGACCTCGAAATCATCGTCATCGATGACGGCTCCACCGACGATTCGTGGGCGCGGATCCAGCGCCATGCCGGCCGCTGCCGTGTGTTCACGCAGCCGAACCAGGGCCAGGCCGCCACGCTCAATCGTGGCTGGGCGCTGGCCTCGGGCACCGTGCTCGGCTACCTCAGCGCGGATGACACGCTCGAGCCCGACGCCGTCGCACAGGTGGTGCAGGCGCTCGAATCGCGGCCGCAGGCGGTGCTGGCCTATCCGGACTATTGGCTGATCGACGCCGATTCGCGGCGATTCCGCGAGGTCAGCGCGCCGGACTTCGACTATGCCGCGGTGCTGCTCGAAGGGGTCTGTCCGCCCGGCCCCGGCATGCTGTTCCGCCGGGAGGCCTTTGCGCGTGTCGGCGGCTGGGACCCATCGCTGCGGCAAATTCCCGACTACGAGTTTCTGCTGCGGATCGGGCTGTGCGGCGAGGGCCTCCATGTTGCCCAGCGGCTGGCCAGCTTCCGTGTCCACGAACAATCGCAGACATTTGCGCTCGCCGATGCCGCTCGCGTTGGCGAGCATGGCAGGGTGATTGCCGGCTTTTTTGCCCGCGACGATGTTCGGCCGGCGTATCGGGCGGCGCGGCGGCAGGCGCAGGCCAACGCCGCGATCCTGATGAGCCGCGGCCATCTGCGCGCCTGGCGCTTCGGTCAGGCGCTGGGCTGCGGAATGCGGGCGCTGGCGGCGCACCCCGGCGTGCTGCTGCGCGCGCGGACGTGGCGGCTGCTGGCGAACGGCTTGCTTGGCAGGGCACTACATTATTGGCGTGCGCGCCGAGGACAGCAGGTGAGGGCATGAAGGCGGCGGGCATGACGGCAACGGATCGGACCGGACAATCGCGCCCGGCGCTTCGGTGGGGTGGGCGCGCGCTGGTTCTCCTCTGGCTCGCGGTCGCCGCGGGTACCTATGTCGGTCACCCCGGCAGTCCATGGGTACTGACCGCGTTTCACCTGGCGTTCGCGGCGATGCTCGCGCTGCTGCCGCGCCGGCCGCGCGTCGACGCCTACAGCTTCCTGGCGATCTTCCTGTTCCTCGGCTTCTGGGCGAAGTTCGTCGCGCACCAGTGGTTCCGCTATCCCTATATCGAGCCGATTGGCGACTTCGCCCAGCGCCCCGAACAGTGGGACCGTGCGCTGGCGGCGGCGACGGCGGCGGCGGTCGGCGTCGCGCTGTTCCGTGCGGTGCAGCTCGGCTGGCTGCGCCACCGGGCCGGGCAGGCGGTGCTGCCGCTGTCCATGCCGAGCCTGGCCGTGCCGGCCTGGTACCGGCGCGCGCCGGGGTGGACCTGGGCCGGCCTGACGGTGGCGGTG
>MTEU01001802.1_pt2 | contig 12100 bp, 12 predicted proteins | sample 1042701 | NCBI WGS metagenome assembly MTEU01 (sample SAMN06185813, study PRJNA358809) | soil metagenome | isolation source: naturally attenuated soil | place: India | collected 2015-05-23
CAACGGTCGGCCGCTCGCTGCCGATGCCTCACGAGCCGGCTGTGCGTCGAGCCGGAAGAAGGCGATGGCGGCCTGTAGCTGTTCGGCCTGGCTGGAAAGCTCCTCGGCGGTGGCCGACATCTCCTCGGCAGCCGAGGTGTTCTGCTGGGTGACCCGGTCGAGCTGCTGAATGGCGACGTTGATCTGGCTGGCACCCGCGTTCTGCTCGTTGCTGGCCAGCGATATCTCGGCAATCAGCTCGGCGCTCTTGCGGATGTCCGGCACCAGCTTGGTCAGCATCTCGCCAGCGCTCTGCGCCGCCTTGACGGTACTGCCGGAAAGCCCGGAGATCTCCTGGGCCGCCGCCTGGCTGCGTTCGGCCAGCTTGCGCACCTCGGCAGCCACCACCGCGAAGCCGCGACCGTGCTCGCCGGCCCGCGCCGCCTCCACCGCCGCGTTGAGGGCCAGCAGGTCGGTCTGGCGGGCGATCTCCTGCACGATCAGGATCTTCTCGGCGATGGTCTCCATCGCGCTCACCGCCTCGGTTACCGCACGGCCCGAGGCCTCGGCGTCGCTCGCCGCATCGCGGGCGATGCTTTCGGTCTGGGCGGCGTTGTCGGCGTTCTGCTTGATGTTGGCGGTCATCTGCTCCATCGAGGACGAGGCCTCTTCGGCCGAGGCGGCCTGCTCGGTGGCCCCCTGGCTGAGCTGCTCGGAGGCCGCCGCCATCTCCTGGCTGCCGGAAGCCACGTTACGCACCGCGCCGCTCACCTCGCCCACCACCTCGCGCAGCTTGACGGTCATGTTGTGCGTGGCAGCCAACAGGCTATCGGTGTCGCCCTTGCGAGTCGTCACTTCCACGTTGAGGTTACCCGCGGCAATTTCGCTCATGACCTCACGGGCATAGTCGGGCTCACCGCCAAGCTGCTTCATCAGCCCGCGCGTGACGAGCACCGCCACCAACAACCCGAGGACCAAGGCAGCGATGATCACACCAAAGATGATCTTTTTCGCCTCTGCATAAATGACATCGCCTTCGTCGCTGGCAGCCTGACCGCTAGCCGTGTTGAGTTCGACCAATCGCAAAGCATCGTTCGAAAAGTCGGTGAAAAGATCGAGCGATTCACCGGCGAGGATGGCCATGGCGCCCTCCGTGTCGTTGACACGAGAAAACCTTATCATTTCGCCATGAACCTCGAGATAGCGATCGATCTTCCGAGAAAACTCGTCATATATCGCTTGCTCTTCCGGCGAGGAAATCAGCGTCTCATAGTGTGCACGGTCGGCATTGAAGGTGGCAAGAATATCATTCATCGCCTCTTCATTATGCTGCATCTCACTCTCGCTATGAGAAATGACGTGGCGGAATTCCCTGATACGATAATCGGATGTGGCAGTGTTGATACGGTGAACGACATCAATGCTAGGCAACCAGTTATCGGCGATTTCCGTCGACTGCTGATTGACCGCCGCCATCTGCTTGATGGACACGAAACCGAGGATTCCCATCAACACCAGAAGCAGGCTAAAAGAAAGGCCTAGCTTGGCCTTTACCGACAAATTCATGATCCATTTCCTATAGGCTTTGAGAGTCTTTATTCGCCAATCTTTGCGTACTTACTGCCGCATCGATCAGCGGCAGACACAGCCCCCAATTTGACCTTGAATATCAATCTCATCGTCAGAGTTCTGCTTTTTAATTGTTCTCGTCACCTAGGTGATCTTTCATTCGCTTCGGCAACACCGCCCAAACCACTTTCCATCATGAAGATCCTGCCGAGAGCGGGATGAATGACGAAGCTATCGCCGCGCTTTCCGATCCCATGCACGTACTCCGCGCGCCAGCGCATGCCGACCTTGGGGGCTTCCTCGATGGCCGCCGTTTCGATATCGGTCACGTCATGTACGCGATCGGCATAGATGGCAACGATGGTCGGCTCATCGTCGAGTTCGATCTCGATGACCACGATTCGGCTATCCTGATCCATTTCCGAGCGCGCCATGCCAAAGGCCACACGCAGATCGGCCAGGGGAACCACTCGCCCCCGAACGTTGATCAACCCATCCACGAATGGCCGGGCGTTGGGCACCTGGGTGATGGGCACTTCGTCGAGAATTTCCCGCACCTGGGCGGCATCGATGGCAAATATCTCACCGCCCAATTCGAAAACGAGCGCTTGCATTTCCGCACCGGCACTCTTGACCTTGCTCATGCTTCATTCCTCATGCGCTGGCTGCGAAGTCGCTCCTCGAAGCCACGCCCGAAGCTCACCAGATGGGCGATGTCGAGTATCAGCGCAACGCTGCCATCTCCGAGAATGGTGGCCCCCGAAAAGGTACCGAGACCGGCGTGGAGCTTGGATAGCGGTTTGATGACGGTCTGGTTGTTGCCGATGATCTGGTCGACCACCAGCCCCACCCGAAACTCCCCCGAGGAAACGACGACGACTTTCTGGTGGGGGTCGGGCTCGCCACCGGCCGCAAACAGTTCACGCAGGCGCATGAACGGTACCAGGCTGCCGCGAAGGTTGAGAAAGTTGCGGTCCTGGGCTTCGGCGATTTCGGATTCGGGCAGTTCCAGGCACTCTTCGACCGCCAGCAGCGGCAGGCTGTAGCGCCCTTCTCCCACACGCACCAGCATGCCGTCGATGATGGCGAGCGTCAGCGGTAGATGCAGCGTGACCGTGGTGCCCGAACCTGGCGCACTGGAGAGTTCGATGCTGCCGCGTAGCGCTTCGATGGTGCGCTTTACCGCATCCATGCCGACACCGCGCCCGGATACCGCAGTCACTTCGCTGGCCGTGGAAAAACCCGGGTGGAAAATGAACTGGTACAGCTCGTGATCGGATAACGGGGCTTCCGGCGCGATCAGTCCCGCGCTTTCGGCCTTGGCACGAATTCGTGCGGCATCCAGACCCGCGCCGTCGTCGCTGATCGATATCACCACCTCGGCGCCAGAGTGTACGGCCGCCAGCCGCACCTTGCCGCCCCGCGGCTTACCTGCCTGCTGACGACGCTCGGGTGTTTCCAGGCCGTGGTCGACGGCGTTGCGAATCAGATGCACGAGTGGATCGGCAAGCTGTTCGACGACCGTCTTGTCGAGTTCGGTTTCCTCGCCGGAGGCCACGAATTCGACCTCCTTGCCAAGCTCACTGGAAAGATCGTGAACCAGGCGCCGAAAGCGTCCGAACAGGGTACCGATCGGCAACATGCGGATGCCCATGGTGATGTCGCGCAGGCCTGACGAAAGCCGCTCGACCTCCTCGGCAACGGTCTTGAGCTCGAGGTCGTTGCTGGCAGCGGTGATCTGGGAGAGCCGGGCCTGGGCGATGACCAGCTCACCCACCCGGTCCATCAGCTCGTCCAGACGCTCTGCCGGCACGCGCAAGGAATCGCCGCCCTTGGCGCCCCTCGCCGTGGACTCGCCCCGGCGACCCGCGCCACGAGACGGCGCACCGCTTTCGCGAGTACCCACCGCAGCCGGCGCTGTTGTCGCTGTTGGCGCTGTCTGCTCCATGGGGGCGGATGCATCGGTGCTCTGCTCTTCATCCGGTTCGAGTGGCTCGATCTCGAGCTTCATGTCGTCGCGCAGGAACAGGAAGACATCCTCGATGGCTTCGCGCTCCACCTCGGTGGCAAACGTCACTTCCCAACCGATATGGCATACCTGGGGGTCGATGACCTCCAGCGGCGGCACCTCATCGGTCAGTGCTCTGACGTGGCAATCGCCCAGCTCGCGCAGCTCGTCGAGCAACAACAGGGGATTGGTACCTAGTACGAGCGCATCGTCGGGCAGCCGAAAGCGAGTTTGCCAACGATTCCGGGCTGGACGGCCGTCTGACGTCGATGCCGTCACCGAACCGGCACCGTCCTGCTCGCCCACGATGCCATGCAGCGCCTCGAGAATGGGTGCCCCCTCCGCGACGTGCTGCCCCGGCTCTTCGATTAGATTGGCGACGTGATCTCGGGCGGATAGCGCGACGGTAATCAGCTCCGGGCTGACCGAGGCCGTCCCTTTACGCACCCGGTCGAAGGCGGTTTCGAATTCATGCACGAAATCGGCGACCTCGTCGAAGCCGAACATGGCGCCAGAACCTTTGAGGGTGTGCAAGGCACGAAAGGCGCTGTCGATGAGTTCGCGGTCGTCCGGCACCTGGCCCAGATCGAGCAGAACCTGCTCGAGAAGCTCCAGGAGGTCTCGCGCTTCCTGGCGAAAAGTATCGGCGGGATCGGGTGCGCTCATGAGCCAACCATCTTCTTGATAACTGCAAGCAGCTTCTGCTGTTCGAAGGGCTTGACGATCCAACCGGTCGCACCCGCCTCCTTGGCCTGCCGCTTCATTTCGTCATCGGATTCCGTAGTCAGAAACACGATCGGCACGCCCGCACTGGAACTGTCCGCCCGATACTTGCGAATGAATTCGATACCATTCATTCGTGGCATGTTGAGATCCGTGAGTACCGCATCGATCCGGTTGGCGGTCGCCTGAGCCAGGCCTTCTTCTCCATCGCTGGCCTGCAACACGTTGTAGCCTGCCGATGTCAACGTGAGCGACACCATCTGCCTGATGGAGGCAGAGTCGTCTATGGTTAGAATCGTCTTGCTCATACGGTTCTTTTCCCTCTTTACCCATTCGCTCGATTTATTCCTATATCCACCGATATTTGCACGGACCTCATGTCCGTGTTTCGATCAGCCCATAGCCTTCCAGCGCCTCCTCGAAGGCGCCGCTTTCTGCCCTCACCAGGCGAAGATCAATTCCTCGATGCGTGGCACTCACTTGGGCGGCAACGATCAGCTGAAGAATGCTGATGTCGACCTCAGTCAGCTCTCGGACATCAAGGGCCACTGCCTGTCCCATCTCCAGAGCCTGCTCCAGGCGCTGGCGAACCTCTTCCGCCTGGCGCAACGAAAGTGTTCCCTGTAGCTCTACTACGGTTTCCTTTTCCCCGATCACTATCGAATCTCCATCAGCCGACTGGTCACGCTATCGGCCATATCAAGGGGATCCTGAGCAGAAAAAGCACACATCGTCGCTATCCGGACACCGATTTCGCAAAGTGGATATTAAATTTTTCGAACTTATCCGATATTAGAGAGGAAAGATTAAAAGACATATGAAAAGGATTGCATATTGGAACGCAGGCCCCTTACGACTTCTCCATTCCGTTTTGGAAATCGGTTCGATAGCCTGAAGGATACTTTGAAATCCTATCGTCTAGATTTATCATTCTTCCCACCGCGAAACGACGTTTCGTTTTATTGGGCCATAGACGCTCACTCGACGAACTACCTCAGGCTATTTAAAATAAACTTCAACAGCGAATGGTCGCTAACTCACAAGGGATTAAGAAAAAGCCTGGCCTTACTGATTCCCATGAAGGGTCAGTTTGAGGTCGAGATCGGGAACCAGGCTTTTGTCGTGGAGCCGGAACAGCTTCTGCTGGTTCCTACCAGAGCTCCCTGCCGGATACGTTTTCTCTGCGATGAGAAAGAACACTCTCTCATTGCAATCGATTTCTCTCGCACCATAGTCGAAAAAGTCGCGCAAGAAGCGACTGATTCCCCCGAATCTTGCGACTTAAGTCATGGTGGCGTCGTTGATGAAACAAAAGGTATTGGCATCACGCTCATCATGACGATACGTAGCCTGATTGCAGGTTTGGGAGAACATGGCACGTTTCACCATAAGCCAACTACGCTGAAGCTGCTCAGCGAATCGATCCTGCATTTGCTCTACGAATGCATGGCTCAGCAGCCTGGAGTGAACAGGGAGGAGCGATCTCAAGACGCCACGCCACGACACTTGAAAGCTGCCGTCGGGTACATTCAGGACAACCTTCACCGCTCGTTGACAGTCAGCGAGATAGCCACCTCCGTAGGCATCAGCATCAGGGCCTTGCAGGCCAGCTTTCAGCGTCATCTGCATACCACTCCCTTACGCTACCTGCGTCAGGTTCGGCTCGAGCAAGCCCATCGGGAATTGTCATCGCCGGCCAACCGACTCCCGATTGGCGAGGTGGCTCATAAGTGGGGATTCAATCACTTAGGCCGTTTTTCCTCTCATTACAGGGCGCTCTATGGCGAATCTCCTTCCACGACCGTCAAACGAGCGCAACGCTCCTCTGAAACAGCCTTGGCGCCGGAGTTCGACACGCCTTCACCGCAGCCGCGTCAGCCAAGCATCGAAGCTGCCGAATAGCCACTCCTTGAAACGCTGCCAGCGCGGGCGCTGTAACCATTCCCGGTAGGTGATCTCGCGGCTGGCGGCAAAGTTACGCTCGAACAGCGCCGCCACTTCGCTGGCAAAGCGGACATCGTCCACCTCCTGGTTGGCCTCCAGGTTCCAGTGCAGGCTCCAGTGATCGAAGTTGCACGAGCCAAGACTCGACCACTGATCCACCAGCGAAAACTTGGCATGGATGAAGGTGGGCTGGAACTCGAAGATGCGCACCCCGGCCCTCAGCAGCCGCCGATAGAAGCGTTGGCCGGCATAGCGCACCCAGGGATGGTCGTGGTCGCGTCCGGGCAGTAGCAGTCGCACGTCGACGCCGCGGCGAGCGGCCCGAGCCAATCGCATGCGCAGGCTGAAGGTGGGCACGAAATAGGGCGTGCACAGCCAGATGCGGCGCTGTGCCGATGACACCCGGCCGTAGAGCGAATGGCGAATGGCCTGGTAGCGGTAACCCTGCCCCCACACCACGCGGCCACGCATGCTCTGGTAATCCTCGCGAGGCGCCAGCTCGAGCGTCAGATGGCGCACCAGGGACGCCTCTCCGTCGCCTCGGGTCAACGGCGAATCCCACAGTCGCGAGAACAGCCGCACCCAGTCGGCCACCACGGGACCTTCGATACGTACCGCCACCTCGTACCAGGCCTCGAGGAACTCGTCGACCGCGCCGAAGCCTCCCGTGAAAGCCACTCGGCCATCGACGACGACTAGCTTGCGGTGGTCTCGCATCAGGTTGCGCGTCAGCGAGCGCATACCCAGCGGATTGAACAGGCGCAGCGCCACACCGGCCTGCTCCAGGCGCCGTCGGTCCTCTCCCGAAAGCCCCATGGCACCGTAGGCATCGAGCATCAAGGCCACCGCCACGCCGCGCTGTGCAGCGCGGCACAGGGCCTCGATCAGTGCCGTGGCCAGCTGCCCCGACTGCATCAGGTAGAGCTCGATCAGTATCGAGCGGCGCGCTTCCTCGATGGCAGTGAACATCGCCGGCAGGAAGCGCGACGACTCCGCCAGCAGCTCGAACCGATTGCCATCCCGCCATACGCCGTGCATGGCCCTCTCCCTCTCCTTGTCTGGCTCGATTGACGCACGTTTGCCGCGCCAGGGAAAGCGGCACCTGACCGGGGTAGACAAGCATGGCTATACTGGGGCCTTGCTACGCTAACGAGGCAATGGAATGGCCCTGGCCGACTCGCTGCTCACACTGCTCCGCGCCCCGCTCAAGGGCATCATCAAGGCCTGGGTCGACACCCGGCTCATCGAGCCCGACCCGAGCGACCTGGGACTCGACCCGTCACGCCCCACCCTCTACGTACTGCCACATCCGGCACTCTCCGATGACCTGCTGCTGGAGGTACTGTGCCAGCGCCATGGCCTGCCCTCGCCCAAGGGCAAGGTCCACCTGCCGGGACTGGAGCTACCCGCCAGTATGGCCCTGCCTGTCAGGCCACGCCTGTGGCGGCGAGGCCGCGCCTTCGAGGCTCCTTTCCGGCAGGCGCTGGAATACCTTGCCGAGCATGCCGACACCGAGATCCAGTTGGTCCCGGTGAGCGTGTTCTGGGGCCGCGCCCCGGGCAAGCGCTTCGGCTTCTGGCGGCTGCTGGCAGCCGACAGTTGGCAGCTCACCGGCCGGCTGCGCCGGGCGCTGTCGGTGGTGGTCAATGGCAAGAGCGTGGAGGTGCACTTCGGCGCACCGCTGAACCTGCGCGATCTGCTCGACGAACGCGGCCCGGCGGTGGCCAATCGCAAGAGCGCGCGACTGCTGCGCATTCATTTCCGGCGCATGCGTACACGGGTGCTCGGTCCCGATCTCTCCCATCGCCGAACCCTGATCGAGGGCGTGGCGGCCAGCCCCGAGGTACGCCGGGTAATCGACGAGCTGGCGATGAGCGAAAATCGCTCGCCCGAGCGCCTACAGCGGCGCGCCCTGCGCTACGGCCGCGAGATCGCCTCGAACATGACCTACCCGGTGCTGCGCTTCATGGACGGCCTGCTGCGGCGCCTGTGGAACCGCCTGTACGATGGCGTCGAGGTTCGCGGCCTCGACCGGGTCAAGGCGCTGGCGGGCGACCATACGCTGGTCTACGTGCCCTGCCACCGCAGCCATATCGATTACCTGCTGCTCTCCTACGTGCTCTACCGCGACGGCCTGATGCCGCCGCACATCGCCGCCGGACGCAATCTCGACATGCTGCTGATCGGCCCGCTGCTGCGCCGCGGCGGCGCCTTCTTCATGCGCCGCAGCTTTCGCGACAAGCCGCTCTATGCCGCGGTGTTCAACGAATACCTGCACCGCCTGCTGGAACGCGGCCACCCGCTGGAGTACTTCATCGAAGGCGGTCGTTCACGCAGCGGACGCATGCTCGCCCCTCGCCCCGGCATGCTGTCGATGACGCTACGCTCCTTTCGCCGCAGCGCTGCGGGTACTTCTCCGCCCCGGCTCGCCTTCATTCCGGTCTATATCGGCTACGAGCGCATCATCGAGAACGCCAGCTACCAGCGCGAGATGCGCGGCGGCAAGAAGCGCAAGGAGAGCCCCTGGGCGCTGCTGCGGGTGCTCGGCCAGCTGCGCCAGCCGTTCGGCAAGGTTACGGTCAATGTCGGCGAGCCGCTGTCGCTCGGCGCCTTCCTCGACGACGCGGTGCCGGACTGGCGCGACGATCTCGTCGAGACAAAGCCAGCCTGGCTCAACCGGACGGTGCCTCAGCTCGGCGACGAACTGGCCCGGCGCATCAACGCCGCGGCAGCGCTCAACCCGGTCAACCTGGTGGCCCTGGTGCTGCTGGCCACTCCCCACCACGCCATCGAGGCCAGCCTAATGGCGCGCCAGCTCGCTCTGCTGGCGGCGCTGCAGCGCCACTGCCGCGGCGGGCAGCATGCCAGCCTGCCCCAGGGTGAGCCCGACGAGTGGATCGACCAGGTCGTGGCGCTGGGCATGATCGAGCGTCGCCCGCATGCGCTGGGCGATATCCTGATCGCCACTTCCGAGCAGGCCAACCTGCTGGTGTGGTATCGCAACAACGTGCTGCACCTCTTCGCCCTGGCCGGCCTGACCGCCTTCGCCTTCCGTCACGCCCCACGCCACGACCTGGAGAGCCTCGAGGCCCAGCTTGGGCCGCCCTGGCCGATCCTCTCGCGCGAGCTGTTCCTCTCTTCGGTAGCACTCAACGAGGCACTACCGGTAATGCTGGAGGCGCTGTGCCGGGAAGGCTTGCTGGAACCAGCCGGCGACGGCTGGCAGCGCCCCGCCTCGCTGGAAGCCGGCGAGCAGCTGCGGCTGTTGGCGAGGCTGATGCAACCCTCACTGGAGCGCGGCTACCTGCTGCTGTCGATCCTGTTGGCCCAGCCCCCGGGCACCCTGGGCCGCGACGCCCTGACCGAGCGCAGCCAGCAACTGACCGAACGCCTGGCACTGCTGACGGGCCGCGACGCGCCGGAGTTCTTCGACCGCACCCTGTTCGCCAGCCTGATCGTGAGCCTGGAGGCCGAGGGGTGGATCTGGGAGAAGGACGAGATGCTGTGGTTCGACGAGCGCCTGCGCAGCGCCGCCCAGCGCAGCGGCGAACTGTACGATCCGGCGCTGAGGCACAGGCTACAGCTTATCAGTCATAACTGACGAGAAGTTCTACAATTATATGGAATTGAGAAGTGCACACTGCATCCCCGTCGGGCCGCCGTTGAGCTGTATCGCAAAGTCGTAGCGCCTAGGCTCCGCCTCACAGGCAGCGGTCAATAGCAGCAGTGCCAGTAGCAGCACAGGCCGCAGGCGTGTCATCCACCTAGGCATCCTGCGGCTCCTGCGGGGCCGTGACCGGCGCTTCGTGGCGATTGGGGAAGACCCGGCGCACACCGCTGGGCTCCGGCGCATGGGCCAGGCTTTCCTGGCGGGGCGAGGTAGCCAGAATCACCATGGTGAGGGGAATACGCCCTCATTGACATACTCTTGGATGTGCTCGCGGTACCAGTCAGGGTTCCCCTCGACCTCCTCAGCCCACGCCGACTCCACGATTGGCGCATGGAAATCCCGGCTGCGGTCCCCGCCGCAGGCGCGGCAGCGAGCCCGCCACCAGACATAGACCTCACCCTCACCGGAGAAGCCGGCCACCAGAGTGTGGCGATAATCCGATGACGGGTAATCCCGGTACCATTGCTGAAGCAGGGCATCCGAATCCGGCAGTGCCAGATCGATCTCGAAGAAGGTCTGGGTGCGGTAGGAGAACCAGCGGGCTTGTATCGACTGTGGGGCGGGAAGATAGGTTCCAAGAACAGCGGTCCTGTTCCCTCTAGGCGGGTCGCGATCAAACCCTTCACTCAAACCACCAACTGGAGCCCCCCAAGCATGATCGAAAGTCAATTTCTCAACCCACACTGGCCAACCACGAGGCCCCCCTATTGTTTGGAGAGTGAACTCATATCGTGAGGGCTCCGCCTCGCAGGCGGCGGTGAATGAAAGCAGTGCCAGTAGCAGCACAGGCCGCAGGCGTGTCATCCACTTAGGCATCCTGCGGCTCCTGCGGGGCCGTGACCGGCGCTTCGTGGCGATTGGGGAAGACCCGGCGCACACCGCTGGGCTCCGGCGCATGGGCCAGGCTTTCCTGGCGGTGAGACGTATGGATGTAGCCGGCAAAGTGTTCATGCGATACGTCCAGCATCCACTGCTGGCCCCGTCGCCTGCCGCCTTCCCACCACTCATCGATCAGGGTTTGCAGCTCGGCGGGAATGGCATGATCCGGATTCGATGGCAGCAGGGGCCTCAAAGGCACCCATGCTCGCTTCGCCTCTTCGTGCATCTGGTGCAAGGCGTAGATGGCCAGCTCCTTGCGCGTGGCGCGGCGCTCGATCTCGAGCACGTCCCTACCGTCCACACGAATGTCGAGCCCTCTGGACTGTGCTTCCGCCTGGGCCCGGCGGACCGTCTCCCCATTGGCCGCCAGCCCAGCACGGCGGCGTACGATCAGTTCCTCATGATTGGTGAAACCCAATTCCAGGTTGGGGTTTTCATAGCCGCCGCCGATATCGGAGTGTACTCCTGGCAGGACAATTTCGGCGAAGTTACCGGGGTGGTTGCCCTGGGCATCGGCAATGCTGCTGAGGGGAAAATTGCGGCGGATCTCGTGATGGGCGGTGAGCTGCACCACACGGGCGGCACTGCCCGAGGCGATGTAGAGATCGAAATCGAGATTACGGGCAGTGCCGGGCCAGTAGAAGCTGCCCACGGTATCGAACAGTCCGACGAAGCGCACCTGCGGAAAGGGAATCGGCCTAGGTGGAAAGGCCAGGATGCGACGCAGCGGTGGTTGATAGCCTGGCCTGTCGAGGCGGAAGTCCGGTACCAGCAGCGTTTCCGGCCAGCGATGGATCAGGTTGACAAAGTGCCGGGCCAGGGCCGCGCCACGGCTGAAACCGAACACATCGAAGGTGATCGTGGCATCCGGGTTGTCCTCCAGAATCTCGCGGACATCAGTCAGCGCCTGTTCGATACGCGCATGGCCGCCCTCCGGACCCACACCAGTGCCCAGCCCAGCGAGGTCTTCGGAGGCGATGAAACCGTCCTCACTCTCCCGGCCGGTAATGGTCCCAACGCCTTGGATGTAGATAGGGTAATAATCATCATCATCCCGGTACAAGTCATGCAGCTTGGCCACGTTGGTGATATCACGGTCGGGCAGCTGGCGGTCGTTGAACATGTTGTTGCCGGTGCCGTCGAAGAACACGCCGATCTGCAGCGCACGCTGCGGTGCGGGGGGCGTTTCCGGCACCGGTGGTGGGGTGGAGAGCTTCGGCTCGGGAGCGGGCATGGGGCGTGCCACGCCAACGTCACCGAAGCGTTGCAGCGAGGCCACGGCCTGCGGCCCCAGCCCCCGGGCGTTCAGGCGCGGGAGGTTCCATTCG
>MTEU01002467.1_pt1 | contig 12074 bp, 9 predicted proteins | sample 1042701 | NCBI WGS metagenome assembly MTEU01 (sample SAMN06185813, study PRJNA358809) | soil metagenome | isolation source: naturally attenuated soil | place: India | collected 2015-05-23
CTGGCGGCCTTCCAGCAGCAGGAATCCGCCAAATGGGGGCGCATCATTCGCGCCGCCAACATCCAGCCGGAGTGAGCACGGGTAGTCGTCCCCGCGCAAGCGGGGACCCAGCGTCTTGCAAAAGACGCTAAGATTCCCGCATTCGCGGGAACGACGTGGCGACCGTTTCCCGAGTAGCCAGTACGGTCGTGTGCCGGGCCCGTGCGGGCCGGAGTATGATCGTCGCCATGCAAGCCTCGATCTTCTCTTCCGCCCATCCGGCCGACCAGCTGGCCGAGTTTACGGACCCCGAAGCCGCGCTGGCGCGCATCGGCGAGATCTACGACAACGCGGTCGGCGCGGTACGCGCGCGATTCGATGCCTTCGCCCGCGGCGAGCCGCTGCCTTCGGCGGCCCATGCCTGTTATCCCTATCTGGGCATCTCGGTCAATATCGAGACGATGGTCACCGACAGCCGGCCGTCGTGGGGCACGGTGGCGTATCCCGGCGTTTATGGCACCACCGTGACACGGCCGGATCTGTTTGCGGACTACTACCGCGACCAGATCGAACGGCTGATGCGCTATCACCGCGTGCCGGTGGTGGTGGGCACCAGCCGGCGGCCGATTCCGCTGCCCTTCGTGATCGAGGCCTCGACCACCGACATCAGCTACACGCAGGCGCGCGAGCTCGAGGCCTCGTTCGTGCTGCCCGAGCTGAGCCGCATCGACGACGGGATTGCGAATGGCACCTACGAGCCGGTGCCCGGCGAGGCCTGGCCGCTGTCGCTGTTTCCCGCCGAGCGCGTCGATCTGGCGCTGCAGCGGCTGTACCACTACACCGGCACGGCGCCGCAGCACTTCCAGCGCTTCGTGCTGTTCACCAATTACCAGCGCTATGTCGACGAATTCGTCGCGCTCGGCCGCTCGCTGATGAGCGGCGCCGATGGCGACGAGTACGTCCGCTTCGTCGAGCCGGGCGACATCGTGCAGAACCACGGCGAGGCCGAGCCCGATCTCGCGCTGTATCCGCGCGCGCTGCCGCAGATGCCGGCCTATCACCTGGTGCGCGAGGACCGGCTTGGGGTCACGTTGGTCAATATCGGCGTCGGCCCGTCCAACGCCAAGACGATGACCGACCACCTGGCGGTGCTCCGCCCGCATTGCTGGCTGATGGTGGGGCATTGCGGTGGCCTGCGCCGCTCGCAGCAGCTTGGCGACTACGTGCTGGCGCACGCCTATGTGCGCGACGACCACGTGCTGGACCAGGACCTGCCGCCCTGGGTACCGGTGCCGCCGATCGCCGAGATCCAGGTCGCGCTGCAGGAAGCGGTGGCGCGCGTGACCGGGCTGTCCGGTAACGAGATGAAGACGCGGATGCGCACCGGCACCGTGGTCTCGACCGATGACCGTAACTGGGAGCTGAAATCCAAGACGCTGTACGCGCGCTTCAACCAGTCGCGCGCGATCGCGATCGACATGGAAAGCGCGACGGTGGCGGCCAACGGCTTTCGGCTGCGCGTGCCCTACGGCACGCTGCTGTGCGTCTCGGACAAGCCGCTGCATGGCGAACTGAAGCTGCGCGGCATGGCCAACGCCTTCTATCGCCAGCGCGTCAGCCAGCATATGACGATCGGCCTCGAAGCGATCCGCATCCTGCGCGAGAACGGCGTCGAGGCGTTGCACTCGCGCAAGCTGCGCAGCTTCGACGAGCCGGCGTTCCGGTAAACCGCGACAACACTGGTCAACCGAGTGTTCCCCTTCTCCCGCTTGCGGGAGAGGGGGTAGGGGAGAGGGCAAAGAGCGCTCGCAAACCTGAAGCGGTATTGCCAGCGCGAAAGGCTTTCCCTCTCCCCCAGCCCCTCTCCCGCACACGGGAGAGGGGAGCAGACCAACGGTGTCGCAAAGGCCAAAGCGTACGTCAAGCCGCCTGCTGCTGCGAACCCCGCTGCGCCGCCTCCGCCTGCAAATGCCGGTTGACACCGGACACCACCGCCTTCAGCGACGCCGTCACCAGGTTCGCATCGATGCCCGCACCGAAGCCGGTCGCCGATTCTCCCACCCGTACCTCGACATAGCAGGCCGCACGCGCATCGGCGCCGGACGATTGCGCATGCTCGTGATAGTCCATCACGCGCACCGGCATGCCGAGCGCGCGCACGAAGGCGTCGATCGGACCGTTGCCCTTGCCGCGCACCACGCGCGTGGCGCCATCCTGCACCAGCGTCGCCTCCACCTCGACCTGATCGTCCTGGCCCGACATCATTCGATGCGACACATAGCGCAGCGGCGCATCGGCCTCCAGATACTCGCGGCGGAACAGCGCGAACAGATCGTCGGCGCTGGCCTCGGCCCCGGTCTCGTCGGTCATGCGCTGCACCGCGCGGCTGAATTCGATCTGCAGCCGGCGCGGCAGATAGAGCCCGTGCACCTGTTCGAGCAGATACGCCATGCCGCCCTTGCCGGACTGGCTGTTGACGCGGATCACCGCGTCGTAGCTGCGGCCCAGGTCCGCGGGATCGATCGGCAGATACGGCACCTCCCAGATCGCGTCCGCTTTCTGCTGCGCGAAGCCCTTGCGGATCGCATCCTGGTGCGATCCGGAGAACGCGGTGAACACCAGGTCGCCCGCATAGGGATGGCGCGGGTGCACCGGCAGCTGGTTGCAATGCTCGACGCACTGGCGCACCTCGTCGATATCGGAGAAGTCGAGCTGCGGATCGACGCCCTGCGTATAGAGGTTCAACGCCAGCGTGACCAGGTCGACGTTGCCGGTGCGCTCGCCGTTGCCGAACAGGCAGCCCTCGACGCGATCGGCGCCGGCCATCACCGCCAGTTCGGCCGCCGCCACCGCGGTGCCGCGATCGTTATGCGGATGGACCGACAGCACGATGTCGGCACGGCGCGCGAGATGGCGATGCATCCATTCGATCTGGTCGGCGAACACATTGGGCGTGCTGCACTCCACGGTGCTCGGCAGGTTCAGGATCATCGGCCGCGCCGCGCTCGGTTCCCAGATATCGGCGACCGCGTCGCTGACCTCGAGCGCGAAGTCGAGCTCGGTCATGCTGAAGGTCTCCGGCGAATACTCGTAGGTCCAGGCGGTGCCGGGAATCGCGTCGGTCAGTTCACGAATCAGCCGCGTGCCGGCCAACGCGATCTGCTTGACCTCGTCGCGGCTCGCACCGAACACGATGCGGCGAAACGCCGGCGCGATCGGGTTGTACAGATGCACGACCGCGCGCGGTGCGCCGCGCAGCGATTCGATCGTGCGGCGGATCAGGTCGTCGCGCGCCTGCGTCAGCACGACGATCGTCACATCATCGGGAATGCGGTCCTGCTCGATCAGCATGCGGACGAAGTCGAAATCGGTCTGCGATGCCGATGGAAACGCGACCTCGATCTGCTTCAGGCCGATCTTCACCAACTGCTCGAAGAAGCGCAGCTTGCTCGCCACGCTCATCGGTTCGATCAGCGCCTGGTTGCCATCGCGCAGATCGGTGCTCATCCAGATCGGCGCGCGCGTGATGCGCTGGTTGGGCCAGCTGCGATCCGGCAGATCGACGGTGGCGGCGGGACGGTATTTGACGGCGGGGTTGCGCAGCATGAACGGGTCCTCCTCGCGAGGAATTCGCGATAGCAAGGGGAAAACGGGGCCGCATGGCGAGCGGACGGTCGGACAATCGGACGATCGGAGGGCCGAATACCGATCAGGACCGCAATCGAAATCGATAGCGGCGTGCCAATGCGAACGGAAAGGTGGCGACAGGCTGCCGAACTGCCACGGGGCGCTAGGCCCGGCAACCGATCGGTAGGTCTAGTTGTAGCGAGGAGAGCGCGCGGACGAGCGCAGGGACCGAGCCGAAGCCATCGATGGCGATCGCACGACGCACGCGCGCCGACGCGGCGATGCACAGGGCATCGGCGGCTTGGCGGTGGACGGTCGGCGCAACGGACATCGTGCTGGCTGGTGTGAGAGTGTCGAGAGTCGACGGTGTGGAAACGCGTGTAGCAGCGACAAAGCGTAGTGCATCGAGCGTCGACTCGTCAAGCGTGCATCCGTGCTTTCGCCGTGCGTCGTCACGCGGTGGCCTCGGCCAAATGAATGAGATCGCCAGAGCGACCTCGTACCTGAACGCGTGCTGCCACACGCAAACCGCGGCGGTGGTCCACCGCCTGGCCGGTACAGCGTGAGTTGCGTCGCGCCTAGCCTGAAGGGGGACATTGTCCCAGCCAACGGGGAGACATCATGATCGGAACGGGAACGGGATCGAAGCCGCTCGCCTGGGTCGCGGCGGCGCTGACGGCAATGGTATTGGCCGCGTGCGGTGGAGGCGGGGGCGGCGATGGTGCGGGGGCGAATCCGAGTTCAGGCTCGGGCTCCGGCAGCTCGTCAGGTCCAGGCTCCAACGGATCACCGACGACGGTCAGCTATACCGTGACACTCGGACAATCGGCGGGACAGGTCGGCGTGGGCCGCACGCTGACCCTTGCGGCCGTCGTCGTCGACAGCAACGGCAGGGACGTCACCGCCCAGGGCAGCTACGCGTGGACCTCGTCCGATCCCGCGGTCGCAACGGTGACACCAAGCGCCAACGTCGCCGGCGCCGCGGTCGTGACCGGCATCGCCGCGGGTACCGTCACCGTGCAGGTCGCCGCGACCATCAACGGTGCCGACGGCAAGGCGATCGCGCTGCCGGTGCAGGCCGCCACGATCACGGTCGCGGCCAGCCACAACTACAGCCTGGCGGTGTCGCATCCGCTACTGACCTTGGCCAATGGCGAAACGCGGCAGATCCGCGCCACGCTGCTCGATGGCGACGGCATCGATGTGTCCGCCGCCGTGCACGACTGGGCCTGGGCGAGTTCGGCTGCCGGCATCCAGCTGAGTGCAGATCGCGAGCGCGCGACGCTGCACGGCGTCAATCCGTCGACCAGCAGCACGGTCGAGGGCACGGTCACGGTCGGCGTGACGGCGCCTAATGGCGCCGCGTTGGCCGCGCGGATCGCGGTCGTCGTGCTGAAGAACGGCAGCTACGGCTACACGCTCGAGCTGCTGCGCAACGGCACGCCGATCGACGCGATCGCGATCCTGAACGGCTATCCGGCAACGCTGTCGGCGCGCGTGATGCGCAGCGACGGCACCGATGCGACCGCGCAGTTCGACGGCCAATGGTCGTACGCGAGCACCTCGCCGTCGCTGTCGGTCGTACAAACCGCAAGCGGGCGCGGCTTCACGTTGAATACCAGCCGTCCCAATGGCGCCGATCCGCTGCAGAGCCTGTTGAAAATCACCGCCACCAGCAAACAGCTCGACGCCACGCCGAGCGCCGGCCTGACGGTGACCGAGCAGCCGACCTGGGCGCTGGTCTACGACGGCCCGCAGCCGCTGCGTATCGCGACGATGCCGCCGCTGCCGATTCCGGTCACCGCGACCGTCAGGCATCGCGGCACCGCGCTGACCTTCGTCGAATGCGAGGCATGGGACTGGCAACAGTCAGGCAATATCGCCGTGACCCCGGCCACGCATCCGGGCCAGGTCGGCGTGACGCCGCTGACCCCTGGCGAGTTCTCGCTGACCGCGAGCTGCAGCGTCAGGCAAAGCGGGCAGCGATTGTCGGTGACGATCAACGGCAGCGCGATCTGAACACGTCGTTCCCGTGCAAGCGGCCCCAGCGTCTTTCAAAGTCACTGGGTCCCCGCCTGCGCGGGGACGACGTTGAGGTGTTCGGATACGCAGCGTACCCATTTCTGCGTGACCGCAGTCCGCCGCTCAGAACCGGTATCCGATGCCAACGCTGAACAGCCACGGGTCGAGCTTGACCTCCGACACCTTGGCGCCGGCCGCCTTCACATCGCTGGACAGCCACACCTTCTTGATGTCCGCATTCAGGAACCAGTTGCGCGTCAGCCGGTAGTCCATGCCGATCTGCAGCGCGGGCGCGATGCTCCAGCGGTCCAGCGACAGCGTATTGCCGGCGATATCGGCGTCCCAGATCCGCGTGAAGTTCAACCCCGCGCCGACATAGGGCCGCAACGTGGCGTGCGGGCGGAAGTGATACTGCAGCAGCAGCGTCGGCGGCAGATGCTTGAACGATCCGATCCGGTTGCCGTCGAGATAGACGTCCTGCTTCTGCGGAACGGTCAGCACCAGTTCCGCGGCGAGGTGCGGCGTGAAGAAGTAGGTGACATCCAGCTCGGGGATCCACTTGTTGTTGACGCCGATCCGGTCCGAGGCACCGGCGCCGCCGACGGGGTCGGACTTCTGTGCAAAGTCGAGATAGGTGCCGCGCAGGCGGACCATCCAGTTGCCTTCGGGTTCGGTGCCGGATGGGTGGGCGGCGGCATCTGCCGCGCCGGCGTGCAGCGGGGTAAAGGCCATCATCGCGGCCGCCACGGCGGCCATTGCCAATCGGGTACGAGGAGATTGCATCGGGCTCATGTTGTTATCGACAGGACTGGGAAAGACCCCATGCCGAGTGTGCCGTTGCCGGCCTCTGACCCGTTTGACCTAAAGCAAAGGTCCATGCCGTCGTTCCCGCGCAGGCGGGAACCCAGCGTCTTTGAAAGCCACTGGGTCCCCGCATACGCGGGGACGACAGGGTTCCAGGCAAGAAAAAAGCCGGCAAAGCCGGCTTCGTCGAACTGCGGTGCCTGAGGCAGGATCGCGCCTAGCCCTTGCCCTGCGGTTTGCGCACGATGCGGATCGGTTTCTCCTGCGCGGCGGGCGCGGAGTTGGTCGTATTGCTCGACGTATTGCTGTCGCAGCTGTTGCAGCCGCCGCTGTCGCAGCCGGTGGCGCAACCCGATGCCACCGCCTGCGGCGCCAGCCGTGCCACCAGCCGCGCGCGCCATCCGCGTGCTTGCGCGCCGCCGAGGCTTGCCGCCAGCGCCGCCTTGACGCGCTCGCGCGTGCGCGGCATGTAGCGCGCCGCCACCGACAGCGCGCACACCAGCACGATCAGCGGCACCAGCACGGATTCGACGACGTGATAGAGCGACATGATGGCTTCCGAATGCCTCAGCTGAACAGCAGCGCCACGCGGTAGGTCACGAATGCCGCCAGATAGCCCAGGCCCGCCAGATACAGCGTGGAGGCCGCCATTACCTTCCACGAGTTCGTTTCACGGCGGATCACGGCCAGCGTCGAGATGCACTGCGGGGCGAACACGAACCACGCCAGCAGCGCGAGCGCGGTGGCCAGCGACCATTGCGCGGCGATCATCGGCGCGAGCTGCGCGGCCACGGTGTCCTCGCTGCCCGACAGCGCGTAGACGGTCGCCAGCGCGCCGACCGCGACCTCGCGCGCGGCCAGGCCCGGCACCAGCGCGATACAGATCTGCCAGTTGAAGCCGACCGGCGCGAATACCTTCTCCAGCGCATGGCCGATCATGCCGGCGAAGCTGTAGTCGATCGGCGGCAGCGTCGCGCCTTCGGGCGGGGACGGGAAGGTCGCCAGGAACCACAGCAGCACGGTGAGCGTCAGGATCACCTTGCCGACGCGCGACAGGAAGATGCGGGCGCGTTCCCACAAGCCGATCAGCACATCGCGCGGATTCGGAATGCGGTAGGCCGGCAGCTCCATCAGCAGCGGATGCTCGGTGCGGTCGCGGCGGAAGAACTTCAGCGCATAGGCGACCACCAGCGCGCTGACGATGCCGGCCACATAGAGCGCGAACAGCACCAGCCCCTGCAGGTTGAACACGCCCATCACCGTGTCCGCCGGAATGAAGGCGCCGATCAGCAGCGCATAGACCGGCAGCCGCGCCGAGCAGGTCATCAGCGGCGCGACCAGGATCGTGGTCAGCCGGTCGCGCGGGTCCTGGATCGTGCGGGTGGCCATGATGCCGGGAATCGCGCAGGCAAAGCTCGACAGCAGCGGGATGAACGACCGGCCCGACAGCCCGGCGCCCATCATCAGCCGGTCGAGCAGGAACGCCGCGCGCGGCAGATAGCCCGATTCTTCCAGCGTCAGGATGAACAGGAACAGGATCAGGATCTGCGGCAGGAACACCACCACGCTGCCCAGGCCGGCGATCAGGCCGTCGACGATCAGGCTGCGCAGCAGGCCATCGGGCAGCAGGCCGCCGACCAGTTCGCCGGCATAGGCCACGCCGCCCTCGATGCCTTCCATGATCGGCTCGGCCCACGAGAACACCGCCTGGAACATCAGGAACAGCAGCACGGCGAGGATCGCCAGGCCGAACACCGGATGCAGCACCACACGGTCGATACGGTCTTCGAGGCTGGCCGACGCGGTCGGCATCGCCACCGCGGCGTCGAGCAGCCGCTTGACCTCGGCATGGGTATCGAAATCGTCGGCCGGGGCCGGCGGAGGCGGCGGGGCCGACGGCAGCGCGCCGTCGAGCAGCGACAACAGCGCGGCGGCGCCGCCGCGCCGCACGGCAACCGTCTGCACCACCGGCACGCCCAACGCTGCCGCGAGCTTGTCGCGGTCGATGCGGATGCCGCGGCGTTCGGCCGCGTCGCTCATATTGAGCACCACCACCATCGGCAGGCCGAGGCGGCGCAGCTCCAGCACGAAGCGCAGGTGCAACCGCAGATTGGTGGCGTCGACGACGGACACCAGCAGATCGGGCCGTGCCTCGCCGGGGCGGTTGCCCATGCAGACGTCGCGCGTGATGGCTTCGTCCAGACTGGTCGCGTGCAGGCTGTACGCCCCGGGCAGATCGAGGATGCGCACCTGCCGGCCCGACGGCGCGACGAAATAGCCTTCCTTGCGCTCGACCGTGACACCGGCGTAGTTGGCCACCTTCTGGCGGCTGCCGGTCAGCCGGTTGAACAGCGCGGTCTTGCCGCAATTGGGGTTGCCGACCAGCGCGACGCGCAGCGGCGCCTGCGCGGTGGCGGCGGAAGCGGGAGTGGCGGGAGAAGTAGCGACGGACATGGCGTAATTCGAATCGGTCCGCTTCACGCGGTACTGGCTTGATTGACTGCGTCGGCCGTCTTGCCGGTGCGCGCGCCCTCGGGCTGCACCGTCACGCGGGCGGCTTCGGCGCGGCGCAGCGCGAAGCGCGTGCTGCCGACCTGGGCGACCAGCGGGTCCTTGCCGAACGGGCCGTAGGTGATGATCTGCACGGCCTCGCCGGGCACGAAGCCGAGCTCGCGCAGGCGTCGGGCGATGGGATCGTTCGGGGTGCTGTCGTCGACCGACAGTACGATGGCCGCGGTGCGCCGCGGCAAGTCTGACAAGCGCATGAGCTTTGGTCCCGCGGCGGGTTTGCCGGCGTGGCGCCGGTACTACCTGACCGCTTGCTTAGTGATGAATCAGCGAGCGTAGATGAGAATCGTTTGCATTGTACTGCATATGATCACGCTCGATGTGCCGTACTGGCGTGGGGTGCCGCCTGGCGTGCCGCAAACAAAGCGGCCCGGCCACCACCGCCCGGGGTCGGACGGCGGTGGCCGGGCCGGTGCGTCGCCGCCCTTGCTTTCGCCTCAGCCGCCCAGATACGCGTTGCGCACCTGGTCGTTGGCCAGCAGGTTCGCGCCGGTATCGGCCAGCACCACCTTGCCGGTTTCCAGCACATAGCCGCGGTCGGCCACCTGCAGCGCCTTGTTGGCGTTCTGCTCGACCAGGAACACCGTCACGCCTTCCTCGCGGATGGTGCGGATGATGTCGAAGATCTGCGCGATGATCATCGGCGCCAGGCCCAGGGTCGGCTCGTCGAGCAGTAGCAGGCGCGGGCGGCTCATCAGCGCGCGGCCGATCGCCAGCATCTGCTGCTCGCCGCCGGACATGGTGCCGGCGCGCTGCGAGGCGCGCTGCTCCAGCCGGGGGAACAGCTTGAACACATGCGCGATGCCCGCCTCGATCTCGTCTCGCTTCGCGAAGAAGGCGCCCATCTTCAGGTTCTCCAGCACGGTCAGGCTGGGAAACACGCGCCGGCCCTCCGGCGAGATCGCCATGCCCATGCGCATGATCTCGTGCGTCGAGCTGCCGGTGATGTCGCGGCCCTCGAACAGCACGCGGCCGCTGGAGGCGCGCGGGCTGCCGCAGATCGTCATCATCAGCGTGGTCTTGCCCGCGCCGTTGCTGCCGATCAGCGTGACGATCTCACCCTGGTTGACCTCGATCGATACGCCACACAACGCCTCGACGGCGCCGTAATGGGTATGGACCTGTTCCAGCTTCAGCATCAGTCCTCTCCCAGGTATGCCTTGATCACGCGCGGGTCGTTGCGCACGTCCTCGGGTTTGCCGATGGTGATCGGGCGGCCGTGCTCCATCACCAGGATGCGGTCGGACACGCCCATCACCAGGCTCATGTCATGCTCGATCAGCAGCACGGCGATGCCGAACTCGCGCCGCAGCTGGTCGATCAGCATCTTCAGCTCGACCTTTTCCTGCGGGTTCAGGCCCGCGGCCGGCTCGTCCAGCATCAGCAGCCTCGGCTGCGTGATCATGCAGCGCGCGATCTCCAGCCGCCGCTGGTGGCCGTACGACAGTGTGCCGGCCTCGCGGTTGGCCACCGCGCGCAGCCCCATGCGATCGAGCCATTCGGCGGCGCGGCCCAGCGCCTCGCGCTCGGCGCGGCGGTAGGCGGGCGTGGCGAAGAGCCCGTGCAGCAGTCCCGATTTGACGCGGCGATGCTGGGCAACCATCAGGTTCTCGACCACCGTCAGGTTCTTGAACAGACGGATGTTCTGGAACGTGCGGACCAGGCCCTGGCGCGCGACCATATGGCTCGGCAGGCCGGCGATCGGGCGATCGTCCAGCATCACCTCGCCGGCGGTCGGCTTGTAGAAACCGCCGACGCAGTTGAACACCGTGGTCTTGCCCGCGCCGTTCGGCCCGATGATCGCGAACACCTCGTCGTTGCGGACGCTGAAATCGATGCCGTCGACCGCCAGCAGGCCGCCGAAGCGCATCTGCAAGCCGGATACTTTCAACAGTTCTGCGCTCTGTGCACTCATTGCGGCAACTCCACGTGCGGGCGGCTGGCGGGCAACAGGCCCTGCGGGCGCCACATCATCATCAGCACCATCACCAGGCCGAACAGCAGCATCCGGTATTCGGCGAAGCCGCGCGCGACCTCGGGCAGCACCGTCAGCAGGATCGCGGCGATGATTACGCCCAGCTGCGAGCCCATGCCGCCCAGCACCACCACGGCCAGGATCAGCGCCGATTCGATGAAGGTGAACGATTCAGGATTGACCAGGCCCTGGCGCGCGGCGAAGAACGCGCCGGCCAGGCCCGCGAAGGTCGCGCCCAGCGTGAAGGCCGACAGCTTGATCCGCGTGGGATTCAGGCCCAGCGAGCGGCAGGCGATCTCGTCCTCGCGCAGCGCCTCCCAGGCGCGGCCCATCGGCATGCGGATCAGCCGGCTGGTGACGAACAGCGTCACGCCGACCAGCAGCAGCGCCAGCAGGTACAGGAAGATCACCATGTGCTCGCCGCTGTAGTCCAGGCCGATCAGGTCGTGGAAGGTGCGGGCACCGTCCTCGCCGGCGCTGCGGGTCATCGGGATGCCGAACACCGTGGGCTTCGGGATGCCGTAGATGCCGTCCGGCCCGCCGGTCAGGCTGGTCAGGTTGTTCAGCAGCTGTCGGATGATCTCGCCGAAGCCCAGCGTCACGATCGCCAGGTAGTCACCGCGCAGCCGCAGCACCGGGAAGCCCAGCAGGAAGCCGAACAGCGCCGCCATGCCGGCCGAGATCGGCAGGCACTCCCAGAACGACAGGCCGAAGGCCTGGTTCAGCAGCGCATAGGTGTAGCCGCCGACCGCGTAGAAGCCGACATAGCCGAGGTCGAGCAGGCCGGCGAAACCGACCACGATGTTCAGGCCCAGGCCCAGCATCACGTAGATCAGCGCCAGCGTGGCGACGTCGACCGCGCCGCGCGAGCCGAAGAACGGCCAGATCAGACCGACCGCCAGCAGCACCCAGACCGCGGCGCGCTGCTGCCCCGGCGCGAGCGTGGGCAGCGCCGGCAGCTTGACCGTGGAGGTCGTGCGGTGGATCAGCGGCTTGAACAGCTGGAACAGGAACACCGCCGCCACCGCGATCCACACCGGCCGCCAGTGCGGTTCGAGCACCACGCGATAGCCCTCGAGCTTGAGCTGCAGGCCGAGGA
>MTEU01003470.1_pt1 | contig 12061 bp, 10 predicted proteins | sample 1042701 | NCBI WGS metagenome assembly MTEU01 (sample SAMN06185813, study PRJNA358809) | soil metagenome | isolation source: naturally attenuated soil | place: India | collected 2015-05-23
TTACTTCGCCGTCGGCATCGCGAACTCCGCGCCCTTGCCGATGCTCTGCGGCCAGCGCTGCATCACGGACTTCTGCTTGGTGTAGAAGCGCACGCCCTCTTCGCCATAGGCGTGGGTATCGCCGAACAGGCTGCGCTTCCAGCCGCCGAAGCCGTGCCAGGCCATCGGCACGGGGATCGGCACGTTGATGCCGACCATGCCGACCTGGATCCGGCGCGCGAATTCGCGGGCGATGCCGCCATCGCTGGTGTAGCACGCCACGCCGTTGCCGAACTCATGCGCGTTGATCAGCTCGACCGCCTCGGCAAAGTCCTTGACGCGGACGCAGGCCAGCACCGGGCCGAAGATTTCCTCGCGATAGATGCGCATTTGCGGCGTGACGTTGTCGAACAGCGTGGCGCCGGTGAAGAAACCGCCTTCATGGCCCGGCACGCGATGGTTGCGGCCATCGAGCACCAGCGTCGCGCCCTCTTCCACGCCCAGGCCGATATAGCCTTCGATCCGTTCCAGCGCCTGCCGTGTGACCACCGGACCCATTTCGGCTTCCGGGTTCATGCCGTTGTCGATCTTCAGCGCGCGGGCGCGTTCGGCCAGCTTGGGAATCAGGCGATCGGCGGTATCGCCGACCAGCACCGCAACCGACACCGCCATGCAGCGCTCGCCGGCCGAGCCGTAGGCCGCGCCGATCAGCGCGTCGATGGCCATTTCAGGATCGGCATCGGGCATCACCACCAGATGATTCTTGGCGCCGCCCAGTGCCTGCACGCGCTTGCCGAATTGCGCGGCGCGCTCGCTGATCGCCTGCGCGATCGGCGTCGAGCCGACGAAGCTGACGGCCTTCACTTCCGGATGGGCGATCAGCGCGTCGACCACCACCTTGTCGCCCTGCACGACGTTGAACACGCCGGCCGGCAAACCCGCTTCGGCCAGCAGGTCGGCCATGAACAGGCTCGCGCTCGGATCGCGCTCGCTGGGCTTCAGCACGAAGGTATTGCCGGCGGCGATCGCGACCGGGAACATCCAGCACGGCACCATGCACGGGAAGTTGAACGGCGTGATACCCGTCACCACGCCCAGCGGCTGGCGCATGGTCCAGTTGTCGATGCCGGTGCTGACCTGGTCGGTGTAGTCGCCCTTGAGCAGTTGCGGAATGCCGCAGGCGAACTCGATCACGTCGATGCCGCGCATGACTTCGCCCTGCGCGTCGGAAAAGACCTTGCCGTGCTCGGCGGTGATGATCGCCGCCAGCGTGTCGCGATGCTGGTTCATCAGCTGCAGGAAGCGCTGCATCACGCGGGCGCGGCGGATCGGCGGCGTGTCGGCCCAGGCCGGGAACGCAGCGGCGGCCGCGGCGACGGCCGCGTCGACATCGGCGACTTCACCGAGCAGGACCTTGCGCGGGGCTTCACCGGTGGCCGGATTAAACACGTCCTGCCGGCGTTGGCTGCTGCCGCTCGTACGCTGGCCGCCGATGTAGTGGCCGACGTCGGCACGGTCGGTATAGGCATGCGCTTGGGTCATCTCGGGCTCCTTGGTTCTGGGATTCAGTTCCGGGATTCAGTTCCGGAATCAGTTCTGGAATCGGTGGAATGGGCCCAGTGTAGGCGTCGCTCCCCGGCCCATTCAATAGCGCCACACTTGACTCACTGTTCAATGAACTAAACAATCGCCCGATGGACAAGCAAAAGATCGAATCGCTGTGGGTGCATCTGCATTCGCTGGTCGTGCTCGGCGACGTCGGCAGCTATACCGCTGCTGCAACGCAGCTCGGCATCAGCAAGGGCGCGATGAGCCAGCGCATTGCGGAACTCGAGCGCGCGGCGGGCATCCCGTTGGTGCAGCGCACCACGCGCAGTGTCCGGCTGACCGAGGCAGGCCAGCGGCTGGTGGACGCGACGCGGGTACCGTTCGAGTCGATCGAACGCAGCTTCGGCGACGTCAAGGACATGGGCGGCGAGCCGCGGGGCCTGGTGCGGATGACGGCGCCGGTCGCGCTGGGCCGCCAGCAGATCGTGCCGCGGCTGCCGCCATTTCTGGCGATGTATCCGCAGATCCGCGTCGAACTGGAACTGTCGGACAGCTTCGCCTCGCTGGCGCGCGAAGGGTTCGACCTGGCGGTACGCCACGCCTCGCGGGCACCCGACACGCATATCGCCTGGACGCTGTGCCGCACTGGTACCGTCCTGGTGGCGACGCGCGCCTATCTGCGGCGCCACGGCACGCCCGCGTCGCCGTCCGACCTGACGGCGCACAACTGCCTGCACTACTTCCGCCGCGGCGAGCAGCCGACCTGGAGCTTCGAGCCGGTCCGAGGCGGTGCGGCCCGGCAGAGCGTCGGCATCCGGGGGAATTTCGCGGCGGACAACAGCGAGGCGCTGCGCGATGCGGCGCTGGGCGGCCTCGGCATCGCGCTGGTGCCGGATTTCACCGCGCAGGCCGATCTGAATACGGGCAAGCTGGTCCGCGTGCTGCCCGGCTGGCGGCCTTCGGGGGCCTTTGGCGATGCAATCTATGCGATCCGCCCATATAGCCCGCTGCTGCCGCGGCCGGTGCGGCTATTGGTGGACTATCTGCGCGAAGCGTTGAAGGAAGGATTCGAGGCGCAGTAAGCCGCGGGCTGTGGAGTCCTGACGACGACCCTTTGCACAACGCGGCTATGTCGGCACAAATGATAATGAAAACGATTATCATTATGTGCTTTCAATATGACATTGCCGCACTGTGTCTCCGCTCCGTCTTCCCCGCCGCCTCCCTTCTCCCGGAACCTCGGCCCGCCACGCGGCGCCGTCCTGCCCATACCGCCCACGCCGAATCCGGCCGAATCTGCTGGCCATGGCGGTTGCCGGCACCCTGCCGCTGACGGCCCTGGCGCAAGCGCAGTCCAACACCGCCGGCGAAGCCGCCCAATCTGCCGAAACGCTACCCCAGGTTACCGTCCGCGCGGAGTCGGCCCCTGACCAGCCGCCCGCAGCCTATGCCGGCGGCCAGGTTGCGCGCGGTGGCCGGCTCGGCATCCTGGGCAACCAGGACATGATGGACGTGCCGTTCAGCATCACCGCGTACACGGCCGAAGCGATCCAGAACCAGCAGGCGCGCAGCGTCGCGGATGTCCTCGCCAACGATCCGGGCGTACGCAGCAGCCTGGGATTCGGCAATTTCTCCGAGACCTTCGTGGTCCGCGGCTTCCAGCTGAACGGCGACGACATCGGCTACAACGGCCTGTATGGCATCGCACCGCGCCAGCTCGTGGCGGTCGAGGGTCTCGATCGGGTCGAGGTGTTCCGCGGCGCCAGCGCGTTCCTGAACGGCGTCACGCCGACCGGTTCGGGCATCGGCGGGGGCATCAATCTGGTGCCGAAATTCGCGCCATACCAGCCGCTGACCCAGGCCACCATCGACTACACCAGCCAGGGCCAGGCCGGCGGCCATGTCGATATCGGCCGCCGCTTCGGCGAGGACCAGCGCTGGGGCGTGCGCATCAACGCGCTGGCGCGCGGCGGTGAAACCGCCATCGACGACGAGCGCCGCCAGCAGCGGCTGTTCACCGCGGGGATCGATTACCAGGGCGACAAGCTGCGCGTGTCGGCGGACTTCGGCTACCAGAAGCAGACCATTCGCCAGGGGCGGCCCATGGTGTCGCTGACCGGGACCACGCTGCCCGCGGTGCCATCGGCAAGCGCGAACTTCGCGCAGGCATGGACCGATTCGATGCTGGAGGACACCTACGGGACCCTGCGCGCCGAATATGAGGTGGCGTCGGACTGGACGACCTATCTCGCGGTCGGCGCCCACCACACCAACGAGTTCGGCAACTATTCGTCGCTGACGGTGGACGGCAGCGGCGCCGGTACCGCTGCCCGGCTGACGGTACCGTACAAGTCCAACACCACGGCCGAGGAAGTGGGCGTGCGCGGCACCTTCCATACCGGGCCGATCAAGCATCGCGTCAACCTGGCGTGGTCCGGCATGCAGACGGTCAAGCGCACCGCTTACGAGATGACGGGCCGGTTCGCTACGGATCTGTACGACCCGGTGCAGACGCCGAGGCCGGCGACGACGCTGATCGGCGGCGACATGGCACACCCGGGTGTCACCGGCAGGACCAACCTGAGCGGGTTCGCGATTTCGGACACGCTGTCCTTCCTCGACGATCGCGTGCTGCTGACCGCGGGCGTGCGGCAGCAGAACCTGAGCGTGCGTGGCTACAGCTATACGGGCGTGCAGCAATCGAATTTCGACGACTCGGCCACGTCGCCGGCCTTCGGCCTGGTGGTCAAGCCGGTGCGCAACGTTTCGCTGTATGCGAACTACATCCAGGGCCTGGCGCAGGGACCGACAGCGCCCAACACCTCCGTGAACCGCGGCGAAGTGTTCCCGCCGATCAAGTCCAAGCAGGTCGAGGCCGGCGTCAAGTGGGACGCAGGCAAGTTCGGCACCACGCTCGCCGTCTATCAGATCGAGCAACCGTCCGGCATCCTGCAGGGCAATGTCTATTCGATGGCCGGAGAACAGCGCAATCGTGGCATCGAACTGAGCGGGTTCGGCGAGCCGCTGCCTGGCGTACGTCTGCTGGCTGGCGTGGCCTATATCGACGCCAGGCTGGACCGTACCGCCTCACCGGCGACCGACGGCAACAAGGCCGTCGGCGTACCGAACTACACGCTCAATGTCGGCGCGGAATGGGACATCCCCGGCGTGCCGGGCTTCACGGTCTCGGGCCGCTATCTACAGACGGGACGCCAGTATCTCGACGTGGCGAACCGGGTCAGCCTGCCGTCGTGGCGCCGCTTCGATCTGGGCGCCCGCTACACCTTCAAGGCGGCGCAGCAGCGCTACACGCTGCGCGCCGGCATCGACAACGTGGCCGGCAAGGCGTACTGGGCGTCCGCATACGGCGGCTATCTGACGATGGGTGCGCCGCGCACGTTCAAGGTTGCGATGACGGTGGATTTCTAGGAGAGGCAGAGCGGCTGCGGTGGAACGTCGGCTTGGCCTGGCATGGCCTGCCCGCGGATCAGCCGGCCAGCCTTTCCGCCTCGGCCAGCATTCCATCGAGAATGCAGTCGGCCAGCGGTTCCGGGAAGCGCTTCGGCAGCGCTTCCCGTATCGCCTGTGCCACCCGCGGCGCGCGTTCGACCAGATCGTCGACCACGTACCGAGCGGGGCGTCCGTCCGGCGTGATCACGCCATGCCGCTCGCCGACGGCGACCCAATGGCGGCGCTGGATTTCCCGCATCTGGTAATGCGCATTGCGCGTCCGAACGGCCATCGCCATCTTGACCCGGAACGACGACAGCTTGCCGGGCGCCTCTCCGATGATCGGGTATGCCGAGAGCACGTCGTAGAGTGGCGTCAGCTGATACCGGCCCTCTGGGCGCAGGAACAGGCTGAAGTTCTTCGCGTGGCCGTCGGTGGCCCGCAGCATCCAGAACAGGACCTGTGCCTGGAAGAACGTTCGGCGGTCCTCGTCGCGCGTCATGGACCCCGCCAGCGTTTCCATGATGCTGTCGATACCGGGTCCGCCATCGGCTTCGTACTTGCTCGCCGGCGGCACGCCCTTGACCTGGCACATGTCCTCCTGCGGCAGCCGGACGAGGCGACGATCGCCGTCCGGACTTTGCCACCACATGCGATCGAACCGCTGCACGCTGAGCGCCTTCAGGTCCTCGAACTGCACCGGTTCGCAGTGCGCGACCGGCAGGCCGAACTCGCGCAGGATCAGCGAGCACAGCCACTCGTTCTCTACTGATTCCGTCATGTTCAGCTTCAGCCCGCCGACGAGGCCAAGCGGCAGCTTCAGGATGTGTGTGGTCGGCGTCTGCCCGTGCGGCAGGCACCAGGCGCCGTTGTCGTACAGCAGCGCGGTCTTTTCCTGGGCACCGGCGATCGAGATGCGGAACTCGTCCTGCTCGTCCACGAAGCCCGGCGGCGCGGATCGCAGCGTGCCGCGCAGCACCTGCGCGACCTGAGCCTCGGTCAGCGGTTCCGCCTCGACCGGCTGCACACCTTCAGGCACGGTCCCGTCCGGCAGCAGCTGCAAGGCGCCCACGCAATCGCGGCCGATTTCGGCGAGCAGGTCGAAGGCATCGGTCGAACCGGTGCGATACCGCCGCGCAATGCGCTCGCGAATCTCTCGGGTATCCGGCAACAGGTTGTCGAAGTAGGCCCGCACCTTGTCTCCGCGATGCGGCGCGTTGCCCGGCGTGAAAGGCAGCGACAGGGACAAGGGCCGCCCGGCTTCGGAGGCCACCCACTCCGGCGCGTACTGCAGCACATCACCGGCACGCGGGCTGAAGTGCCAGGTGCCGACGAATGCGCCGTTCATCCAAAGCGTCAGCGTGCGGGTGTGGGATCGCCGTCCCATGATCACCAGACCTGCGGGCTGGAGGATGCGGTCTTACGCGGTTGCGGAGCCGGCTTGTGCAGCACGAGTTCGACGCCGAGAACGCTGAGCACGCGCATCAGCTTGTCGACGCTGACCCGTGCCGGATTACGTTCCAGCGCGGACAAGGTCTGTTGGCTGACCCCCATGCGCAACGCCGCCTCCGCCTGCGTCAGGCCCGCCTCCTTGCGAAAGGCCTGGAGCAGTTGCGGCAATTGCTCCGCGGTGCGGACGGTGAAGTTGCTCATACATTCCCTCGAGGCCATGTGCCACTTACAACGAATCCGTTGTAATTTGCATTTACTTCGTATCTTATGTATTTCTAGAATACTCGTCATTCCCAGTAAAACAAGAATACAACGCATCACGAGTAAAAAACCGAGCAACGCTGCCTTGGGGACCCGTTCACAACATTTTTCTTGCATCCCCGTCGATACTGTATATCCTTACAGTATCTGTACAAACATACAGTTGCGGGAGTGCCCATGGAAGACCTGATCCGGATTCAGAACGAATACGACCGTCTTGTCCTTCGGTGGCTGCGCCAACAGGTCGGTGACGACGCGGTGCGGCTCGCTGCCAGGCGCCTGAACGGCGAATCGAAGCCCTATGTCTCCGAAGTCTGCCGTGCGCTGGACATCCGTCCGCCGGCACGCAGCGCCTTCCGCATGGAAGCGGCCCGGACCAATCGGGCTGTCGGCGAGCGGTATCTGGCGCGTATCCGGCAGATCCTGTCCGGTTCATCGGCAGAAGGCCACCGGGTTGCCGACACGGCCTCCCGCCCGCGGCAGGCGCCCGCGCAACCGGCCCTGCCCTTCGGACAGGGTTTCGCCTTCGGCGGCGGACTGACCGTGCGCGAGCCGACGGCGGGCGCACGATGAATGTGATGACAGTGATTGAAGATGCAGCAAGGCTCAGACTCAGACGTCCCCCTGAACCCGGAAAAGACGAGGTTGCGTTTGCACTTCGGTGCGGCGCTGCGGGCGGCGCGCACTGCCAGAGGCTTGTCGCAGGGCGAGTTCGGCACCGTGTCGAGCCGCACCTATGTCAGCAGCCTGGAGCGCGGGCAGAAGAGTCCGACGCTGGACAAGGTGGCGCAGATCGCCAGCGTCCTTGAGCTGCATCCTCTGACGCTGCACGCGTACACCTTTCTGCGCGATCCCACGCCAGAAGAACGCGTGATGCTGCTGCGGACGATCCGGGCGGAGTTGCGTCGGTTGCTCGAGCATGAGGCGGCGAAGCGGAACCGCTAGGGGATCGCCAAGGCTGCGACGTTCTGCGCAATTTCGCTGCGCGGCGACGCAGACCGCAGACCACTTCGTCAGGCCGGTTCCGCCTCGTTGTCGGCAATCTGGAACTTGCGCATCTTCTCCCACAGCACCTTGCGGCTGATGCCAAGGCTGGCGGCGGTGTCCTGACGACGCCAGCCATTGGCATCGAGGGCGGCGATGATGCGACGGCGTTCCTCGACCTCGGTGCGCCAATCGACGCGATCGTTGCCCTCGAACGCGCCGGGGCGCAGCGTGCGGAACAACGGGCGGATGCGATCCTGGTCCCAAAGGCCGTCGTGCTGGACGACGATCGCGACGCGCTCGGCCAGATTGCGCAGCTCGCGTACGTTGCCGGCGAAGTAAGCGGTACCGACTGCGCCCTTGAGCCAATCCGGCATCGGCGGCAGCGCCTCGTAGCCGGACCGGCCGAGAATCTGTCGCAGGAAGGCCTCGAGCAGTCCGACCTTGTCGGCGGCGCCGCGCTCCTCCAGGCTGGGAATCCGCAGTTCGATCACGGCCAGCCGGAAATACAGGTCCGCGCGGAACTTGCCCTGCCCGACCGCCTCGCGCAGGTCCTTGTTGGTGGCGGCCACCAGGCGGAAATTGAGCTTGACCGGCAGCGTCGAGCCGAGCCGCGTGACGACGTTCTCCTCGAGCACGCGCAGCAGCTTCACTTGCTGGAACAACGGCAGATCGGCGATTTCGTCGAGGAACAGCGTGCCGCCGTTGGCCTGCTCAAAGTAGCCGCGGTGCGCGTACATCGCGCCGGTGAACGCGCCCTTGGCGTGGCCGAAGAACTGCGATTCGAACAGTCCATCGGGAATCGCGCCGCAGTTGACGGCGACGAACGGTCCCTTGCCATAGAGGCTGTGCCGCTCGTGGAACAGCCGCGCGATCCGTTCCTTGCCGGCACCGGTCTCGCCATACAGCATCACGTTGCTGTCGAAGTCCGCATAGGTATCGACGTGCGACATCAACTGCTGCATCGCCGGCGAGCCGGCCACCAGTTCGGCGATGTCCGGCTGCACCTCACTGGCCGCCAGCAGTTGCGGCAGCAGCTTGCCGAGCTGGGCGCGCAGGTCGGCGCCCGTGAAATCGTCGGACAGGATGTGCGCGTATTCCGGCGGGAAGCGGCCGGGGTCATTGTCCCTCGTCGGCGCGGCTACCCAGATCACGGGCATGCCGTGCACAGCTTCCCAATCGAGCGCGGTGAACTTGGCCGCGCCGATCACCGACACGCTGATGATCGCGACCGACAGTTTCAGGCGCGGCTCGGTCGGCAGGCCTTCGAGCCCACCGGCGCGGATCACTTCGGCGCCGAGCGGCGCGAGAAAGCGGGCTACGCGGTCGGCAAATTCGTATTTGCCTTCCCATACGTAGACTTCGAGATTTTCGTAGGCCCAGCGGTCTGTTTTCATGGCGATGCTGCAATGGCCGCACGGCGGCTGGTCGTATTCATGTCGCGGTTCTCGCGGGTCAATAGACGAGTCTGGTGTTGTCGCAATCGACGTCGTGAACCCAGAGGTCTGCGTTGCTTAACTGGATGCCAAGGGCGGCGAGCAGGCCGTCTAGGGTGGGGCCGAGCACGCCGAAGATCACGGAACTCAGGGCGCTGACGATGCCGCCGAGTTTGAGTTCGGTCGTCAGAGGAATGCCGAGCAGGCTGACCGTCACTTTGAGGTCGAGGTTTCGCGCCAGATCCTCGACCAGCGCGGCAAGCTGGCCACGAGAGCTGACCTCCTGATGATCGCCGGGCGCGAGCACCGAGGTAATACTGTTTCCCGGCACCGTTTGCTGCCTCGGGCTGGCCATGACGGCAACGTGTGCCACCCCCAGAGGAACGTTGGCCAGTTCCACGTCGGAACCGGCGCATTGGCCCAGGTCGTTCTTGCGCGCAAGGCAGATGCTGGACACCGTCGTCACGGTGTTGAGCGTTGCCCGTCGATCCGCGGGTGCCGCGGCACATCGCAGTCCGGTCAGCGCGGATTGCGCAGTTGCAAGTTGCACGCGCAGTGGCAGAACCAATGTCGGTGTGAGTGCCGACAGCACGCGACTATCGACCAGGTTCGCTCCAAGTTGCAACTGAATACCGAGATCCATCTGCGACGTCCTCGCAGTCGTCTCCCACCCCATCGAATCCGTCGTGGAGGGCCGCACCGGCCCTACCGCCATGCGCGGCGGCTCGACGATCCGCAGCGCCAGTTGCGAGCCTGGCAGCAGAGGCACCGCGCCAGCCAGATCAACCGCTGCGCCCCTGTTCGCCACCTGCGCCGCCAGCATCAACAGCTCAGCCACATTCAGCCCAACGTCCGCCGCCGACGACATCGCCGGAGCCAGCACGCCGAGGTCAAGTACGCGTCCGACATTGAGCCCCGCCGCCAGCGCCCTGGCATCGATGATCGCCGGCATCCCGCCCAGCATTGCGTTGAGCAGCGACTCCTTGTTTGCCGCGCCGAGCACCAGGGCATAGAACTCGGACAGCGACAGGCCGGCGTTCAGCAATTCGTCGACCGTGCCAACACCGGCCTTCAATCGCAACTGGTCGAGCGTGACCGTCGTATTGACCAGCCCCTGCCAATCCGATGCCGACAAGCTGATCGTATTGCCGAGCAACAGCGCCAGCGCGCTTCTCGACGATTCGAAGTTCAGCAGACCGCTGCCGACCGAGAACGCCGCCACAGGCGGACTGGCATTGCCGATCGCCTCGGCGCGCAGGCGCCGCCCTTCACCGCCCGGTATCCCGAACAGGATCGGCACGGTCTGCGAGACGACGACCCGCACGGCGTTCGGCGACATACGGGCCGGATCGTAGCTGCCGCGGAAATGGCGGCCGCCAGCGGCCGCTGCCGCATCGTTCGGGTCCCAGACGCCGGCGCATACCGCCATGCCGTCTTCGCCGCCGGGGCTGGCGCCGCAGTCTTCGCGCGCCGCACCGCTGAAGCCGTTCTGGGTCCCGGACGCCTGCGCTGCCGCCAGCGCCCGTTCGGTCATCACCGCGTTGCTATCGGCGCGCCGCAATTGCTGGGCAGCGGCCAGCGCCGCCATGTCGGCAACGGACTGCAATTGCCGCTGCCGATAGAAGACATGTCCGACGTCGATGGACACCAGCGCGGCCATGCCGATGGTGGCGAGCAACACCACCATCAGGATGCTGACCGCACCGCGCGCTTGCGCGCGTGTCCGGTGTGTCCGCCTACGCCAAGCCATCGTCATTACTTCGAGGGCGTCAATCCAGGCAGGCTGACATTGCCGCCGCCGCTCGACTGCCCGACGAAGCGCTCGGGAATCGGATGCTCGAAGCTCTTCAGATAACGGGCATGCGCGAGCGCGGCCTGCTCGCCGGGCATCTGCAGCGTGGCGCCGGCCTGGCTGCCGTCGCGCTGGATCGCCAGCAGGCTGCGCGTGTCGGTACCGATCGCGCCGTTCGCGGGCTTCCGCGCCTGTGTGGGTGTACTCGCATTCGTGTTGGCCGGGGCCGTGGTCTGCGCGCCAGCAACGGGCATCCAGCTCGCGGCGCACAAGGCGACCGCGGCCGTACTGGCGATGCGCAATAGCCGCGGCGGTCTACTGAAGTTCATGCCCTTCTCCTGTTGCTGTTCCGCCTGGAGACGATCGGGGATCGTCCAGCGCTCGTCATGGCGCGCTGCTCGTGTTCGTTGCCGCGGCCTCGCCGGGCTGCGCGGCGGTCGTCAGCGCGACGCGCTGGGGCTTGAGCCGCGTGCCGTTGGTACGCGACGCCGAGCGCTCCTGCCGCGCTGCCTCGCGTGCAATGCGGTCCGCCTCCTGGGCGATCGCCTTGCGGGTCGATGCCGACATCGAGGCACGCTCCATCAACGCCGTCGCCTGCTCGCGCTGGCGGGTCGCCAGCATCCACACTGCGGCGTTGCTGACGATGCGGGCATTGGCGCCATCGAGCTGCAGGGCCTGCATCACCGGCACGCGGGCCTGCTGCAACTGACCCGCGCGCATCAGCGCATAGCCGAGATCGCTGGCCACCAGCGCATTGGTCGGATCGCGCGACAACGATGCCTCCAGCTGCGTCACCGCTTCACCGAAATCTCCACTGCGGCCGGCCAGCAGGCCGAGGCCGTGATAGGCCCGGGCGGCGTAGCTGCTGCCGAGCAGGTTCCGGTAGGCGATGGCGGCGGCTTCGTCCTGTTCGGTTTCGCGCAGCGCATCGGCGCGCAGCATCGCCACGTCGGCGCTGTCGCCGAAGCGCTGCTGGTAGGCATCGAGATGCGCGAGCGAGGCGTAGTACAGCCCTTGCTGCTGCATCCGCTCGATCAGGCCGCGGTACACCGCACGATCGTCGTACTGCTCCTGCGCCTGCTTGTCCTGCAGCTTGGACAGCGCGATCTGCGCGTCGGCCTGCTTGCTCATCAGCGCGGCCGGATCGCTGGTGGCGCAG
>MTEU01001427.1_pt1 | contig 12050 bp, 5 predicted proteins | sample 1042701 | NCBI WGS metagenome assembly MTEU01 (sample SAMN06185813, study PRJNA358809) | soil metagenome | isolation source: naturally attenuated soil | place: India | collected 2015-05-23
CCCGGCAGCACGCTGCCCCCGCCGCTGCCCGCCACCGCACCGTCCACGCTGCGGATCGCCTCGTGGAATGTCAACTCGCTGAAGATCCGGCTGCCGCAGGTGCTCGACTGGCTGATCGCGCAGGAGAACGCCGATACGCCGATCGACGCGCTGTGCCTGCAGGAACTGAAGCTGCCCGAGGACAAGTACCCGCTGGCGGAACTGGAGAGTGCCGGATTCCACAGCATCTTCGTCGGCCAGAAGACCTATAACGGCGTGGCGATCCTGGCGCGCAACACGACGATGCCGCCCGCCGCCGACGTGGTGCGCAATATCCCGGGCTTCGAGGACGAGCAGCAGCGCGTGGTCGCCGGCACCTATGGCGACGTGCGCCTGGTCTGCGCGTACTTCCCCAACGGGCAGGCGCCCGACAGCGACAAGTTCGCCTACAAGCTGCGCTGGCTCGAGGCGCTGACCGCGTGGCTGCGCGAGGAACTGCAGCGCTATCCGAAGCTCGCGCTGCTGGGCGACTTCAATATCGCGCCCGAGGATCGCGACGTGCACGACCCGGCCAAGTGGGAAGGCCAGAACCTGGTCTCGCCGCCGGAGCGCGCCGCCTTCCAGACGCTGCTCGAACTGGGCTTCGCCGATGCCTTCCGGCTGTTCGAGCAGCCGGAAAAGAGCTTCTCGTGGTGGGACTACCGGATGCTGGCATTCCGCCGCAATGCCGGCCTGCGCATCGACCATATCCTGCTGTCGCCGGCGCTGCGCGAGCGCTGCACCGACTGCACGATCGACCGCACGCCGCGCAAATGGGAACAGCCGTCGGACCATACGCCGGTCGTCGCGACGATGCGGCTGGGCTGAGCCTCAGCGCTTCCGGCACATCGCCCGCCCCGGGCGAAGTTTTTCGAATGGCGGCGGCATCGCTTATCATGCGGGGCAGAGACACCAGCGACGCACCGGCCCACGAGCCCGTGCGCAGCCCCTCCCGCCCGCCATGCAAGCCGTGCAACCGTTCCCTTCCTTCGCCTTTGCTCCCGCCTGCCTGACGATCGGCGCCGGCGCCCATGACCTGCCGCGGGACATCGTTCCCGCGACCCCCCGGTGACCGCGCCGGCGGCGAACCGCCCCGCCCGCGGCTGGCAACGGCTGCTGCCGGCTTGGCGCCATCGCGTCAGCGCAGCGACGCTGCGCGCCGACATGCTGGCAGGCCTGCTCGGCGCGGTGCTGGTGCTGCCGCAGGGCGTGGCCTTCGCCACGCTGGCCGGACTGCCGCCGCAATACGGCATCTACGCGGCGGTGGTGCCCTGCATCGTTGCCGCGCTGTTCGGCTCGAGCTGGCACGTGATGTCGGGCCCCACCAACGCCAATTCGCTGGCGCTGTTCGCGATGCTGAGCCCGATCGCCTTCGCCGGCAGCCCCGAGTACATCAATCTGGCGCTGGTCGTCACGATCCTGGTTGGCGTGCTGCAGTTCGCGGTCGGCACGCTACGGCTCGGTTCGCTCGCCAACTTCATCTCGCCGTCGGTGCTGCTGGGTTTTACCTGCGGCGCGGCGTCGTTGATCGCGCTATACGCGCTGAAGGATCTGTTCGGACTGCAGGTGCCGACCGGTACCAGCGCGTTCGGCGTCGTGCGTCACCTGTTCGAGCAGGCCGCCACGATCAACTGGAGTGCGGCGGCGGTCGGCGCAGTGACGCTGGCCGTCACGCTGGCGGTCAAGCGTGTCTCCCGCCGGCTGCCGTTCATGCTGCTGGGGCTGCTGGCCGGCTTCCTGTGCGCCTGGCTGCTGAATCGCAGCGGCTGGGGCGGCGCCCACCATGTCGACGTGGTCGGTCCGATTCCCGCCGCGGTGCCGCCCTTCCGCATTCCGGATATTCCGTGGGACCGGCTGTCCGATCTGCTCGGCATCGCGTCGGCGCTGACCATCGTCGCGCTCGGCCAATCGATCTCGATCGCCAAGGCCGTCGCGCTGCGCTCGGGCCAGCACATCGACGCCAATCGCGAATTCATCGGCCAGGGGCTGTCCAATATCGCCGGCGGCTTCTTCTCGGCCTATATCTCCTGCGGCTCGCTGAACCGCTCGATGCCGAATTTCGAGGCCGGGGCGCAGACGCCGCTGGCCAGCGTGTTCTCCGCCCTGCTGCTGGTCGCGCTGGTCGCGGTCAGCGCGCCGCTGCTGGCGCAGATTCCGCTGGCGGCGATCGCCGCGATGCTGCTACTGGTGGCCTGGGGCCTGTTCGATTTCGCCCGCCTGCGCCGCATCGCGCGGCTCTCGCGCACCGAGTTCGCGATCGCGCTCGGCACCTTCGCCGCCACGCTGGTAATCCGGCTGGAAATGGCGGTGCTGCTCGGCACCGTGCTGTCGCTGGTCGCCTATCTGTACCGCACCTCGCGGCCGGCCGTGCGCACGCTGGTGCCGGACGCCGACGATCCCGACCGCCGCTTCACGCCGCTGGACGAACTGCGCCGCCCGCAGCCGGAATGCCCGCAGCTGAAACTGATCCGGATGGAGGGCGCGATCTTCTTCGGCGCGGTGCAGTACGTGACCGACCGGCTGCACGAGGCGCGCGCGCAGATGCCGACGCAGACCCGGCTGCTGGCGATGACCAAGAGCATGAACTTCATCGACCTGGCCGGCGCGGAAATGTGGGAGGCGGAACTGGCCGAGCGCCGCGCGCTGGGCGGCGATCTCTATTTCCATCGCCCGCGCTCGCAGGTGCTGCAGACCTGGGCGCAGACCGGCTTTATCGCCAAGCTCGGCGAGGACCATATCTTTGCCACCAAGCGGCACGCCCTGCACAGCATCGTGCCGACGCTGGACCCGCGCATTTGCGCGACGTGTACGGTGCGGGTGTTCGAGGAATGTCCGCATGATCCCGCGGGTGGCGCGGTGGAAGCGGTGGATGCGATGGAAGCCGTGGAAGCGGTGAAGCGGAAATGAAAAACGCCGGCATGAAACCGGCGCCAGACTGGGTCCAGCCGCAGCGCGCCCTGTTGCCCGGACCGTAGCGGCCCGGTGCGGGCGCCCCTGCTCAGACGGGCGCCACGTGCGCGCGCTTGACCACGATGGGCTGCGGCACGCCCTGTTCGATCAACACGACTGCGGCGCGTTCGATGGTATCGCGACCGGCGCGGAATGCTTCTTCGAGCGACAGCACCTGATCGGCGCTGAAGCCTTCCCACAATGCCTCGCGCGTGACCACGCAGGTCACCTTCTGGCCGTCGACAATGGCGTGAAACAGCAAGCCTTCGTTATTGATGTCATAACGATCTTGCTCCTGGAATTTGATCTCCATCGGTACAGCCCTCCATTGCAAGTGAGTGGGCATCCTAACATGGGTCCCGCCGACGTCGCAGAAAAGTCCTTTGCGGCAATCGGTCATCTGCGAGACTGCCGCCGCCATGCCGAGTTCCGTCGGCGCGCGCAAATTTCGTCACGGGTACCGAAGGGAGTTTCCGTGCCAGCATTTGACAACTTTTCAAATGATGCTAGAATCTCGGACTTCGTTGGGGCGTTAGCTCAGTTGGTAGAGCAGCGGACTCTTAATCCGTAGGTCGAGTGTTCGAGTCACTCACGCCCCACCAGCGAATATTGTAGAAAAGGCCGGGCTGCTTCGCAGCGCCGGCCTTTTTTTTTGGGGCGCGAATCGCGGGAGCCATGTCGTCGCCGCGGCCAGCGCCGGCGTTCAGCGCCGCGCCGCCGCCAATTCCCGCGCCATGCGCCGATGCTCGGTCAGCACCGTCGGCAGATCGGCGCTCAGCAGCACACCGTCGCGCACCACCACCCTGCCGTTGATCACGCTGGTCGATACGGTTCCCGGCGTGCAGAACACCAGCGCGGCAACCGGATCGTGCCCGGCGCCGGCATAGCCGACCGCCGACATGTCGAAGGCGACGAAGTCGGCCGACATGGCCGGGGCCAGCGCGCCGATATCGTCGCGGTTCAGCACCCTGGCGCCGCCCAGCGTGGCGATCTCCAGCGCCTCGCGCGCGCCCATCGCCGCCGGTCCATAGCCCACCCGTTGCAGCAGCATGGCCTGGCGCGCCTCGCCCAGCATGTGCGCGCCGTCGTTCGATGCGCTGCCGTCGACGCCGAGCCCGACCGGCACGCCGGCGTCGCGCATCGCGCGCACCGGCGCAATGCCCGAAGCCAGCCGCATGTTCGAGCAGGGACAGTGCGCAATGCCGGTACCGGTGCGCGCGAACAGCGCGATGCCGTCCGCGTCGAGCTTGACGCAGTGCGCGTGCCAGACATCGTGTCCGACCCAGCCCAGGTCCTCGGCGTACTGCGCCGGCGTCATGCCGAAGCGCTCCAGCGAATAGGCGACGTCGTTGTCGTTCTCGGCCAGATGGGTATGCAGCGACACGCCATAGTGACGCGCCATCGCCGCCGACTCGCGCATCAGTTCGCGCGATACCGAGAACGGCGAGCACGGGGCCAGCACCACGCGCAGCATCGCGTGGCGCGACGCATCGTGGTACTGCTCGATCAGCCGCTGGCTGTCGCGCAGGATCGCCTCCTCCTGCTCGACCACCGCATCCGGAGGCAGCCCGCCCTTGCTGCGTCCCACGCTCATCGAACCGCGCGCCGCATGGAAGCGCATGCCCATCTGTTCCGCCGCCTCGATCGCGTCGTCCAGCCGCGAACCATTCGGATACAGATAGAGATGGTCGCTGGTGGTCGTGCAGCCCGACAGCATCAGCTCGGCCATCGCGGTGCGGGTCGACGCGGCAATCATCGGCGGCGTCAGGTTGGCCCACAGCATGTACAGCTCGCCGAGCCAGCCGAACAGTTCGGCATCCTGCGCGGCGGGCACCGCGCGCGTCAGGCTCTGGTACATGTGGTGGTGGGTGTTGACCAGGCCGGGCAGCACCACATGGCCGCGCATGTCGAGTACCTGTGCGCTGCCATCGTCGATGCGTGCGCGCCAGGCGGCCGGCAGATCGGCGGTCGCGCCGACCCACTGGATTGCCGGCCCGTCGGCGACCAGCGCGCCGTCGGCAATCTCGCGGCGGTTCGCGTCCATCGTCACCAGAACGTCGGCATGGGTCAGGATCAGCGTCATAGCGGGGAGGTCTCCTTGGCGGGTCGGACAGCGGGCGCCAGTCTACGGCGAGCGGCCGTGGCGCGATAGCGCCGATTTGCGCCTACGGTGTGCACATTGCGTGCACACCGGTGCGATCCCGCCAATGCGAAGGGAGGCTATCGGCGACCGAGGGCCTCGCTAGCGCCGGGCGTCGCCCGACAACGCCTTCAGCGCGCCCCCGATCCGCTCGGCCATCAATGCCGCCGCCCAATCGAGCGTGCCCCGTGCCCGCGCGAACAGCGTGAGCCGTTGCAGCGGCAAGGCCGGATCGCGCAGCGGCACGAACAGCAGCGTGCCGGCCTCCAGTTCGTCGATCGCGTCGAGCGGATTGAGCAGCGCGATGCCGCTACCCAGCATCACGAGCCGGCGCATCAGTACGGTGGAACCGGCCTCGACCGCCGGCGGCACCGGGATCGCCGCACGGACGAAGGCGTCGTCGAGCAGGCCGCGGATCGACATCGACGCGACCGGCAGGATCAGCGGATAGCCGACGCACTCGGCGAGCAGCGCCGACGACTGCTCGGCCAGCGGGTGCCCGGGCGCGACCACCGCGCCGATCGGCCATTCGCCCGCGGCGAGCGTCGCGAACGCCGGGGTCGGCGCCAGGTCGTAGCCCAGCCCCAGGTCGGCGTCGCCCTCGGCCAGCGCGGCAACGATCTCGGCCACCGGCAGGTCGAGCACGCGCACCACGATGCCGGGATGGCGGCGGCGGAAATCGTGAATCAGCGTAGGCAGCAGCGAGCCGGCCAGCCCGGCTGTAGTCGCCACCGTGACGATGCCCTGCTGTCCTGCGTTGTACGCCGCGATCCGCTCGCGCAGCGCGTCATGCTCGCGCAACGTCTGCCGCACGTGGGCCAGCACCATCTCGCCCAGCGGCGTCAGCCTCAGCCGGCGCTGGATCCGCTCGAACAGCGGCGCGCCCAGCTCCGCCTCCAGATCGAGAATCTGCCGGTTGATCGCGGTCGGCGCGACGTGCAGCGCTTCGGCCGCCTTGCGGATGGAACCGCGGCGGACCACTTCATCGAGATAGCGCAACACGCGGGCATGCATCGGACCAGGTCTCCGGAGAACGGCGGCGCGGCGGCGGGCCGCGCGGACAGCGGGGCATTGTAGCCGCGTGCGCCTTGCCGGCCCTGCCAGGCGCCGCCGGCATCGCTTCGGTGCTTGCAAACCCGCAAGGTCCACGCTAGAATAGCGGACTTCGTTGGGGCGTTAGCTCAGTTGGTAGAGCAGCGGACTCTTAATCCGTAGGTCGAGTGTTCGAGTCACTCACGCCCCACCAGCGAAATTCCTCGAAAGGCCGGACTGCATCGCAGCCCGGCCTTTTTGTTTGCCTCCTTCCTTTCGTCGGCCATCCGGGGACGCGCCCTGTTACGGGTTGTTACGGATATCCCCGCCACGCCTTTCCGGGTTGAATGCCGGTCCGGGCATATTACGAAACCAAGTTCCGCAATACGGAACCATGCCCGAACCCGACCGGCGCCCCGCCTTTGCGCGGCGCGCCGGCCAACGCAACAGATGGAGGCATTCTTGAAATCCGCATTGACCGCCAGCGTGGCAGCCTGCCTGGCCGCATTCGGCCTGACCCATGGCGCCGCGCATGCCCAGGGCAACTATCCCAACAAGCCGGTGCGGCTGATCGTTCCGTTCGCCGCCGGCGGCACGACCGATATCGTCGCCCGCGCCGTGTCCGATGCACTGGGCCGCGCGCTGGGCCAGGTCGTGGTGGTGGAGAACCGTGGCGGCGGCGGCGGCGCGATCGGCGCCGACGCGCTGGCCAAGTCCGCGCCCGACGGCTATACGATCGGCATCGCCACGGTCAGCACGATGGCGACCAACCCCGCCACCAACCCGAAGAACCCGTACGATCCGCTGAAGGACTTCGCGCCGATCACCAATCTGGTCAACGTGCCGAACGTGCTGACGGTCAATCCGAAGGTCCCGGCCAAGAACCTGAAGGAGTTCATCGCGCTGCTGCGCGCCGAGCCCGGCAAGTACAGCTACGCGTCGGCCGGCAAGGGCAGCATCTCCCATCTGGACGGCGAGCTGTTCAAGCTGACCACCAAGACCGACATGGTTCACGTGCCGTACCGCGGCTCGGGCCCGGCGCTGAACGACACGCTGGCCGGCCAGGTCAGCGGCCAGTTCGACAACCTGCCGTCGTCGATGCCCCATATCCAGGCCGGCAAGCTGCGCGCGCTGGCGGTGGCGGCGCCCAAGCGCGTCGAGGGCCTGCCTGATGTGCCGACCTTCGCCGAAGAAGGCATGAAGGACAACAACAATATGGCCTGGTACGGGCTGGTCGCGCCGGCCGGCACGCCGCCCGCGATCGTCGCGCGCCTGCACGAAGCCGCGGTCAAGGCCCTGCAGGACCCGGCCGCCAAGCGCCGGCTGACCGAGAGCGGCGCCTACCCGGACGGCAACACGCCGCAGCAGTTCGCCGCGCAGATCAAGCGCGAACTGGAACTGCGCAAGAAGATCGCGCAGGAGCAGAAGATCACGCTCGAGTAATTCCGGGACTTTCCAGCACCCGGGCATACCCGGACGTAGCTGGACGTATCGGCGGACCGCCCCAGTCGGCGGCGGTCCGCCCGCGCGATTCGAACTTCCCGCGCCCTCCCTCCTTCCCTCGCTCTCCGCTTCCCCGCCACCGCCGTGTTTTTGCTCTACATTAAGAGCAGGCACCGGCACTCGCTTCGCCCTGCGACTGGGCGCGGCGCATCGCACCGAAACGACGGACGGCGGCTTCCCCCGAGGAGAGATCATGCAAGCGGACAGCGAAGAACGCGTCGAACAACGACTGGCCGATCTGGTGGAGTTCGCGCGGGCCCGCCTGCCCGAGGCGACCTTCACGATCGCCGAGCCGCTGCTGCGGCACTACTACGACGTGTCCGATGCCGAGGACCTGGCCGAGCGCGATATCGCCGATCTGTACGGCGCCGCGATGGCGCACTGGCAGACCGCGCAGCGCTTCGTGCCGGGCAGCGCCCAGATCCGCGTCTACAACCCCAATCTCGAACAGCACGGCTGGCATTCGGACCACACCGTGATCGAGATGGTCAACGACGACATGCCGTTCCTGGTCGACTCGGTGACGATGGAGATCAACCGGCATGGGCTGACGCTGCATTCGGCCTTCCATCCGGTGTTCCGCGTCTGGCGCGGACCGGACGGCGGCATCGCGCGCATCGCGCTGGGCGGCGACAAGGCGCCCGACCCCGAATCGCGGCTCGAATCGTTCATCCACTTCGAGGTCGATCGCTGCAGCGAACCGGCGCAGCTGGAAGGCCTGCGGGCCGGCATCACCCGCATCCTCGGCGATGTGCGCGCCGCGGTCGAGGACTGGCCCAAGATGCTGGACATCGCGCGCGCCAGCATCGCCGACCTGCAGCGGCTGCCCGGCGGCAACGAGGGCGACACGGCCGAAGCCTGCGCGCTGCTGCAGTGGATGGTCGACGACCACTTCTGCTTCCTCGGCCATCGCGACTACCAGCTGGTCGAGCAGGACGGACGCTTCTTCCTGCGCGGCGTGGCGGGCTCCGGCGCCGGCATCCTGCGCGAGAGCCGGCGCGCGCCCACAGCCGAAGAGCTGACGCCGCTGCCTCCTGCCGCGACCGCAATCATCCAGGGCGAATCGCCGATCTTTTTGACCAAGGCCAATTCGCGCTCGACCGTGCACCGGCCGGGCTATCTCGACTACATCGGCATCAAGCTGGTCGACGCCGACGGCAAGCTGTTCGGCGAGCGGCGCTTTCTCGGGCTCTACACCTCGACGACCTATATGGTGTCGACCAGCGAGATTCCGCTGGTGCGCCGCAAGTGCGCCCATATCCTGGCGCGCGCCGGCTTCCTGCAGCGCGGCCATCTGTACAAGTCGCTGGTCACGATCCTCGAGCAGTACCCGCGCGACGAACTGTTCCAGGCCAGCGAGGACGAGCTGTTCGACATCGCGCTGGGCATCCTGCGGCTGCAGGAACATCAGCGCATCCGGCTGTTCGTGCGGCGCGACCGTTTCGACCGCTTCGTCTCCTGCCTGGTATTCGTGCCGCGCGACAAGTACAACACCGACCTGCGCCAGCGCATCCAGAAGCTGCTGATGCAGGCGTTCGGCGGCACCAGCTGCGAGTTCACGCCGCAGCTGTCCGAATCGCCGCTGGCCCGGATCCACCTGACCGTGCGGGGCGAGCCGGGCACCATGCCCGAGGTGGATACGCGCGCGCTGGAGGAACGGATCGTCGCGGCGACGCGCCGCTGGCAGGACGACCTTTCGGTGGCGCTGCTCGACAAGGCCGGCGAGGAACAGGGCAACCGGCTGCTGCGCCGTTACGGCGACTCCTTTCCGGCCGGCTATCGCGAGGACTATCCCGCGCGCACCGCCGTCCGCGATATCGAACTGATGGAGCAGGCGCGCCGGCGCAGCGGCCTGTCGATGAACCTGTACCGGCCGATCGAGGCGCCGCCGGGCGCGTTCCGCTTCAAGGTCTACCGTGCGGGCGAGCCGATCGCGCTGTCGCACAGCCTGCCGATGCTCGAGCATCTGGGCGTGCGCGTGCACGAGGAACGTCCCTACCGGATCGAGCCCGACGAGGGCGCGCCGCTGTGGGTCCATGACTTCGGCCTCCAACTGGTCGGCGGCGCCGAGCTCGACATGGCGCGCGCCAAGGACCTGTTCGAGGACGCCTTCGCCCGCGCCTGGGATGGCGCGATCGAGAACGACGACCTGAACCGGCTGGTGCTGCTGGCCGAGATGCCGGCGCGGGACGTGACGATCCTGCGCGCCTACGCCAAGTATCTGCGGCAGGTCGGCTCGACCTTCAGCGACGCCTATATCGAGCGCGCGCTGACCGGCAATCCCCGCATCGCGGCGCTGCTGGTGGCGCTGTTCGCCGCGCGCTTCGATCCGGCGATCGACCCGGGCTCGGCCCCGGCGCGCGAGGCGCGCTGCGCGCAGCTGCTCGAGGCGATCGGCGCCGCGCTGGACCAGGTGCCCAATCTCGACGAGGACCGCATCCTGCGCCAGTTCCTCGGCGTGATCGAGGCCACCACGCGCACCAACTGCTTCCGCCAGAGCGCGGATGGCACGCCGCGCCCCTGCCTGTCGTTCAAGCTCGATCCGGCCCGCATCGCCGGCCTGCCCGAGCCGCGGCCAATGTTCGAGATCTGGGTCTACTCGCCGCGCGTCGAGGGCGTGCATCTGCGCGGCGGCCGCGTCGCGCGCGGCGGCTTGCGCTGGTCCGATCGCCGGGAGGACTTCCGCACCGAGGTACTGGGACTGATGAAGGCGCAGATGGTCAAGAACACCGTGATCGTGCCGGTCGGCTCCAAGGGCGGCTTCGTCGTCAAGCGGCCGCCCTCGCCCACTGACCGCGATGCGTGGATGGCCGAAGGGGTGGCCTGCTATCAGACCTTCCTGCGCGGGCTGCTCGACGTCACCGACAACCTCGCCGGCGGTGCCGTGGTGCCGCCGCCGCAGGTGGTGCGCCACGATGACGACGATCCCTATCTGGTGGTCGCCGCCGACAAGGGCACCGCCAGCTTCTCCGACTATGCGAACGCGATCTCCGGCGAATACGGCTTCTGGCTCGGCGACGCCTTCGCCTCGGGCGGTTCGGTCGGCTACGACCACAAGAAAATGGCGATCACCGCGCGCGGCGCCTGGGAATCGGTCAAGCGGCATTTCCGCGAGCTCGGCACCGACATCCAGTCGACCGACTTCACCGTCGTCGGCATCGGCGACATGTCCGGCGACGTATTCGGCAACGGCATGTTGCTGTCGCCCCATATCCGGCTGCTGGCCGCGTTCGATCACCGCCATATCTTCCTGGACCCGGACCCGGATCCGGCCGCCAGCCTCGAAGAACGGCGCCGGCTGTTCGCGCTGCCGCGCTCGAGCTGGGCCGACTACGATGTGGCCAGGATCTCGGCCGGCGGCGGCGTCCATCCGCGCAGCGCCAAGACCATTGCGCTGACGCCGCAGGTGCGCGCGGCGCTCGGCATCGAAGCCACGGCGCTGACGCCCGCCGAGCTGATCCAGGCGATCCTGACCGCGCCGGTCGACCTGCTGTACAACGGCGGCATCGGTACCTACGTCAAGGCCACCGACGAGACCCACCAGCAGGTCGGCGACCGCGCCAACGACGCGGTGCGCGTCAATGGCGCGGCGCTGCGCTGCAAGGTGGTCGGCGAAGGCGGCAACCTCGGCTTCACGCAGCTCGGCCGCATCGAATACGCGCGCGCCGGCGGCCGCATCCATACCGACGCGATCGACAACTCGGCCGGCGTCGATTGCTCCGACCACGAGGTCAACATCAAGATCCTGCTCGGGCTGGTGGTCGCCGACGGCGAGATGACGGACAAGCAGCGCAACAAGCTGCTGGCCGAGATGACCGACGAAGTGGCCGCGCTGGTGCTGCAGGACAACTACTACCAGACCCAGGCGCTGTCGATCGCCAACCGGCGCGCGGCCGAGTTGCTCGATGTCGAGGCGCGGCTGATGCGCGCGCTCGAACGCGCGGGACGGCTCAATCGCGCGCTCGAATTCCTGCCGCCCGACGACGAGATCGTCGAACGCAAGGCCGCCGGGCTGGGACTGACCTCGCCCGAGCGCGCGGTGCTGCTCGCATACAGCAAGATGTGGCTGTACGACGCGCTGCTCGCCTCCGACGTGCCGGAGGACGCGACGGTGGCCGGCCTGCTGGCCGACTACTTTCCGCAGCCGCTGCGCGCACGTTACGCCGACACGATGCAGCGGCACCCGCTGCGGCGCGAGATCCTTGCCACCTATCTGACCAACACGCTGGTCAATCGCGTCGGCCCGACCTTCGTGCACCGGATGATGGAGGAGACCGATGCGCGGCCCGCCGATATCGTGCGCGCCTGCCTGACCGCGCGCGACGTGTTCGGACTGCCCGGGCTGTGGCACGCCATCGACGCGCTCGACAACCGCGTCGCCGACGAGGTGCAGGCCGGCATGTTCGGC
>MTEU01003591.1_pt1 | contig 12012 bp, 10 predicted proteins | sample 1042701 | NCBI WGS metagenome assembly MTEU01 (sample SAMN06185813, study PRJNA358809) | soil metagenome | isolation source: naturally attenuated soil | place: India | collected 2015-05-23
CTGCTGGCCGAGCCGCTCGACGCGCCCACCATCGGTTTCGCCGTCGCGGTGATCGCGGTGGTGGCGCTGGGCCGCCGCACCGCGGTGCGTGCCGCGCCCGCTGCTGCGACTGCCGCCACGGCTGCCGCCGCCGCGTCCACCGGCCTGCCGCCGGCACGATCCCGCTGAACCACCCCGAACTCTCGAGAACAGGAGTCTTCATGTCCGTCTATGACACCCTCGCCCGCCTGGGCATCGAACTGCCGACCGCCGGCGCCCCCGCCGCCGCCTACGTGATGGCGGCGCAGACCGGCAACACGGTCTTCCTGTCGGGCCATATCGCCCGCAAGGACGGCAAGCCGTGGGTCGGCAAGCTCGGCGACCAGCTGGGCACCGAAGAGGGCAAGGCGGCGGCGCGCGCGATCGCGATCGACCTGCTGGCGACGCTGCACGCGCATGTCGGCGACCTGAACCGCGTCGCGCGCATCGTCAAGGTGATGAGCCTGGTCAATTCGACGCCGGACTTCACCGAGCAGCACCTCGTCACCAACGGCTGCTCCGAGCTGCTGGCCGAAGTGTTCGGCGACAAGGGCAAGCATGCCCGCAGCGCGTTCGGCGTCGCGCAGATTCCGCTGGGCGCCTGCGTCGAGATCGAGATGATCGTCGAGGTGCAATCCGCGCAATAAGGCCAGCCCCACCGTTTCAGGCGTGCGCGCCTCGCGCATCGCCACATCGATTTGACCGACATCGCGCGGCGCCGCCGCGCGAGAACCACACCAAGAGACCATCATGCATTGGGCCATCTCCCGCCGGGCGCAACAACTGACCAGCTCGGCCATCCGCGAAATCCTCAAGGTCACCGAGCGTCCGGAAGTCATTTCGTTCGCCGGCGGCTTGCCGTCGCCCGCGACCTTCCCGGTCGCCGCGATGGAACAGGCGGTGGCCCGTGTATTCGCCGACAACCCGCACGCGGCGCTGCAGTACACCGCCACCGAGGGCTATCTGCCGCTGCGCGAATTCATCGCGCGCCGCCATGGCGTGGATGTCGAGCGCGTGCTGATCACCACCGGCTCGCAGCAGGCACTGGACCTGCTGGCCAAGGTGCTGATCGATCCGGGCAGCCCGGTGCTGGTCGAGACGCCGAGCTATCTTGGCGCGCTGCAGGCCTTCTCGCTGTTCGAGCCCGAGTTCGTCTCGCTGCCGAGCGACGACCAGGGCCTGCAGCCCGAGGCGCTGACCGCCGAGCTGACCGCCGGCGCGCGCTTCCTGTACGCGCTGCCCAACTTCCAGAACCCGACCGGCCGCCGCATGCCGCTGGAGCGCCGCCAGGCGCTGGTGCAGCGCGCCCGCGAGCTGAACGTGCTGCTGATCGAGGACGATCCGTACGGCGAACTCAGCTACACCGGCAACCAGCTGCCGACGCTGCTGTCGATGAATCCGGACGGCGTGATCTACATGGGTTCGTTCTCGAAGGTGCTGGCGCCGGGCCTGCGCCTGGGCTATGTGATCGCCCCGCCCGATCTGCATTTCAAGCTGTGCCAGGCCAAGCAGGCCTCGGACCTGCATACGCCGAGCTTCACGCAGCGCGTCGCCTACGAGACCATCCGCGACGGCCTGCTCGATACGCATATCCCGACCATCCGCGAGCTGTACGGCAACCAGTGCCGCTACATGCTGGATGCGCTCGCGCGCCATATGCCGGCCGGCGTCAAGTGGAACCAGCCCGAGGGCGGCATGTTCATCTGGATGTCGCTGCCCGAGGGGCTGGACAGCATGGCGATCCTGCAGGAGGCGGTCAAGCGCAACGTCGCCTATGTGCCCGGCGCCCCCTTCTTCGCCACCAATCCGCGGCAGAATACGCTGCGGCTCGCCTTCGTCACCGTGCCGCCCGAGCGCATCGAGCAAGGCGTGGCGATCCTCGGCAAGCTGTTCGCCGAGGCCATCGCCGCGCAGGCAGGCCAGGCGAAGGCGGCCTGATCCGCGTCGACAGGCCGCGGCACCGACCAGAACAAGGAAGACCAATATGTTGCGCATCTGGGGCCGGCTCTCTTCGATCAACGTCCAGAAGGTCGTCTGGTGCGCGCGCGAACTGCATCTCGATCACGAGCGGATCGATATCGGCGTCACGCGCGGCGACCTCGACACCGAGGCCTACGTCCGGCTGAACCCGAACCGGCTGATCCCGGTGATCGAGGACTTCCGCGGCACCGATATCGGCGGCGAGCCGTTCGTGCTGTGGGAATCGAATGCGATCGTGCGTTACCTGTGCGCGCAGTATGGCGAAGGCACGCTGTGGCCGGAGGACGTGCGCACCCGCGCCTCCGCCGACCGCTGGATGGACTGGCAGAACACCGCCTTCACGCCGGCCATGGTTGACGCCTTCGTGCAGACGGTGCGCACGCCGGCCGAGCGCCGCGACGCCGATGCGGTGGCCCGCTCGATCGCGCGCGCCGAGCCGCTGGCCGCGCTGCTCGACAAGGCGCTGACCGGGCGCGAGTTCATCTGCGACGACCGCTTCAGCATGGCCGACATCTCGCTGGCCTGCGCCGCGCACCGCTGGATGGGCATGCCGATCCGGCGCGAGCCGCGTCCCGAACTGGAGCGCTGGCTGGCCAAGATGCGCGCGCGGCCGGCGGCGTCGGGCATCCTGGTGTTGCCGCTGGCTTGATCCATGCGGGCGCCCGCATCGACGCCGGCCGCCCGCTCCCTCTCCCCCGGAGCGGCCTTTCCTCCCCGTTCCATCGCCGCCGTGCCGGCAAGCAGACATTTCCGTTCCGCAACAATTGGAGTACGCTGCACACCGGACGCGCGCCCCGGGCAAACCCTGATTCCTGAATCCGGTTCACGCCCATCGTGACGCGATGTATCGCGGGTGACGTATAGCCGTCCTTACAATCCTTCGCTTGCTCGTGCGCGAAGCTTGGGTCACCCCTGCGCGTCCCTCGCGTGCGCAGGCAAACCGGCGAGGATCGCCCGCAGAAGGATGGCTCGCCGGCCCATCACTGAGGAGGATTCAATCGTGTGGAGTCAAGTCTACGACCCGCTCGGCAGCATGGCCCTGTCCACGCTCGCCGCGGGCGTGCCGGTCGCGGTGCTGTTGGGCGCGCTGGCGTTCTTTCATCTGCAGGCCCATCTGGCCGCCGGCCTGGCGCTGGTGGTCGGCATCGTGGTCGCCTCGGCGATCTTCGGCATGCCCGCCGCGATGGCCGGCAAGGCCGCCGGCCTGGGCATCGCATCGGGCCTGTTCCCGATCGGCTGGATCGTGCTGAACATCATCTTCCTGCACCGGCTGACCACGCTGAACGGCTCGTTCAAGGTGCTGCAGGGCTCGATCGCCGGCATCACCGAAGACAGGCGCCTGCAGCTGCTGCTGGTCGCGTTCAGCTTCGGCGCGTTCTTCGAGGGCGCGGCCGGCTTCGGCACGCCGGTGGCGGTGACCGGCGCGATCCTGATCGGCCTGGGCTTCTCGCCGCTGGCCGCTTCGGGCCTCGCGCTGATCGCCAATACCGCGCCGGTCGCCTACGGCGCGCTCGGCTCGCCGATCATCGCGCTGTCGGCCGTCACCGGCCTTGACCTGCTCGACCTGTCGGCGATGATCGGCCGCCAGCTGCCGCTGTTCTCGGTGCTGGTGCCGTTCTGGCTGATCTGGGCCTTTGCCGGCTTCCGCGGCATGCTCGAGGTCTGGCCGGCGATCCTGGTGGCCGGCGTCAGCTTCGCGATCCCGCAGTTCCTGGTGTCGAACTACCACGGCCCGTGGCTGGTGGACGTGATCGCCGCGCTGGTGTCGATGGGCTCGCTGGCGCTGTTCCTGAAGGTCTGGAAGCCGAAGAAGATCTGGACCACCACCAAGATCCTGGGCCGCCACGACGAATCGAAGGTCGACGATCCCGAGGCGGTCGCCGCCGAGGCGCGCGCCAACGCCGCTGCCGCCGGAATCTCGACCGCCAAGGCGTGGATGCCGTGGGTGATCCTGACTGTGTTCGTCTTCATCTGGGGCGTGCCGCAGATCAAGAAGGCGTTCGACGCGATCTGGTCGTGGAAGTACGCGATCCCGGGCCTGGACAAGGCGGTGCTGAAGGTGCCGCCGGTGGTGCCGCAGCAGATCGCCGAGGCCGCGGTGTTCAACTTCAACGTGCTGTCGATGGCGGGCACCGGCATCCTGGTCGCCGCCGTGGTCGGCGGGCTGCTGATGGGCTATTCGGTGCCGCGCCTGCTGCGCGAGTACTGGAACACGATCAAGCTGGTGCGCTACTCGCTGCTGACGATCTGCGCGATGTTCGGCGTCGGCTACCTGACCCGCTACTCGGGCCTGGACGCGACGCTGGGCCTGGCGTTCGCGCACACCGGCGTGTTCTACCCGCTGTTCGGCACCATGCTGGGCTGGCTGGGCGTCGCGCTGACCGGCTCGGACACCGCGTCGAACGTGCTGTTCGGCGGGCTGCAGAAGACCACCGCGGAGCAGCTCGGCCTGTCGCCGGTCCTGATGGCCTCGGCCAACAGCTCGGGCGGCGTGATGGGCAAGATGATCGACGCGCAGTCGATCGTGGTGGCCTCGACCGCGACCAAGTGGTACGGCCACGAGGGCGACATCCTGCGCTACGTGTTCTTCCACTCGGTCGTGCTGGCGATTCTCGTCGGCCTGTTCGTTACGCTGCAGGCCTATGTGGAGCCGTTCACGCGGATGGTGATTCACTGACCTTGCTCTCCTTCCCGCCTAGGCGGGAATCCAGCGTCTTGGCAAAGCCACTGGGTCCCCGCCTGCGCGGGGACGACCAATCCAACGGCAAACTGCGCCCCGCTCCTGCGGGGCTTTTTTTCGCTCACAGCGCGCAGGTACGAAACCCTACGAAGGCCGCGTCTTCCTCCGGCGCCAGCGCCAGCCGCGCGCGTGCATGGCGCAGCCGCGTCGGGCCGACGAAGCAGGCGCCGCGCACGGCCTGGCAGACGCCGAAGCGCGCCTGCATCTCGCTGTCTCCGGGGCCGGGGTGCGCCGGCACCTCGGCAAAGCCGGCATAGGCCTCGTACGGTGTCGCGGTCCATTCGCGCACCATGCCCCAGCGGAAGCCACCGCGATTCTGCACCGCGGCCATCTCCCACTCGGCCTCGTCCGGCAGCCGGCGTCCGGCCCAGGCGCACCAGGCCTGCGCCTCGTACAGCGTCACGTGCCGCACCGCCTCGTCGGGATTGAGCGTGCGCAGCGTGTCGAAGCGCTGCGCCATCCAGGCGCGCGTCTGCGCATGGCGCTCCCAGTAGCGCGGCGCCGAGCGCTCCTGCGTCATCAGCCACTGGCGGCCGGCCGGCGACCACCAGTTGGGCCGCTCGTAGCCGCCGTCGTCGACGAACTCCAGGTATTGCGCGTTGGTGACCGGCGCGGCGTCGATCTCGAAGGCCGGCACATAGGTCGGCTGCGCGGGCAGTTCGTCGGGCATCGCGAAGCCGTCCGGCTCGCTCCAGCCCTGCGTGAAACGGCCGCCGGGAAACTGCAGCGTGCCGGCGTCGGGCACGCTGACCGGCGGGCGGGTCAGCGCGGGATCGTCGGGCGCCATCGCCAGCGCCTGCAGCAGTGCGGCGATCCGTTCGATCTGCGCGTCCTCGTGCTGCAGCGCGCGGCGGTAGGGATACAGCGTGTCGTCGCCATCGTCAGGCAGCAGCGCGATCCGGCGCAGCACCGCGTCGAGCACCGAGGCCGCGTAGTGCTTCAGTGCGGCAACATCGGGCAGGGCGGCTTCCCAGCGCGCATCGGGACCGATGCGTTCGGGATCGAACCACTCGTCGGCACCGTCGAGCATCGCCGGCGCGGCCGGCACCGGCAGCAGCACGCCGCCGCGGTCCTGCCATTGGACGTCGCGCAGGCACCACCATTCGGCGTGCCAGGCGAGATGGCCCAGTGTCCATAGCGGCGGATCGGCATCGTACTGGCGCGGCACGATCCAGCCGCGCCGGGCCGCGCCGAACGCGGCCAGCCAGGCCAGCGTGCGGTTGCGGCTGTCGACCAGCGCCTGCACCAAGCCCTCGCGCGGCAGCCGCCGCGCATCGCTCCAGTCGTGCCGGCCGCCGGCGAAATACAGATCGGGAAGCATGGTGAAGCCGCTCATCGGATTGCCCGCCTCGTCAAAAGCCGCTGGAAAACCGCGCGCAGCGCGAGCGGCATGTCAGCGGGCATTATGACACCGCGGCTTTCCCCTTCCCTTTCCCCTTCCCTTCGGCCTGCCTTTTCGGCCTGCCTCTTCGGCCAGCCTCTTCCGCCTGGTCCTCGACCCTCAGGCCGGCACGCGCGCGTGGAACACCGCGAACCATTGCCGCGCGTCGGTCCAGCAGACCGGATCGGCAAAGCCCGCCTCTTCGAGCAGCGCGGCAAACCCGTCGACGCGGTACTTGTGCGAGTCCTCGGTATGGATGCGCTCGCCGGCATGGAAGGCGCGGCCGCCGCCGGTCCAGTGGACCTCGACATCGCGCACCGCCTCCAGATGCATCCGGATACGCGAACGCTGCCGGTCGAAGCTGGCGACATGGCGCCAGTCGGCCAACGCGAAGTTGGCATCGATCGCGCGATTGACGTTGCGCAGCACGTTGCGGTTGAACGCCGCGGTCACGCCGAGCGCATCGTCGTAGGCCGCTACCAGCTGCGCCTCGTCCTTGACCAGATCGACGCCGATCAGCACGCCGTCGCCCTGCCGCGCCGCCGCGCGCAGCCGCTGCAGCAGCGCCAGCGCGGCGTCGGGCGCGAAGTTGCCGATGCTGGAGCCCGGATAGAAGAACAGCCGCCGGCCCTGACGGATCGGCGCCGGCAGCGCGAGCGGCGCGCACAGGTCCGCGCCCAGCCCCAGCATCGGAATCTGCGGATGCTGCTGCTGCAGTCCGGCCAGCGTGTCGCGCAGGAACTCGACCGAGATATCGAGCGCGACATACTGGGCGGGCCGCAGCACGCCGAACAGCCGCGCCGCCTTCTGGCAATTGCCGGCACCGAGGTCGATCAGCACCCCGCCGCTGCCGCAGCGCGCGCCGATCGCACTCGCATGGGCGGCGAAGATCTCCGCCTCGGTGCGCGTCGGATAGTACTCGGGCAACGCGGTGATGGCCTCGAACAGCCGCGAGCCAAGCACGTCGTAGAAGTGCTTGGGCTGGACGCTGGCGTGCGGAGCCAGCAGACCGTCGATCAGCTCGGCGCGCTCGGCCTCGTCGTCGTGGCGGTACTGCTGCACGAAGGCGAGCGGATCGCCGAAGCGCGAGCGCGCCCTGGCCAGCGACGAGGCCACGGCGGCGGATCGAGAAGGCGGGGAAGACGAGGAAGACGAGGAAGACGATGAGGACGCTGCGGAAGACGGGGACGGTGAAGAGGCGGCGCGCGGTGCGGATCCGTTGTCCTGGCGGAGGCGGCGCGATGGCATACCGATCGGGTCAGCCGGCATAGGGTTCTTGTTCCTTCTGGTCGGTTGATGTGGCTGGATGACACTGGGCACCGCGCTGCGAGCCTTGAGCACTGAGCGCGGCGCAACCCCGAACCCCGGTCACACCGCCGCCGTCTCGGCAAACGCAGCGAACGCCAGCAAACGGCCGGTGTGGGCAGAGGACACGCCGCCATCGCTGTCCGGCGGCGCATCGGCCACTGCCGATCCGGTAAGAATAGGCGCTATCGGGCTCGTCTGCCTGCCCGCCTGCCTCCGACACGCGCGCGGCGCTGTTCCGGAGCCATGGCGGGGCCAAGGCGGGACCAGGGCGGGGCTGGAAGCGGGTAAAGGCGTGGCGCGAGGCCGGGTAAACGCCATTTGCCGCAAAGGCGACAATCGCCATGAACCTCGTTTATAATCCGTGCCCAAGCAAGGCCGACCACGGCCAAGCCCCTTCAAAGGGGAGTAGCTCCAGGGCAGCCCGCCCTTAGCACAATCGTCATTACGAGCGCCGCGCCCATTGCGGCCTCCGGTTGTGCTGACCGTACCGGCGATATCGGCGTTTCGGCAATATCGCAGATCGGTCGAGCAAGACCTTTGCAACCTGGATTCATGGTTTGCAGAGGCTCCCGTCCGCGGCTGCATGACTCCAGGCGAACCGATATTTCACGTTTCCAACAGGAGAGTTCATGGAGTGGCTTACCGATCTGTTCACGATGCAGTTTCTGACGGCACTGCTGTCGATCGTCGTCATCGACCTGGTGCTCGCTGGCGACAATGCCATCGTGATCGCGCTGGCGGCGCGTAACCTGCCGCCGCACCTGCAAAAGAAGGCCATCGTCTGGGGCACCATCGGTGCCGTCGTGGTCCGTTCGGCCATGACCATCGGTGTCGTGTGGCTGCTGAAGATTCCTGGCCTGATGCTGGTCGGTGGCCTGGCGCTGGTGTGGATCGCCTACAAGCTGCTGTCCGACGAAAACGGCGAGGACGAGCATGGCGCCCCGGCAACCACGCTGGCCGGCGCGATGAAGACGATCATCATCGCCGACGCCGTGATGGGCGTCGACAACGTGCTGGCCGTGGCCGGCGCCGCGCACGGCAGCTTCCTGCTGGTGGTGCTGGGTCTGCTGATCAGCATCCCGATCGTGGTCTGGGGCTCGCGCCTGGTGCTCAAGCTGATGGCCCGCTACCCGATCATCATCTACCTGGGCTCCGGCGTGCTGGCGTTCACCGCGGCCAAGATGATCCTGGGCGAACCGCTGGTCAAGCCGTTCTTCGCCGCCAACCCGGCGCTGGCCTGGCTGCTGTATGCCGTGATCATCGGCGGCGTGCTGGGCGCAGGCTATATGGTGCAGAAGCGCCGCGCGCCGGCGGTCGAAAGCCAGTAAACGGCATGATGTCGTCCCCGCGCAGGCGGGGACCCAGCGGCTTGCCAAGACGCTGGATTCCCGCCTGAGCGGGAATGACAAAGATCCGATCGAAGGGCGGCTCCATCGGGGCCGCCCTTTTTCATGCCGGCCCCCATCGGAGCGCATCGGCTAGAATGACGCCCTGGCCCGCATGCCGCTGCGCTGCGGCCCTTTTTCCTTTCCGACGCCGATGAAACAGTATCTCGACTTCATGCGCCATGTGTACGAGCATGGCACCGTCAAGGCGGACCGCACCGGCACCGGCACGCGCTCGGTGTTCGGCTATCAGATGCGCTTCGACCTGCGCGAAGGCTTCCCGGTGGTCACCACCAAGAAGCTGCATCTGAAGTCGATCATCCATGAGCTGCTGTGGTTCCTGCAGGGCTCGACCAATGTGCGGTGGCTGCAGGAAAACGGCGTCACGATCTGGGACGAATGGGCCGACGAGAACGGCGAGCTCGGCCCGATCTACGGCTATCAATGGCGTTCGTGGCCGGCGCCGAACGGCGAGCATATCGACCAGATCGCCCAGCTGATCGAGCAGATCCGCAGCAATCCGGATTCGCGCCGGCTGATCGTGTCGGCCTGGAACGTCGGCGACATCCCGCGCATGAAGCTGCCACCCTGCCACGCGTTCTTCCAGTTCTACGTGGCCGACGGCCGGCTGTCGTGCCAGCTGTACCAGCGCAGCGCCGACATCTTCCTCGGCGTGCCGTTCAATATCGCCAGCTATGCGCTGCTGACGCACATGATCGCGCAGCAGACCGGCCTGGATGTCGGCGATTTCGTCTGGACCGGCGGCGACTGCCATATCTACAGCAATCACGAGGAACAGGTGCGCACGCAGCTGGCGCGCGAACCGATGGCGCTGCCGAAGCTGGAAATCCTGCGCAAGCCTGATTCGATCTTCGACTACCGCTACGAGGACTTCGCGCTGGTCGGCTACCAATCGCATCCGGCCATCAAGGCCCCGGTCGCGGTATGACGCTGCTGACGCTGATCGTCGCGCGCGCGCGCAATGGCGTGATCGGCCGCGACAACACGCTGCCGTGGCGGCTGCCCGAGGACCTGGCGCACTTCAAGCGCACCACGATGGGCGCGCCGGTGATCATGGGCCGCAAGACCTGGGAATCGATCGGCCGGCCGCTGCCGGGCCGCCGCAATATCGTGGTGAGCCGCAATCCCGAACTGCGGCTCGATGGCGCGGAAACCGCGTCCTCGCTCGAGGACGCGCTGCGGCTGTGCGTCGGCGTCGAGCAGGTGTTCCTGATCGGCGGCGCGCAGCTCTATGCCGAGGCGCTGCCCAGCGCCGACCGGCTGATCGTCACCGAGATCGACGCCGACATCGACGGCGATGCGCACTTCCCCGACATCGATCCGCAACGCTGGATCGCCACCGAGCGGGAGCGGCATCATTCCGAGTCGAATGGCTTCGACTATGCGTTCGTGACGTACGAACGGGCGCCGGAGTAGTCTGCGGCAGGAATCTGCCAGTGCTGTCGCCGTGCGCACTGCACGGGCGGCACCCCCTCTCCCGCTTGCGGGAGAGGGTTGGGGAGAGGGGCCGGGCGGTTCAAGCCGTGGCGGCATTGGCCAGTGCTGCTGCCCTCTCCCCCTACCCCTCTCCCGCGAGCGGGAGAGGGGAGCCGATGGCAGGCGCCCTTAGTTTCCCGCGTCTCAATTCCCCGCGATCGTCATCTGCTCGATCAGGATCGAGCCCGTCTCCTTGGTGCCGCGCACCAGCGTGTCGGCGCCGATCGCGACGATCTGGCGGAACATCTCGGCCATGTTGCCGGCGATCGTGATTTCCTCGACCGGGTACTGGATCACGCCGTTCTCGACCCAATAGCCCGAGGCGCCGCGCGAATAGTCGCCGGTCACGTAGTTGACGCCCTGCCCCATCAGTTCGGTCACCAGCAGGCCGGTGCCCAGCTTGCGCAGCATCGCCGAGAAATCGTCGCCCGGCTCCGTCAGCTTGCTGGTCAGCGACAGATTGTGCGAGCCGCCGGCGTTGCCGGTGGTCTGCATGCCGAGCTTGCGGGCCGAATAGGTCGACAGGAAATAGCCTTGCACGACGCCATCGCGCACCACGTCGCGGGCGCGGGTCTTGACGCCCTCCTCGTCGAACGGCGCGCTGCCCATCGCGCCCGGCACATGCGGACGCTCATGGATGTCGATATGCGGAGCGAAGACCGGCTTGCCCAGCGTGTCGTACAGGAAGGTCGACTTGCGATACAGCGCGCCGCCCGATACCGCCTGCACGAAGGCGCCCAGCAGTCCTGCCGCCAGCGGGGCTTCGAACAGCACCGGGCAGCGGCGCGTCGACAGCTTGCGCGCATGCAGCCGCGCCAGCGCGCGTTCGGCGGCGTAGCGGCCGATCGCTTCGGGCTCGGCCAGCGCCTCGGGCGCGCGCTTGGACGAATACCAGTCGTCTCGCTGCATGCCGCCGCCGCTGCCGGCGATCGGCGCGCACGAGACGAAATGGCGCGAATACGGATAGCCGCCGACGAAACCGCGCGTGGTGGCCAGCACGAACTGCGAATGCTGCGCCGATACGCTGGCGCCGTCGCTGTTGCGAATGCGCGGCGACACCGCGAAGGCCGCGGCCTCGGCGCGGCGCGCGATCTCGATAGCCTGCTCGGCGTCGATGGCCCACGGGTGGAACAGGTCCAGGTCGAGCGGATCGCGTTCGAGCAGTTCCTCTTCGGCCAGGCCCGCGCAGTCGTCCTCGGCGGTGAAGCGCGCGATGTTGTAGGCGGCCTCGGCGGTGGCGCGCAGCGCGGCCGGCGAGAAGTCCGACGTGCTGGCATTGCCGCGCCGCTTGCCGATCATCACGGTCACGCCGACCACCTTGTCGCGGTTCTGCTCGATCGTCTCGACCTCGCCCTTGCGCACCGAGACCGACAGGCCGCTGCCCTCGGAAATCTCGGTGGCGGCATCGGTGGCGCCCAGTTCGCGGGCGACGCGCAGCACATCGGCTGCCATTTCGCTCAGTTGCGCCTGGGTATAGGTAAAGTGGACGTTCTGGTCGGTCATGAGATCGGACATGCGTAAGTCTGGCCTGGTAGGTCTGGCGAAGGTCGGGCGTGGCGGAGGCGATTCCGGCGGCGAGCCGGGGCGCCGTGGGAGCCGGGAAGGGCAAACGGAAACCCAAACGGGAATCATAGCAAGATAAAATGCCGCCCATGACGCGACATCCCCGCCACTCCCCCGGCGCCGGCTTTCCCGGCGCCTTT
>MTEU01001989.1_pt2 | contig 11958 bp, 10 predicted proteins | sample 1042701 | NCBI WGS metagenome assembly MTEU01 (sample SAMN06185813, study PRJNA358809) | soil metagenome | isolation source: naturally attenuated soil | place: India | collected 2015-05-23
TCATGAAGCTGGCCGCGACCCATTGCGCGCGCTCCTGCCCCAGCCCGAAATGCCGGCTCAGGTCCGGCACCGCGACATTGACGATGGTCGACGACACGATCGACGACATCGTGCCGATCATCAGCGTGACCAGCACCAGCCAGCGCAGCTTGTCGCCATAGCGCTCGCGCAGGTACGCGCGCGTCGGCGCGCGGCGCGCGCGATCGCCGCCGCCACGCGGCGGCAGGGAATCCTCGCTCACCCGAGCCTGCCGGTGCTGGCCAGTTCGCGGATCTTGCGGACCGTATCGAGATCGGCCTCGTGATAGGCCGACTTGACGATCTCGGCGTAGCGGTCGTCGCCGCTGGCGTCGACCGCCGGCATCGTGGTCTCGTAGGTGAAGCGCAGCAGCAGCGCGCCCGGTCCGGGTGTCTCGATCGTCATCGTCAGCGTGCCGCCGGCGTGGTCGGCGGTGGCGGCGGTCTCGTAGCGGACCGAGCGGCGCGCCTCGAACACGACCCGGTCGCGCACCTCGGCCTTGCCGAAATGCAGCACGCGTTCGATCCAGTCGTCGCCGCGGCCCGTGATGTCGGCACGGTCCAGGCCCAGCACGAACAGCTCCGGCGACTGGCCGCGCAGTACCAGCCCCTGCCAGACCTGGTCCGCCGTCAGCGGGTCCAGCGCCGGCATGTTGGGGTCATTGATCTCTACCAGATGCTCGAAGCGCAACTTGATTCTCCCTCTTGCTCAAGCCGCCATTATGAAGGCCTCGCGCCGGCGCCGCATTCCGCAAAGCAAAAAGCCCGCGGATGCGGGCTTGTGAGTCGGTTCGTCGTCCCCGCGCAAGCGGGGACCCAGTGTCCTTATCAGTCGCTGGACCCCCGCTTTCGCGGGGGCGACGATCGGGCTCAGATCTCCTCGTACAGCGGCAGCGTCAGGAATTCGGCGAACGATTCCGACGTCGACATCTGTTCGAAGATCTCGGCGGCGCGGTCGTAGGTCTTCGTGTCGCCACCGACCACTTCCTTGACCTTGGCCAGCTCTTCCGGGATCAGCGCGCGCACCATCTCGGCGGTCACCTTGCGGCCGTCTTCCAGCACGCCCTTCGGCGAGCGGATCCACTGCCAGACCTGCGAGCGCGAGATCTCGGCGGTGGCGGCGTCTTCCATCAGGTTGTGGATCGGCACGCAGCCGTTGCCGGCCAGCCAGGCGCCCAGGTAATGGATGCCCACGTTGATGTTCATGCGCAGGCCGCCTTCGGTGATCGGCGTCTCCGGCTGGAAGTTCAGCAGGTCGGCGCCGGTCACGTTGACGTCCGGGCGCTGCTTCTCGAACTGGTTCGGCTTGTCGCCCAGCACCGCGACGAATTCCTTCATCGCCGGCTCGACCAGGCCCGGGTGGGCCACCCAGCCGCCGTCATAGCCGTCGGTCGCGTCGCGGCGCTTGTCGCCGATGATGCCCTGCATCGCGATCTCGTTCTTCTCCGGATCGTTCTTGATCGGGATCAGCGCGCTCATGCCGCCGATCGCGGGCGCGCCGCGCTTGTGGCAGGTCTTGAGCAGCAGCAGCGCGTAGGCGCGCATGAACGGCGCGGTCATCGTGACCTTGGCGCGGTCGGCCAGGCAGAAGTTCTTGTCCGTCTTGAACTTCTTGATGCACGAGAAGATGTAGTCCCAGCGGCCGGCGTTCAGGCCGGCGCTGTGCTCGCGCAGTTCGTACAGGATTTCTTCCATCTCGAAGGCGGCCAGGATCGTCTCGATCAGCACGGTCGCCTTGATGGTGCCCTGCGGCAGGCCGATCTCGTTCTGCGCCATCACGAAGATGTCGTTCCACAGGCGTGCTTCCAGATGGCTTTCCATCTTCGGCAGATAGAAGAACGGACCGGCGCCCCGCGCGATCTGCTCCTTGGCGTTATGGAACAGGAACAGCGCGAAGTCCCAGATGCCGCCCGACACGCGCTGGCCGTCGATGGTCACGTGCTTCTCGTCCAGATGCCAGCCGCGCGGACGCACCTGCAGCGTGGCGATCTTGTCGTTCAGCTTGTAGACCTTGCCCTTGGCCTCGAGGGTCAGCGTGCGGCGCACGGCGGCCTTCAGGTTCACCTGGCCCTGCAGCTGGTTGTGCCAGTTCGGCGTGTTCGAATCCTCGAAGTCGGTCATGTAGCTGTCCGCGCCCGAGTTGAACGCGTTGATGACCATCTTCGCTTCGACCGGGCCGGTGATTTCGACGCGGCGGCATTCCAGCGCCTTCGGGATCGGCGCGATCTTCCAGTCGCCTTCGCGGATCGACCTGGTCTCCGGCAGGAAGTCGGGGCGCTCGCCCGCGTCCAGGCGCTTGGCGCGTTCGACGCGCGCGGCCAGCAGCTGCTGGCGGCGCGGCTCGAAGGCGCGGTGCAGCTTGTCCACCAGGGCCAGCGCTTCCGGCGTGAGGATATCTTCGTAGGCCGGCAGGATTTCGCCGGTAATCTTCATGCCCGCAGGCAACGTGATGGCCATCAATGTTCTCCTGTGATCGATGGGGGTTGTGCCATGCCTGCCCTCGTCATCCATGCGCGACGGCAATGCCGCGTGCGCGCACGAAATCGAGCAGGTCGTTCATGTCGTGCCCGGTTCCGGTGGGCTCGGCGTCGAGCCGCTCCGCCGGGTGGCCGGCACGATTGATCCAGAACGTGGTGTAGCCGAACCAGGTCGCGCCGCACGCGTCCCAGCCGTTGGACGAGACGAACAGCATCTCGTGCGCCGGCACGCCGAAGGCCGCGGGACCGAGCGCATAGGCGGCCGGTGCGGTCTTGTACTGGCGCACCGCGTCGACCGACAGCACATGGTCGAACAGGCCCTGCATGCCGGCGCTCTTGACCGAGATGTCGAGCATTTCCGGATTGCCGTTGGACAGGATGCCCAGCGGCAGGCCGGCCGCGCGCAGGCGGCGCAGCGCGCCGAGGTTTTCCGGAAAGGCCGACAGGCAGGCGTATTCCTTCAGCAGCTGCGCCTCGGCCGCGGCATCGAGCCGCAGATCGAGCCGCTGCGCCGCATAGCGCAGCGCATCGACGGTGATCGCCCAGAACGGCTTGTACCAGGCACCGTCGGGCGCGGCCATCGTCCGGATCCGCGTGTAGTCGATCTGGCGGTCGCGCCACAGCAGCGCCAGCGCCTCGCCTTTGCCGGGAAACAGCTGCTCCGCGCGCGCCGTGACGGAGTACACGTCGAACAGCGTGCCATAGGCATCGAAGACGACGGCGCGGATCGGGTTCATAGCAGCAAGGACCAGGGGTTGGCGGCCGCGGCGCGGGGCCGGCGTACCACGAATTCCGAGCATTGTAGGCAGGCGCTGCAGCGCGGCATAGCCGACCCGGGTCACTTGATCTTTTACTTTTGCCCTACTAATCTTGGCGAACCGCCGGCAGATCCGAAACCAATATCGGCTCCGGCCCTCCCATTCGCTGGCCGGCACGTATCGCCAAGATCGCTTTGTGTCGCGCCGGCCGCACAACGTCGGGGACACGTGGATCATTTCAAGCAACTGGCGACCTTCGTCTCGGTCGCCTCGCGCGGCAGCCTGTCGGCGGCCGCTACCGCCGAGGGCGTCGCGCCGGCCATCATCGGCCGCCGCATCGACGCGCTGGAGGAACGGCTCGGCGTCAAGCTGCTGGTGCGCACCACTCGCAAGATCACGCTGACCTTCGAGGGCTCCGCCTTCCTGGAAGACTGCCAGCGCATCCTCAACGATCTGCAGAACGCCGAGGCCAGCGTCTCGGCGGGCGGCGTCAAGGCCAGCGGCCATCTGCGCGTGACCGCGCCCGCGGGCTTCGGCCGCAAGCATGTGGCGCCGGTGGTGCCGCTGTTCATCGAGTCGCATCCGGACGTGACCATCACGCTGGACCTGTCGGACCGCGTGGTCGACCTGGTCAACGAGGGCTTCGATTGCGCGATCCGCCTCGGCGATCTGCCCGATTCGAGCCTGGTGTCGATCCGCCTCGCGGAAAACCGGCGCGTGGTGGTGGCCGCCCCGTCGTATCTGGCGCGGCGCGGTACGCCCCAGCTGCCGGAAGAGCTCAGCGCGCATAACTGCCTGGCCTTCGGCGCCAGCGCCAACGTGCAGCGCGGCTGGGTGTTCCAGCAGGACGGCCGCCCGGTCACGGTCAAGGTCGGCGGCAATATGGAATGCACCGACGGCGCGGTGCTGCACGCCTGGTGCCTGCAGGGACATGGGCTGGCGTGGCGCTCTTGGTGGGAGGTCGGCCACGAGATCTCGACCGGACGGCTGGTCACGGTGCTCGACGAGTTCCAGGCGCCGCCGATCGGCATCCACGCGGTGTTTCCGCAGCGCAAGCATCTGCCGCTGCGAGTGCGGCTGTTTATCGATCATCTGAAGAACACCTACGGCAACCCGGCCTACTGGCGCCGCGGCGAGCAGGTGGTGCTGCCCGCGAGCGACGAGCCGGTCGGTGCCTGAGCCGGCACGACGACCGGGCAAGGGTTCGCCCGCGATGCATTAGCCGCCACACTGGCTACAATGAAGTCACCGCGGGTCGGTTCCTTCGCCCCGCTTCCGGTGCCCTCGGGCATGCCTTTGGACTCATCGCAAGGAGATCGGCCATGTTCAAGCACATCCTGCTCCCGACTGACGGTTCGGAGCTGTCCAAGAAAGCGATCGACGGCGGCATCGAACTGGCCAAGGCCATCGGCGCCCGGGTCACTGCCTATGTCTGTCTCGAGGAATATCCGTACACGCCGTTCAGCGAAATCGTGGTCGAGGCCCCGCAGGCCTTCAAGGACCGCATCGAGGCGCAGGCGCGCATCTACCTGAAGGAGGTCGAGAGCGCCGCCACCGCGGCCGGTGTGCCTTGCGACACCGATATGTCGACCTTCGCGGTGCCCTATCTGGGCATCATCGACGCGGCCGAACGGCATGGCTGCGACGTGATCTTCATGGCCTCGCACGGCCGCCGCGGCCTGTCCGGCCTGCTGCTCGGCAGCGAGACGCAGAAGGTGCTGACGCATACCGATATTCCGGTGATCGTCTACCGGTGAGGTAGCGCCCGCCCTCGGTGACCGCTCTCCTGTGGGGTGCTCCCTCTCCCCCTCAGGGGGGAGAGGGTTGGGGAGAGGGGGTGGTTCAGCGCACCACGGCGGCATCGTGCATGCCCTTGCCCTCTCCCCCAACCCCTCCTCCGCGCGCGGGGGAGGGGAGCCCGACACCGGGGCGTTCCCCGGATCAAGCCACCTTCTTGTCGAAGAACTGCTCGTCCTCGGTCGAGCCCTTCAGCGCGGTGGTCGACGACTGGCCGCCTTCGATGGTCTGCGTGACCGCGTCGAAGTAGCCGGTGCCGACTTCGCGCTGGTGCTTGACCGCGGTGAAGCCCTTCTCGGCCGCCTTGAACTCGGCTTCCTGCAGCTCGACGAACGCGCTCATCTGGTTGCGCGCATAGCCGTAGGCCAGGTTGAACATCGAGTAGTTCAGCGAGTGGAAGCCGGCCAGCGTGATGAACTGGAACTTGTAGCCCATCGCGCCCAGCTCCTTCTGGAACTTGGCGATGGTGGCGTCGTCCAGGTTCTTCTTCCAGTTGAACGACGGCGAGCAGTTGTAGGCCAGCAGCTTGCCCGGGAACTTGGCGTGCACCGCCTCGGCGAACTTCTTGGCGAACTCCAGATCCGGCTTGCCGGTTTCGCACCAGACCAGGTCGGCGACTTCCGCATAGGCCAGCGCGCGCGCGATCGACTGCTCGATGCCGGGCCGGGTGCGGTAGAAGCCTTCGACGGTGCGCTCGCCGGTGCAGAACGGCTTGTCGCGATCGTCGATGTCCGAGGTCAGCAGATCGGCCGCTTCCGCATCGGTACGGGCGATCACCAGCGTGGGCACGCCCATCACGTCCGCCGCCAGGCGCGCAGCGGTCAGCTTGGCGACGGCCTCGCGGGTCGGCACCAGCACCTTGCCGCCCATGTGGCCGCACTTCTTGACCGAGGCAAGCTGGTCTTCGAAGTGCACGCCGGCGGCGCCCGCTTCGATCATCGCCTTCATCAGCTCGAACGCGTTCAGCACGCCGCCGAAGCCGGCCTCCGCGTCCGCCACGATCGGCGCGAAGAAATCGACATCACCCTTGCCCTCGCTCCACTGGATCTGGTCGGCGCGCTGGAAGGTGTTGTTGATGCGCTTGACCACCTGCGGCACCGAATTGGCCGGATACAGCGACTGGTCCGGATACATCTCGCCGGCCAGGTTGGCGTCGCCGGCGACCTGCCAGCCCGACAGATAGATCGCCTTCAGGCCGGCCTTGACCTGCTGCATCGCCTGGTTGCCGGTCAGCGCGCCCAGCGTGTTGACGAACGGCTCGGTATTGAGCAGGTGCCACAGCTTCTCGGCACCGCGGCGGGCCAGCGTGTGCTCGATCTGCACCGAGCCGCGCAGCCGCACCACGTCCTCGGCCGTGAAGTTGCGGCGGATACCCTTCCAGCGCGGGTTGGTTTCCCAGTCTTGCTTGAGCTTTTGTGCTTCGATTTCGCGGGACATGTCACTCTCCTGTTGATGGGGTTCGGCAAATCTTTGCGACGCGACCGGACGGGGAGCCGGTCTGCCGACCTGGGCGACGGATGCCGGTTTCAGCGTTCCGGCGGCGCCGCAAGTCATATGTCTTATATAAGAGTGTAGAGAAGCGTCCCGCGACGCAACAAGACTGGATGCGGTCCTCACCGCAGATTTTTTCTTCTTATATTTCAGTAGGTTACCTAAAACATTTCACGATGCGGCACGTTCTTTCCCATCATGAGAAACGACCGTTGTGCCACGCACGCATGTATTTTTGCGGACCAAAACGTCTTTCCGCATCGTGAAATTGTGTGCAAGTGCTGTCGGCCGGTTCAGGCCGCCTTGCCCGCCTTGCCCAACTCCACGTCGGACACCAGCACACCGTCCTCGTCGGCGTAGATCCAGTTACCCGGGCGTACCACCGCCCCCGGCATCTGCAGCGCGACGTCGCGCTGGCCGCTGTTGCGCTTCTCGCTCTTGCGCGGATGCACACCGAGCGCGCGGATGCCGATCTCGCAATCGTTCAGCTCGACGGTGTCGCGTACATAGCCGTTCAGCACGATGCCGGCCCAGCCGTTCTTCTGGCCAAGCTGGCCCAGATTGCCGCCGACCAGCGCGCAGCGCGCGGAGCCGCCGGCGTCGACCACCAGCACCCTGCCCTGCCCCGGCGACTCAAGCGCCTCGCGCACCAGCGAGTTGTCCTCGAACACCTTCAGCGTCATGGCGGGACCGGCAAAGCGCGCGCGCCTGCCGAAGGCCTGCCAGCCCGGCGTCAGCACGCGCAGCGAGCCGTCGGCCAGGCGTGCCTCGTGATCGTCGCAAAGGTCGGTGGTGGCGAAATCCATGGCAATTCACTCCTCGATAGACAGGGGAAACGAAGGGGAAAAAGCGAAGGCGGGCGCGACGCCCGAATGCGCGCGTTGGTGCGGCGCAACCGGAGCATCATAGTGGAAAACCGCTTAGGGAAAAGGCGCAGGGCGCGCGGCCCGGCGCCTTACATCTGCTTGAACAGATAGGCGTACTGGCGCGCCACCGGCAGCGTCTCGGGACGGTTGCGCAGCTTCAGCGCGAGCCGCCCCAGCGACTGATTGACCGCGGCGGAGACGCAATCGATGTTGACCACCGTGCCGCGATGGATCTGCCAGAAGCGGTCCGGATCGAGCTGCTGGGTCAGCTCGCGCAGGCTGGTGCGGATCAGCGCCTCGCCGCTGTTCGATACCACGTTGACGTACTTGTCGGTGGCCTCGAGGTAGATCACCTCGTCGACCGGGATGATCCGCACTTCCTGGCCGACCAGCGCCTTGATGAAGCGCAGATAGGGACCGCCGGTGCGCGCGATGGTGTCGCGGTCCAGCGCCTCCAGCCGGTTCAGCAACTGCTCCAGCCGTTCGCCTTCGAGCGCGCCCGCCGAGGCGTTGCCGTCCATCGTCTGCGGCGGCATCGCCAGCCGCGTCTTCAGCCGGTTGACGGTCGCCTCCAGCCGCTCGCGCTGGATCGGCTTGAGCACGTAGTCGACCGCGGCGCTTTCGAAGGCTTCCAGCGCGAACTGGTCGTAGGCGGTGACGAAGACCACCAGCGGCGCGCCGGGCTTGCCCAGCAGGTCGCGCGCGACCTCCATGCCGGTGATGCCGGGCATCCGGATATCGAGAAAGGCGACGCGCGGCGCGTGCTGGCGCACCGCCTCGAGCGCCGATACCCCGTCATGCACCGTCGCGACGATCTGCGCCTCGGGCCACAGGCTGGACAGTTCGGCGTGCAGCACGCGGGCGAGCAGCGGTTCGTCGTCGGCAATCAGCAGGGTCGGCGTCATCGTGGAATCGGTGGCAGTCGATCGTGGATCATCGACGGTACGCGAAGGAAATCGGCGACCGTCAGCGCTAGCGGGTCGGGCGGCGGCAACACGGTCCGCAGCCCGCGAATTCGGTATCAGGATCGCGGCACGACCGAAGCGGCCGAGCCGGCCGGAATCGGCGGCACCGGTACCGCCGGCGCGGCACCGCCCTGCGCTGCCCCGCAACTGGTGGCAGGCGCGGGGACGCCCGGTGCACCCCGGGCGGCCGGCTTGCGCGTCACGGGCACGGTCAGCCGCACCACCACGCCGCTGGGCACGTTCTCCTCGATCTGCATCGTGGCCGCCGCGCCGAAGATGCGCGCCAGGCGTTCGCGCACATGGGTCAGTCCCAGGCCCGAGCCCTTGACCGGGGCCTGCGCGAAGCCGACGCCGGTATCGGCGATCGACACCTGCACGGCATTTTCGCCCTGGGCGCGCGCCGACACGGTGATGCGCCCGCCCGCCATGCACGGTTCGATGCCGTGCGTGACGGCGTTCTCGACCAGCGGCTGGATCAGCATCGGCGGAATCTCGACCTCGGCCAGGTCGTCCGGCAGGTCGAACCGATAGGACAGCCGCTGGCCGAAGCGCAGCCCCTGGATATCGAGATAGCTGCGCAGCAGCGCAAACTCCTGCTGCAGCGTGCATTGCTCGGCGCGGGTATGGGCCAGCGAGCGCCGCAGGAAGCCGATCAGCCCTTGCAGCAGCTTGCGCGCGGCGCGCGGATCGGTGGCGATCAGGCCGTCCAGGTGGGCCAGCGAATTGAACAGGAAGTGCGGTTCGATCTGCGCCTGCAGCGCCATCAGCTGCGCGCGCACCAGCTGCTTCTCGGCCTCCTCGCGCTGCAGCGCGTCGAGGGCAGCCTGGCGCTGCAGGAAGGCCAGGCGTTCGCGCGACCAGTAGAAGTAGATCATGCTGGTGGCCGCCAGCATCCCGACCACCAGGCACATCCGCAGCATGTCGTTGGCCTCTTCCATCGACTTGGGCGGCAGGTCCATCACCATCCGCGTCGCCCAGCTGCCGAACAGCACGCCGAGCGGCACCGCGGCGATCGCCAGCAGGATGAAGGGCCAGCCGGCCGGGCGCTCATTGCGCCAGATCACCACGCGCGGAATATCGATCAGCGCCCAGATCGACAGGCCGATCAGCTGGCTATAGACGAAGTTCTTCAGGAAGGTGCCGCCGGTCTGGAAGCCCCAGGTCAGGCTGACCGCGATCACGCCGTTCATCACGAGCACGAACACCAGGTCGCGCGCCAGCAGGGTCAGGCGGGAGGGAATGGCGTGGGTGAAACAGCGGTGCGTCGATCTCATGTCGCCTCCGTCCTTCCACCGCCACCTCGGCGACGCGGGTGTGGGGAGGGACTGTTGCCTCATTCTAGCCGCCGCCTGCCGACGTTCCATGCGGCAGTGCGGCCCCCACCGCGGCATTCGCCAACTGTCAGGCGGATCGCACGCGGCACGGGATGGCCGGCGATGCGGTGCAGCATGGCGCGCGGCCGCTGCATCGGACCGCATCCCGTGTCCGTGCGCGTAATGTAACCCGGGTGGCGGCGCGAATGAAACCCGGATGCGACGAACGGGCGACCGGCGGCGCGAAGGGGCCGCTGCCGGGCTCGAACCGAACGCGGCGGGATCCATGTATGACGAGACGCAGCAGAGTGCAACCGCGGCGAACGCCCGGCGCAGAACCATGCCGGCATGCGGCAGCGCCGCGATGCCCGCGGCATGGCAGTCCCTGTGGGTGTTCTCCCTCTCCCGCTGGCGGGAGAGGGCCGCGGGAGAGGGCAGCCGCGCGTTGGAACCGCCCTGGCAACCGCGGCGGCGAACGCCTACGCGGCCTCGGCCGTCAGCGCCCCCAGGCTGCCGCCTTCGGCCAGCGCGTTGCTGACCGCCTGCTCCGACAGCTGCGGCGCGAACAGCTGGATGAAGGCATGCGCGTAACCGCGCAGATAGGCGCCGCGCCGCACCGCCACGCTGGTGGTGTTCGGCGCGAACAGATGGTCGGCCGAGATCCGCACCAGGCCGCTGTCCTTGCGCGCGTCGTAGGCCATCGACGCGATGATGCCGACGCCGAGGTCGAGCTCGGCATAGGTCTTGATCACGTCGGCGTCGAGCGCGGTCAGCACGATCTCCGGCTGCAGGCCGGCCTGCGCGAACGCGCTGTCGATCTTGCGCCGGCCGGTGAAGCCCGCGTCGTAGGTGATGATCGGAAAGCCGGCCAGATCCTCCAGCGTCGGCTCGGGCAGCCGCGTCAGCGGATGGTCCGGCGCGACCACCAGCACGTGGCGCCAGCTGTAGGCGTCGAACGCGGTCAGCGACGGCTCGCTGGCCAGCGCCTCGGTAGCGATGCCGATATCGGCCTGTCCCGACAGCAGCAGCTCGACGATGTGGTTCGGCGAGGCCTCCTGCAGCGCCAGCGTGACGTGCGGGTAGGCACGCCGGAATTCGGTGACGACCTTCGGCAGCGCATAGCGCGCCTGCGTATGCGTGGTGGCGACCGTCAGCCGGCCCGTATGGCGGCCGGCGAATTCGTCGCCGGCCTGGCGCAGGTTCTCCGCCTCGAGCAGCAGGCGCTCGACGATGCGGACGATCTCGCGGCCCGGCGCGGTCAGGCCGGTCAGCCGCTTGCCGTAGCGCTCGAAGATCTCCACGCCGAGCTCCTCCTCCAGCTCGCGGATCTGGCGCGACACGCCGGGCTGCGAGGTGTACAGCGCGTTGGCGACCTCGGTCAGATTGAACTGGCGGCGCACCGCCTCGCGGATCGATCGCAGTTGCTGGAAGTTCATCGGGACGCTCCTGCCTGCTCACCGGCAAACACGCGCATGCGCCGCGGCCGCGCCGCCAGCAGCTCGCCCTCGCGATAGCCGTCGCGCTGGAAGCGTTCGAGCGGCAGCACCACCTCGATCAGCTCGCGGTTGTCCTCGCGCTCGAGCTCCAGTTGCGCGACCGGCCCGAGCGCCAGCGCACGCCGCAGCGTCGCGACGATGCCCTCGGCACCGGGCGCATAGCGCTCGAGCTCGACGTCGTGCGGGCGGACGTAGCCGATGGCCTCGGCGCCTTCGGCCTGCCCGGCCTGTTCGATCGAGCCCGCGCCATCGTCGCCGACGCTGCCCGACAACGGCAGCAGCGCCGCCCCGGTACGCAGCGCCCCGCCCTCGGCGCCGCGCTCCAGCCGCCCGTGAATGCGATTGACATGGCCAAGGAAGCCAAACACGAACGGCGTGGCCGGATGCTCGTAGACCGCCTGCGGCGAGCCCACCTGCTCGACACGGCCGCGCTGCATCAGCACCACGCGGTCGGCGACTTCCAGCGCCTCCTCCTGGTCGTGCGTGACGAAGACGCTGGTCACATGCAGCTCGTCGTGCAGCCGCCGCAGCCAGCGCCGCAGTTCCTTGCGGACCTTGGCATCGAGCGCGCCGAACGGCTCGTCCAGCAGCAGCACGCGCGGCTCGACCGCCAGCGCGCGGGCCAGCGCGATGCGCTGGCGCTGGCCGCCCGACAGCTGCGGCGGATAGCGGTCGGCCAGCCAGTCCAGCTGCACCAGCTCCAGCAGCGCGCGCACCCGCTCGCGGATCTGCGCCTCGCTCGGCCGCTCGCCGCGCGGCTTGACGCGCAGGCCGAAGG
>MTEU01004694.1_pt1 | contig 11946 bp, 12 predicted proteins | sample 1042701 | NCBI WGS metagenome assembly MTEU01 (sample SAMN06185813, study PRJNA358809) | soil metagenome | isolation source: naturally attenuated soil | place: India | collected 2015-05-23
TGCCGTAGCCCCGGCCACCCTGAATACTGTTGCTGCTGCCGCCAAGATCGGTGGTGATGTGCACGTGCTGGTCGCTGGCCAGAACGTGGGCGGCGTTGCCGAGTCCGCTGCCAGGATCGCTGGCGTGGCCAAAGTGCTGGTTGCCGATAACGCTGCCTACGCCCACGTGCTGCCGGAAAACGTCGCGCCGCTGATCGTTGCTCTTGTTGAGCAAGGCGGGGCCAAGGGCTACAGCCACGTGCTGGCCCCGGCCACTACCAACGGCAAGAACATCCTGCCGCGCGTTGCCGCGCTGCTGGACGTGGACCAGATTTCCGAGATCATCTCGGTCGAGTCCGCCGACACCTTCAAGCGCCCGATCTATGCCGGTAACGCCATTGCCACCGTACAATCGAGCGCTGCCATCAAGGTCATCACCGTGCGTACCACCGGCTTCGACGCCGTGGCTGCCGAAGGTGGTTCGGCTGCCATCGAAGCGGTCGGCGCTGTGCATAACGCTGGCATCTCGGCCTTCGTGGGCGAAGAGCTGGCCAAGTCCGACCGCCCAGAGCTGACCGCTGCCAGGATCGTCGTTTCCGGCGGCCGTGGCATGGGCAATGGTGACAACTTCAAGCACCTGTACAGCCTGGCCGACAAGCTCGGCGCTGCCGTCGGTGCTTCGCGCGCTGCAGTCGACGCCGGCTTCGTGCCGAACGACATGCAGGTCGGCCAGACCGGCAAGATCGTCGCGCCACAGCTGTACATCGCCGTCGGTATCTCCGGCGCGATCCAGCACCTGGCTGGCATGAAGGACTCCAAGGTGATCGTGGCGATCAACAAGGATGAAGAAGCACCGATCTTCCAGGTAGCCGACTACGGCCTGGTCGCTGACCTGTTCGAAGCGGTTCCGGAGCTTGAACAACTGGCCTGATCCACCAATGCAAGAAGCCCGGCCTTCAAATCGAGGGTCGGGCTTTTTTGTGGCTGCACCATTCAGCGAACCCCAGGGAACCCCTGGAAGCTCGGCAGAATGCTCATGCAACCCGGTATCTGCCGACAAGCCCTGGCCCCGGCAGATTCCGGTGCAGCCGAGGCCAGCAACGTCAGGCCGATGATCAACATCACCGACAGCGGCACGCAATAGGCCAGCAAGCGCTGTATCTTCATGGCAAACCTCTTGATCCGGCGCCCTGCCAGGCTGGCAGGCAGGGCGCAATCACTCAGCGTTCATCCACCGTGACGATCCTGCGCAGCTCGGCCATGCTCGCCGGTACCTGGTCTTCGTCGGTGAAAAATTGCTGGTACCACTCGCGCAGCTGGTACACCGGGCCGTCGTTTTCAGCCAGTACCGGCTTGTCGATGCGCACCTTGTGCTTCCAGATGTCCACATCCTGGTAGAATGACTCGCGGTTGCTCCTGACGTAGGCTTTGGCGATTTCGCCGTTCTGCTCATCGGTAAGGCCCGGCACGCGCTTGACCATGCAACCAAAACGCAGCACGAAGCTGTCCGGGGTCACCGGCACGTGGCTGTTGAGCAGGATCGCATGCACCCGCACCTCGCCGAACATCGAGCTGAGCTCGGTGAAGTGGGTGGCCGGGCCGTAGTACGCCGACGGCGCAATCAGGTCGCCGCCCAGGCGCTCCGAGTCGCCATGGAAGATCTGCCGGCCGATATGCCCTTCGAACTCGTTGGCGAAATACTTGGTCGGGGTGCCATGCACAGGCCCGAAATGCTGGGCGTCAACCAGGTTGTCGACCAGCTCGCGCGGGTTGGTCTCGATCAACATGGTGTCGATGTTCCAGTCATGGATCCACTCAGGGTCGTCCATCTCCGGCAGGCGCGGAATGACCACGCCCTCCTTCGGCGGGCGCCCTTCCGGGTTGTTCCAGATGAACAGCAGGTTGTTTGCCTCACAGGTCAGCCAGCTGCGGGTCTTGGCCTTGGGCGGGATGCGTTTGCAGTAAGGGATTTCCACGCACTTGCCGCTGGTGTCGTACTTCCAGTGGTGGAACGGGCAGACCACGGTGTCGTTCTCGATGGTGCCCTGGGACAGGTCGGCGCCCATGTGCGGGCAGAACGCATCGAGAATGCTGATGGCACCGGTACTGCTGGCAAAGGCCACCAGGCGCGTGCCGAACACGTTCAGAGTGTGCAGCTTGCCATCACGGTAGTCGTCGGCGACCCCCAGGCAATGCCAGCCGCGGGCGTAGCGGTGGGTGCGCTGGGCGCTGTCGATGGAGAGTTCGGCGAGTTTGGTCATGTTCTTGTTATTCCTGTAGGGGGTACGCCAATCACCGGCAATACCCCTGCGGTGCGGAGGGGATTACCTGGCAGCTATCTTTGAGCAGCCGTGCCGGGCCCTCATCCTTCATTCGGACTAGGTCGGCACTCATTGGCCAAAGCGTCGTGCCGCCTCCGGGCCAAAGTCGCGCGGGCTGAAGCCTGGACGGTTGAGCAGGTAGCCGGTGCGCTGCTGGTTGATCAGGTTGAACGCCAGGTAGCTGCCGGCGTTGAGGTCGTGGTACAGGCCGACGCCGGCCTGGGGCCGTTGCGACTCGTAGGCATAGAAGTAGTTGACCATCGAGGTCCGCCACAGCTCGCCACGGCTGTCGTAGTTGTCGGCCAGCATCGGGAACCAGGTGTCTTCGTCGATGTACAGCTTGCGCTTGCCATACAAGTGGCGGTAACCCGGTTTCAGCGTGCCTTCCAGTTCCCATACCCGGTGGCGCTCGTAGCGCATGGCCTGCGGGTTGATGTGCCCAGGCATCAGCAGATCGGCGTACTTGAGGTCCGGCGCATGCAAGCGGTATGCGTTGTAGGGGATGAACATTTCCCGTTTGCCGACGATCTTCCAGTCGTACCGCTGGCCCGAGCCGTTGAACAGGCGTACCTCATCGACGGTGATCGAGCCGCCACTGCCCGGGAACGACATGTCGAAGCCATAGCCAGGCGACTGCCGCACCCGCCGCGTGCCTGGGTCGTAACGCCAAGCCTGGCGCGGCTCGGCCTTGTCGTTCCAGAACTCGGTGCCAGTGTTGATCTCGCCCTTGTCGCGTTGCGGCAACAGGGTTTCGTTCAGGTAGAACGACGAGTTGCCCACCGTGTCGCCGACCTTCCCCGGCTCCAGTGCCGGCGCCAGGTTGCGCGAATGCACGCGGCCCCAGTTGATGTTGCCATCCCTGAGCACGTAGGCGTTGTCGGAGATGTATTCCTCGGTCCAGGCCCGCAAGGTGAAGGTCGAAGCGTTCTTCAACAGTTCCAGGCCGCTGCGCGGTACCGGGAATGGCGTGCCGCCGGTCTTGCCGACCACGCCTTCACCGTCGTCCACCAGCCTGGCCACCTTGGCGTTCTCGCGGGTCGCCTGGCACACCGCGTCGTCGAAGCGGAAATCCCGATGGCTGGGGTAGACCGGCATCCTGAAGGTGGCCGGGTACAACTTGAACAGCGCCTTCTGCCCGTCAGACAGGGCATCGGCGTATTGCCCCAGGTTGTCTGCAGTGATCACGAACAAAGGCTTCTCGTCCGGGTACGGGTCGACCGGATGCTGGCCGGTACCCTTGAACGCAACGTGCGGCGGCACGCCCAGCCACTTGCCGGAGAATGGCGGGATGCTGCCGTCGGCATTGCCGCTGGGGTCGGCGCCGACGCAGGTCAGGTCCTTGCCCAGGCGCTCGACATCCGCAGGCTCGGCCAGCGCCACACCCGGCGCTGCAACCATCAGCAGCAAGCTCAGGGCCAGGCCGTGGCGCGCCAGTGTAGTCTCGGTCATTGTTGTTCTCCTTGGTTACCGATAGCGGTGGCCAAGTATCGGCAGGCCCTCGCAGCAGCAGCATCGTCCGCACGGACTAACGCAGCGGCCGGATGCGATGGGTTCAGGCCAGCAGCGCCGGCACCAGGAATACCGCGCCGCTCATGGCCGCGCCTCCAGGCTCAGCGCCACGTCAGGTTGTGCCCCCTGGAACACGCCACGTTCGCCGGCTACCAGCAGGTGGCGACCGCTCAGGCCCACGGCCGATGTCAGGGTACCCAGGCCACTGAGCTGGTCGATGCCGAGCAGGTCACCCTTGGCATCCAGGTGAATCAGCCGGCTACCGCCGCCCACGAGCACCAGCCCGGCCTGCCCTGGCAAGCGGGCGTGACCGTAGATCGGCTGGCTGCTGCCGACCTCTACCCGCTCCCAGCTGTCGCCAAAGTCGCGGCTGCGGAAGACATGGCCACGCATGCCATAGGCCAGCCAGGAGTTGGCCGAGAGGCGCACCACCCCGAACAGCGAGCCATTGTAGAAGGCAGCCAACTGCTGCCAGTGCTGGCCGCCATCGCTGGAGCGCAGCACCAGGCCCTGCTCGCCGACCAGCATCTGGCGGCCGTCGGCGTCGCCATCAAGGCCGTTGAAGTGGGCACCGTCGCCAGGCATCTCACGCGCGGCCCAGTGCTCACCGGCATCGTCGGAGACCAGGAACTTGCCATAGCTGCCGTAGGCCACCACCCGCTTGCCGTCTGCGCTCCACACGCCCAGCAATGGCTCCCCCAGGTCGGCATCGTAGTGTTTTTCCTGCCAGGTCTGGCCCGCATCGCCCGAGCGCAGGATCCAGCCATCGTGGCCCACTGCAACCAGGACCTGATCGCTCAGGGCGGCCACGCCGGTCAGGGTTACCGCGCGCCCGGCGCCGGGCTGGCTGGCGCGCCAGCTGCGACCGCTGTCGCGGCTGGCCAGCAGCGTGCCGCGCTCACCGACGGCAATCAGCCGGTCCCCGCTGCTGATCAGCGCATTGACCTGGACCCGGTCGGCCAGCACCTCGGTGACGGCCAGCGGCGCGGGTTGACGGGGAGCGAACGCAAAGACCACGGCGGCGATGACGATGGCGCTCATGACATAACCGGTCAGCTGGCGCGAGGCAGGCTTCATTAGGATGACCCTCTTGGAATTGTGCCTGGATCATCCGGCTGGGGGGGGCTGGGGACATCGTCCAAATGGGGTAGCGGGGAGTGGGATCAGCGCCGCCCCCGCGGCACTCGATCTCACAGGCGCTGGAAAACTCAAGGCAAGAAAATCCCAGGTACCAAAAATCCCAGGCACGCTTCAAGGCAACTCGAACAACCCCGCCGCCCCCATTCCACCCCCGATGCACATCGCCACCACCACATAGCGCACCCCTCGCCGGCGCCCTTCCAGCAACACATGCCCCACCATCCGCGCACCCGACATGCCAAACGGATGCCCGATGGCAATCGCCCCGCCGTTCACATTCAACCGCTCCGGCGGAATCTCCAGCGCATCCCGGCAATGCAGCACCTGGCAGGCAAACGCCTCGTTGATCTCCCACAGGCCGATATCCGCCACGCCCAGGCCAAAGCGCTTGAGCAGCCTCGGCACGGCCAGCACTGGCCCGATGCCCATTTCCTGCGGCGCGCACCCTGCCAGGGCGATGCCACGATAGATGCCCAAGGGCGTCAGACCACGCCTGCGCGCCTCGGCGCGGCTCATCAGCAGGCTGGCCGACGCACCATCGGAAAACTGCGAGGCATTGCCCGCCGTGACGAATTCGCCGTGGCTCACCCACCTGCCCTCCTTCCATACCGGCTTGAGCGCGGCCAGGTCCTCCAGGCGGGTGCCCGGGCGGTTGCACTCGTCACGCTCGACGCGCACCCGCTGATGCCCGGCGGGCTGGCCGTCCTGGTCGAACAGCAGCTTGTCGACCTCCAGCGGCACCAGTTCATCGTCAAACAACCCGTCACGCTGGGCAGCCGCTGTACGCAGCTGGCTCTGCAGTGAATACTCGTCCTGCGCCACGCGGCTGATGCCATAACGGCGCGAAACGATCTCGGCGGTTTCCAGCATCGGGATATAGGCGTCCGGCATCACTGCCTGCACCGCCTGGGACTGCGCCCGGTAGCTGTTCTTGTGCTTGGTCTGGGTCAGCGACAGCGACTCCACGCCCCCACCGACGGCAATGTTCAGTTCGCCAGTGACGATGCCCTTGGCGGCCATGCCGATGCTGATCAGGCCAGAGGCGCACATGCGGTCCACCGCCATGCCCGGCACACTGTGTGGCAGCCCGGCGGTATAGGCACACAGCCGGCCAATGTTGTAGGCCTGGGTGCCCTGCTGCACGGCGGCGCCCATGATCACATCGTCGATCGCCGCGGGCTCGACCCCGCTGCGCTCGACCACGGCACGCACCACGTGCCCGCCCAGCACAGGGGCCTCGGTGTCGTTGAACGACCCACGGAACGACTTGGCCAACGCGGTACGGGCGGTGGCAACGATGACGGCTTCATTCTGGTCCATGACGGCTCACTCGGTAACGGGGTTGAAGGTGTAACGGCTGATGGTGTCGATCACGCAACCAGGGCGGCTTTCGCCCTCGATCTCGACGCTGACCCGCACCACCAGCTGCACGTTGTCGGCCAGCTGCTCGGCGCGCAGGATCTGGCCACGGCCCCGCACTCGCGCACCGACGCGCACCGGCGCCGGGAAGCGCACCCGGTCGCTACCGTAGTTCACCCCCATGGCCAGGTTGTCGATGGTGAGCAGCTGCGGCAGGAACAGGTTGACCAGCGACAAAGTCAGGTAACCGTGGGCAATGCAGGCACCGAATGGACCTTGCGCGGCCCGTTCCGGGTCGACATGAATCCACTGGTGGTCACCCGTGGCTTCGGCAAACAGGTCGATGCGCGGCTGGTCGATGGTCAGCCATTCAGTGTGACCCAGGTCGATGCCCTCGGCGGCGAGCAAGGCCTGGGCGCTGTCGAATACATGGCTCATGGTGCGCTCCTCAGGCTTGCTGCGAACTGACCGACAACACTTCACCGACCATGTACGACGCGTAGTCGCTGGCCAGGAACATCATCACGTTGGCGACCTCCCAGACCTCGGCGGCACGGCCAAAGGCCTCGCGGCTGGCAAGGCTGGCCAGCAACGCTTCGCTGGAGGCCTTCTTGAGGAAGTCGTGCAAGGCAATCGACGGCGACACCGCGTTGATACGCACGCCATGCTCGGCCGCCTCCAGCGCGCTGCAGCGGGTCAGTGCCATTACCCCGGCTTTGGCCGCGGCATAGTGGGCCTGCTCCTTCTGTGCCCGCCAGCCCAGCACCGAGGCGTTGTTGACAATTGCTCCGGCGCCGCGTCGCTGCATGTGCGGCAGCATCGCCCGGGTCATGCGGAAGGTGCCGGTCAGGGTCACATCCAGCACCCGAGACCACTCCTGGTCGGTCATCTCGACCACGGCCTTCTGGCCGCCGAGCCCGGCGTTGTTGATCAGCACATCGACGCCGCCCAGCAAGCTCTCGGCGCGGTCGACCAAGGCCTGCACATCGGCCTCCACGGTGACATCGCACAGCTGGCCGTAAATGGCGTGCAGGCCGGTTTCCACCTTCAGGCGCTCCACCGCCTCTTCCAGGCGTCGTGGGTGCACATCGGAAATCATCAAGGCTCGGCAGCCTTCCTCGGCGCTGCGCCGGGCTGCCGAATAACCGATGCCCGCACCGGCGGCAGCAGTGATCAGCACCGACTTGCCAGCCAGCAGCTGGTGGCCGGGTACATAAGGGGGAACGTGTTTCATTGGGGGTTTTCCTCGGTTCGATGGTCTGCAGGCGCTGAATCAGCTGCCCCAGACCCGTTGTGCAGCGGGTGCCTCGGCCAGGATCTGCGCCACGGCCGGGCCGATTTCCTCGACCTGCCAGCGCCCGCCCTTGTCCTGGGTGGTGCCGGTGCGCCAGCCATCGGCCAGCGAGATCCGCCCACCCTGGCTTTCGAACACCTGCCCGGTCACCTGGGCGGACTCGACACTGCCCAGCCACACCACCAGCGGCGCGACGTTCTCCGGCGCCCAGGCATCGAAACTGCCGTCCTCCGGCGCCTTGACCACATCGGGCATCGCGCTTTCGGTCATCGCCGTACGTGCGGCTGGTGCCAGGGCATTGGCCGTGACCCCGTAGCGCGCCAGCTCCGCCGCCTGCACCAGCGTCAGCGCGGCGATGCCGCCTTTGGCCGCGGCATAGTTGGACTGGCCGATCGAGCCCTGCAGCCCGGCCCCGGAGCTGGTGTTGATGATCCGCCCGGCCACCGGCGTGCCGGCCTTGGCCAGGTCGCGCCAACGGCGCCCGAGCAGGTTGGCCAGGCAGTAATGCCCCTTGAGATGCACGCGCATCACTACATCCCAGTCGTCCTCCTCCAGGCTGATGAACATGCGGTCGCGCAGTACCCCGGCGTTGTTGACCAGTACGTGTACCTCGCCGAACGCCGCAAGCGCCGCGTCGATGATGCGCTGGGCGCTGGCCAGGCTGGTGATGTCGTCGCTGTTGCCAATGGCCTGGCCACCGCTGGCACAAATCTCGTCGGCCACCGCCTGGGCAGCGTCGGCACGGATGTCGTTGACCACTACCTGCGCGCCCTGCGCGGCAAATGCCAGTGCATAGGCGCGGCCCAGTCCGCCGCCGGCACCGGTGATGATCACGGTGCGGCCTTCACATATCGCCATGTCAGAATCCTTTTGCTTGGAATGAAGAGCGCGGCTCAAAGGCGCTCGATGATCGTCACGTTGGCCTGGCCGCCGCCCTCGCACATGGTCTGCAAGCCATAGCGGCCACCGGTGCATTCCAGTTCGTTGAGCAACGTCGTGGTCAGCCGGGCGCCGGTCGCGCCAAGCGGGTGGCCGAGGGCGATGGCACCGCCATTGATGTTGGTGCGTGCCGGGTCGTAGTCGAGTTCCTTGGCCCAGGCCATCACCACCGAGGCGAACGCTTCGTTGATTTCCACCCGGTCGATATCGGCCATGCGAAGGCCGGTACGTTGCAAGGCCCGGCGGGTGGCGGCGATCGGCGCGGTGAGGTGCCAGATCGGGTCGTCGCCAAGCACCGTCAGGTGGTGGATGCGCGCCCGTGGGGTCAAGTCATAGCGCTTGAGCGCGGCCTCGGAAACCACCAGTAGCGCCGCCGAGGCGTCGCAGGTCTGGCTCGACACCGCTGCCGTGATGGACGGAAACCGCGGATCGACCGGCTGCAGCTCGGCCATTTTCGCCAGGCTGCTCTGGCGCGGCGTTTCATCTACGCTCAGCCCCCGATAGCCAACGATCTCGCGAGCGAAGCGCCCACTGGCAGCGGCCGCCAACGCCCGACGGTGGCTTTCCAGGGCGAACACCTCCATCTGCTCGCGGCTGATCTGCCAATGGTCGGCGATACGCTGGGCAGCATAGAACTGGTTGACCGGTTGCGTGCCGAAACGTGCACGCCAGCCCTCGCTGCCACTGAAAGGGTCGGCGAAGCCCAGCGGCTGCCCGGCGAGCATCGCCGACGAGATCGGAATGCGGGTCATGGTCTGCACGCCGCCGACGGCGACGACATCCTGGGTGCCGCTCATTACCGCCTGGGCGGCAAAGTGCAGTGCCTGCTGAGACGAACCGCACTGGCGGTCGACCGTGGTGCCCGGCACCGACAGCGGCAGGCCGGCGGCCAGCCAGCTGGTGCGGGCGATGTCGCCGGCCTGGGCACCGATGGTGTCGACACAGCCGAAGATCACGTCGTCGTAATCCTCGGCCGGGATGGCGTTGCGCGCCACAAGGGCCTTGAGCACATGCGCGCCCAGGTCGATGGCGTGCACCTCGGCCAGCGCGCCCTTGCGCTTGCCGGTAGGGCTGCGCAGTGCATCGACGATATATGCCTCTGCCATGTGCTACTCCTCGAAGGTATGCCCCGGCCCGAGCCGGGTGTTGTCGGCGAACAGGTAGGCGCCGACACGGGACTTGTGGAAACCGCGTTCGCCCCAGGACGCATCCAGCGCCCAGGCCCGCTTCATGAACATCTGCAGGTCGACTTCCCAGGTGTACCCCATTGCCCCATGTACCTGGATGCCCTGACGCGCCGCCAGCCAGCTAGCCTCGCAACACGCCAGGCGGGCCTGCGAGACCCACACCGAGGCGCTCGCCTCGCCTTGGGCCAGGCCATGGGCGGCGCGGTACAGCACCGGCTTGGCCTGCTCGATCTGGCGCGCCACGTCGGCCAGGTGGTGCTTGACCGCCTGGAAGCTGCCGATCGGCCGGCCGAACTGCTTGCGCTGGGCCACGTAGTCCACCGACAGGTCGAGCATGCGCTGGGCCAGGCCGAGCAACTGCCCCGCCACCGACAGCGCGCCGCGGTCGAGCATCTGCGCCTGCAGGCGCCGGCCTTGCTCGCCGGCGGCCAGCAGGGTTTGCGGCGTCGGGTTCCAGCTGACCTGGCCGAGGCGCCGCGAGGCATCGATACTCGCGTTGGCCTGCACATCCACCGCCGCACGCGGCACCAGGTGCAGGTCGTCGCCCGCCGGCAGGATCAGCACCTCGGCCAGCTGGGCATCGCTGACCAGCGGGTTGATGCCGTGGCTGATCGCCAGGCGCACGCTGCCCTCGGCAATGCGCGGCAGCAGCTCGGCCCGCGCCGGGTGGCCGGGGTCGAGGCTGGCCAGCAGGCCGGTGGCCACATAGGCAGTGTCAGCCAACGAGTCGGGGATGCCGTAGTAGCCCAGCTCCTGGGTCATCAGGGCCCAGGCCACGTCGTCCATGCCCAGCCCGCCCTCGGCTTCGGGCACCGACAATGCGGTCAGGCCCTGGGCGGCGATGCGGTTGCGCAGGTCCGGCGAGCGGCCGGCGTCGGTTTCCCAGATTTCGCGGAGCATCTCCGGGGCGGCCTCGGTCATCAGGAAACGGCTGATGGCCTCGCGGAACGACAGCTGGTCATCGGTAAAGGTGAAGTCCATGGCCTGGTCCTTACTTGGGCAGGCCGAGCATGCGCTCGGCGATGATGTTGCGCTGGATCTCGTTGGTACCGGCGTAGATCGGCCCGGCCTGGGCAAACAGGAAGCCTTCCAGCCAGCCAGCGGCGTCGCCCGCCGCCGGTGCACCGGCCAGCAGCTCGCCACGGGCACCCAGCAGGCGCATGGCGGTTTCGTGCATCTTCAGGTCAAGCTCCGACCAGATGATTTTGTTGATGCTCGACTCGGCACCGATATGCTCGCCGCGGGCCAGCCGCCCGACCGTGTGGTAGGCCGACAAGGCATAGGCTTCGGCGCCCATCCAGCAGTCGATCACCGCATCGCCCAGCGCCGGGTCGCGCCCGGCGCTTTCAGGGTGGGCCTTGAACAGCTCCACCAGCTTGCGCGCGGTGTACTGGAAGCGCGCCGGCGAGCGCAGCAACAGCCCGCGCTCGAAACCGGCGGTGGCCATCGCCACATGCCAGCCCTGGCCCTCGGCACCGATGCGGTTGGCCACCGGCACGCGTACCTCATCGAAGAACACTTCGGCGAAGGCATCCTTGCCGTTGAGCGCCTTGATCGGGCGAATGCTGACCCCGGGCGCGTCGAGCGGCACCATCAGGAACGACAGGCCATGATGGCGGCTGGAGCCGGGTTCGCTGCGGAACAGGCCAAACAGCCAGTCGGCGAAGATCGCCCGGGTCGACCAGGTTTTCTGGCCATTGAGCACGTAGTGGTCACCGTCGAGCAGCGCCTTGCTGGTGATCGCCGCCATGTCGGAGCCGGCGTTGGGTTCCGACCAGCCCTGCGCCCACATGTCGACGCTGGCCGCCATGCGCGGCAGGAAGCGGCGCTTCTGTTCGGCTGTACCGAACTCCATCAGGGTCGGGCCGAGCAACAATTGGCCGTTCTGGTTGACCCGCATCGGCGCCCCGGCGCCGTAGTACTCTTCCTCGAAGATCAGCCATTCGATCAGGTCGCAGCCGCGCCCACCGAGCTCGGCGGGCCACATCACCATCGACCAGCGGCTCTCGAACAGCTTGGCTTCCCAGGCGCGGTGCTGCTCGAAGCCTTCCCGGGTGTCGTAGCTGGCCAGCGGCTCGCGGGGCAGGTTGTGGGCAAGCCATGCCCGCACTTCGGCGCGAAAGGCCTGCTGCTTGGGGGTATAGGTCAGTTGCATGGCGTTCCCTCAGAACTTGGCGTCGCGTTTTTCGACAAACGCCCGGCGGGTTTCCGCCGAGTC
>MTEU01001644.1_pt1 | contig 11939 bp, 9 predicted proteins | sample 1042701 | NCBI WGS metagenome assembly MTEU01 (sample SAMN06185813, study PRJNA358809) | soil metagenome | isolation source: naturally attenuated soil | place: India | collected 2015-05-23
AGTGCTTTCACGTGGGGATCATGAAATTAATGATATCAAATTGAAAAATGCACTTGATGCAGGATCTGTGGAACTTGCAAGTGAAGCAGCGATTCAAGAATTATTAGGTTGTGGCGTTGGCTCAATTGGTCCAGTGAAATTACCGGTAGACGTAAAAGTAGTAGCAGACCATGCTATTAAATCTATCCGTAATGGTATTGCAGGTGCCAACGAAGATGGATTCCATTTAGTCAATGTTAACCCTGAGCGTGATTTTGCAGTTAATGACTATTTAGATATTCGTTTTATTCAAGAGGGAGATCCTTCTCCTGATGGACAAGGTAACATTAAGTTTGCAGAAGGTATCGAGGTTGGTCATATTTTCAAATTAGGTACTACATACTCTGCTAAAATGAATGGTACTTTCTTAGATGAGCAAGGTAAGGCTCAACCATTTATTATGGGGTGCTATGGTATTGGTGTTTCTCGTATTCTAGCTGCTGTAGCGGAGCACTTCCAAGATGACAATGGCTTTACATGGCCAACACAATTAGCGCCATATGATATTCATGTTGTGCCAGTAAACACAAAAGATGAGGCACAAGTGACATTAGCGGAGGAGCTTTATGGCTTATTAAAATCATACCGTTATGATGTGTTACTAGATGATCGTCCTGAACGAGCGGGTGTAAAATTCGCTGATGCTGATTTAATTGGCTTACCTGTTCGAGTAACTGTTGGTAAAAAAGCAACAGAAGGTATTGTAGAAGTGAAATTCCGTCAAACGGGTGAAACATTTGAATGGAAAAAAGAAGAAGTAATTGATCGTCTGAATGAATTTTTCCGTAAAAATTAATGACGAGCTAAAAATTGGTGATAATTAGAATTTGATGCTTTTAATAGAGGCTTTCGTATAATTTTGATAAGATAGATATAAATAATTCGCGACACTTCTGCGGGACAGTGAGCCAAGCAAGCAACAACAGATGGTAAAATATCTGTTAAACTTGAAGAGCGCCCGCAGTGTGGGAGCGAATTTTTTTCTTGAATTCATCATGCGTTTGAGACGAATTAGAACATGAGGCTAAAGAAATTGCCTCTTTCTGAAAGTAGGTGTCATTAGATTGGAACAGCAACAAGAGGCAAGAATGAGACTTCGAATGCTCTTGCAACAACTAGAGTTAACAGATGATGTATATATGTCATTTTTTGAGGAAGGTGAACTATCACGCCTGACAGTTCATAAAAAGGATAGACTTTGGCATTTCACAATTAAGTTAAAGGATATATTACCGTTTCCGTTATATCAGCTTTTCCGTACGCATTTGACAGAGAAATTTTCAACGATAGCACAAGTTAATACGACATTTGAAACATTAGAAAAAAATGTCACAGAGGAACTGGTGCAAGCGTACTGGCTAAATGTTGTGGAACAAATTGATGAGATGGCTCCAACGCTTAAAAATTGTCTCATCACTCAAATACCAACATGGAACGGCCAAAAAATGACTTTATCCTGTATGCAGGAAATGGAATTTATGATGCTCAAAACGAAGTATGCGGACAAACTAGCAGAAAGCTATGGTCAATTTGGTTTCCCTCGTATGGCAATCGACTTTGTGCTACAAGAAGAAACGGAAGAAATGATAGCGGCACAGGAAGCATTTATGGAGCAGAAACGTCTGGAAGAAGTGGCTCTGGCACAGCAAGCGATGCAAGATTTCCAAAAGCGTGAGCAAGAGAAGAAAGACAATCCGGCACTGGCCAACCTTGGCGACCGTCCATTCCAACTTGGGATGCATATTAAAGATGATGAAATCATGGAAATTAAACGGATTGTTGAAGAAGAACGCCGTGTTATTATTGAAGGATTTGTCTTTGATACGGAAATAAAAGAATTAAAAAGTGGACGCTCCTTATTACAAATCAAAATTACCGACTATACAGATTCCATCATTGTTAAAATGTTTTCTCGTGACAATGATGATGCTGAATTAATGCAACATCTGAAAAAGGGCATGTGGGTTAAAGTTCGAGGCTCTGTGCAAACTGATACGTTTATTCGTGATTTAATCGTTATGGCGAATGATATTAATGAAATCAAAAAAGAAACACGACAAGATTTAGCACCAGAGGGTGAAAAGCGTGTTGAGTTACATTTGCATACACCAATGAGCCAAATGGACGCTGTTACACCTGTTGATCGGCTTGTTGCTCAAGCTGCAAAGTGGGGGCATCCAGCAATAGCTATTACAGATCATGCGGTGGTGCAATCTTTCCCTGAAGCATATGCAGCGGGCAAAAAACATGGCATTAAGATTATTTATGGTCTGGAAGCAAATTTAGTTGATGATGGTGTACCAATTGCCTATGCTCCAGAGCATCGTTTATTGGCAGACACAACGTATGTTGTTTTTGACGTAGAAACGACAGGGCTATCAACTGCATATGATACCATTATTGAATTGGCTGCAGTTAAAATTAAAGATGGACAAGTTATTGATAAATATGAAAGTTTTGCAAATCCACATCATCCACTTTCGGCTACTACCATTGAATTAACAGGTATTACGGATGATATGGTTCGAAATGCACCAGAGGTAGAGCAGGTCATTAAAGAATTTCATGCCTTTATTGGAGATGCAATCGTTGTCGCTCATAACGCATCATTTGATATTGGCTTCCTATATACAGGCTATAAAAAATTTGGTCTTGAAGACACAGTCCATCCTGTCATTGATACATTAGAGCTAGCAAGATTGCTTTATCCTACAATGAAAAACCATCGCTTGAATACACTGTGTAAAAAATTCAATATTGAATTAACACAGCATCACCGAGCAATTTATGATACAGAGGCGACAGGATTTCTACTCCTGCAGCTATTAAAGGATGCTGATGAGCTAGCTATTAAATACCATGATGACTTCAATAAGCATATTGGTGGTGGGGATGCCTATAAAAAAGGTAGACCTATGCATTGTACAATTTTAGCAGTTGATAATGCAGGCTTAAAAAACTTATTTAAAATCGTCTCCCACTCTCATACAAAAACATTCTATCGTGTTCCTCGGGTGACACGTGCTGTGCTTGAACAATATCGTGAGGGTTTATTAGTTGGATCAGGTTGCAGTAATGGTGAAGTATTCGAAACAATGATGAATAAGTCTCCAGAGGAAGCAGAGAAAGTCGCTCGTTTTTATGATTATATTGAGGTGCAACCGAAGGCTGTATATGCACCATTAATCGAACGCAATGTTGTACGTGATGAATGGACATTAGAAGATATTATCCGTAAACTTGTTAAACTCGGGAAGAAGCTAGATAAACCTGTTGTTGCAACTGGAAATGTTCATTATTTAGATCCGACAGATGGGATGTTTAGGCAAATACTTATTGGTTCACAAGGTGGAGCAAATATTTTAAATCGTTCTAAGCTACCAGAAGTCCATTTTAGAACAACTGATGAAATGCTGAAAGAATTTGATTTTTTAGGACCGGATCTTGCAAAAGAAGTGGTTGTGACGAATGCTCAAAAAGTAGCAGCAAGTATTGGGGACGTTAAACCGATTAAGGATGACCTATATACACCAAAAATTGAGGGCTCTGATGATGAAGTAACCAATTTAACTTATGAAATGGCCCATCGTATTTATGGTGAGGAGTTACCAGAAATTGTGAAAGCTCGAATTGAAAAAGAGTTAAAATCGATTTTGGGACACGGTTTTGGTGTAATTTATTTAATTTCTGCCAAGCTAGTGAAAAAATCATTAGCTGATGGCTATTTAGTAGGGTCACGTGGTTCGGTGGGTTCCTCATTAGTAGCCACTTTTATGGAAATCACAGAGGTTAACCCATTACCGCCTCACTATATTTGTCCTAGTTGTAAACATTCCGAGTTTTTCGATGATGGATCTGTCAGCTCAGGCTTCGATTTACCAAATAAAGACTGTACGGAATGTGGAACACCTTATAAAAAAGATGGACAAGACATACCATTTGAAACCTTCCTTGGATTCAAAGGTGATAAGGTACCAGATATCGATTTAAATTTTTCGGGTGAATATCAGCCTCAAGCGCACAACTATACAAAGGTGCTATTTGGTGAGGATTATGTATTCCGTGCTGGAACAATCGGTACAGTTGCGGAGAAAACAGCATATGGCTATGTGAAAGGCTATGCAAATGACCATAATTTACATTTTCGTGGAGCAGAAGTTGATCGTTTAGTTCAAGGCTGTACAGGAGTAAAACGTACAACTGGGCAACACCCTGGAGGAATTATTGTTGTTCCAGATTATATGGACATTTATGATTTTTCTCCAGTGCAATTCCCTGCAGATGCGCAGGATGCAGAATGGCGTACAACCCATTTTGATTTCCACTCTATTCATGACAATATTTTAAAGCTAGATATACTTGGACACGATGATCCAACGGTGATCAGAATGTTACAGGATTTATCGGGAATCGATCCTAAAACAATTCCGACCGATGATCCTGTCGTCATGAAAATTTTTAGTTCTCCTGAATCTTTAGGTGTTACAGAAAAGCAAATTGGCTGTAAGACAGGGACACTAGGTATACCAGAATTCGGTACGCGTTTTGTACGTCAAATGCTAGAAGATACGAAGCCTTCGACATTCTCGGAGCTTGTACAAATTTCTGGACTTTCCCATGGAACAGACGTATGGCTAGGGAATGCACAAGAATTAATTCAAAACGGTACATGTGTGCTAAAAGAAGTAATTGGTTGTCGTGATGACATTATGGTGTATTTAATTTATCAAGGTCTAGAGCCGTCACTAGCCTTCAAAATTATGGAATCTGTTCGTAAAGGGAAGGGATTATCAGAAGAATTTGAAGCCGAGATGCTCGCCAATAAAGTACCAGGTTGGTATATTGAATCTTGTAAAAAGATAAAATACATGTTCCCGAAAGCCCATGCCGCAGCATACGTGCTAATGGCAGTACGAATTGCCTGGTTCAAGGTACATTTTCCAATCCTTTATTATGCAGCGTATTTCACAGTTCGAGCAGATGATTTTGATTTAATTGCAATGGTGCAAGGATCGCAAATGATTCGAGCACGGATTGATGAAATCAATATGAAAGGCTTAGATGCATCCACTAAAGAGAAAAACTTATTAACGGTGCTGGAGCTTGCATTGGAAATGTGTGAGCGAGGTATGAGTTTCCAAAAGGTTGACCTATATCGTTCCCAAGCTAGTGAGTTTGTCATTGATGGCAATTCACTAATCCCTCCGTTCGATGCAATTCCGGGTCTTGGAACCAACGTGGCGAAAACGATCGTAGCTGCTCGTGAAGAGGGAGAGTTTTTATCCAAGGAAGATTTACAGCAACGTGGTCGTGTTTCCAAAACGCTTATCGAATACATGGACCAGCTTGGTTGTTTAGAAGGCATGCCTGATGCTAATCAGTTATCGCTATTCTAGTATTACAATTGTTTTGCATGGAAAGGTCACAATGTAAATTCAAATTCCTGACACAATATGGTTATCTATAATGAAGGAAATTTGCATTGTGTCGAGAACTGTGCTATTCTAATGGTAATAATTTGTTGATATTTTTCCAGCAAAAGAGTGGGGCATACCCGCTCTTTTCTGTTGTTTAACCGTAGCAAAACAAATTTTGACTAACAGCAGGTAAGACCGTAAAATTTCACCAAAGCAACTGGTGGAATTTCTGTTTTATTATGGTTCATTACTGCGTTAACCTGATAGTGATGAACAATTCATACGCTAGAATTTGATAAATACAGGAGGAAATAATGAGCAAAGTACCATCTTTAATTGAAGAGCTCGCTAAACCAATTGTGGATGAGTTAAATCTTGAGCTAGTGGATATTGAGTTCGTAAAAGAAGGACGAAACTGGTTTTTACGTGTCTATGTTGATACACCTGAGGGTGGAATTGACATAGATCAATGTGCTCAAGTGAGTGAACGACTAAGCTTGTTATTGGATGAAAAAGATCCAATTACACAAAACTATTATTTAGAAGTTTCTTCGCCTGGAGCGGAACGTCCATTAAAAAAAGATACGGATTTTGTCAAAGCAGTTGGCAAGTTTATTTATGTAAAAACCTATGAGCCCATCAAGGACATGAAGGAATTCCAAGGCTACTTAACGTCATACGATGAACATACATTAGTGATGGAAGTGCGTATTAAAACACGTAAAATAACAGTAACAATTGAACAAGAAAAAATCGCATTGGCACGACTTGCCATCGATTTTTCTGCATAAAGCATATTTAGGAGTGAAAACAAAATGAGTAGTGATTTGTTAGATGCGCTGAATGCGCTAGAAGAACAAAAAGGAATTTCAAGAGATGTGTTAATCGAAGCCATTGAAGCGGCATTAGTTACAGCTTACAAACGCAACTTTAACCAAGCACAAAATGTTCGAGTAGACTTAAATTTAGATAAGGGCTCAATTCGTGTATTTTCACGTAAAGATGTTGTGGAAGAGGTAGAAGATGATCGTTTGCAAATTTCTTTAGAAGATGCAAAAGTCATTAATCCAGCCTATCAGCTAGAGGATATCGTGGAGCAGGAAGTAACACCACGTAACTTTGGACGCATTGCTGCACAAACAGCAAAGCAAGTAGTTACACAACGCGTACGTGAAGCGGAACGAGGTTTAATTTATGAGCAGTACGTAGACCGTGAAGATGATATCGTAACTGGCGTTGTTGAACGTTTAGATGCTCGTAATATCTATGTAGGTTTAGGGAAAGTAGAAGCGGCATTGCCTGTTAATGAACAAATCCAAGGTGAATCTTATCATCCACATGATCGTATTAAAGTGTATATTACAAAAGTGGAACGTACAACTCGTGGACCTCAAGTGATTGTGTCTCGTACACATCCTGGTTTATTACGTCGATTATTTGAGATGGAAGTACCTGAAATTTATGAGGGTATTGTAGAGATTAAATCAATTGCACGTGAAGCTGGAGATCGCTCTAAAATTTCTGTTTTCGCTCATAATGAGGAAGTGGATCCAGTTGGTTCATGTGTTGGGGCAAAGGGAGCTCGTGTACAAACAATTGTCAATGAACTAAATGGTGAAAAAATTGATATCGTAGAATGGTCTGAAGACCCAGTTGTATTTGTAGCTAATGCATTAAGCCCATCAAAAGTATTAGATGTACAAGTGAATGAAGAAGAAAAGTCGACAACAGTCGTTGTACCAGACTATCAATTATCTCTAGCTATCGGTAAACGTGGGCAAAATGCTCGTCTAGCAGCGAAGCTTACTGGCTGGAAAATTGATATTAAGAGTGAGACTGATGCTCGTGAATTAGGTATTTATCCTTCGGCTACAAGCACTTTCATCCCTGCTCATGATGAAGAAAGTGATTTTGATGATGTAGCAGTTGACTTATATCAAGACGACGAAGAATAAGTAAGAAAGCCCGTGTGACAAGTTAGCTGACAGTATTCAGTGGGCCCCCTACGCCGACTGAATACTGTCAGAGCGTCAAGTAGAGCATGACTTGTCCACCTCTTACGACAAGCTTCAGAGAGGAATGGTGATTCTTATGGCTGTAAACAAAAAAGTACCTCTTCGTAAATGTGTAGCAACTGGAGAAATGCTACCAAAGAAAGAGATGATACGTGTTGTTCGTTCGAAAGAGGGCGAAGTAAGTGTAGATGTCTCCGGGAAAAAGCCTGGGCGTGGTGCCTATGTCTCTAAATCAGAGCAGGCAGTTGACCTCGCGCGTAAGAAAAATGTATTAGGGCACCAACTTGATGTGAAAATTCCTGAAGAAATATACGAGGAACTTATTTTGCTGATTCGTAGGGAGTCAATTTTATGATAAATCAAGCAATATTTAATTTGCTTGGAATCGCAGCAAGAGCACGTAAGGTGATTTCAGGAGAAGAGTTAGTAGTAAAGGAAGTCCGCAATGGCAATGCTAAACTAGTACTGCTTGCAAACGATGCTTCTAAAAACTCTAGTAAAAAAATTCAAGATAAGTGCACGTACTACAACGTTGAGTATCATGTAATTGGAGATCGATATGATCTAGGACATGCTACAGGTAAGGAGGCCCGTGTGGCTTTAGCTATTACCGATAAAGGTTTTGCAAGTAAATTGTCTAGTCTACTCAACGAAAACTAATCGGGGGTGAGCAGATGACCAAAATCAGAGTTCATGAATATGCGAAGCAAGTGAATAAAACGAGTAAAGAGGTTATTGAAGCACTAAGTAAATTAAATGTGAGTGTAACAAACCATATGTCTATGTTGGAAAAAGACGCTGTGGCAAAGTTAAATCAAACATTTAAAGCAACACCTGAGAAAAATGTAGCAAAACAATCAACTCAAAACATGGCACAAAAACCTCAATCAAATGGCCAGCAAAAACCACAGCATTCGGTGAAAAAGCAAGAAGGACAAAGGCAGCAATCTGCTACTTCTAAGCCAAAAGTAAACAATCAGCAACATGCACAGCAAAACTCAAATTCGTCTAACGAAAAATCTAAGAATACAAAAGGTAATCAAAATAGAAATATGACACAAAATAATAATAATAACAATAATAATCGTAGAGGTGGCGGTGGTTACAACCAACGTCCAAAACCAGGGATTCATGGAGGCAAACGTCGCCATCCAAAAACGCATCAACCATCAATTCCAGTGAAACAAAAGGAACTTCCAGAAAAAATTACTTTTGTTGAATCATTATCAGTTGCAGAATTAGCAAAAAAATTACACCGTGAGCCATCTGAAATCATTAAAAAATTATTCATGCTTGGCGTAATGGCAACAATTAACCAAGAATTAGATAAGGATGCAATTGAATTAATTTGCGCAGACTACGGTGTAGAAGTGGAAGAAGAAATTCGTGTAGATATTACGGATTTAGAAACACACTTCGAGCAAACAGAAGAAGTAAACGAGGCAGATTTATCAGAACGTCCGCCAGTTGTAACAATTATGGGTCACGTTGACCATGGTAAAACAACTTTATTAGACTCTATTCGCCATACAAAAGTAACAGCAGGAGAAGCTGGTGGTATTACACAACATATTGGTGCATACCAAGTTACAGAAGGCGACAAGAAAATTACATTCCTTGATACACCAGGACATGCGGCTTTCACAACAATGCGTGCGCGTGGTGCAAAAGTAACGGATTTAACAATTTTAGTTGTAGCTGCTGATGATGGTGTTATGCCACAAACAGTAGAAGCGATCAATCATGCCAAGGCTGCTGAAGTACCAATAATTGTGGCTGTGAATAAAATGGATAAACCATCGGCAAATCCAGATCGTGTGATGCAAGAATTAACAGAACATGGCTTAGTTCCTGAAGCATGGGGTGGAGATACAATTTTCGTTCCAATTTCAGCTTTAAAAGGTGAAGGCATTGATACATTGTTAGAGATGATTTTACTTGTAGCTGAAGTAGGCGAGCTTAAAGCAAATCCAGAACGTTTAGCACTTGGAACAGTAATCGAAGCTCAGCTTGATAAAGGTCGTGGCTCTGTTGCTACACTTTTAGTACAAGATGGAACATTAAAAGTAGGTGACCCAATCGTTGTAGGTCATACGTATGGTCGTGTACGTGCGATGGTAAATGACAAAGGTCGTCGAGTAAAAGAAGCTGGCCCATCAACTCCAGTTGAAATTACAGGTTTAAATGATGTACCTCAAGCAGGTGACCGTTTCGTTGTCTTTGAAGACGAGAAAACAGCACGTCAAGTTGGAGAAACAAGAGCAATGTCAGCGATTCAAGCACAACGTTCAGAAAAACAACGTGTAACGCTTGATAACTTATTTGAACAAATGAGCCAAGGCGAAATGAAAGAGCTCAACTTAATTGTGAAAGCTGACGTTCAAGGTACTGTTGAAGCTATGGCAGCCTCCCTAATGAAAATTGATGTGGAAGGCGTAAATGTGAAAATTATTCATACAGGTGCTGGAGCTATTACCGAATCTGATATTTCTCTTGCAGCAGCTTCTAATGCCATCGTTATTGGATTTAATGTACGTCCGGATGTTAACGCAAAACGTGCAGCAGAAGAAGAGGGTGTAGATATTCGCTTACACCGCATTATCTATAAAGTAATTGAAGAAATTGAACAAGCAATGAAAGGTATGCTTGATCCTGAATTTGAAGAAAAAATTATTGGTCAAGCAGAAGTTCGTCAAACAATTAAAGTATCAAAAGTTGGTACAATTGCTGGTTCATATGTAACAGAAGGAAAGGTAACACGTGATTCAGGTGTACGTGTGATCCGTGATAACGTCGTTATTTTTGAAGGTGAGCTAGATACGCTTAAACGCTTCAAAGATGAAGTAAAAGAAGTGGCAAAAGGATACGAATGTGGTATTACGATTACAAACTTCAATGATATTAAAGAAGGCGACATTATTGAAGCCTATATTATGGAAGAGGTTAAACGCGCCTAATGATCGTGTATGCAGAGGTTGAATTTATCATTCAAACTGCCCATTCGTTAAAGGAAAAGCGTGCTGTCTTACAGCGTATGATTACCCGCACAAAGCAGAAATTTAACGTTTCTATTGCGGAAATTGACCATCAAAATGTATGGCAGCGTACGAAATTAGCACTTGTTGCTGTTTCTTCGTCCAAAGAAGCAGCTGAACGAGAAATTAATCACGCGCTCCACTATTTAGAGTCAAATCCGTCATGGGAACAGCTTAATGTGTGGCGAGATTATTTATAAGTAGTAGTAGATAGTTGTCTAGCTTACGAAGGCATGGAACACACAACTATCTGTACATCGAAATAGAGGTGACAAATTATGTCTCTACGTTCAAACCGTGTTGCCGAGCAAATGAAAAAGGAGCTTGGTGATATTCTTGGCCGTAAAATAAAAGATCCGCGTGTTGGTTTTGTGACTGTTACAGGTGTTGAAGTAACGGGTGATTTACAGCAAGCGACAATCTATATTACATCTTTAGGCAACGAACGTGAACGAGAGGAAACGCTTAAAGCTTTAGTAAAAGCTTCGGGCTTCATTCGCTCTGAAATCGGATCACGCATTCGTTTACGACGTACACCAGAATTAATCTTTGAATTTGATTCATCGATTGAATATGGGAACCGTATTGATTCATTGTTAAGAGATTTACACAAAGAATAAGCTAAAAAAGTCTGCCACATGCATGTTTATGCAGGCAGACTTTTTAGCTTCATGGAAAAAGTTATATTGCCAATGAATAAATAAATGATAGAGTAAGCAGTTTGGGAGGAGCTATATGAACGGTATTTTACCGCTTTGGAAAGAAAGAGGCATGACAAGCCATGATTGTGTCTTTAAATTACGCAAAATTTTGCGGACAAAAAAAGTTGGGCATACAGGTACACTGGATCCAGGTGTTGAGGGCGTACTACCAATTTGTATTGGCCAAGCAACTCGAATAGCAGAATATTTAACTGACGCAGGGAAAACCTATGAAGCAATCATTTCAATCGGTCGTACCACGACAACCGAGGATGCAGAAGGTGAAACCGTTGAAGAAGATCTTACGATAAAAAAATTTTCTCGTGAGCAGTTGTTAGAGGTTTTAGCTTCATTGACTGGAGTTATTGAACAAACACCACCCATGTTTTCAGCAGTAAAAGTTAATGGGAAGCGCCTCTATGAATATGCGCGAAAAGGTGAAAGTGTTGAAAGACCAACTCGCCAAGTAACAATTTATAATTTAGAGCTACTTGATGAGCTAGCACATTATGAGGGACAAGAAATCACATTTCCAGTACGTATCGCTTGTAGTAAAGGGACATATATTCGAACACTAGCTGTGCAAATTGGTGAGGCTCTTGGCTATCCAGCACATATGAAGGAGCTTGTACGTACTGCTTCTGGTACTTTTACACAGGATAATTGTTTTACGTTAGCACAGGTTGCTGAGCTAATGGAGACTGAGCAAGTAGCTTCCTGCATTTTACCTGT
>MTEU01005874.1_pt1 | contig 11884 bp, 9 predicted proteins | sample 1042701 | NCBI WGS metagenome assembly MTEU01 (sample SAMN06185813, study PRJNA358809) | soil metagenome | isolation source: naturally attenuated soil | place: India | collected 2015-05-23
CAGTTGCCCCCCATGTGCCCACACCCGTTCGCGCAGGCCCCCCAATCCGCAACCGGCCTCGAACGCGGCGTCGGGATCGCCGATGCCGACGCCGTCGTCCTCGACGCACCAGACGATGTCGCCGGTGGCGTTGGCGGCCACGCGGGCCTGGACCGTCGCGGCGCCCGCGTGCCGCACCGCGTTGGTCAGGGCCTCCTGCGTCATGCGGTAGAGCGCCAGCGCCAGCGCCGGCGGCACCGCCACCGCGCCGAGCTCGATCTCCAGGCGAAAGTCCGTGCGCGAATCCGGCTGCGCGCGCCACCCTTGCAGCAGGTCCTGCAGCATGCGCGCCAGCGGGACCGGCCCGTTGCCCGGCTGCGTGCCATGCGGGCGCAGCCGATGCAGCAGCGAGCGGACATCCTGCTGGATGCGCGCGCCATGCTGTGACAGCCCGTCGGCCACACTGCGCAGCGCGGCGTCGTGCGTCAGCCGGCGCGACAGGTAGGCCGCGTCGGCCCGCATGGCCGTCAACGTCTGGCCGAGCTCGTCGTGCAGTTCGCGTGCGATCCGGGCCCGCTCGTGCTCCTGTGCGTCGAGCAGCCGCAGGCTCAGCGCGCGGCGGGAAGCCTCCGCCTGCGCCAGTGCCGCGGCGAGCTGCTGCAACGCCCGGCGGATCGCGTCGAGTTCGGCGATCCGCGTCGGCGGCAGCGCGGCATCGTATTCGGCGTGCTCGTAGCGGCGGATTGCCGCCAGCATCCCGCGCAGCGGGGCCAATGCCCGTCGTGCCGACCATGCGATGCCGGCAAACAGCAGCGCGCTGTACAGCGTCAACGTCGCCAGCTGGCCGGCGAAGGTGTTCAGCGCCTCGCTTTCCTCGCTGCGCGGATTCCAGTCCAACGCCACGCGGTATCCGGCCCCCTCGGCCGCCGGGATGGTCCACGACGCGGCCGGTTCCGCGGGCGCTTCACTGCCGGCAGCGCCGGTCTGCGGGACGAGCACCACGCCGCGATCGTCCCGCAGTGTCAGGCGCAGATGGCGCAGCGCGCCGGAAGCCGCGATGTCCCGCAGGGCGCGCAAATGTCCGTTACGGGCCTCGGCGTGGTCGGCCTGCAATCCCGCGAGATGACGGAACATCCTGGCGGTGGCATCGGCGCCGCGCCGTTCGCTGCGGATATCGCCTGCGGCCGTGGCCAGCGCGAACAGCGTGGCGATGACCAGGCTCAGCAATGCGATCGGCGCGGCCCGAAGCAGCAGATGGCGGGACAGGGGCATGGCAGGGGTCTCCTCGTTTCCATCGAGGCGGCCCGCGCTCTGGTGGCGTGGCTGCGCGGCGCATCGATCCCGGCCTGGCGAGCCGGTTCCCGTCCCGGTCGGGAGTTTTTCCCGGCCGTCGGGGTATGGAACCTGCTCGACGGGATCGTGCGGCCCGACAGAGGTCCGCTCGATACCAGGAGGAGATGCAAGATGTCAGCCAACCGGACCGCTGCCGCCGCCGGCAGGCCCCGCGCGCCCGCCGCGACGCGCCGTACCGGGTCCCCCATTCCCCGTGCCATCGCCATGGCCTGCGCGATCGCGCTGTTCGGCGCCGGCCACGCTGTTGCACAACAGGGCAGCACTGTGTCACAACAGGACAGTTCGCTGCCGACGGTCACCATCGTCGCCGCCGCGCCGCTGCCCGGCATCGGCGTCGAGCGCGATACGCTGCCATACACCGTACAGGGCGCGCAGCGCGACACTGCGTCCGGTCCGCGCGCCGGCAATCTTGTCGAGTACCTGAGCCGCAATCTGGCCGGCGTCAATTTCAACGAGATCCAGGGCAGCCCATTCCAGGCCGACGTGACCTACCGCGGCTTCCGCGCCTCGTCGATTCTTGGCGTGCCGCAGGGCCTGTCGGTCTATCTCGACGGCGTGCGCGTCAACGAGCCGTTCGGCGACGTGGTCAACTGGGACATGATTCCCGAAGCCGCGCTCGACCATATCGCGCTGGTGTCGGGTTCGAACCCGGTGTACGGCCTGAACACGCTGGGCGGCGCGCTGGCGCTGACGACCAAATCGGGCCTGACTTCGCAGGGCTTCGGTGCCGACATCTCGTACGGCAGCGGTGCCCGCAAGCGCGCCGACCTGTCGTTCGGCGCGCGCAGCGAGGACGGCTGGCACGGCTTCGTCGCCGGCACGCTGTTCAAGGAGAATGGCTGGCGCGACCATTCCGACGGCCGGCTCGGCAACCTGTTCGTGAAGGCTGGCCGCAGCAGCGGGGCGACCGAGTGGGACCTTTCGCTGTTGCATGGCAGCAGCCGGCTCGTCGGCAACGGCCTGGTGCCGGACTATCGGCTCGATGGCAATGCCGTGCTGCCCGACCTGTATGTGGGGAACCGGCGTGCGGTGTTCACCTACCCCGACCAGACCCGCAACCGCGTCACGCAGGCCACGCTGAACGGCAGCCACTGGCTCGACGACACGACCCGCATCTCCGCCATGGCATACGTCCGCCACAGCCGGCGCGACACCGTCAACGGCGACGTCAGCGAGGACTACGCCGAATATGCCGAGGCCTGCGAGGATGGCTTCAACGCGGATGGCTCGCCGGCCGACGACGACTGTGGCTATACGCGCGAGCAGGGCGCCGCGCTGCATCCGGCCGTGTTGAACACGACCCACACCCGCCAGCGGGGCCAGGGCGCCGCACTGAGCCTGGCCAAGGAACTGGGCGCACACCGCATCAACATGGGCGTGACCTTCGACGCCAACCGGGTGCGCTACGCCCAGTACGAACAGGAGGCGCTGCTGAGCGCGGATCGCGGCGTGTCGGCCGCGCCCGGGTCCGAGGTCGAGCTGTTCTCGGGCGCCCACGGCAAGTCGCGCGCGATCGGCGTTTATCTGGCCGATCTGTGGACGCTGACGCCGACGACCCATCTGAACCTGTCGGCCCGCTGGAACCGGTTGAAGGTGACCAGCACGCTGATCGACAGCGACGGCAGCGACAAGCCGACGGAGCGCTTCACCTACAGCAAGCTCAATCCAGCGATCGGCCTGACCCAGCAGGTTGGCGCCGGTCTGACGCTGTTTGCCAGCGCCGCGCAGAGCAACCGCGTGCCGACGGTGATCGAACTCGGCTGCGCCGATCCCGCGCAGCCATGCCGCCTGCCGGCGGGCCTGCAGGCCGATCCGTACCTGAAGCAGGTGGTCTCGCGCACCTACGAGGTCGGGGCGCGCTGGCGGCCGTCGCGCGAGCTGGAACTGTCGGGCACCGCCTACCGCACCGACAACCGTGACGACATCCTGTTCCTGCGCGCACCGAACAGCCAGCAGGGCTACTTCTCGAATTTCGATCGCACCCGCCACCAGGGCGTGGACCTGCTGGCCAACTGGCGCCTCGATGCGGTGACGCTGCGGCTTGGCTACAGCTATCTGCAGGCTACCTACCAGGCTCACGGACGTATCCTGGCCGGCGAGCGCACGATCGATGTCCGTCCCGGCATGCGGCTTGCCGGGCTGCCCCGGCACACGCTGAAGTTCGGCGCCGACTGGCGCGTGACGCCGTCGTTCGCAATCGGCGCCGACGTACTGGCCGTGTCATCCAGCGTGATCAGCGGCAACGAGGACGGCCTGGCCAGCGATCCGCGGCCGGGCAGGGCGCCGGATGCACGCCGCTGGGATACCGCCGGCTATGCCACCGTCAATCTGCGCGCCAGCTATCGCGTCAGCAAGCAGCTCGAGCTGTATGCCCGCGTCGACAACCTGTTCGATCGCCGCTATGCGAGCTATGGCCAGCTGGCAGAGAACATCCTGCCGGACGGACGGCTGGTGCAGCCGCACGTGGCGCCGCAGGATGCGGCGACGTCGCGCTTCATCGCCCCCGGTGCACCGCGCAGTGTGTTCGTCGGGCTGCGGTACCGGATGTAGCGCACCGGCAAGGCGCGCGGCGCGGGACCGATGTGCTAGGCTGCCGCACTTTGCACTCCACGCCAATCGCCATGCAGCCGTCGCTCGCCGCCTTTCGTGCCGCGCTTGCCAGTTTCGTCAGTTCCCGCGCCCTCAAGCTTGCCGTCGGCCCGATCGTGGTGCTGCTGATCGCCGGTGCCGTCTTTCTCGGGTTGCCGCTGGTCATGCTGATGACCGGTGTCGTACCGCCCTGGGTGCAGGCGCTGTACGGCGGTGCGGGCGGCGTCGCTCAGACGCTGCTGGTGGTGCTGTACCAGCTCGCGCTGATCCTGCTGGTCGCACTGTGGTCGATGCCGGGCGCCATTGCGCAGATCGCGGGCGCTTACCCCGCCGCCGAGCCGTCGGGCGACGCCGTTTCCCGCCAGCGCGGCGCGTTGGCGCACTACGTCGGCACCTATATCGTGCTGTGCGCACTGATCCAGTTTCTTGCCACGGTCCCGCTGCTGTATGCCGCGGCCAACCTCGCCGCGCAGGCGTGGCTGGCGATGCGGCTGATGCCGTATCTGGCGCTGCGCAAGCGCGCATCGGCCGGCGAATTCTCCGCGCTGAGCAAAGGATGGCGACTGCCGTTTGCCGGCGTGGCGGTCGCGGGCGTCGTGCTCAGCGGTCTGATCGCCGCGGCGATCTCGGCGGCAATCGCGCTGTTGATGCCGGGGCCGGCCGCCTTTGCCGGCGTGACGATCGGTCGCGTGCTCGGGATGCTGTTCCTGGTCTACTGGTTCGCCCATCTGTCGCTGCGCGCGCTGGCCACGATGCGCGGCGATGCGGCCGGCGCCGGACCCGCGCCGGCATAGGCTCGCGTCCCACGCCGAAGGGCCTCGGGCCGGCGCCTACGGACGGTTGTTCCGGATCATCGCGCCCGGCGGACCGCTCGATCCGCCGAACCACGGTTCGATGCGCGCCTGGTTCTGTTCGACCAGGATCGAGTAGTCGTCCTTGAAGCTGTTCGGAAAAAAGATCATGCCGGGGCTGGCGACCCGATTGCCCCGTACCAGAATGCCGGACAGCGTCGCGCCCGGCATGCCCATCACCGCCAGCCCGCGCGTGACGTTGCGCGCCGCGGTGCGCATCACGAAGACCGGGTCGCCGTCCTCTGCGACGGTGTTATCGAGGCAATCGATATTGAAGGTCGGCAGATAGGTATTGTCGCCATAGGGCCCATAGGCGGCGATGGCGATGCCGTCGCCGGCGTTCATGTTGTAGTTGTGGTCGATCACGCTGTCGAACACACCGCCAAAGAACAGGATCGAATTCAGCGCACGGCCATGCATGTTGCGGAATTCGTTGTGGCTGACGGTGATGCGCAGATAGCCGGTGGTGATGTTGATCACCGAGGACGAATCGGGCACCACGTCCCAGGGCGTCGCCAATTCCATCACGCGGCCCTTGATCGATTTCAGATGCCGGTATTGACCGACGCCCGTGCCGGCGACGATCGACATCACGACGTTTTCCGGATTGCTGGTGCCGACCATGTCCCAGTTCGGATCGCGCGCCAGCGTCACGGAGGCGGCCGAACTCGCGGCGATCCTGCCCAGATACGCGCCGCCGCCGCCGTCCGTCGTGAAGAACTGGTTGGTCGGCGTGTACGTCATGTTGCGGAACAGGTTGTAGCCGAGATAGAAGTTGCGTGTGGCGTTGGCCGTGGTGCCGCTGATCATCGGGCGGCTCGCGCCGATCACCACGCCCTCGTTGATTTCGTCCTGGGCGCCGAACAGATTCTTGGTCACGACGACGTTCTGGCTGTTGGCGATGCCGTAATCGCCCTTGGTCGCCCGGTTGCCGGTGATCAGCACGCCGTCGCCGTAGTCGATCGACATCGTCTTGCGCGAGCTCAGCGTCGAATTGACGATGCGCAGGTCCGGGCCGGCAATCTTGATCAGCTGCGCGCTTCCCGCGCCGTTGGTGTAGTCGGCCGACACGACGAAATTGACGCGCTGGATCAGGATATGGCCGTTCGCGCGCGGATCGCTGCCGAGGTTGGCGGCCCGCAGCATCGTTTCGCGATGCGGCGCGCGCAGCGTCAGCGAGGCCACGCCGAAATGGCTTTCGCCCGTGATCCACGACGCGGGCGTTGCCGCGGCGCTGTTCGCCTTGCCGAGCAGCGTCGTCGCGTCCTCGGATTCGCCGACCAGATACTGATGGCGGCGCAGCGCAATCGTTCGTGAAATGGCGAAGTGCCCGGCCGGCAGCTTGAAGACGGTGCGCACGCCATTGCTGCGGTTCTTGTCGAGACAGCCTTGCAGCACGGTGGCGTTGTCGGTGACACCATCGCCCGTCAGTCCGGGGCACGACACCACGGCAGGCGGCTTTGGCGCGGGTTGGATGCGGATCGGCACCGGCAGCGCGGCGGTCAGGTCCTTGTGCTGTGAGCCGATCCAGACGTGGTACGAACCGGGCGCCATGCCGGCGGGCACGCCGGCCACCATCGCCGTGTCGTCGGCGTGCTCGACCGTCAGCGGATAGAGCCGGTTGTCGGCCGATTGCAGATAAGCCTCCTTGCTGCCGTTGAAGTTCTTGCCGAACAGCCGCAGCTTGCCGCCGGCCTCCGCACCGCAATTGACCAGTTCATGCGCCGGCGCCTCCAGACTGGAATCGGTATCCGGCGTGCCGAGGATCCACTGGATTTCCGGCCGATTGACGATGCCTTCCAGCACCGGCACCGCGCGATCCTGGTCCTCGATGCGGTAGGCGTAGGGCCCGTATTTGAGGTTCGCCGGGATGGTGAAGGTCAACCCCGTCGAGCTCAGATTGACCGCAGGCACCGCGATCGCGCTGGCACGGACCGCGCTGCGCCAGTCCGTCATCCCGGCCGTCAGGGCCACCAGACGCACGGTCTTGCGGTTCGCCGTAAAGGCGCCGCTCATCAACACGCTCTGGCCGGGCCGGTTCTCTCGCGAGGCCCAGAAAACGGCGTTCTTCTCGTAGACCGGATCGCTGTCCGGCCGCATCTGCTTGACGTCGACGAAGACCGCCCGCTTGCCGCTGCCGGTATCGCCGTTCTTGCCGATCATCGGGTTGGTGCACCCGCTCAGCGTGCCGACGTCGGTGATGGGTGCGACCACCGTGCCCGGCGCGACCGCCGGCGCGGGCGCCCCCCGAGGCTCAGCAGCGCCCGCCACCCCGTGCCAGCAGCCGAGCAGCGCCAAGGCGGCGGTCAACACGCGCTGTCGAAAGCGAGACGCTGGCTTCATGGTTACCCCCGTTTGTGTCAGGCGAACGGACGACCATGCCGAAGCAGCATCCGCCACCTATATCGGACCGACCATTAATGTCGGTAAACGACAGCGGTAACAGTACGAAACGACACACAGCCTCAATCGGAGAGATTCTTCGTCCCCTTACTTCGCTGACGGAGATCAAATGGACTACAATCTGGAATCAACTGATCCAATGGGTGCCGATATGTTGGTCGTTCCGCCGGAGCACATCAGCGCCGCCATGGCGCTTTCGCCGCCCCGCGCCTCCCTTGCCGAGCTCGATGCAGCGGTGCGAGAAGGATTGCCAAAGTCCGCGCTGCGAGAAATCGTCGAGCACGTGGTACGAACGTCAGAGGAGCGACGGATGTTGATGTCGCGGATCGTGCCAGAGGCGACCTTCAAACGCCGGAAGGATCGTCTGACGCCGGACGAGTCCGAAAAAACCGAGCGGCTAGCTCGGATCTTCGCGACGGCCAATTTCGTATGGGATGACGAAGAGGATGCCCGAGAGTTTCTGCATGCGCCGCATCCGCTCTTGGCCGGCAACACACCGCTCGACGTATCGATGACGGAGCTCGGTGCCAAGCGGGTCGAGGAAGTTCTCTGGAGGCTTTTCTATGGCATGGCTGCGTGATGCTGATCTACCGGATCGCAGACCGCCGCCATGACGTGTGGAACGGTACCGGCGCCATGCTCATGGGGGGCCGTTTCAACAGCCCGGGCCGTCCTGTCATCTACGGCGCCCTCAGCTTCGCAGGTGCCATGCTCGAGGTTCTCGTTCACTCACGCATCGGCAAGGTGCCGAGGCAGCATGTCGTGGTGGTCGCCAACGTGCCCGACGACATCGGGATCGAACGCGCAGGCCCGAACGACTTGCCGAGGGGCTGGGACGCTTTGGACGATCCCCGCGCGGCTCGCGGCTTCGGCGATCGCTGGCTGGCCGACATGAGATCCGCCGTGCTGATCGTGCCCTCGGTCGTAGCTCCTCTCGAGTGGAACGCGCTAGTCAATCCGATGCACCCGGACACAGCCAAGCTCGTCGTCTCGGCGCCGGAGCCGGTGCGTTGGGACGAGAGGCTGTTCCGAACGTCGTAATCCCCGCCGGTAGGCGGGGATCATCGGCGATGCCGAATGGGGGATGGAAGCCTCAGCGGCTGCTCCGAATGCTGAACGCCCCTTACTCCGCCGAAATCTTCGCGCGCTTCACCACCTCGCCATAGCGCTGCAGACGGTCGGCCATCATCCGTTCGAAGGCAGCAGGCGCCATGTCTTCCGGCGGGACCACACCGCGCGAGCGCAGTGCGGCCTGCATCGCGGGATCGCTGGCCGCCTTGCGCACTGCCTGGTAGATCTTCTGTACCACCGGCTGCGGCGTGCCGGCCGGTGCCGCGATGCCGGTCCACGAGCTCAGGTTCAGCTCCGGATAGCCGAGTTCGGCCAGCGTCGGCACGTCGGGCAGCTGCTCGAGCCGCTGCTCGGAGGCGACCGCCAGCGCGCGGACTTTGCCGTCCTTGACGTGCGGCAGCATGATCACGAGGTTATCCAGGATGAACTGCACCTCGTTGCTCAGCACCGCCGTGATCAGTTGCGAGCCGCCGCGGTAGGGGATATGGGTGGCCACCGCACCGGTGCTGGCCTTGAACATCTCGACATTCAGCTGGCCCATGCTGCCGACGCCGCCGCTGCCGTAGTCGAGCTTGCCGGGATTCTTCTTCGAATAGGCGATGAATTCGGCGAACGTGCGCACCGGCAGGCTCGAATGCACGACCAGCGCATTGGGCTGGCGGCCCAGGATGGCGATGTTCTCGAAATCCTTGATCGGGTCGTAGCCGATGCGCGGCTGCGTCAGCGGATTGGCCAGGTGGCTGCTCTGCGACGACACCACCAAGGTATAGCCGTCCGGCTTGCTGCGCGCGACGACCTGGGTCGCGACCGAGCCACCCGCGCCGGGGCGGTTGTCGACGACGACCGGCACGCCAAGAATGCGCGACAGCGGCTCCGAATACTGGCGCGCCATGATGTCGACCGATCCGCCAGGCGGGAACGGCACCACCAGCGTGATCGGACGCGACGGCCAGTTTTCCTGTGCCACGGCGCCAAGCGGCGCGGCGGCGGCGATGGCAGCGGCGCTCAGGCCAAGACCTACGAAACGGCGGCGGGAGAAGGGCAGGTTCTGCATGATCAGAAAGGCAGGATGGTTTTGTGAATTGGCTCGAAGGCGGGCCTGCCGCTCATCGGAGTCCGAGAACGGCAAGCGCCAGGGCCTGGGCTCGTGGCACGAAGGTGGAGAGTTCGCAGTATTCGCGCTCGGTGTGCGGATGGCCGCCGACCGGGCCGGTGCCACACAGCGTCGGCGTGCCGGCCGAGCTGGTCAGGCCGCTGTCGGCCGCGCCGCCGGTGAACTCGCCGTCGACGGTGAAGCCGACGCGTTCGGCGCTGCGCTGATACAGGGACAGCAGGGACGCGGGCGTCGTCGCCATCGGCATCGTGCGGCGCATGTCGGTGATGCGGCCGCGCGTACGGGGAATCGATTCGGCTTCGACGATCTTGCGGATGCGGCCGTACAGCGCGTCCATATCGGTTTCCGCGGTGAAGCGCACATCGAGCTGTGCCTTGGCATGCGGTGCGACCATGTTCGGGACGATGCCGCCCTGCACGCAACCGACATTGGTGGTGACGCCGGAGGATGGGTCGGTCAACGCATGCAGTTCGAGAACCTTGCGCGCCAGCGCATCGATCGCGCTGGCGCCATGGGCGTGGTTGATGCCGGAGTGCGCGGCCACGCCCTCGACCTCGAACTCGACCACCATCGAACCCTTGCGACCCGTCACCAGGTTGCCGCTGGCGCGGCCCGGCTCGGCGTTGAACACGGCGCGAACTTCGCGGGCAACCGCCATGATCCGCTCGCGGGTCGCCGGCGAACCGATCTCCTCGTCGCACGAGAAGAACAGCCGCACCGGCGGCGCCTGGCGGCCCAGCCGCGCCAGCGCCTCGGCAACGAACACATTGAGCACCAGGCCGGATTTCATGTCGGCGACGCCGGGACCGTAGGCGCGTCCGTCCTCGACGCGGAAGGGCCGCCTGGCCGCGGTGCCTTCGGGATAGACCGTATCCATATGGCCCATCAGCAGGACCGGCAGACCCTCGCCGGAGCCGGACACCTGCGCATCGAGGCAGACGCCGTATCCGGGCACCGCATGGAAACGCACGGCAATGCCGGCCGCTTCCAGATGCGCGCGCAGCGCCTCGGCCACGGCCTGCACGCCGGCTTCATGGCGGCTGCCGCTGTCGATGTCGACAATCTTCTGCAGCAAGTCCTGCATCGCCTGTTGCTGGCCTTGCAGCCAGTCCAGCAGGGCCTGTTCGCCCTGGGCTACTTCTCTATTCTGCATGGGGTTCCTGTTCGCGGCCGGGGAACGGTACGCGATGAAAGGCGTGATGAAACGCGTTGTGCAACGTGCGTGAATCGGCCGGGAAACAGGCGATGAAACGATCGTTGCAATGGTGATATCATCATGCAATACACATTGCAGGGTGTCAATATGACGAATTCCCGCAAGGAGACCGCCGATCATGGCGCCACGCTGCTGGACCGGCTGGCGCGCGAGGCGGCCACGCTGACCGCGCGCGAGCGCGAACTGGCCGATGCATTGACGCGCGGCTATCCGCACGTGCTGCTCGAATCGGCGACCGCGCTGGCGGCGCAGCACGGCACCAGCGCGTCGACCGTGGTGCGGTTGTTCGCCAAGCTCGGCTATGCCAGCTATGCCGACGCCCAGCGCGAAGCGCGGGCGAGCGTGACTGCCGCGCTGCCGACCGCGGGTCAGCGCGCACCGGCGCTGATCGGCGGCAAGCGAACCTTGCGGGCGTGCCTCGACGACGCGTTGATGCATGACCAGCACAACCTGACGGCCACGCACGAATCGCTCGACACCGCGGCGTTCGAAGCGATCGCGCGGCTGCTGGCCGGAGGAAAAGGGCGTCTGTTCATCCTGGCGCAGAAGAACAGCGCACCGGTCAGCGCCTGGCTGGCGCTGCATCTGAACATGTGCCGGCCCAATGTGCAGGAGCTCGGGGCCGGCGCGGTGACGGCCACCGACGCCATGCTGTGGGTCCAGCCCGAAGACGTGCTGCTGACCTTCAGCGTCCGGCGCTATTCGAGCGCGCCGGTCAGCATCGCCCGTGCTTTCCGCGAACGGGGCGCGCGCGTCGTCGCGATCTGCGACAGCCCGGCCGCGCCGCTGGTGCCGCTGTCCGATCACCATCTGCTGGTACGCACCGCCAACGCATCGCCATTCGATTCGTACACCGCCGCGTTTTTCTTGTGCAATGCACTGGTATCCGCCGTCGCGCAGTTACGCCAGCCTGCCGTGATCGAGGCGCTGCAGCGGCGCGATGCGCTGTGGCAGGCGTTCGAGACCGACCCGGTGGAAGGATTGCGAAAGGGGTAGGGCGCGATGGCGCAACGACTACCGTCTGCCGACGCGCCATGCCGGCATCGGCGGATCTCGCCCAATGTGGACACTTTGGCGTGGCTTGGCGTCGGGATTCCATCCGCCTAAGCTAGTGGTCTGGCTCAAGCCAAGGAGGAGACCACGACGATGAACCGGTGGAACCGGCCGAACCCGCTGAACCTGCTGAACCTGCGTCTCCCCGCATGGATCGCGCTCGGTATCGCGGCCGTCGCGCTGGCCGCCGGCGCGGCGTGGCTGCTGTCCTTGCCGCCCGGCACGGCTGCCGCCGAACCGCCAGCGATCGGCGAA
>MTEU01005260.1_pt3 | contig 11860 bp, 8 predicted proteins | sample 1042701 | NCBI WGS metagenome assembly MTEU01 (sample SAMN06185813, study PRJNA358809) | soil metagenome | isolation source: naturally attenuated soil | place: India | collected 2015-05-23
GCGGGCAGACAGGAGATCAGTGGCGCACCGAGCTCGATCCGCTGCGCGGCCGACAGCGCGGCCGTTTGCAGCCAGCCGCGAAATGCCGACGCACACGCCCGGCCGGCGGCATCGGGCAGATCGCCCAGACGGGCGCGCAGCCGACGCATCGGCGGCGCGATCAGCGCGGGCGGCAGCGCGCTCGTCCGTTCGAACAATGCTCGCCACCGCGCCTCGTCCTCCTCGGGATTGCCGCCGACGATCCAGGTCTTGCACATGGCCTCCAGTGCGAATGCCTTGCGCCGATCGCGATCCGGCTCGTTGCAGGCCGTGCCGGTCCTGTCGATGGCGCCGAGCATCGCGTCCCACGCCTCGGCGCGCGGCGGCTGCGCGGACCACTGGTCGGGGAACCCCTGCAGCAGCGCCTCGCAGACGATCCATGTCGCTCGGGCCCATTCGGATGCCGGAAGCCGGCCGACGACGGCGAACCAGTTCTCGGCGGTGCAACCCAGCGCGGTGAACGCCCGCCGCGCTTCCCGCGTGCGGTGGCTCGCCAGCACGGCGGCCAACGCCGGATATCGATGTTCGGCCGGCAGTGCGTCGATCAACCGGCCGAGGCGGCTTTCGATCGCGTCGCGGTCGGAGTCGCGTACCGAATCGAGGGAGCGGGCGATCGCGGCGAGCGCACGGGCGCGCAGGCCGGCCACATGAAGGCGCTCGGCGGTGTCGAGCAGTACCCCGCATGCCGGCTGCCGCTGCGCGGGCAGCAGAACATGGACGCGTGCCGCGAGCGCCGACACCAGACTGCCATGGCTGGCCATCGGCACGGGCCATTCGGGATCCTGGCGCCGCTGCCAGCCGGCCATGTCGTCGAGCACGGCCAGCATCGCCGACAACGTCGTGGCTTCCGCCGCGCCGCGCATGGCGCGCGCGACCAGCGCCTGGCTGGCGGTGGAACGCCTTGCGTCCTTGCTGACCGCCGCCACGGCCAGTACCTGGTCCGGCTCGAGGAATCGGCAGACCTGGCGCCAGAAGAGCGGATGGATGCAGGCGGGTGCAGGCGCAGGTTCCGGTGCGGGTGCCGGTGTCGCAGCGATGTGGCGCGTCGGCGTGCCGGCCTTGTCATTGCCGTTGGCCTGCTTATCCTCGCTGGCGCCGCGGGCCGACCACCACGCCTGCTCGATCCCGCTTCGTTGCTCGATGATGGTACGGGCGTCGCGCCGGCCAATGGCCCAACTGCGGCCGCCTTCCAGACGCAGCAGGCTGCGCAGCCAGTAGATCAGTCTCGACCATGGCGAACCGAACCGGGCCGGCGGATCGCGTTCGGCGCGCACGGGCTGGTCGTGCAGCCATACGATCCTGACGCTGTAGGCGTGCTCGAAGACGGGGCGCAGGTGTTCGATGTCTTCGAATTGTCGCGGCGGCAAGCCGTGGTAGACGTACTTGTACGAGTCGGGCATGGCGTTCGGACATGGAGTGAATCAAGACCGCCCCGTATCGGGGTGCCCGCAGGGCGAAGGCGCACCCTGCGGACCTGCACGGTATTGTTCCCATGCCGAACATGGCTGCTTGCCAAAACGGCGGCAAACCCAAGCGTTTGGGGCGACCGATCTACGTGGGCGCGGCGGCCGCCCGTTCGCGCTTGGCGGCGACCTTGTCGTTGAAGCGCGCCGCGTCGATCAGATGGCGCTCATGCACCCCTTCGGAAATCTTGTCCTCGCCATCCCAGGCGGACAGCTCGAAACGCAGCTTGCGCCCCTCGATCGCCGTCAACACCCCCTTGACCGTGACCGTCATGCCGGCCGGCGTCGGCGCCAGATGCGTGAAGCTGACCAGCGTGCCGAGCGATTGCTCGCGTGGCCAGTCCAGGTATTCACGCAGCATCTGCAGGCACGCGCACTCCATGATGCCGACCATGTAGCCGGTCGCCAGCACGTCGGGCATCTCGGGACAGCCGGGCACATCGTCGTAGAGATTCGGCACCGTGGCCTTGGGCGGCACCGTATAGCGCCAGGTGAACGCCAGGCCGGGTTTCAGATCGGGGCTCATGCCGAACCCTCCTGCGCCACGTCGGCCACTTCCGCGCCGGTGATGGCCTGCAGTTGCTGCGGGGTCAGGTTGAACACCGCGTGCGGATGGCCGGCGGCGGCCCACAGGCTGTCATGGCGGAACAGGTCGCGATCGAGCAGCATCACCGGCGCGACCGCATGGCCGATCGGGCAGACGCCGCCGATCGCATAGCCGGTCTTCTCGCGAACGAAGCGGGCATCGGCCTTGCCTAGCGCGCCGACGCGCGCGGCGACCTTGGCCTCGTCGACACGATTGCTGCCGCTGGCGATCACCACCACCGGCGCGTCGTCGTCGAGCCGCCGAAAGACAATCGACTTGGCGATCTCGGCGACGGAGCACCCCAGCCCGGCAGCGGCCTCGGCCGAGGTCTTGCCGGTCGACGGCAGCATCACGATCGGCTTGTCATGGCCCAGCTCGGCGAGCAGGCGCGCCACGCGCTGGGCGGATTCGGGCAAGGCCGCCTCGGCGGCGGTGCCTTCGGACAACGACAAGGGTCGGGCGAGGTTCTGCATCGGGCTTCGGTCTCCGCGCGTTGTGGTTTCTTGTCTGGATCGGACTGGCTTCAGATGCCTTCAGACGCCTTCAGACGCCTTCAGACGCAGGCCGCGGCATTGCCTTCGGCCTTGTCGGCCGCCCACTTGGTCAGCAGCGCGCGGCCGACCCGCGAGTTGTTGGCGCGGCCGATCGCCTGCGAGATGAAATCGCCGGCGCGCACCACCTGCTCCAGGTCGATGCCGGTGCGTACGCCCATGCCATGCAGCATGTAGAGCACGTCCTCGGTCGCGACATTGCCGGTCGCGCCCTTCGCATAGGGGCAACCGCCGAGGCCCGCTACCGAGGCGTGGAAGATCTGGATGCCGACGTCGAGGCTGGCGAGGATGTTCGACAGCGCCTGGCCATAGGTGTCGTGGAAATGGCCGGACAGGCGGTCCAGCGCAAACTCGGCGGCGGCGGCGCGCATCACTTGCTGCACGCGGGCCGGCGTGCCGACGCCGATGGTGTCGGCAATGTCGATCTCGTCGCAGCCGAGGTCCCGCATGCGACGGACCACGTCGACCACCGCCGCCACCGGCACCTCGCCCTGGTACGGGCAGCCCAGCGAGCAGGAGATGCTGCCGCGCAGGCGGATGCCCTTTTCCCTGGCCGCGGCCGCCACCGGCCCGAAGCGCGCAATCGATTCGGCGATCGAGCAATTGATGTTCTTCTGCGAGAAGGCCTCGCTGGCGGCGCCGAAGATCACCACTTCGTCGGCGCCCGCGGCGACCGCGCCCTCGAACCCTTTCATGTTCGGCGTCAGCACCGAATACAGTGTGCCGGGCCGGCGCTGGATGCGCGCCATCACCTCGGCGCCATCGGCCATTTGCGGCACCCATTTGGGCGACACGAACGAAGCCGCCTCGATATTGACGAAGCCGGCCTCGGTCAGGCGGTCGATCAGCGCGACCTTGGTGTCGGCCGGCACCATCGCCTTCTCGTTCTGCAGGCCATCGCGCGGCCCGACCTCGACGATCTTCACGTAGTTGGGTTGGTTCATCGCTGCTCCTCGTCTGGTGGTGGCCGCCGCTCGCGGCGGCGGTCCGGTTTTATGTGGCGCGCCGCTCAGTAGCCGCGCTGCAGGTCGACCACGCCGGCGATCGGCTGGCCGGCCCGCAGCGCGCGGATCTTGTCGGCGATCTGCGCGATGCTGTCCTCGCGCAGCGTCAGCGCCGAGATATGCGGCGTGATGGTGATGCGCGGCTCGCGCCAGAACGGATGTTCGGGCGGCAGCGGCTCGGTGCGGAACACGTCGAGGGTCGCGCCGGCGATCTGGCCCTGCTGCACCGCGGCCAGCAAGTCCTCTTCGACCAGGTGCGGGCCGCGCGCGACGTTGATCAGATAGGCGCCCTTGGCCAGCCGGTTCAGCAGCGCCGCGTCGATGATGTTCTCGGTTTCGGGCGTCAGCGGCAGCACGTTGACCAGCACGCGCAGCCCGTCGAGGAAGGTGGTCTGCCCGGCCTCGCCGGCATGGCACTGCACGCCGTCGACCATCTTCGGCGAGCGGCTCCAGCCACGCACCGGGAAGCCGAACGACGCCAGCGTGCGGGCGATATGCGCGCCCAGCGTGCCGACGCCCATCACGCCGATGGTGAAATCGGCGCGCCCATTCGGCTTGAGGAATTTCCAGGTGCCCGCCTGCTGCTGCGCCGCGTAGTCGTCGAGCCGGCGGAAATAGCGCAGCACCGCGTGGGTCACGTACTCGGCCATCTGCGCGCCCATGCCGGCGTCGTCGAGCCGCACGATCGGCACGCCGGCCGGCAGCGCTTCGGGATCGGTGTCGCGCAGCCGCAGGATGCCGTCGACGCCGGCGCCCAGATTGAACACGGCCTTCAGGTCCTGGCGTCCCTTCAGCATCTCGAGCGGCGGGCGCCAGACCACCGCATAGTCGACCGGCTGTCCCTGGCTCTCTTCCCAGGTGACGCACTGCGCCTCGGGCAGGGCCTGCGCAAACCCCTCGATCCACGGCGCATAGCGGCCGTCGGGCACGTACAACTGCAGCTTCATTGCTTCTCCACGTCTTTGGTCTTGTCCCGGCGTATTGTCTCAGACTCCGTCGTCCCGGAACCGGCGCCGGCAGAGCGGGGCCGGGCAGGGCCGAGCAGGGCCGAATCGCCGGATCCGCCTGTCAGTCCGGTTGCATCCAGTACTCGATACGCCGGCGCGCCGCCACGTGTTCGGCTGACAGGCCTTGCACGCGGGCGACGAAGGCGGACTTCGCCTTTCCCCAGGCGTGCGCCTCGGCACGGTCGGCTGGCCGGCTGGAGAACCATAGCGCGAGGCGTTCCGCGGCCACCGCAAAATCCCTGTCCGGCAACGCGACGGTCCTGGCGTGGATCTGCATCCGCGCACCGCCGAAGTGAGCGCCCAGGTTGTTCTTGCCATCGAGCATGTATTCGGCCTTCGCCAGCCCCACCAGCAGGACGCCCCTGCCCGGCATGTCGTCCGATATGGCCTGCGCGGCGCGAAGCAGCGTCGTGCCAGCCCAGAATTGCGGCGTGCGGCGTATCTCGTTCGGCGGCAGCGGCTCCTTCAGCGTGATCAGCGCTTGCAGCGTCGCGCGGCGGTCGTCCGGCGCGAGCGCATCCACGCGTGCCCACATCGCATCGAACAGGGCGTCGATGCGAGCGGCGCGCGCGATGCCGGGCTGCTCGTTCGCCGCCAGCATGATGGTGTTGACCAGCTGCACCAATCGCGCCAGCGCGCCGCCGCCGGGGTCATCGCAGTGCGTGGCCTGTACCAGTGGCAGCAACGCTTCGGCCAGCGCCAGCCCCGGCTCCAGCTGACTGCCGTCGCTGGCGAGCTGCGTATCGGCCCATGAGGCCACCGCCATCGCCACGCGCTGGCCGGCCTCGCGCGCCGCGCCGTCGCCATCCTGGCCGATGTGCCGGGCAAGCCAGGCCAGGTCCGATTGCAGCGCGAGCAGGTCGGGCAGGCTCCAATGCGGCGACGCGTCCTGGTTGCCGCGGTACTCGAGCCATTGCACCAGCGCCTGGCAATGGCGGGGCCAGTCAAGATGCTGCCGGATGGCCGCGGCGATTTCGGCCTTCGGCCGCCACTGGCATCGCAGCAGCGGGAAAACGGGCCCACCGCTTTTCATCAGATCCAGCGCGGCCTCGTGAAGCTTCGGCTTCAATGCCTTGACGTCGAGCTGGCGGTAGAAGAACCGCCGCATATCGACGAGCTGGACCAGCGCGAGCAGCATCTCGGCACGCTGATCCGCCGATGCGTTGCGGCGGTCCATGCAGAAGTCCACCACGCGTTGCCAGCCCTGTTGCGCCGGCACCCATGCCAGCTCGCGCGCCGCCTGGGGGCCCAGGTGGCCAAGCTGCTCGGATTCGATACGGTCCCACACCGCCGACCAGCGTTCGGCCGGCCCATCGGTCGGTTCGAGGTGCGCCAGCCGCGCGAGAAGCCTGACCTGCTGTTCGCAGGTCAGCTTCACGCCGGCCTGCCAGGCATCGACCGACGCCACCGCCTTTGCGCGATCGATACCGTCGACGTCGAGACGAACGAGGCTCCTGGACAGCGCGTACGCGAGCTCGACGGCTTCCGTGGCGGGCAAGGCCGGCAACTGCTGACGCAGCGCGTGCCAGCGATCGAGCGCGACCGCGGGCAGCTCGCGATCGCCGCTCCCGCCGGGCCTGCCGATCTTCTTCAGGCATGCGGCCAGCGCGGACAGTTGCCGCTGCGCCAGGGCCGGCCGGGCAAGCAGATCGCCCGCGGCATCGGCAAGCAATTGGTCCCAGCGGCTGACCGCCTCTTCGGCCGTGCCGGGCTGGTGCAGAAAGGCCTCGGTGATGCCGACAAGCCGCTCTTTTTGTTCCTGCGGCGTCTGCGACCGGATCAGCGCCGCGTAAGCCGCCTTGTCCGGCATCAGCACGGCGGCCGCCTGTTCCCGCTGCGCCTTGGGCAGCGACATCAGCAGGGCGGCGCGTACCCGCATCCCGTTGCGGCTCTCCAGGCCCGCGGCCTGCCGGCACAGACAGTCCAGTGCGGCGGCGCGCTGAGCGCCTTCCAGCATCGGGATGCGCTCGGCAAGCGCCACAACCAGCGCCTCCTTTTGTCTTGGCGCCAGCCGGTCCGGTCGCGCGGGGGCCGCCTGCTGGCCGGCCTGCTGGCCGGTGTCGAGGCCGTAGTCCGCCGCGACCTTCTGCAGGCCCGCCAGCGTGCGCACGCCACGCGTGCGGGCCAGTGCCGCATGCAGCGCGAGCTCCCCCTGCATCGCCTGCTGCATCCCCCACGAGGCCAGTCCGAGCGCGGCTCGATCGCGGCTCGACAGGCAGCCCAGCACGACTGTCCAGGCCGCCTCGGCCCAGGCAATCGCCGGCAGCTCGAGGGCCGGCGGTCGCGGCGGAGACGGCGGAGGCGGCGCAGGCGTCGTGAACGATCGCAGATGCCGTTGCCGGTCGTCGGCCCAGCGCTGCCCGATCACCTCGTTGCCGTCGCGCTCGCTCAGATACCACGCCGCGCCGCCCTCCGCCTTGAACAGCGTCCTCAACCAGTACAGCAGCGCATGCAGGGGGCTGGACGACGTGGTCTTGACCAGCCGCTCGGCTCGCATGCCGTGGTGGTCCATGCTGATGGACACGGCATAGCCGTCGAAGCGGAACACGCCGAAATCGTGTCGAGGGGATGGTGCAGCCGTGGCGTTGGCCGCGCTGGCGGCGGCCACGTTGGATGGCGGCGGCGCGCAGGGGTCGAGCGTGTATCGGGGCATGGGAAACTCAAGACGTGCGATTGAGAACTTCCTCGTGCCGCGAAGCGATGCGGTGCGGTGCCGACGCGCCGATGGCGTCTGCCCGAGGGATTCGGGCCGGCGCCAATGCCGTTGCTTCGATGCCAGGCGGGGCCCCCGGGAACCGGCCTCGCGGAGACAAGGCATCGCGGAATTGTCAACGCGAGGTCGGAGCCCGGCTTTCGGGAAGGCATGCGGTTCTTGCATTTCGCAACGCGAGTGCCGCATGCCACCTTCCCCCGAAGGTTCAGCCCGCCTTCGCTTCGAAACCGAGCAATTGCTCGCCCTCGCCGACCTGGTCGCCGACCCCATACAGCACTTCGCCGACGACGCCATCGGCCGGCGCGCTGATGGTGTGCTCCATCTTCATCGCCTCCATCACCAGCAGCGGCGTGCCGCGCGTGACGGTGGCGCCCGCTTCGACCATCACGGCAATCACCTTGCCCGGCATCGGTGCGGTCAGCTTGCCGCCCTCGCCTTCGGCATCGCCGGCATGCGCCAGCGGATCCTGCCATTCCAGCGACACATGCCGCCCGCCGGCGAACACATGGAAGACGTCGCCATCGCGATGCACCTGCCCATGCGCGCGGCGCGTGCCCAGGTCGACCTGCACATCGTCGGCCACGCAATGCGTGCGGAACGGTGCCGCCTGGTCGGCATAGAACAGCGTGCTGCCCTGCGCGTCGGCCTGCAGCGTGACTTCCAGCGTGTCGGCGCCATGCGTGAAGCGCAGCACCCGCTGGGCGCCCGCGTTCAGCCGCCACGGCCCGGCATGGGTCCACGGGGAATTCGGGTCCGCCGCATCGATGCGGCGCTCGCGCGCCTCGGCATCGAGCAGCGCGGCCACGGCCAGCGCGATCAGTTCCATGCCGACCGGCGCCGGCGGCGCGAACAGCGTGGCTTCGTGGCGCGCGATCAGGCCAGTATCGAGGTCGGCCTTGGCAAACGGCTCGGAGGCCACCAGCCGCTGCAGGAACGCGATATTGGTCGACAGCCCGACCACGTGATACGCGGCCAGCGCCTGCCGCATGCGCGCCAGCGCCTCGTCGCGGTCCTTGCCCCAGACGATCAGCTTGGCGATCATCGGGTCGTAATACGGGCTGATCGCATCGCCCTCGCGTACGCCCGAATCGATGCGCACGCCGGCGGGGCCATGCACGTCTTCGCCCCGCATGAACTGCACCGCGGGCGGCGTGCGCAGATAGCGCAGCGTGCCGGTCGAGGGCAGGAACTGCTTGTCGGGATTCTCGGCGTAGACCCGCGCCTCGAGCGCATGGCCGTCGATGCGCAGCTGGTCCTGCGACAGCGGCAGCGGCTCGCCGGCGGCCACGCGCAATTGCCATTCGACCAGGTCCTGGCCCGTGATCATCTCGGTCACCGGGTGTTCGACCTGCAGCCGCGTGTTCATCTCCATGAAGTAGAACGAGCCATCCTGGTTTGCGATGAACTCCACCGTGCCGGCGCCGACATAGCCGACCGCCTTGGCCGCGGCGACCGCCGCCTCGCCCATCGCGCGGCGGCGCTCCTCGGTCATGCCGGGCGCCGGCGCTTCCTCCAGCACCTTCTGATGGCGCCGCTGCACCGAGCAGTCGCGCTCGAACAGGTAGACGCAGTTGCCCTGCGTGTCGGCGAACACCTGGATCTCGATATGGCGCGGCCGCGTCAGGTACTTCTCGACCAGCACCTTGTCGTCGCCGAAGCTGGCGCTGGCCTCGCGCTTGACCGAGGCGAGCGCCGCCTCGAAGCCGGCGGCGTCCTCGACCACGCGCATGCCCTTGCCGCCGCCGCCCGCGCTGGCCTTGAGCAGCACCGGATAGCCGATGCGGTCCGCCTCGCGGCGCAGCAGCGCCGGATCCTGGTCCTCGCCGTGATAGCCCGGCACCAGCGGCACCGCGGCGCGTTCCATCAATTGCTTGGCCGCGCTCTTGCTGCCCATCGCGCGGATCGCCGATGCCGGCGGCCCGATGAAGACCAGCCCGGCCGCGGCGCACGCCTCGGCAAAGCCCTCGTTCTCCGACAGGAAGCCGTAGCCCGGGTGGATCGCCTGCGCGCCGGTCGCGCGCGCCATCTCGATGATGTGGTCGCCGCGCAGATAGCTGTCGCGCGCCGCGGCCCCGCCGATATGCACGGCCTCGTCGCAATAGGCGACATGGCGCGCCTGCGCGTCCGCGTCGGAATAGACCGCGACGGTGCGGATGCCCAGGCGCCGGCAGGTGGCGGCGACACGGCAGGCGATTTCGCCGCGGTTGGCGATCAGGATCTTGGTGAACATGGCTCCTCCTTGTTGATGGGGAACGGCGACCGGCTGGCTGTCGGTGTCCGCGCCGGGCGCGGCCCCCCGTCGTCCCCGCGGAGGCGGGGACCCAGCGGCTTACGCAAGTCGCCGGGCCCCCGCTTTTGCGGGGGCGACGGGAGAACGGCAGGCACGGACACCCTCGTCATTCCGCGTGTCCTTCCGCGCGGATGCCGAGCCGGCCCAGCAGCGCCCGATCGCGCTCCGCCTGCGGGTTGCCGGTGGTCAGCAGCTTGTCGCCGTAGAAAATCGAATTGGCGCCGGCCAGGAAGCACAGCGCCTGCAACGCTTCGTCCATGGCCTCGCGGCCGGCGGACAGGCGCACCATCGCGCGCGGCATCGTGATGCGCGCGACCGCGATCGTGCGGACGAACTCGAACGGGTCCAGCGGCGCGGTGCCCGCCAGCGGCGTGCCCTCGACCTGGACCAGATTGTTGATGGGCACCGACTCCGGATACGGGTCCATGTTGGCCAGCTGCGCGATCAACCCGGCCCGCGCCTCGCGCGTCTCGCCCATGCCCACGATGCCGCCGCAGCAGACATTGATGCCGGCGTCGCGCACATGGCCGATGGTGTCCAGGCGATCCTGATAGGTACGCGTGCTGATGATCTCGCCGTAGAACTCCGGCGAGGTATCCAGATTGTGGTTGTAGTAGTCGAGGCCCGCGTCCTTGAGCCGCTGCGCCTGCTCGGCGCGCAGCATGCCGAGCGTGACGCAGGTCTCCAGGCCCATGGCCTTGACCTCGCGCACCATGTCGATCACCGGTTCGAGATGGCGGTCCTTCGGGCTGCGCCAGGCGGCGCCCATGCAGAAGCGCGTGGCGCCGTTGGCCTTCGCCGTGCGCGCGGCGTCGAGCACCTCGTCGAGCGCCATCAGCTTGCCGGCCTTGACGCCGGCATCGTGGTGCGCGCTCTGCGGGCAATAGCCGCAATCCTCTTCGCAGCCGCCGGTCTTGATCGACAGCAGCGTCGACAGCTGCACGGTATTGGCGTCGAAATGCTCGCGGTGGACCTGCTGCGCGCGGAACAGCAGATCGTTGAACGGCAGCGCGAACAGCGCGGCGACGGCGTCGACGGTCCAGGCGGCGTCGGCGTTGTCCTTGGCATTGGTCTGCGCCGCTTGCTGGCGCGCGCTCTGGCGCAGCGAATCGGCGGAAATGGTGGCGATGGTAGTCATGTTGGGTCGAATTCTGTTGTCAGGCGGCGCGCTCGAAGGGCGCATCGCCGGGATGTCGGTGGGGGTCGAGCAGCGGAGCCAGATCGAGGCAGCGCGCGGCTTGCTCGGCAGGCAGTTGCCAGGGCAGCGTGCCCAGCCACGGCGTGCCGATCGCGTCGAACGCGTCGCGCAGCGTGGCGATGTTGTCGTCCGCGAGCAGCATGTCCGGATCAATGCGGTTGGCGATCCAGCCGGCCAGGCGCAGCCCGCGCGCGCGTACCGCCTCGGCGGTCAGCAGCGCATGGCTCAGGCAGCCCAGCCGGATGCCGACCACCAGGATCACCGGCAGGCCGAGCCGGACTGCGAGGTCGGCGGTGTCCCAGCCGTCGGGGCCGGTAGCCAGCGGCACGCGGAAGCCGCCGACGCCTTCGACCACCACCGCGTCGGCCTGCGCGCGCAGCGACGCAAACGCGGACAGGATCGGCTCGGCGCCGATGCGGACGCCATCGGCCTGCGCGGCCAGATGCGGCGAGCACGGCGTGCGCAGCAGCCACGGGCAGGTCTGCGCCAGCGGCACGTCGACGCTGCTGGCCGCGCGCAATTGCGCGACATCGTCGTTGTGCCACTCGCCGTCGCGCAGCTCGCAGCCGCTCGCGACGGGCTTCATGCCGACCGTCGTGCGGCCCTGCGCGGCCAGCGCGTGCAGCAACGCCGCGCTGGCGTGGGTCTTGCCGACCTCGGTATCGGTGCCGGTGACGAAGCAGGCGAATGCGGGGAGCGGGTTCATGCTGCCTCCCTGCAAGAAGAATCGGTCTGCGCCGCCAATGCACCCAGCGCCGACAGCAACGCCGCGACATCCTCTTGCCGATGCGCCGCCGACAACGTGATGCGCAGCCGCGCGGTGCCCGCGGGCACGGTCGGCGGACGGATCGCGCCGACGCGGATGCCTGCGTGCTCGAGTCCCGCCGACAGCGACAGCGCCGCGGCGTTGTCGCCAACGATCAGCGGCTGGATCGCGGTCGCGCTGTCGGCCAGTTGCCAGCCCGCCGGCGCGGCGATCGGCGCCAGACCGCGGCGCAGCTCGGCGATG
>MTEU01001608.1_pt1 | contig 11810 bp, 9 predicted proteins | sample 1042701 | NCBI WGS metagenome assembly MTEU01 (sample SAMN06185813, study PRJNA358809) | soil metagenome | isolation source: naturally attenuated soil | place: India | collected 2015-05-23
GCGCGCCATCGCCGCGCTGTCGGCCGCCGCCGCCGAAGCCGCCGCCGCGCCCAAGCGCGACGCTGCCAAAGTGCACGCCGGCCCTGCCGTGCGCATGACCGCGCGCGACTTCGGCGTCGACCTGGCCGACATCGCCGGCACCGGCCCTAAAGGCCGCATCCTCAAGGAAGACGTGCAGGCCTACGTCAAGGCCATGATGAACAAGGCCAAGGCCGCGCCCGAGGCGGGTGCCGCCACCAGCGGCGCCGGCATTCCGCCGATCCCGGCGGTGGACTTCAGCAAGTTCGGCGAAATCGAAGAAGTGGCGATGACCCGCCTGATGCAGGTCGGCGCCGCCAACCTACACCGCAGCTGGCTCAACGTGCCGCACGTGACCCAGTTCGAATCGGCCGACATCACCGAGCTGGAAGCCTTCCGCGTCGCGCAGAAGGCGGTGGCCGAGAAGGCCGGGGTCAAGCTGACCGTACTGCCGCTGCTGCTCAAGGCCTGCGCCCACCTGCTCAAGGAGCTGCCGGACTTCAACAGTTCGCTGGCCCCCAGCGGCAAGGCGATCATCCGCAAGAAGTACGTGCATATCGGCTTCGCCGTCGATACCCCGGACGGCCTGCTGGTGCCGGTGATCAAGAACGTCGACCAGAAGAGCCTGCTGCAGCTGGCTGGCGAAGCCGCCGCGCTGGCGGAGAAGGCGCGCAACAAGAAGCTGTCGGCCGACGACATGCAGGGCGCCTGCTTCACCATCTCCAGCCTCGGCCATATCGGCGGCACCGGCTTCACGCCGATCGTCAACGCACCCGAGGTGGCGATCCTCGGCGTGAGCAAGGCGAGCATGCAGCCGGTGTGGGACGGCAAGGCCTTCCAGCCGCGCCTGATGCTGCCGCTGTCGCTGTCCTACGACCACCGGGTGATCAACGGCGCCGCCGCCGCGCGCTTCACCCAGCGCCTGTCGCAGCTGCTGGCGGATATCCGCACCATGCTGCTGTAAGGCCGCGCACCACCTTTCGAGCACGCCACGCTCGTATCCTCAACCCCGCCCGTTCAGGCGGGGTTTTTTTTTGACTATGTTCCAGCCACCAGGGCCGCAGCACAGGCGGCTTCCCGCTGCGCGCGCCCGGCAACGCCGCCGTTCAGCCCCTCTGCACGTTACGAAGCAGAAAGCTCAGACCGTAGGTTGGGTTGAGGCGCGCAGCGCCGAAGCCCAACGAGCCGCACGCGGGTTGTTGGGCTTCGCTGCGCTCAGCGCCAACCTACCGGCGAGCGGGCCGCCGTTCAGCCCTTCTGCACGTTGCGAATCAGAAAGCTCAGCGCCTTGGCCAGCTCGGCCGCGCCCTGGTGATCGCGCAGGATGCTCAGCAGCGGGCTGCCGTCGCCGGGGTTGATCAGCACGCAGCGGATGCCGCCGGCCGGGCATTCGTAGCGAATGAAGGGATCGACGCCGAACACCGAAACGCGCTGGTTGCGCACGGCGATATCGGTGCCCTGGGCGCCGCGACTTTCCTCGCGCAGGATCAGTTCGCCGGGCGCGCCGATGCCGATGCGGTAGAGCAGATCCTGACGCTGCGCCTGGCCGACCTGGTAAGCGGCGCGCAGCGCATAGGTGTCGAGCAGCGCGTTGCTGTGGGCGAGCAGCGCCTGGCGCTCGTCGGCGGTCAGGTACAGGCGCTTGAGCCCGTCCAGGTAGGCGCTCTGCTCGTCGCCCTGCAACCCGGCGGCCGCTTCGGCGTCGGCGTCGGCGGCGGTCGCTGGCGCGGCAGCGACCAGCGCGCCCAAAAGGGCCAGGGCCATCAGTTTTCTTGTCAGTATCGATTGCATGATGCACCCTTGCCGAACGCTATAGTGAAGTAGGCCTGAGCCCGAGCCTCCGTCCGTACCGCCACTGCCCCGGGCAGCGGCGGCCCCGTACCGAGAACGGATGCCTCGCCTGGTCAGCATACTGGAAGCCCGCCGCCCAATGAAAAGCCATCCCGATGCCGGCACCCGCTCGGCAGCCGAGGTTGTGACGCAGTTGCCAGTGCCCTCGCGGCTCGGCATGTTGCGGTTCGAGCGCTTGAACGAGCCGAGCTGGGCCCTGCTGTTTCTCGATCCCGCCTGCGAACGCCAGCTCGGCATCAGTGCCAGCGACCTGTGCGCCCTGGTCGATGCGCCCTACGCCAGCCTGATGGAGCCCGAGGCGCGCTACCGCCTGCACGACGCCATCCAGCAGCAGCTGCTGCAGGGCCCGCATTACCTGGTGCGCTACCGCCTGCACACGCCGCAGGGCGCGCTCAACCTGCTGGAGGTGGGCGAACCCTTCAAGCAGCGCAACCGCCAACTGCTGCGCGGCTACCTGCTGGTGGCGGACGAGAGCCTGAGCCAGTACAGCCCGCCCGAGCAGGCACTGCAGGCACAGAACCAGCAGCTGCGCAGCTCGCTGCAGCAGTACCAGCGCGCCCAGGACGACCACCTGCAACACCTGGTGCGTTCGCGCACCCAGCAGAGCCTGATCGTGCGCCTGGCGCGCCAGCGCTACGTCTCCAGCGACCCGCTGCTGGAGGCTGCCGAGCTGATCACCCAGGCCGCCTGCGAGGTCTACGGCGTAGCCCGCGCCGGCCTGTGGAAGCTCGGCAGCCACAGCCTGGAGTCGGTGACCCTGTACCGCCGCGACCTGGATCGCCACGAACGCCTGGCCGATATCGACGCGCGCGCCTTCCCGCGCTATCTGGAGGCACTGCACAGCGGCCGCGCCATCGACGCCCACGACGCCCTGCACGACCCGCGCACCGCCGAGCTGAGCGCCAGCTACCTGCAGCCGCTGGGCATCGGCGCCATGCTCGACGCCGGCGTGCGCGTCGACGGCGAGGTGGTCGGCGTGCTGTGCCTGGAACACAGCGGCGGCCCGCGCACCTGGCAGGCCGACGAGATCGCCTTCGCCGGCGAGCTGGCCGACCAGTATGCCCAGGTGCTGATCGGCCAGCAGAGGCGCAGCGCCACCCACGCCCTGCACCTGTTCCAGCGCGCGGTGGAGCAGAGCGCCAGCGCCTTCCTGCTGGTCGACCGCGACGGCCGGGTGGAATACGTCAACCCTAGCTTCACCGCCATCACCCTGTACAGCGGCGACGAGGTCTGCGGCCGGCGCCTGTCCGAGCTGCCGGCGCTGGCCAACCTTAGCGACCTGCTGTTCGACGCCCGCTCCAGCCTGGCCGAACACAACAGCTGGCAGGGCGAGTTCCGCAGCCGGCGCAAGAACCAGGAGCCCTACTGGGGCCAGTTGTCGATCTCCAAGGTGTACGGCGACGACGGCGAGCTGACCCACTACATCGGCATCTACGAAGACATCACCGAGACCAAGCTGGCCCAGCAGCGCATCGAGCGCCTGGCCTACACCGACAACCTGACCAACCTGGGCAACCGCCTGGCCTTCATCCGCAGTCTCGAGGAGCGCTTCGCGCGCAGCCCGCAGCCGCCGCTGGGGCTGTTGCTGGTGGACATCGACAACTTCAAGCGGATCAACGACAGCCTCGGCCACCAGACCGGCGACAAGCTGCTCTCGGCCCTGGCCCGACGCCTGCGCAACAGCCTCGGCGCCAAGGGCAGCCTGGCGCGCTTCGCCAGCAACGAGTTCGCCATCCTCCTCGACGGCGGCGACCAGGAGGCCGCCCAGCGCGTCGCCCAGCAGGTGCTGCAGACCCTGGACAAACCACTGTTCGTCGACAACCAGCTGATCAGCATCACCGGCTCGGTCGGCCTGGCCCTGGCGCCGCAGCACGGCGAAGACCCGCAGACCCTGATGAAGCACGCCGGCCTCGCCCTGCACAAGGCCAAGGCCAACGGCAAGCACCAGGTGCAGCTGTTCACCGAGGCACTCAACGCCGAGGCCAACTACAAGCTGTTCGTCGAGAACAACCTGCGCCGCGCTCTGACCCAGAGCGAGCTGGAGGTGTTCTACCAGCCCAAGCTGTGCCTCAAGAGCGGCCAGCTGCTGGGCATGGAAGCGCTGCTGCGTTGGCACCATCCGGAAAAGGGCATGATCCGCCCCGACCAGTTCATCAGCGTGGCCGAGGAGACCGGGCTGATCATCCCCATCGGCAAGTGGGTGGTGCGCCAGGCCTGCCGCATGAGCAAGCAGCTCAGCGCCATCGGCCTCGGCGAGCTGCAGGTGGCGATCAACCTGTCGCCCAAGCAGTTCTCCGACCCGGACCTGGTCGGCTCCATCGCCGCCATCCTCCACGAGGAACAGCTCGAACCCCGGCGGCTGGAGCTGGAACTGACCGAAAGCCTGCTGCTGGAGGCCACCGACGACACCCGCCACCAGCTCGGCCGCCTCAAGAGCCTGGGCCTGACCCTGGCGATGGACGACTTCGGCACCGGCTACTCCTCGCTCAGTTACCTGAAGAAATTCCCCATCGACGTGATCAAGATCGATCGCAGCTTTATCAAGGACATTCCCGACAACCAGGACGACATGGAGATCACCTCGGCGGTGATCGCCATGGCCCATAACCTCAAGCTCAAGGTGGTCGCCGAAGGCATCGAGACCGCCGCCCAGCTCGGCTTCCTCCGCCGCCAGCAGTGCGACGTCGGCCAGGGCTACCTGTTCGACAAGCCGATTCCCGGCCGCGAGCTGATCGACAGCCTGCGCCGCTACCCCTGCCGCCCGGCGCCCACATCCGACCAACGGACGTAACGCGCCACGCCGCGCCTGGTCCACTGCTTGCCCACTTCTCAGGAGATCGCCATGGTTCTGCGTTCCCAGATACTCGCCCACAAACTCGAGCTGCCCAGCGCCGAGCAGGCCCTGCCCGGCCGCAGCGAAGCCCTGCCGGTGCCCGCGGCGCACCATGTCAACGGCCACCCGCTGCAGCCGCCCTTCCCCGCCGGCCTGCAGCAGGCGGTATTCGGCCTCGGCTGCTTCTGGGGCGCCGAGCGGCGCTTCTGGCAACAACCCGGGGTGTACAGCACGGCGGTGGGTTACGCCGGCGGCCATACGCCGAACCCGACCTACGAGGAAACCTGCTCCGGGCTGACCGGGCATACCGAGGCGGTGCTGGTGGTGTTCGACCCGCGGCAGACCAGCTTCGAGGCCCTGCTCAAGGTGTTCTGGGAGGCGCACGATCCCACCCAGGGCATGCGCCAGGGCAACGACCGCGGCAGCCAGTATCGCTCGGCCATCTATTGCCAGGACGCGGCGCAACTGGCCGCCGCCCGCGCCAGTCAGGCGCGCTTCCAGGCCGAGCTGGACAAGGCCGGGCTCGGCGCGATCACCACCGAGATCCGCGAGGCGCCGCCGTTCTACTACGCCGAGGCCTATCACCAGCAGTACCTGGCGAAGAACCCGAACGGTTATTGCGGCCTGGGCGGAACGGGCGTATGCCTACCGCCTGAACCCAAGGCCTGAAGGAGGGTCGATCGCCATGGAACTGAGCAGCATCGCCAGCCAGGTTTCCAGCCAGGCGTCGGCGCAATTCTCGGCGCAGATGTCGCTCCTGCTGCTGCGCAAGACCCTGGAGCTGCAGGCGTCCGGCGTCGCCAGCCTGGTGCAGGCGGCCGCCCCGGTCAGTGCGCCGAGCAACCCGCCGCATCTGGGCAACAGCATCGACGTGATGGCCTGAGACGCGGCGCCGAAGTAGCCCCGCCGGGTGCGCCATGCGCAGCGTCCCCAGGCTCGCTAACCGGCCGGCTTTTCCTCGATCAGCCAGTCCAGGCGCCAGCCGCCCAGGCTCTGGCCGAGCGCATCGGCCAGCCAGGGCAGCAGCTGCCTGAGCTCGTCCTCCAGGCCCCAGGGCGGGTTGCTGATCACCAGGCCCGAGCCGGTCAGCCGGCTGGCGTCGTCCGGGGCGTGCACGTACAGCTCGGCGCGCAGCAGCTTGGGCGCGGCGCTCTTTTGCAGATCCCGGTAGAAACGCGCCAGTTGACGCTCATCCTTGATCGGATACCAGATCACGACGATGGCCTGGCGCATGCGCCCGTGCGCCTCGTTCAAGGCCTCGACGCAGCGCTGCAGCTCGTCGGCCTGCTCGAACGGCGGGTCGATCAGCAGCAGCACGCGCTTCTCGCGGGTCGGCAGCAGCGCCCGCGGCACGTGCCAGCCCTCGCCCAGGTGCACCGCTACGCGGCGGTCGCCGCGCATGTTGTCCTTGAGCAGGCGGCCGTCTTCCGGGTGCTTCTCGTTGAGCTGCAGGCGATCCTGCTCGCGGCTGAGCAGGCGCGCCAGCTCCGGCGAGCCGGGGTAGTAGCGCAGCTCGCCGTCCGGGTTCATCGCCCGCACCACTTCCAGGTAGGCCTCCACCGCATCCGGCAGCTGCGTGGCCTGCCACAGGCGGCCGACGCCCTCCAGCCATTCGCCGGTGCGGCTGGCCTGATCGCCGCGCAGGTCGTACAGGCCGATGCCGGCATGGCTGTCGAGGTAGGCAAAGGGCGCCTCCTTGCGCGACAGCAGGGCGATCAGGCGGGTCAGCACCAGGTGCTTGAGCACGTCGGCGTGGTTGCCGGCGTGGAAGGCGTGGCGGTAGTTCATGGATGTCTCCGAAGCGGTCGCCAAGTTTACCCGCTGAGCGGGCTTTGCGCGCGCATCAGCTCCAGCAGCAGCGCCAGCGGCGGGTGCTCGCCGGCATCGCGGCGGCGCGCCAGCAGCGTGGTGGTCGCCCCGAACTCCGCGGCGATGGCCTGGTACTGCACCAGGTGTACACGCGGGTGGCGCTCGAGCAGGCTGCGCGGCAGCAGGCCGATGCCCATGCCGGCGGCGATGCCGGCGAAGATCGCATCGATCGAGCCGTAGCTCTGCCGCGCCGCCACCTGCAACCCGCGGCCGACCACCCAACGCTCCAGGCGCTCGCGATAGTGACAGCCCTCGGGGAAGCCCAGCAGGGTCTGCGGCCGCGTCTCCAGACTGTCGGCATCCTGCGTCGGCGGCAGCACCAGCATCAGTTCCTCCTGCCAGATCGGCAGGCACTCGAGCTGCGGATGCTCGAACGGCCCGCCGATCAATCCGGCGTCCAGCTCCCCGGCCAGCACGCCCTCGACCAGGCGTCGGCTCGGCCCGGTGCTGAGCTGCAGGTTGACCCGCGGCGCCCGCTGGTGGAAGGCCGCGAGCAGCTCCGGCAGACGCACGGCCGCGGTGGTTTCCATCGAGCCCAGGCGCAGGTCGCCACTCCAGATATCCTCCTGCACGCTGCGCCAGGCCGTCTGGCAGAGCTGTTCCAGATGCTCGGCGTGGGGCAGCAGGCGCTCGCCGGCCGGGGTCAGACGCAGGCGCTGGCCCTGACGCAGGAACAACCGGGTGTCGAGTTGCTGCTCCAGCTGGCGCAGGCGCGCCGAGACGTTCGACGGCACGCAGCTCAGGCGCAGGCCGGCGGCGCTCAGCGAGCCCTCGCGCGCCACGGCGAGAAAATAGCGGAACAACTGCGGATTGAGTCGCTGCCAGGCGCCCATGAACATCACCAAAAGTGAAAAATGAAAGCAGTATTTTTCACTAACAATCCATCAACGACAACGACTAAGGTGCGCAGCACGACCGGAGGCCCTATGCCCAGATGTGACCGCGCCCACCTCACTGCGTTGCTCGCCGCCGCCCTGGCGCTGCTGGTCGTGCACGCGCTCGGCCGCTTCGCCTATACCCCGCTGCTGCCCCTGCTGCTCGACGATGGCCTGTTCGACCTGAGCCAAGGCGCCCAACTGGCGACCTGGAACTACCTCGGCTACCTGCTCGGCGCCCTGCTCGCGCTGCCCATGGCCAACCCGCGCGGCTTGCGCCTCGGCCTGCCGGCGGCCCTACTGATCAATGCCGGCCTGACCCTGGCCCAGGTCTTCACGCAGGGCATCGCCCTGCTGGCTGCACTGCGCCTGACCAATGGCATCAGCAACGGCGTGGTGTTCGTCCTCGCCCCGGCGCTGGTGCTGGAATGGCTGGCCCTGCGCCAGGCCACGGCGCTCAGCGGTCTGGTCTATCTGGGCTTGGGCGGCGGCATGTTACTGTGCGGCCTGCTGGTGGCCATCACGCCCTGGCACGGGCCGCTACGCTGGCTGCCGATCGCCCTGTGCGCCCTGCCTCTGGCGCTGCTCTGCGCCCCGATGCTAAGGCGCCTGGCACGAGAGCTGCCCGACAAGCCCCCCGCGACCGCCCGTGGCGCACTGTTCGGCAGCCACAATCTGGCGTTGCTGATGGCCTATCTGGGGGCAGGCCTGGGTTACATCCTGCCGCTGACCTTTCTGCCGGCCCTGGCTCGCGAACAGCTGCCCGCCGGTCATCCGCTACTGGTAGGCAACTGGTGGTGGACGGCGCTCGCCTGCCTGATCTCGGCGAGCCTGTGGAACCAGGCCGGTGCCTGGCTGGGCGACCGCCGCGCCCTGCTGGCCAACTACCTGCTGCAACTGCTCGGCGTGGCCATGCCGATCCTGCTGCCCGGCCCCGTCGGCGTGCTGGCCTGCGCCCTGCTGGTGGGCGGCACCTTCCTCGGCACCGTATTGCTGACCCAGCGTCTGGCCCGCGCCCTCAACCCGGACCAGGGCTTGCGCCTGGCCGCCCTGCTGATCAGTCTGTACAGCGGCAGCCAGTTGCTCGGCCCCTGGCTGGTGCAGCACTGGACTGCCGCCGGCCATAGCCTCACCAGCAGCTTCCTTATCGGCACGGCGGCATTGCTCTGGGCCCTGTTGTGGGCCTGGCAGGTGTCCGAACCACGATCCCTCGCTGAAATGGAGCCATCCCATGTCTCTCACCGCCCTGCTCGACACTGACCTGCCCCTGATCCAGGCGCCGATGGCCGGCTCGCAGAACCATCGCCTGGCCGCCGCCGTGTGTCAGGCCGGCGGCCTCGGTTCGATTCCCTGCGCCATGCTCACGCCCGCCGCCTTGCGCCAGGAGCTGGAGGCGCTGCGCGCCCTGACCGAGGGCCCGTTCAACCTGAACTTCTTCAGCCATGTGCCGCCCGCGCCGGACGCGGCCCGCGAGGCGACCTGGCGCGAGGCGCTGGCGCCCTACTATGACGAGCTGGGCCTGGATCCGGCCGCCATCGCCGGCGGCCCGGGGCGCCTGCCGTTCAACGAAGAGGCGGCGGCGCTGGTGGAGGAGTTCCGTCCGGCGGTGGTCAGCTTTCATTTCGGCCTGCCGGAGGAGGCGCTGCTGCAGCGGGTACGGCGCAGCGGGGCGAAGATCCTCTCCAGCGCCACCACCCTGGACGAGGCGCTGTGGCTGCAGCAGCGCGGCGTCGATGCGGTGATCGCCCAGGGCCTGGAGGCCGGCGGCCATCGCGGCCACTTTCTCGACTTCGACCTGAGCCGCCAGCTCGGCACCTTCGCCCTGCTGCCGCAGCTGGTCGATGCGCTGTCGGTGCCGGTGATCGCCGCCGGCGGCATCGGCGACGCCCGCGGCGTAGCCGCGGCGATGGCCCTGGGTGCGGCCGGGGTGCAGGTCGGCAGCGCCTACCTGCTGTGCCCGGAGGCGAGCACCAGCGCCGTGCACCGCGCCGCCCTGCAGAGCCCGGCGGCGCGCCATACGGCGCTGACCAACCTGTTCAGCGGGCGCCCGGCGCGCGGCATCGTCAACCGCCTGATGCGCAAGCTGGGGCCGCTGAGCGAACGGGCGCCGGCCTTCCCCCTGGCCACCGCGGCCATCGCACCCTTGCGCGCGGCGGCCGAAGCCCAGGGCAGCGGCGACTTCTCGCCACTGTGGGCCGGGCAGAACGTCGCCAGTTGCCGGCCGATGCCAGCCGCCGAGCTGACCTGCGAGCTGGCGCAAGGCTTCGCTCGTTCGATCTGACAAACCGTCACTCCCGCGCAGGCGGGAGTCCAGGCGCCGCCAATTTCCTGGGTTCCCGCCTGCGCGGAAACGACGGTTAACTGGCTCCGCAGGTCGGGTTCGACCCGCCACTTCGGCAATAGCGGGTTGCACCCGCCCTACCCCCGTGCGCCAACGAGCGATTATCACGGCCGATGATGATGCTGGGCAGCCAGGCAACTGGCTGCCTAGACTCGATCGATCATCTGGAGGCCCGTTCCATGTCCGAGACCCTGCTCAGCTCCCGCAACCTGGCGTTCGAACTCTACGAGGTGCTCGACGCCGAAGCCCTGACCCAGCGCGAACGCTTCGCCGAGCACAACCGCGAGACCTTCGACGCCGCGATCGCCACCGCACGCAGCATCGCCGAGGAGCTGTTCGCCCCGCACAACCGCAAGAGCGACGAGCACGAGCCGCAGTACGTCGACGGCGCGGCGGTGCTGATCCCCGAGGTCGAACCGGCCCTGCGCGCCTTCCACGAGGCGGGCTTCCTCAACGCCACCCGCGACTTCGAGCATGGCGGCATGCAACTGCCCAACCTGCTGTCGCAGGCCTGCTTCGCCCACTTCCAGGCGGCCAACGCGGCCACCGCGTCCTATTCGATGCTGACCATGGGCGTGGCCAACCTGATCGAGGCCTTCGGCAGCGACGAGCAGAAGGCCCGCTTTCTGCAGCCGATCATCGAGGGCCGCTTCTTCGGCACCATGTGCCTGACCGAACCGCATGCCGGCTCGTCGCTGTCGGACATCCGCACCAAGGCCGAACCCGCCGCGGACGGCAGCTACCGGATCAAGGGCAACAAGATCTTCATCTCCGGCGGCGACCAGCCGATCTCCGAAAACATCGTGCACATGGTGCTGGCCAAGCTGCCGGACGCGCCGCCCGGGGTGAAGGGCATCAGCCTGTTTATCGTGCCCAAGTTCCACGTGGGCGCCGACGGCAGCCTGGGCAAGCGCAACGACGTGACCCTGGCCGGGCTGTTCCACAAGATGGGCTGGCGCGGCACCACCTCCACCGCGCTGAACTTCGGCGACAGCGGCGAGTGCGTCGGCTACCTGGTGGGCAAGCCGCACCAGGGCCTTTCCTACATGTTCCAGATGATGAACGAGGCGCGCATCGGCGTCGGCATGGGCGCGATCATGCTCGGCTACGCCGGCTACCTCTATTCGCTGGACTACGCGCGCAACCGCCCGCAGGGCCGCCAGCCGGACGGCAAGGACCCGAGCAGCCCGCAGGTGGCCATCGTCGAGCACACCGACGTGCGGCGCATGCTGCTGGCGCAGAAGGCCTACGTCGAAGGCGCCTTCGACCTCGGCCTGTATGCCGCGCGCCTGTTCGACGACACCCACACCCTGGCAACCGCCGAGGAGCGCGCCGAGGCGCTGCAGCTGCTCGATCTGCTCACCCCCATCGTCAAGTCCTGGCCCTCGGAGTTCTGCCTCAAGGCCAACGAACTGGCGATCCAGATCCTCGGCGGCCACGGCTACACCCGCGAATACCCGGTGGAACAGTACTACCGCGACAACCGTCTCAACCCCATCCACGAAGGCACCCACGGCATCCAGTCGCTCGACCTGCTCGGGCGCAAGGTGGCGATGAACGGCGGCGCCGCGCTCAAGCAGCTGCTTAGGCTGATCCACGGCACCTGCCAGCGCGCCGCCGAGTACGAGTCGCTCACCGCCCTGCGCCAGCCGCTGGAACAACTGCTGGCGCGCCTGCAGGCGGTGACCCTGGCCCTGCTCGGCGACCTGATGGCCGGCCAGGTCAACCAGGGCCTGGCCAACTCGGCGCTGTACCTCAAGGTGTTCGGCCACGCGGTGATCGGCTGGCGCTGGCTGGAGCAGGCGATCCGCGCCGAGCAGGGCCTGGCCAGGGGCGAGGGCGGCGACGCCGACTTCTACCGGGGCAAGCTGCAGGCTGCGCGCTACTTCCTGACCTGGGAAGTGCCGGGCTGCCAGCATGAGCTGGCCATCCTCGAGGCGCGCGACGACACCTGCCTGGGCATGCGCGACGCCTGGTTCTAGATGCCGTCGGCGGCCCGCCCCGGCGGGCCGCGGCCGGCGGG
>MTEU01001438.1_pt1 | contig 11774 bp, 11 predicted proteins | sample 1042701 | NCBI WGS metagenome assembly MTEU01 (sample SAMN06185813, study PRJNA358809) | soil metagenome | isolation source: naturally attenuated soil | place: India | collected 2015-05-23
CGGCAAGCCAGCTCCCACAGGGGTCCCACAATCGTCAGGACTTGTGCAGTACCTGTGGGAGCTGGCTTGCCGGCGATAGGGCCGGTACTGACAACATAAAGCTTCAGGCAAGAAAAAGCCGCCTCGAAAGGCGGCTCGTTCAATTCACTCAGGCTTGCGGACGCATGTGCGGGAACAGGATCACGTCGCGGATCGACGGCGAGTTGGTCAGCAGCATCACCAGGCGGTCGATGCCGATGCCTTCACCAGCAGTCGGTGGCATGCCGTACTCCAGGGCGCGGACGAAGTCGGCGTCGTAGTGCATGGCTTCGTCGTCACCGGCATCCTTCTCGGCCACCTGGGCAAGGAAGCGCTCGGCCTGGTCTTCGGCATCGTTGAGCTCGGAGTAGGCGTTGGCAATCTCGCGGCCACCGATGAACAGCTCGAAACGGTCGGTAACAGCCGGGTTGTCGTCGTTGCGACGGGCCAGCGGCGACACTTCGAACGGGTACTCGGTGATGAAATGCGGTTGCTCCAGCTTGTGCTCGACCAGCTCTTCGAAAATCATCACCTGCAACTTGCCCAGGCCTTCGTGGCCCAGCACCTTGGCCCCGGCCTTTTTGGCGATGTCGCGTGCGCGGTCGACGTCCTGCAGGTCGGCAGCGGTCAGCTCCGGGTTGTACTTGAGGATCGAGTCGAATACCGACAGGCGGGCGAACGGCTCGCCGAAGTGGAACACCTTGTCGCCGTACGGCACATCGGTAGTGCCCAGTACCAGCTGCGCCAGCTCGCGGAACAGTTCCTCGGTGAGGTCCATGTTGTCGCGGTAGTCGGCGTAGGCCTGGTAGAACTCGAGCATGGTGAATTCAGGGTTGTGACGAGTCGAAACGCCTTCGTTACGGAAGTTGCGGTTGATCTCGAACACCTTCTCGAAGCCACCAACTACCAGGCGCTTGAGGTACAGCTCCGGCGCAATACGCAGGAACATGGCCATGTCCAGGGCGTTGTGATGGGTTTCGAACGGCTTGGCCGCGGCACCACCCGGGATGGTTTGCAGCATCGGCGTCTCGACTTCGAGGAAGTCGCGCTCGATGAGGAACTTGCGAATGTGCGAGATCACCTGCGAACGCACGCGGAAGGTGTGGCGGGTTTCTTCATTGACCATCAGGTCGACGTAACGCTGGCGGTAGCGCTGCTCGGTGTCGGTCAGGCCGTGGTGCTTGTCGGGCAGCGGGCGCAGCGACTTGGTCAGCAAGCGCACATTGGTCATTTCGACGTACAGGTCGCCCTTGCCGGAACGGGCCAGAGTGCCTTCGGCGCTGATGATGTCGCCCAGGTCCCAGGTCTTGACCGCGGCCAGGGTCTCTTCCGACAGGGTCTTGCGGTTGACGTAGACCTGGATACGGCCGGTCATGTCCTGAATGACCATGAACGAGCCGCGGTTGAGCATGATGCGGCCGGCAACCTTGACCGGAATCGCTGCAGCTTCCAGTTCTTCCTTGGTCTTGTCCGCATACTGCTTCTGCAGGTCGTTGCAGTAGCTGTCGCGACGGAAGTCATTGGGGAAGGCATTGCCCTTGGCGCGCTCGGCGGCAAGCTTTTCCTTGCGCAGGGCGATCAGGGCGTTTTCTTCCTGTTGCAGGTCTTGCGCTTCGGTCTTGAGGTCGCTCATTTCGTCATTCTTTCCATCAGGTGTTCGGTGCCCCTTTCGGGCAGGGCACGCGATACCGGCCCAGGCCAGGTACCGCGGCGGTTGTATGCGGTTTACAGCCCCTGCTTGAGGCTCGCTTCCAGGTACTGGTCGAGGTCGCCGTCCAGCACCTTCTGGCAGTCGCTGCGCTCGACACCGGTACGCAGGTCCTTGATACGCGAGTCATCCAGCACATAGGAGCGGATCTGGTGGCCCCAGCCGATGTCCGACTTGCTGTCTTCCAGCGCCTGCGAGGCGGCGTTGCGCTTCTGCATTTCCAGCTCGTACAACTTGGCCCGCAGCATTTTCATGGCGGTGTCCTTGTTGGCGTGCTGGGAGCGTTCGTTCTGGCAGGCCACCACGGTGTTGGTCGGTACGTGGGTAATACGCACCGCCGAGTCGGTGGTGTTCACGTGCTGACCACCGGCACCGGAGGAACGGTAGGTGTCGATACGCAGGTCGGCCGGGTTGATCTCGATCTCGACCTTGTCGTCGATCTCGGGCGACACGAACACCGCCGAGAACGAGGTGTGGCGACGGGCACCGGAGTCGAACGGGCTCTTGCGCACCAGACGGTGCACGCCGATCTCGGTGCGCAGCCAACCGAAGGCGTACTCGCCCTTGATATGCACGGTAGCGCCCTTGATGCCGGCGACTTCACCTTCGGAAAGCTCGATGATGGTGGCATCGAAACCACGCTTGTCGGCCCAGCGCAGGTACATGCGCAGCAGGATGTTGGCCCAGTCCTGCGCCTCGGTACCACCGGAGCCGGCCTGGATGTCCAGGTAGGCGTTGTTCATGTCCATCTCGCCGCTGAACATGCGACGGAACTCGAGCTGGGCCAGTTTTTCTTCCAGGCCTTCCAGTTCGGTCACGACGTCGCCGACGGCGCCTTCGTCATTCTCCTCGACGGCCATGTCGAGCAGGTCCTGGCAGTCCGCCAGGCCGCCGGACAGCTTGTCCAGGGTCTCGACGACCTGTGCCAGCATGGCACGCTCGCGGCCCAGGGCCTGGGCGTACTCGGGCTTGTTCCAGACGTTAGGGTCTTCCAGTTCGCGGTTGACTTCGATCAGGCGGTCATGCTTGTGATCGTAGTCAAAGATACCCCCGAATGGACTGGGAACGCTCGGTGAGGTCCTTGATGGTGTTCAGGATCGGTTGGATTTCCATGGGCGGGCAGCTCTCGTGCGAATTCGGTGAAAAGCCTGCGAGTATAACCGAGTCCGCTGCAGGGCGGCAGACCCGCCGGGCGGTAGAAGTGGTGTCGGCAGAATGAGGTGAACGCCTGCCCCGGACTATCCCACAGGTACAGCGCAGGTCTCAGGCATGCGCTGCACCTGTGGGAGCTGGCTTGCCGGCGATGAGGCCCTGTCAGGCGATGCCAACCTGGTTGCGCCCGCCATTCTTGGCCTGGTACAGGCCTTTGTCGGCAGCCGAGATCAGCTGCCGGCTATGGCTGCCGATGGACGGAGTCTGGGTGGCCAGGCCAATGCTGACTGTCAGATACGAGTCGGGGACCGGCGCGGTGTGCGGGATGCCGAGGCCGAGCACGGTCTGGCGCAGCTTCTCGGCCATCAGGCGTGCCCCACCCGGCGAGGTGTTGGGCAATACCAGGACGAATTCCTCGCCGCCATAGCGCGCCGGCAGGTCGGTCGGCCGCGAGCACGAGCCGCGGATTGCCTCGGCCACCTGGCGCAGGGCCTCGTCACCGGCCAGGTGGCCAAAACTGTCGTTGTAGGCCTTGAAGTAGTCGACGTCGATCATCAGCAGCGACAACTGCTGCTGCTCACGCATGGCCCGGCGCCATTCCAGTTCCAGGTACTCGTCGAAGTGGCGGCGATTGGACAACCCGGTCAGGCCATCGGAGTTCATCAGCCGCTGCAGCATCAGGTTGGTATCGAGCAGTTGCTGCTGGCTTACGCGCAAGGCACGGTAGGCCTCGTCGCGCTGCAGCAGGGTGAGGTAGGAGCGCGAGTGATAGCGGATGCGCGCCACCAGCTCGATGGTATCCGGCAACTTGACCAGGTAATCGTTGGCCCCGGCAGCAAAGGCTGCGCTCTTGACCAAAGGGTCTTCCTTGGTCGACAGGACGATGATCGGGATGTCCTGGGTCGCCGGATTGTTGCGGTATTCACGCACCAGGGTCAGCCCGTCCAGGCCAGGCATGATGAGGTCCTGCAGGATAACCGTAGGCTTGATGCGCACAGCCTGGGCCACCGCCTGGTGCGGGTCGGCGCAGAAGTGGAAGTCGATGTTCTCTTCGTTGGCCAGGCCACGCCGCACCGCCTCGCCGATCATGGCCTGGTCGTCGACCAGCAGCACCATCGCCGAGTTCTCGTTGGGGGTCGTGAAACCTTCGATCGGTAAATCATTCATACCTGTTCACCCGATCACTACCGGCCTGGCGGCGTGATTCAATACACTTCGTCATTTTGCGAAAAATTCCATCAAGCGCCCGGCTATGCGTTCCAGCGGGCGGATTTCTACCGCGGCATCGATAGCCGCGGCAGCCTTGGGCATCCCGTACACCGCACTGCTGGCCTGGTCCTGGGCAATGGTCAGGAAGCCTTGCTGGCGCATCAGCTTCAGCCCCTGGGCACCATCGCGGCCCATGCCGGTAAGCAACACGCCCACCGCATCGCCGGCCCAATAGCGCGCCACACTCTCGAAGAAGACATCGATCGAGGGTCGGTAAATTTCATTGACAGGTTCGGCAGTGTAGGCCAGTTGGCCGTTCTGTAGCAGGCGAATGTGGTGATTGGTGCCGGCCAGCAACACCTGCCCCGGCTGCGGCGGCTCGCCTTCACGGGCCAGACGCACCGGCAGCCCGGCGGCGCTGCTGAGCCATTCGGCCATTCCTGCGGCAAACACCTGGTCCACATGCTGGACCAGCACGATGGCCGCCGGAAACGCCGCCGGCAGGCCCTGGAGCAAAACTTCCAGCGCCGCCGGGCCACCCGCCGAAGAGCCGATCGCCACCAGGCCACGGCGCTGGGAAACCTCGCGCAGCGGCGTGGCCACCGGGCGAGCGGCGGGCGCCCGCTGCTGGCCGATCAGCCAACCGATATTGAGGATCTTGCGCAGCAGTGGCGCCGCCGCTTCACGGGGGTCGCCCGCGCCCAGCGCCGGGGTGTCTACCACGTCGAGGGCGCCGTAGCCCATGGCCTCGAACACTCGGTGCACGTTCTGCTTGCGGTCGACCGTGACGATTACGATGGCGCATGGGGTTTCGGCCATGATCCGCCGGGTGGCCTCGACACCATCCATGACCGGCATGATCAGGTCCATGAGAATCAGGTCTGGCTGCTGCTCGGTGCAGCGCTGCACCGCCTCGGCACCATTGCTGGCCACCCACACCACCTGGTGCGCCGGCTCCAAGGCGACTGCCCGGCGCAGCGCCTCGACGGCCATGGGCATGTCGTTGACGATGGCGATCTTCATCCCTGAGCACCTCCGATCAGCTCAACCACAGCATCCAGCAACGCGTCGTCATGGAAACTGGCCTTTGCCAAATAGTAGTCGGCGCCGGCATCCAGGCCACGCCGTCGGTCTTCCTCACGGTCCTTGTAGGACACCACCATCACCGGCAGCGATTGCAGGCGCTGGTCGCGGCGCACCAGGGTGACCAGTTCGATACCGTCCATGCGCGGCATGTCGATGTCGGTGATAAGCAGGTCGAAGTCCTCGCCACGCAAAGCGTTCCAGCCGTCCATGCCATCCACCGCCACGGCCACGTCGTAGCCGCGGTTGCCGAGCAGCTTGCGCTGCAGTTCACGCACGGTAAGCGAATCGTCGACCACCAGGATACGCTGGCGCGCCACGCCACGGGCTCCGCTGCTGCCACGTTCGATGCGTTCCAGGCTGCCGGTGCTGAGCAGTTTCTCCACCGAACGCAGCAGGTCCTCGACATCGATGATCAGCACCACCGAACCATCGTCGAGCAAGGCACCGGAAGAAATGTCCTGCACCTTGCCCAGCCGTGGGTCGAGCGGCATCACCACCAGCACCCGCTCGCCCACCAGGCGCTCCACGGCCACGCCGTACAGTTGCTCGCGCTCGCGAATCACCACCACCCGCAGGCTGTTCTCTTGCGTTTGCCCGGCCGGGCGGTTGAGCAGTTGGCTGGCCGCGACCAGGCCGATGTGCCGGCCTTCGTGCCAGAAGTGCTGGCGGCCTTCGATCTGCACGATCTCTTCGGCGCTCACTTCGAGCGTGCGTTCGATATGAGCGAGCGGGAATGCATAGGCCTCGCCGCCCACCTCGACCACCAGGCTGCGCACCACCGACAGGGTCAATGGCACCTGCAGGTGGAAACGGCAACCCTGCCCGGCCAACTGGGTCAGTTCGATCGAACCGCGCAGCTCACGGATCATGTGCTGCACCGCATCCAGGCCCACGCCGCGACCGGACACTTCGGTGACCTTGTCGCGCAGGCTGAAACCGGGCAGGAACAGGAACGTCAGCAACTCTTCCTCGCTCATCCGCGCCACCGTGTCGGCGGGCGACAGGGCACGCTCGACAATGCTGCTGCGCAGGCGCTCGAGGTCGATGCCGGCACCGTCGTCGATCAATTCCAGGCTGAGCATACCGGCCTGGTGCGAGGCCCGCAGGCGGATCACCCCCTCCTCCGCCTTGCCCGCCAGCAGCCGCCGTTCGGGCAGCTCGATGCCGTGATCGACCGCGTTACGCAACAGGTGGGTCAGCGGTGCTTCGAGCTTTTCCAGCACGTCACGGTCGACCTGGGTCTTGTCCCCCTCTACCAGCAGCCGCACCGGCTTGCCCAGCGAACGGCCAAGGTCGCGCACCATGCGGCTCTGGCCGGTCAGCACATCGGCAAACGGCCGCATCCGGCAGGCCAGCGCGGTGTCGTACAGCAGTTGTGCGCGCTGGCTGGCCTGCCAGCCGAACTCGTCCAGGTCGCCAGCTTGCTGCTGCAGGATCTGCTGGGTTTCCGCCAGCAGGCGCTGGGTCTGTGCCAGGGCTTCGAGCACCTCGCTGCTCTGGCCACTGTCCTCCAGCTGCATGCGAAGGCCGTCAAGCGCCTGCATGCCCTGGCCATGCATGCGCTTGAGACGCTGCAAGGTCGCCAGGTAAGGCTTGAGCCGCTGGGTTTCCACCAGCGACTTGCTGGAAAGGTCGAGCAGGCTGTTGAGGCGGTCGGCGGTCACTCGCAGCACCCGCTCCGTCCCTTCGCCGGTGCGCTTGCCGGCCTTGCGACGTGGGGCCGGCTCGGGCTCAGGCTCCAAGGGTTCGACAGGCAGCGGCACAGGTTCGTCTTGTGCGGTTTGCCCCGGCGCTTGCGGCTGCGCTGGCACGGCTGGCGGCGCGGGGGGCACGGCTGCCGCCCCCGGGTCGAGCAGGTTGGCCATTTGCGCAAGGAACACCGGCAGAGTCGCCTGCGCACCGGCATCGCCAGGCGTGGCGATGCGCATCAACAGGTCAGTGCCCTGCAGCAGGGCGTCGATATGCTCGGCGCTCAGCCGCAGGCGACCCTCCTGGGCGGCCACCAGGCAGTCCTCCATGACATGGGCGACGCTGACGCCAGCGTCCACCCCGACGATCCGCGCCGCGCCCTTCAGCGAGTGGGCCGCACGCATGCAAGCCTCGAGCTGGTCGGCCTGCGTGGGATTACGCTCCAGCGCCATCAGGCCGGCGCTGAGCACCTGGGTCTGCGCCTCGGCCTCCAGGCTGAAGAGTTCGAGCAACGATGCGTCGCGCATTTGCTCTGGGGTCATGACAGGCTCCGCTGCACGGCAGACAGTAAGTGTTGATCGTCCAGCACCCGCACGCTGCGGCCACGCCATTGCAGCACCGCTGCGGTGAAGCGGGAGGCATCCTGGCCGCTGCCCAGAAGCTTCGGGTCGAGCCGGTGAATGCCATCGATTTCCTCGACCGCCATCACTACCGGGCCACCCTCCGCAGCCAGGATCAGCATGCGTGGCACCGCCCGGCCGCCACGTTGCTCGGCAGCGCTGGCCTGTACACCCAGCAGGTCGGCCAGTGACAGGCACGGCACCAGCGCACCGCGCACGTTTGCCACCCCCTGCAATACCCGCGAGCGCTGGTGCGGTAGCGAATGCACCGCCTGTAGCGGGGCAATTTCGGCCAGGCAGGCGGTGGCCAGCGCCAGCCACTCTTCGCCCAGGCGGAACAGCAGCATGGAGCGGCCGGTGCTTTCCTCGACTGGCGACGCCACGGCAGCCTGATGTTCCTGCATCAGCGCGTAGCGGTCGAGCAGGCGTGTTGCCGCTGCGGCATATACCTCGCAGTTGCGGCAGTGAACGTGACGTTCCAGCAGTGGGCACTGCTTGTCGCCGTGTACGCCAATGCGGTTCCAGCAATCGTCGATGTGCGCGTCATCCTCGGCGAGCAACTGCATCGCGGATTCCTTCATCGTTCAGACTCCCGGCCAACCCGCGCGGCGCGCTCCTGAAGGCGCCGAGCGCCGGCCAAGTCACCCTGGGCCGCCAACAACGCCGCCAGGTGTACCAGCGCCTCGGGGTGCTGCGGCTCCAGGTACAAGGCTTTGCGATAGTGGGTCAGTGCCTGCTGGGCATCGCCTTCGGTATCGCTGAGCAGCCCCAGCCAGTAGTAAACCTGTGCCGAAGGCGCGAACTGGTCCAGGTAGCGCTGGCATTCGGCACGGGCCTGGTCGCTGGCACCGGCATTGGCAAGCCGGGCAATGCTCGCCAGCAACTCGCTTGCCGCCTCGCGCTTGTGCTCGCGCGCAGGCGCTGGCTTGGCAGCTACAGGCAGCACCCGCAGTGGGCGCGACGACGCTGGGCTCGGTAACGGATAGCCTGGCTTGGCCAGTGCGGACGGCGTGCGCCGCAAGGGCTGGACCGGGGGTGTAGCCAGCGCGGCGGCGCCCTCCTCTTGGCGCACGTAGGCGAACGATTGGGCAATCCCCAGCGGGCGCATGCCCAATCGCGCCAGCAAGCTGCCTTCGGCCGGACCGATGAACAGCACACCCTGCGGGTGCAACAAGCGCTTGAGCACTTCGAACACCCGTTGTTGGGTCGGCACGTCGAAATAGATCAGCAGGTTGCGGCAGAACACGAAATCGTAAAGGCCATCGCGGCTGGCCAGCGCCGGGTCGAGCACATTGCCCACCTGCAGGCTGACTTGCTCGCGCACCCGTTCATGCAGAAGGTGGCCTTCCTCCAAAGCATCAAAGTAACGCTCGCGAAAGCCCAGGTCGCTGCCACGGAAGGCATTGCGGCCGTACACGCCCTGCCCGGCCTTGGCCACGGAACTGGGGCTGATGTCCATGCCGTCGATCATGAACGCCCCCGGCGCAATGCCGGCATCGAGCAAGGCCATCGCCAGCGAATAGGGTTCCTCGCCGGTCGAGCAAGGCAGGCTGAGCAAACGCAGCGGGCGCACCCCGGCCAGCTCGGTCAGGCGCTTGTGCGCCAGGCTGGCCAAGGCCGTGAAGGACTCTGGGTAACGGAAGAACCAGGTTTCCGGGACGATGACCGCTTCGATCAGTGCCTGTTGCTCATCCATCGACTGTTGCAGGTGCAGCCAGTAATCATCCAGGTCCGCAGCGTTCACGGCCACGCAGCGCTGGCGCAGCGCACGCTCGACCATGGGCGCGCCCACCGACTCCACGTCCAGGCCGATGCGTTCGCGCAAGAAGCGGAAGAAATGCTGTTCGTTCATGTCGGCACCCCTGTCGGATCATCCGCGTACAGCAACTCGTGCACGGCATCGGGCAGCAGGTCGTTGACTTCAATGCGCTGCAGCAAGCCCTGCTCATCCTGACGCACCGGGCCCAGGTACGGGGCCTCGGCGCTGTCCACGCCATAGGGCTGAAACTCGTTGGGGTGACAACGCAGGGTTTCGGTGGCCTGTTCCAGGATCAGGCCAAGCTGCAGGCCGCCTCGGTAGTGCACCAGCACCAGGCGGGTACTGGTGCGCTGCGCTGCCGGCTGGCCGAAGCTCAATGCCGCCAGGTCGACCACCGGTACCAGCAAGCCCCGGTGTGCAAGTATGCCTGCGACCCAGGCAGGCGCCTTGGCAATCGGCTTGAGCGGCTGGCGCGGCAACACCTCGATCACCTCGTGCACGCTCAGGGCAAAGCGTTGCTCCCGGATGCGAAACTGCAGGTACAACGCCCCCTTGGCGTTGACCGCCCGCGCGGCACGCGGTTGCAAGTCGTTCATCGCAGTCAGACTTTGAAGCGCGAAACGCCGCCACGCAGGCCAGCGGCCACCTGGCTCAGCTCATCGATGGCGAAACTGGCCTGGCGCAGTGATTCGACCGTCTGGGTGCTGGCATCGCTGAGCTGGGCCAGCGCCTGGTTGATCTGCTCGGCACCGGTGGCCTGGGCCTGCATGCCTTCGTTGACCATCAGCACGCGCGGCGCCAACGCCTGCACCTGGTGGATGATCTGGCTGAGCTGCTCGCCCACCTGCTGCACCTCGAACATGCCGCGGCGCACTTCTTCGGAGAACTTGTCCATGCCCATGACCCCGGCCGACACCGCCGACTGGATCTCGCGCACCATCTGCTCGATATCATAGGTTGCCACGGCGGTCTGGTCGGCCAGGCGGCGCACTTCGGTGGCCACCACGGCAAAGCCGCGGCCATACTCGCCGGCCTTTTCCGCTTCGATGGCAGCGTTGAGCGACAGCAGGTTGGTCTGGTCGGCAACCTTGACGATGGTCACCACCATCTGGGTGATGTTGCTGGCCTTTTCGTTGAGGATGCCAAGCTTGGCGTTGACCAGGTCGGCGGCGCCCATCACCTGGTGCATGGTTTCTTCCATGCGTGCCAGGCCCTGCTGACCGGAACCGGCCAGGCTGGAGGCCTGATCGGCGGCCGAGGTGACTTCGGTCATGGTGCGCACAAGGTCACGCGAGGTGGCGGCGATTTCCCGTGAGGTGGCGCCGATTTCGGTGGTGGTGGCAGCCGTTTCGGTAGCGGTGGCTTGCTGCTGCTTGGAGGTTGCAGCGATTTCGGTCACCGAGGTGGTCACCTGCACCGACGAACGCTGGGCCTGGGCCACCAGGTTGGCCAGGGCCTCGGCCATTTCGTTGAAGCCGCTTTCGATGGCGCCGAACTCGTCCTTGCGGTCCAGGCTCAGGCGCATGCTCAGGTCACCGGAGCGCAGTTTGTCGAGGGCATGGACAATACGCTGCATGGGCGCGGTGATGGCGCGCATCAGCAACAGGCCGCAGATACCGGCGGCGATGATCGCCAGCAGCAGTGAAACCATCATGCTGCCCTTGGCCGTGCTCACGGCGCCGACAATCTCGTTGGTGTCGGCGTCGGCGGAGGCGCGGTTGTGCTCGATCACTTCGTTCAGGTGCTTGCGGCCTTCGATCCAGGCCGGGGTCAGCACATCGGTGATCAACCGCTGGGCTTCGGCGTAGTTGCGCTGTCGATAGGCTTCCAGCACCTGGTCGACAATCTTGAGGTAGGCATCTTTCATCTGAATGAAGGTGTCGAAGCGCGCCTGGTCGTCATCATCCTGAATGGTGCCCTGGTAGCTGTCCATGTGCTGTTTCAGGCGGTCCTGGAAGCTCTTGAACAGCTCCGTGTCGGCCGAGGTGAATTCGCGGTGGTTGGACAGCCCCACCAGCTGCTGGCTGGTGACGTAACTGTCGACCCAGGCACTGCGGATCATCGAACTGTAGTAGAGGCCGGGAATGCTGTCGGTCCCCACTGCCTGCTCGGCGGATGCGATGGTCACCAACCGCGAGTAGGCGGCCACGATCATCAGCAGCATTATGGCGATGATCACGGCAAAGCTTGCCAGGATCCGTTGGCGCAAGGTCCAGTTCTTCACATTCAGCCCTCAGGAAATCACAACGAGCGGGAAAAATCGCCGAAGTATAGCCCAGGCGCCCAGCGCTCATGCGGCTGAAATGTGGGGTAACCAGGTAACCTTGCCGACAGACCGGTCATTTGTGCCCAACGCCATTGGGGCCGCTGTGCGGCCCATCGCCGACACGCCAGGCTCCCACCTCGACCGCATGAGCTCGGGGCATGTGCGATCCCTGTGGGAGCCGGCTTGCCGGCGATGGGCTGCAACGCAGCCCCCATCACTGGCCGGCGGCAAGCCTTGCCTGGCTTTCCAGTTCCTGGCGCAGGGCCG
>MTEU01001334.1_pt2 | contig 11548 bp, 8 predicted proteins | sample 1042701 | NCBI WGS metagenome assembly MTEU01 (sample SAMN06185813, study PRJNA358809) | soil metagenome | isolation source: naturally attenuated soil | place: India | collected 2015-05-23
GAACTAATATACAAAGGGGGGAAGTCATTTGGATCAAAAAAATATTTGTCCGCGATTTGAAAAAGCACTCATGATATTAAATCATCGTTGGAATACACTACTTATTTATCAGCTATTAGATGGTCCGCAAAGGTATTCGACCATTAAAAATCAGTTGAATATTAGTAGTCGTGTATTAACAGAACGTTTAAAGGAGTTAGAGACTGAGCAAATAGTGCTACGTACAGTAATTCCATCAACACCAGTTGTCATTGAGTATGAACTAACGGAAAAGGGTTATGCTATTGCACCTGTGCTAAAAGCGATTGAGCAATGGTCCTCTGAATGGGTAACCATAGATATAGAATGATAAAAAGGTATTCAAGCGAGGGGCTTGAATACCTTTTTTGGTTTTACACAGAAAATAAGCGTTCAATTATCGACCATTTGGCAGTTATTTTTCAGTGAATTTACTGTTATATTGTAAATAATATTAATTTTCTTTAAAAAAAGGTATTTTTTATTTCAGAGAGAAATTAATTGTTTATTATAGAGAATGGAGAGGAGGGTTTTATGAAGAAGAGTACAGCTATAGACGTACAACATCGAAGTCAATTAGCCATTTATTTATCATTACCGATACTTTCATGGGCATTTTATGATTTTGCGAATACAATTTTTTCTTCAAATATAAATACAATATTTTTTCCCTTTTACATGGATGAGGTTTTAGGAACAAATGAAGTCATGCAACAAGTTGCGAGCACCTTTATATCTTATGCAAATGCCATTGCAAGCTTGTTGCTCGTTATCTTTTCACCCCTTTTCGGTGTGTGGATTGATAACACAGGTTATAAAAAGAGATTTATTGTATGGTTTGCATCCATATCTATTCTATTTACATTTATGATGGGAATATTTGCTAATGCACAAACCACTGTCAATTACTCTGGTGTGCCTCTTAGTTTATTTTTGGTAGTTGCAAGTTTTGTCATAGCAAAATTTTTCTTTAATTCAAGTTTAGTATTTTACGATTCTATGATGGGTGATCTAGGGACAAAAGAAGAGATGCCACTCATTTCAGGGTATGGTGTTGCAATCGGGTATCTTGGTACACTTTTTGGATTACTTGTTTACTTGTATGTTGGTAACAGCGATTTTCATCGAGCGTTTATCCCAACAGCCATTCTGTATCTACTCTTTTCATTGCCATTATTCTTAATTAATAAAGATACACCGATCCCAAAGTCCCAACGAAAGTCCTTAAAGTTTTTAGATGGTTATAAAGAAATCATTCAAACATTTAAAGATATGAAGCAATATAAAGCAATCTTTACCTTTATGATTGCTTATTTCTTTCTAAATGATGCCATTGCTACAACGATTGCTATGATGGCTGTTTATGCGACAACGATTGTTGGCTTTAGTTCTGGACAATTTATCGTACTTTATTTGGTCTCTACTGTCTCAACAATCATTGGGTCACTTGCCTTTGGGTATATTACGAAATCAATAGGCGCTAAACGTGCCATTACAATTGTTGCACTTATTATGATTGTTGCTTTGGTATTCGCTGTTTTTGCTTCAGCACAATGGATGTTCTGGCTTGCTGGTAGTCTATTTGGTATATCACTTGGCTCAATGTGGGTGACATCTCGGACATATATTATTGAATTATCACCGAACGAAAAACGTGGACAATTTTTTGGGTTGTTTGCTTTTTCAGGTAAAGTATCCTCCATTATTGGTCCAGCTATATATGGAACTGTTACATTATGGATGAAGGATTATGGTACTATTGCTAGTCGTGTAGCATTATCAACGTTGATCGTTATGACTGTCGTTGGTCTATTGGTACATCTAAAAGTTAATGATAAAAATGGAAATAGCAAGTAGGAGAAATGTATTGCCTATGATACAATTGAATTATAAACAGATGTAGAGAAAGGAGCGGGGTTGCATTGGAACATAAAGGAATATTATTAGAAAGTGGCACAAATGAGCTAGAGATTGTTGAATTTGAAGTAGCAAACAATAAGTTTGGCATCAATGTTATTAAAGTAAAAGAAATTATTCAACCGATCCCAGTAACGTTTATCCCACACGCGCACCCGCATGTAGAAGGAATCATTCAATTACGAGGTGAGGTATTACCTGTTGTAGATATGCTACGAGTATTAGGAATTCAAGGTGCTGAGCGTAATCCACAACAAAAATATATTGTCGCAGAATTTAATAAACAACGTGTCGTTTTCCATGTAGATAATGTAACACAAATTCATCGTATTTCTTGGAATCAAATCGAAAAGCCTTCAGATATGTATCAAGGGGGTACATCACAAGTAATTGGTGTGATTAAACAGAATGAGCAAATGATTCTATTACTAGATTTCGAAAGAATTATGGTGGATATCAATCCTGCATCAGGAATTAGTGTGGAATCTGTTAAAAAGCTCGGTAAACGTGAGCGATCTGGAAAGCGAATTTTAATTGCAGAAGATTCACCGTTATTACGTAAATTACTGTTTGATACTATGAGTGAAGCTGGTTATGACAATGTTGAATTCTTTGAAAATGGCCGCGATGCTTATGAATACTTAGAGGGAATTGCAAAGAGTGGTAGTGACATAGCAGAGCATATTCAATTGGTGGTAACGGATATTGAAATGCCACAAATGGATGGCCATCATTTAACACGAAAAATCAAAGAGCATCCCGATCTTCAAAAGCTTCCTGTTATCATTTTTTCAAGTCTAATTACAGATGACCTTCGTCATAAAGGTGATCAAGTAGGGGCTGAGGATCAAATAAGTAAGCCAGAAATTGCAGAGCTCATTTTACGTGTTGACCAACTTATTCTGTAATCACCATGGCTTACATGATACTTCTCAATTTTAATAATGGGTATCCTGCAAGTATAAATAAATGAAAGTAAAGTCGGATGCCTTAATTAAGAGGGTCCGATTTTTTTGTATATGTCCAAATATTATGAACAAAATAAATGGTAGATGCTTGAAGGATGTGATTATTTGAATGAATTAAAAACAGCTATTATTGATATCGGCTCCAATACTATACGATTAGTATTATATCAATATGATAATGAAGAGGGACTTCGTGAGCTTGGAAATATTAAGACGGTAGCACGTTTGCGTACATATTTACAGCCCTCAGGAGAGATGTCTGATGAAGGTATTCAAGTGTTATCAGAAACTTTATTAACATTTAAAGCCATGCTTGAGGATTTTGAAGTAACAGATGTAAAAGCTGCTGCGACTGCGGCTATTCGACAAGCCACTAATCGAGACAAAATTATAGAGGAAATGAAAGAACGGACTGGTATCCAAATAGAGCTTTTATCAGAAGAGGAAGAGGCCTATTTTGGCTACGTTGCTGTTGCTTATTCCATGGGTACGAAATCGGCCGTAACAATCGATATCGGTGGTGGTAGTACCGAAATTACGCTGTTTGAAAATAAAGAAATTCAGCAATCACATAGTTTCCCTTTTGGGACAGTTTCTTTAAAGCAACGTTTTGTAAAAGGTGACATTATCAATAGTAGTGAGAAAAAAGAGCTTCTTGCCTTTGTCAAAGAGCAGTTCCAAACACTCCCTTGGATAAAAAATGTTGCTCTACCTATTATCGCAATTGGTGGTAGTGCGCGTAATATTGCTCAAATACATCAACAAAAGCATGATTATCCTATTGCCAGCGTACATGGTTATGAAATGACAAAGGAAAATTTGGATGATTTAAGCTTATTTTTAGGGCAATTAAGCTTTCAGGAATTGAAACAATTGGATGGTCTCTCATCTGACCGTGCAGATATCATTGTTCCTGCATTAGAGGTATTTAGAGTGTTGATGGAGGTAGTTGGTAGTGAGACCTTCCAACTGACAAAGCGAGGTTTACGTGAGGGACTCATTATTCAACGGATTTTGCAAACAGATACAAAGGCGTTTGATAAATATAATGTATTTGAAGGAAATGCTAGAAGATTAGCACGTCAGTATGGTCGGAGTGAAGTGGAAGTAGATTATTTAATGCATTTAGCAGACCAATTGTATCGTGAATGTTGTCATTTAGGCTACTTGCAATATCATCCAGAAGATTTGCATTTATTAGCAAAAGCGGCGAAGGTTTTTAATATAGGAGAGTATATCGAATTAAGCTCTTCAAGCCAACATACTTTTTATTTAATTGCGAATCAATCCATTGATGGTTTAAATCATTTAGAACGAGTAAAACTAGCACTTCTTGCCTCCTATAAAAATAAAGATTATTTCGAACGATTTGCTGCTCCATTTGCTACATGGATGAGTCGGGAGGAACATCGTAAAATAAGAGATTTCGGAGCGTTATTAAAATTTGTCTATGCATTAAATGTTTCAAAACGCAATATAGTACATGCTATTGAAATGCACACCGAAGAAGATCATGTTCAGCTTAATATTTATGTAAAAAAGAATGCTGCGGCTGAAAAGTATCAAGCCAATCGACATAGAAAGCATTTAGAACGTGCATTAAAAATCCCAATGAAGATCAATTTTATTGAAGAAGGGTGGAACAATGGATGACAACTGAAGTAACGAAAAACGAGCTACATGGGGAAGAGTTCTCCGAAAACTACAATCTATTGTTAGAGGAAATTGCAAAGCCTCAATATTATAATAATCGTGAATTAAGCTGGCTTGCCTTTAATGAACGCGTGCTAGAGGAAGCAGAGGATATTAATAATCCTCTGCTCGAGCGTTTAAAATTTTTAGCTATATTTAGTTCCAATCTAGATGAATTTTTTATGGTTCGTGTTGCAGGCTTACAGGACCAGGTACGTGCTGGTTTTCATAAGCCCGAAAACAAATCTGGCTTAACGCCGAAGGAACAGTTGGCCAAAATAGCAGAACGCACACAAGCATTAGTGCGTCGACAAACTGAGGTGTATAGACATTTAATCTATGATTTACTACCTCAACATAATGTACATATTGCGGACATGAAAGATTTAAATAGCAAGCAAAAATCATTTATCAATGAAATGTTTGCAGAAACTATCTTCCCTGTTTTAACCCCTGTTGCAGTGGATGCATATCGTCCTTTCCCAACTTTGCTTGGTAAAACTTTGAATTTACTAGTGCTGTTAGAGCAGGATGAGTCAGATCTTGAAAGTCGTGAAAAAGTGGCGATTGTCCAAGTTCCATCTGTGTTAGATCGCTATATAAAAGTACCGTCCGAAGAAGGTAAGACAGTTGTAGTTTTATTGGAGGATGTGATAGTAGCGCATATTGAAAAGCTGTTTTATGGCTATAGCGTAAAATCAGCACAAGCCTTCCGCTTAACAAGAAATGCAGATTTAACTATCCATGAAGAAGGGGCTCGAGATCTTCTCGTGGAGATCGAAAAAGAGCTGAAAAAGCGAAAGTGGGGAGTAGGAAGCCGTTTAGAAGTTCGAGTTGGAGAAATGAACGAGGAAGTGCTGCAATACTTACTAGATGAATTCGAAATAGAAGAATCGGATGTATTCCATATTGATGGTCCTTTGGATTTAACGTTTATGTTCTCTTTTGTGAAAGGTATTTCAGTAGGTCGTGAGCATTTAGAATATGAAAGCTTTATCCCACAGCCACCTTTAGATTTACAGTCTGACGAAAATATTTTTGAAAAAGCACTTCAACAGGATATATTTTTCCATCATCCATATGAATCTTTTGCCCCTATTGTTGATTTTATTTCTGAGGCCGCTGTCAACCCGAATGTGTTGGCTATAAAACAGACATTATATCGAGTAAGCGGAAATTCACCGATTATTCAAGCGTTAAAGCTTGCCGCTGAAAATGGTAAACAAGTAACGGTATTAGTGGAGCTAAAGGCTCGCTTCGATGAAGAAAACAATGTGCACTGGGCAAAACAATTAGAACAAGCAGGTTGTCTTGTGATCTATGGGATGAATAATTTAAAAACGCACTCAAAAATCACGCTAGTCGTTAGTCGTCGTAACGGCAAAATTGAACGTTTTGTCCATTTGGGTACAGGAAATTATAATGATGCTACTGCAAAAATTTATACGGATATGGGCATAATAACGACAGATAAAGAGTTTGGCATTGATGCGACAAATTTCTTTAACTACTTAAGTGGCTATACAGAAAAGCCTACCTTTAATCATTTAGTCGTTGCACCATTTGATATACGCGATGAGTTTATTCGGTTAATGGATGAGGAAATTGCCTGTCATAAAAAATATGGAAATGGTTTTATTCGTGCAAAAATGAATTCATTGACAGACAAAGATTTAATGATGAAGCTTTATGAGGCATCGATTGCGGGTGTAAAGGTCGAGCTTATTATTCGTGGTATATGCTGTATTAGACCAGGAATCCCAGGTATTAGTGAGAACATTACTGTAACAAGTATTGTTGGTCGTTTCCTTGAACATTCTCGTATTTATTGGTTCCATCATAATGGGGAAAATAAAGTATATTTATCCTCTGCAGATATGATGACACGCAATATGATTAAACGTGTAGAAATTTTATTCCCTGTATATGCAAGTGAAGCAAAAACTCGTATTATTGACATAATGAATGCACAATTAATGGATACTGCCAAAGCCCGTATTCAAGACTCTAATGGTAAGTATCATTATAAAGAGTTTGATCGTAGCGAAGATCCATTAAATAGCCAGGAAATTTTCTTGAAGGATGCATTAAAGCCTACGCTAGACGAAGAATAGAGCAAACACGCTACTTAGTGAGGGATAGAATGAAAAAATGTAGAGAAAATGTAGCGCCATTTGCAGAATATCAACAGCTCATGCAACTGAATCCATTTGATGCAATCATTTGTTTGAGACAAGTTGATAAGACAGTGTTTGAGGTCGTTGAATTTAATGAAAAGCTATCGTCAATGATTGAGCTGCAGGATATAACAGCCAAAAACGCTGAGAACTTTTTTACTAAGCAATGCTGGCTGCAATTGTCGGGATTTCTAATTGAAGAAATCAATAAACAGCATACTCTAAAATTAGGTAACGGTCTTCAAGAGAAAACATTTATGCTTCATGTTCAGCACTTTTCTGAATCAATAGTTGCCATTATTCTTCGAGCGACATCATTTGAAGAAAATCCCTATTTACAGTTCATTGAACAACATATAAGTCCAGTGTTAACGACAGATTTACAAGGTCGAATAATTCATCAAAATATTGCTGCTACTGCTACACTATCGAGAGAGCAGCACAGTCTAATTGGACTAGATATTTTTTCATTACTCGAAAGTAAATATCTCAATGAGTTTAAACTATTATTTACCAAAACAATCGAAGGTTCAGCGTTTGGCATGCCTAAATGCTTATTGAAAGGTGATTTACTAAGCAAAGAGCCCTTTTATTTAAGAACGCATCCAACCTATTATAATGGTGAAGTTGTGGGTGTCCACCTATTTGTTAAAGATGCTAATTCATTTATGAATGATCATGAAGCATTCTATTACCTAGCACTAATGGATGAATTAACAGGTATTTGGAATCGAAAAGCTTTTAAGGAGCATTGGCTACAGCATTTAAATGATAAAAAGCAAGAGCATAAGCAAGCCGCTCTTATTTTAGTTGACATTGACCGTTTTAAAAAGTTTAATGAATCCCTTGGCGAGAGCAAGGGAGATGATTTGATGCGTATGTTTAGTCATAGGTTACGGGAGCTTTGCTACTCAAAGTGTTCGCTATATCGATATAATAGTGATGAGTTTATTTTTGTGCTAAAAGATGCAACCATCCAAAAAATTGAACGAACTGCAAACTTGATTATGGACGTATTAAAACAGCCATTTATGATAGATGGACAGGAATATTTTATTAGCGTATCGATTGGGATTTCACTTAGCCCAGCAGATGGTAAAGATATCGAGACACTTGTACGGAAAGCAGATAAAGCTTTATTTTCTGTTAAAGAACATGGTCGTTCACATTATCGCTACTACCGTGAAGATATGACGGCCATTTTTCCAAACGAAGCATTAATGGAGGCACATTTACGTCGAGCAATTGAATTTAATGAGCTAAGTCTTCATCTACAACCGCAAATGGATTTAGCAAATAATAGCATCAATAGCTTTGAAGCATTATTACGATGGAATAACCGTAAATTTGGTTTTGTATCACCAGCACAATTTATTCCTATTGCGGAAGCCTCAGGGTTGATTATTGAAATCGGTGATTGGATTATTGATGAGGTATGTCGTTACCAAAAAGAATGGCAATCGAAAGGATATCGTCCTGTACGGATTGCAGTCAATATATCCCCAAAACAATTTAGAAAAGAAAATTTTGCCCGAAAAATTAAAACAGCTTTAAAGAAATATGGTGTACCGCCTGAATTATTAGAAGTAGAAATTACCGAAAGTTCCATGACAAATGTACATGAAACATTTTCGATTCTTACAGAACTGAAGCAATTAGGTGTTTATGTGTCTGTGGATGACTTTGGGACAGGCTATTCCTCATTAAGTTATCTCAAGCGTTATCCGATTGATATTATTAAAATTGATCAGTCATTTATTGCAGATATAGCAAAGGATGACAAAAATGAAGCCATCATAAAAGCCATTATTTCGATGTCTCATAATTTAGGATTAGAGGTCATTGCTGAGGGAATTGAAGAACCAATACAAGTTGATTTTCTCAAACGCCATCGTTGTCAAAAAGGGCAAGGCTATTTGTATAATAAACCATTACCAGTTGAAACGATTGTACAACAATATTTTGTAAGCTAGAAAACGGGTAGCACTTTCATCACAAAATAGATGAAGTGCTACTTTTTTATTTGCCGTTTTTAAGACCGTTTAAGACAATTGCTGTGAATTGCGCCATTTCAGAGGCTAGGTCAAAGTCTTCACTATGTATCAACCAATCATAGACATTCGCACGCATACAGCGCTGAATAAGTGTTTGTATGGTAGCAGCAGAAACATCTTGTCTAAATTCCCCATGTTGAATTCCTTCCTCGATATATGTATTCATTATCTGAAAAATCTTACGTTGTGGATTGATTAAATAATGATCCTGTTCTACTTGGTTTGTCATAGCAGCCGTATATACTGTACGTAATAAATCCTTTCCCACAATATTGGTTAAATATCTCATTTGCTCTTGATACACTAAGAGTATTTTTTCACTTGCTGGTAATGTGGGATCAATATTTTTTTCAACTGTACGATAAAAATTATCAAGCTCCTTAAATTTTTCTAAAATAACATCATATTTAGATGGGAAATGTGTATAAAATGTACCCTTTGAAACATTACATGCCTTTGTAATTTGTTCAACAGAAACATGTTCATAACCATGCTTGTTAAATAAATCTAAAGAAGTTTTCAATAATTTTTCACGTGTTTCTAATGCCTTTTTCTGTCTGCTTGTGAGTGTTTCCATTGGTAGCTAATACCTCCTATATTAAATATTGTAAAATATCTTTTGTAAAAAATATTCTGAAAATATTAATTTTTTAATTGACGAGATGGATTTCGATTGATTATGATTTAAATGACCGAAGTCAATGACTGCGGTCAATGATGTTATCTCGTTACTAATGTTACTTTAAAAAATGAAAGTTGGCTAGTATCTCATCAAGTTTTCTGTTGTATTTTCAAGGAATGGGGAGGTCACAATGAAGAAAAAATTGGGTTTTATTGGCTTAGGGAATATGGGTTTACCGATGGCTATTAACTTATTAAGAGCAGATTATCAGGTATATGGTTTCGATACGAATGCGGAAGCAATGGAACAATTCGCAGCAGCAGGTGGTTTCGGCCTTGAGACAGCTATGGATATTGCGAAACAATGTGATGTTATTATGACAAGTTTGCCTACCCCTCAGGTTGTAGAATTGGTTTATCGATCAGAGCAAGGAATTTTACAACATGCAAAGAAAGGGTGCCTGCTGATTGATTTTAGTACTGTTAATCCCGAATTGAATGATACGTTACATACAGAAGCTATAGCTTTGGGATTACGTTATTTGGGAGCGCCTGTCAGTGGGGGTGTCATAGGGGCTATCAATGCGACATTAACTATTATGGTTGGTGGTGGCACAGATGATTATATAAGTGCTAGTGAAATATTCAGAATAGTCGGTAAAAATATTTATCATTTGGGCACATCTTCAAGTATAGGAACGCGAATTAAATTACTCAATAACTTAATGATTGGCTTTTACACAGAGGCAGTCGCTGAAACGATTGTACTTGGCGAAAAAATGGGTATTCAGGCAGACACGCTCTATGAAGTATTAAATAATAGTTATGGGCAAAGCCGTATTTATGAACGTAATTATTTGGAATATATGAAAAATGATAATTATGAGCCGGGCTTTTCGACAAATCTACTATTAAAAGATTTGAAGTTAGCTAAGGAAATGGCGGATGAAGCAGGCGTATCGCTGCGAATCGGCGAAAAGTTAGTGGATCTTTATAGTGAAATTGCTCAGCAGGGCTATGGAGAAAAAGATATGTCTGCAGCTTATTTAAGTTTAAAAGAAAAATGTAAACTAGAACAATTTTAAGAGGAGGAAATGGATATGACAACGACACAAGAGGTTAAAACATTAACACATTTTATTGGTGGCAAATTGGTTGAAGGAAAAAGTGGCCGATTCGGTTCGGTATTTAACCCAACAACAGGTGAAGTCATTGCTAAGGTACCCCTTGCAACAGTAGAGGAAACACAAGATGCAATCGAGCAAGCTCAAGCAGCATTTCCGGCTTGGCGTGATACATCAGTGGCTAAGCGTGCAGAAATTGTATTAAAGTTCCGTAACCTTATCACTGAAAATATGGAAGAGCTATTACAAATCATTTGTACTGAAAGCGGTAAAACGATTGAAGATGCCAAAGGTGAGATTACACGAGGACTTGAATCTGTTGACTTAGCCATTGGTGCGCCACATTTAATGAAAGGAGAATACTCCGTAAATGTTGGAGGTCAAATAAATGCTTATTCTGCAAAATATCCATTAGGGGTTGTGGCAGCAATTTCTCCATTTAATTTCCCCATCATGGTGCCTCTAGCACAAACGAGTATGGCCATTGCTGTAGGAAATGCGGTTATTTTAAAGGCATCTGAGCGTGTGCCAATGACTTCATTATATGTTAGTGAGCTTTGGAAGAAGGCGGGATTGCCTGATGGTATTTGGACAGTAATCAATGGTGATAAAGATGCGGTCAATGAACTTTTAGAAAACCCAGCTGTGCAAGCGATTTCATTTGTTGGATCAACACCAGTAGCTAAATATATTTATGAAACAGGATCAAAGTACGGTAAACGTGTCACGGCTCTTGGTGGTGGTAAAAACAATATGGTCGTGATGCCAGATGCGGATCTTGAACAGGTTGCTAATGCCTTTATTGGTGCAGCTTATGGAGCAGCATCCCAACGTTGCATGGCAATATCTACTATCATGCCTGTAGGAAAGGATACTGCTGATCGCCTAGTGGATATTCTTAAGGAAAAAATTTCTAATCTGAAAGTAGGCCCATATACAAACCCTGATTCAGATTTTGGCCCTGTTATTTCTCAGCA
>MTEU01005702.1_pt1 | contig 11545 bp, 9 predicted proteins | sample 1042701 | NCBI WGS metagenome assembly MTEU01 (sample SAMN06185813, study PRJNA358809) | soil metagenome | isolation source: naturally attenuated soil | place: India | collected 2015-05-23
GCGGCCGCCGAGCCGGCCCGTGGTCCGGCCGGCGCCCGCGCGCTGCCGGTCGCGATCCAGCGCGGCAGCCTCGCACTGGTGGTGCTGGCGACGCTGGCCTGCCTGTACGCGCTGCATGTCGCCAAGGCGTTCGTGATCCCGGTGGTGCTGGCCGTGATCCTGACCTATCTGCTCGATCCGCTGGTATCGGCGCTGCATCGCCAGCGGCTGCCGCGCCCGATCGGCGCGACGCTGGTGTTGCTGGGCCTGGTCGCGGTGCTGCTGTGCGGTGCGTATCTGCTGCAGGGCCAGGTCGAGGCCATCGTCGACCGGCTGCCGGAGATCGCGCGCAAGCTGTCGCGCAGCCTGTCGGCGCTGCTCAGCGGCGACGACTCGATGTGGCAGAAGATCCAGCGCGCGGCGACCGTGCTGACCGGCGGCACGCCCCAGCTGTCGCGCGGCGCCCCGGTCGTCATCGAGAAGCCGGCCGGGGCGCTGCACGACATGGTGCTGGCCGGTTCGGTCAGCGCCTTTGCCGCGGCGGGGCAGGCCGTGGTGGTGCTGTTCCTGACCTTCTTCCTGCTGGTGTCGGGCGACATGTTCAAGCGCAAGTTCGTCAAGATGACGGGCCGCACGCTGACGCAGAAGAAGGTCAACGTCCATATGCTGGGCGAGATCAATCGGCAGATCCAGCGCTACATGCTGATGCTGCTGATCACCAATGCCGCGCTGGGCGTCTGTACCTGGTTCTTGCTGAAGGCGATCGGCCTGCAGCACGCCGGCACCTGGGCGCTGGCGGCGGCCGCGCTGCATCTGATTCCGTATTTCGGCTCCGGGGCGACCGCGATCGCGCTCGGCGTGGCGGCCTTCATGCAGTTCGGCACGTTGGGCCTGGCCGCCGCGGCCGCGGGCGGGTCGCTGCTGATCGCGACGCTGATCGGCTCGGTGGTGCAGACCTGGATGACCGGCCGGATGGCCAAGATGAACCCGGTGGCGGTGTTTGTCGCGCTGCTGCTGTTCACGTGGCTGTGGGGCGCGTGGGGCATGCTGCTGGCGATTCCGCTGGCCGTGATCGCCAAGGTGGTGGCCGACCATATCGAAGGGCTGGAATTCATGGCCGAGTTCCTCGGGGAGTAGGGCCGAGCCGACAAGACCCTGCCGCAAGCAGGGCCAGGGGTTGACCTTCAGTGCGGCGAACTATATCGTAAGATATGTTTTTCGATATAACGAGCGACTGTTCCATGCCCCCTCGCCATCATCACGGCCGGCACGGCCACGGCCCCGGCGGTCCTTTCGGAGGATTCGGCTCCGATGCCGACAGCCTGCGCCGCGGCCGCAAGCTCGGCGCCGAAGACCTGCAACTGCTGCTGCTCGACCTGCTGGCCGAGCAGCCCAGCCACGGCTACGAACTGATCAAGGCGCTGGAAGCGCGCAGTGCCGGCTTCTACAAGCCTAGCCCGGGCGTGATCTATCCCGCCTTGACGTACCTGGAAGAGATCGGCCACGCGGCCGTCGACGTCGACGGCAACCGCAAGTGCTACCGGCTGGCCGAGCCGGGCCGCGAGTTCCTGCAGGCCAACCGCGAACGGCTGGCGCTGCTGTGGAACGGGCTGCGTCATGCCGCCCGCAAGATGGAGTGGGTGCGCCGCGCCCTGGCCGGCGAGCCGCCGCCGGAGCCGGACGATCAGGGCAACGGCTGGTTGCCGGAATTCGTGCAGGCGCGGATGGCGCTCAAGCGCGCGCTGCTGCTGCGCACCGATGCCTCCCCTGACGAACAGCGGCGCATCGCCGACATCCTGCTGCGCGCCGTCGCCGATATCGAAAACACCGAGGCGGCCGCCGTGCCGCCGCATCCCGCCCGACCACGCAATCCGAGGTAATGCATGTCCGCAACCGACCGTGCCACATCCATCGACGCCACCGATCGCCGCGACGCCGCGCTCACCGTCGAGCGCGTCCGCCATCCGCTGAAGTTCCGCCATATCCAGGTGGTCCGCACGCAGCGGATCTCACCGGCGCTGCTGCGCGTGACCTTTACCGGCGACGATCTCGCCGACTTCGTGTCGGCCTCGTTCGACGACCATATCAAGGTGTTCCTGCCGGCGCCGGGACAGCAGCGCCCGGTGCTGCCGGAGATGGGGCCCGACGGTCCGATGTTTCCTGAAGGACAGCCGCGCCCGATCGCGCGCGACTACACCCCGCGCCGCTACGACGCCGCGGCGCGCGAGCTCGATATCGAATTCGTGCTGCACGGCGATGGCCCGGGCGCCAGCTGGGCGGCGCAGGCGCAGCCCGGACAATGGCTGGGCATCGGCGGGCCGCGCGGTTCCTTCGTGATCCCGTCGGCGTTCGACTGGCACCTGCTGATCGGCGACGAAGCGGCGCTGCCCGCGATCGCGCGCCGGGTCGAGGAACTGCCGGCCGGCAAGCGCGTGGTGGTGGTCGTCCAGGTCGACGATCGCGAGGCGCGTGTCGATCTGCGCGGCGACGCCGCCTGCGAACTGCACTGGCTGTATCGCGCCGAAGGCGACGAACTGCTGACGACGCTGCGCCGGCTGGAATTGCCTGCGGGGGAGGGCTATGTCTGGGCCGCCGGCGAGGCAGCCGCGATGCGCGCCGTGCGCGCCTGCCTGGTCGACGAGCGCGGCATCGACAAGCGCCGCATCCGCGCGTCGGCCTACTGGAAGCACGGCGCCGTCGGCGTGCATGAAACGCTCGACGACTGAGCCGCGTGAAGAGGCCGGAGTTGGAGAGGGCCGAGAGGGCGTCCGGCTCAGTGCGAGCCGGCGTGTCCGCCCTGCCGATGGAACTGCGTATGCCGGTAGAGTCCGTACAGGCTGGTCGCGGTGAAGCCGAGCTGTTGCACGAACAGGCCATAGGTGCCGGTCACCAGTGCGAACACGCTCCACACGATGTTCGAGCACAGGTACGAGATCCAGCCCCAGCGCGACGCCTTGTTGTGCAGCGCGACCAGCAGCGAGCCGCTCATCGCGAGCGCGCAGCCCGACCATTCCAGACCATTGAGCACCATCGGCAGTTGGGCGGCAGCGAGATCCATCGCGCTATGTCTCCTTTTTTTGTGTTCAAGTTTTGCATACAAAGCGTGCGAAGCTTAACGCCGAAGCACGCTGGGAGCAAGAGGGGATATACGCCTGGCGCGACGTGCGGCGGACTCCTTCGCGCCGAAGCGGGCCGATCAACACGAGATCGCGCCTGCACGACGGCGATGGACGCGCGCCCGTAACCCGATTAACATCGTCGCCGGCGGCACTGACAACCGCCAACGTCGCTCGGACGGTTCCGGGCGCTTACGTACAAGGACAACCATGTCAGCCATTCCGGCATCCCCCGGCTCGAGCCCGTCGAGCCAGCGCCGCTTCGCGCGCATCGATCGTCTTCCCCCCTACGTCTTCAATATCACCGCCGAGCTCAAGATGGCCGCGCGCCGCCGCGGCGAGGACATCATCGACATGAGCATGGGCAATCCCGATGGCGCGACGCCCGCGCATATCGTGGCCAAGCTGACCGAGGCGGCGCAGCGTCCCAATACCCACGGCTATTCGACCTCGCGCGGCATTCCGCGGCTGCGCCGCGCGATCTCGCACTGGTATCGCGAGCGCTACGACGTCGACATCGATCCGGAGCGCGAGGCCATCGTGACGATCGGCTCGAAGGAGGGGTTGTCGCACCTGATGCTCGCCACGCTCGATCGCGGCGACACCGTGCTGGTGCCCGACCCGAGCTATCCGATCCATATCTACGGGGCGGTGATCGCCGGTGCCGATATCCGCTCGGTGCCGCTGATTCCCGGCGTCGACTTCTTCGCCGAGCTCGAACGCGCGATCCGCGGCAGCTATCCGAAGCCGAAGATGATCGTGCTCGGGTTCCCGTCGAACCCCACCGCGCAATGCGTGGAACTCGATTTCTTCGAGCGCGTGATCGCGCTGGCCCGCAAGCACGACATCCTGGTCGTGCATGACCTCGCCTATGCCGACATCGTCTTCGATGGCTGGAAGGCGCCGTCGATCCTGCAGGTGCCGGGCGCCAAGGACATCGCAGTGGAGTTCTTCACGCTGTCGAAGAGCTACAACATGGCGGGCTGGCGCATCGGCTTCATGGCGGGCAATGCCGACCTGGTGACGGCGCTGGCGCGCATCAAGAGCTATCACGACTACGGCACGTTCACGCCGCTGCAAATTGCCGCGATCGCCGCGCTCGAGGGCGACCAGCAATGCGTGCGCGAGATCGCCGCGCAATACCAGTCGCGCCGCGATGTGCTGGCGCGCGGGCTGAACGAGGCCGGCTGGCCGGTGGAGCTGCCGAAGGCATCGATGTACATCTGGGCGCGGATTCCCGAGCCGTATCGCGCGCTGGGCTCGCTGGAATTCGCCAAGCAGTTGCTGGAGAAGGCCAAGGTGTCGGTATCGCCGGGCATCGGCTTCGGCGACTTCGGCGACGACTACGTGCGCTTCGCGCTGATTGAAAACGAATCGCGCATCCGGCAGGCGGTGCGGGGCATCAAGGCGATGTTCCGCGCCGATGGGCTGGTCGCACCGGCGGCGGCTTCCGCAACGGCGCCAAAGCCCTGAGCACGCTCGCGTACCGCATGTCGTTCCCGCGAAAGCGGGAATCCAGCGTCTTTGAAAGCCGCTGGGTTCCCCGCTTTGGGGGACGACAATCTCCGTTGGCAAGCTTGGGCGCTCTCATCAGCGCCTCTCTTGCTTCAATGCGGCCGCGCCGGCGGAACACGCATGGCGAGGATGCGGTTTGCTGACTCGGCGCGCGTTCTCAGCTCTGTCATTTCTGCTTGAAGCAGCTTCTCCAGCGGGGTGGCACCTTTGATGTCACCTCGCCACAGACACCGTGCAATGAAGTCGATAGCGGCTTCGGCTTGTTGAAGCCTGTGTCCGTAGACAGGTTCGTGATGCGCAATGCGATTCCTGGTCTGATAAAGCGCTTCAAGATGGCTGGCAACCAATGCGCGCGACACCGATTTGTCCGGGAAGACGTGCTTCAGCGCGGGTCGCCATAGCGTGTGCTCGTGGCTCGTTGGCGCTGCGGCGAGACCCGGTGAAGCGCTCGAACGTTCCAAGCCGTTCGTCCGAGAGAAGGGCTGCGACGCTAGCCAATTCTGGTTCGGACAGGTGGTCCATTGACTCGAGCTGTGAGCGTGGCTATATTCGCTGGCGATAGGTCGGGATCAGTGTCGGCAGCTGCCTGAATAGGCAAGCGGACCCCCAACTTCCTCCTTGAAGGGCGCTCCGTGGAGCGCCCTTTTTCCTTCAAGGCGCGGGAATCGTAACCGGTAGGACGGCAGAACGGTGTTTCCACCTGTGCCGGAGCGGGATGACCAAGCCGCTGGGTCCCCGCCTTCGCGGGGACGACAGACTTGTCGGCTATACAGGGCGCTCTTCGGAGCGCCCTTTCCTATTTCAGTGCTGGTGCCGACAGCGGATGCCGCTCGCCTTCCCACGGCGACACGAAGAACCCGCGTACCGTATCGGGAGCGACCGCATCGTGGCTGTCCACCCGCCACCGTGGCGTCTGGTCCTTGTCGACGATCAGCGCGCGCACGCCCTCGATGAAGTCGCCGTCGGTGAAGGCGTGGCTGACCACGTCGAGCTCCATGCGGAAGCAGTCGGCCAGGTCCAGCCGGCGGCCGCGCAGCAGCAGTTCGCGGGTGACCGCCGTCATCAGCGGGGAGCGGCCGCGCAGCAGCGTCGCCGTCTTCGCGGCCCAGTCGGCGCAGCATGGATCCTGTTCACCGGCGAGGCCTTGCAGGACCGACGCGGGCGTCGCGTCGGCGCGGAAGTGCCGCAGCAGCGCAGGCAGTACTTTCAGCAGCGGGGCATCGGCCGCGGTGGTCGGCGACGCGGGAACCAGCGCCCGGCGCAGCGTTGCCAGCACCGTGTCACGGTCACTGGCCGGCCAGTCGATGCTGGCCAGCGTCGTCTCCAACTCCACGAGCGAAGCGCTGTCGACCGCGACATCCGCGAGTCCGCACAGCAGCGTATCGGCCGCGCCGAGCGTCACGCCGGTCAGGCCGACATACAGCGCCAGCTCGGGCGTCATCCGCGACAGGAAGTGGCTGGCGCCGACATCGGGCACCAGGCCGATGCCGGTCTCGGGCATTGCGACGCGGGAGCGTTCGGTGACGAGGCGCAGCGGTGCCGCCTGCGCCAGCCCCATGCCGCCGCCCATCACGATGCCGTCCATCAGCGCGGCCACCGGCTTCGGATAGCGGTGCAGCTCGAAGTCGAGCTGGTATTCGTCGACGAAGAAGCGCCGGTACAGCGGTTCCCCATCGTCGCCGCCACGTCCGGCCGCGGCGTCGCGATAACTGTCGTACAGCGCGCGGATATCGCCGCCGGCGCAGAACGCCTTGTCGCCGGCGCCGCGCAGCACCACGGCAACGATATCCTTCTGCGCTGCCCAGCGCCGCAGCTGTTCGCGCAGCGCCACGATCATCGGATACGACAGCGCATTGAGCTGGCGCGGCCGGTTCAGCGTCACCAGCCCGACGCGGTTGATGACCTCGAAGCGGACTTCATCGGTGCCCTCGGCCTCGATCCGCGGCGGCAGCGATTCGACTCTTGCGTTCACGCCGCGCCTCCATCGGCGTCGAGGTATTGCCGAATGACGCCCGAGAAATCGAGCTGCCCGTCTCCGCGCTGACACATCGCCTGGTACAGCTGCTGCGCCAGCGCGCCGAGGAACAGCGGCTGCCGCACCGCGCGGGCGGCGTCGTTGGCCAGGCCCAGGTCCTTCAGCATCAGTTCGGCGCCGAAGCCGCCGCTGTAGCCGCGCGCGGCCGGGGCGGTGTCGATCACGCCGGGGTAGGGGTTGCAGGTGTCGGACGACCAGCAGCGCCCGGTCGACGTGTTGACGATGCCTGCCAGCACCTTGGCGTCGATGCCGAGCCGCGCGCCGAGCGCCATCGCCTCGGACACGCCGATCATCGAAATGCCGAGGATCAGGTTGTTGCAGATCTTCGCGACCTGGCCGGTACCGGTGTCGCCGCAGCGGACCACGTTCCTGCCCATGCCGGCCAGCACCGGCTGCAGCCGCTCGAACAGCGCCGCGTCGGCGCCGACCATGAAGGTCAGCGTGCCGGCCTGCGCGCCGCCGGTGCCGCCCGACACCGGCGCGTCGGAGAACGGATTGCCCTGGCGCGCGGCCAGCGCCGCAAGCTCGCGCACCGTCGCCGGGTCGATCGTGCTCGAATCGATCAGCGGCACGCCGGCACGCACGCCGGCCAGCACGCCGTTTTCGCCGGTGTAGACGCCGCGCACATGCGCCGCGGCCGGCAGCATCGTGATCACGATGTCGGCCTCGGCGGCTGCCTGCTTCGGCGAATCGGCGCCGCTGGCGCCGGCGTCGCGCAAGGCGGCAAGCGCCTGCGCATTGAGATCGAACACCGTCAGCGTGTGGCCGGCCTTCAGCAGGTTGCGCGCCATCGGCGCCCCCATGTTGCCCAGGCCGATAAAGGCGATATGCATCGAGGTCTCCTGTCCGTTGGGTCCGTTGGGTCCGTTGGGCTGGTTCAGCGCAGCGCGATGGTGGTGTTGACGCCCTGGTTCACGGTCTCGTCATCGAACCAGCGCGCCGTCACGGTCTTGGTCTGCGTATAGAACTGCACCACCTGCTTGCCGTAGGGCCCGAGGTCGCCCAGCTTGGAGCCGCGCGAGCCGGTGAAGCTGAAATACGGCACCGGCACGGGAATCGGGATATTGATGCCGACCTGGCCCACGTCGATCTCGCTCTGGAACTTGCGCGCCGCGGCGCCGCTCTGCGTGAACACGCCGGTGCCGTTGCCGAAGGGATTGCGGTTGACCAGCGCGATCGCCTCGTCGAGCGTGTCGACGCCGATCACCACCAGCACCGGCCCGAAGATCTCCTGCGTGTAGATCGACATCCCGGTCGTCACGTCGGTGAACACGGTCGGTCCGATGAAGTTGCCGTCCGGATAGCCCGGCACGCTGACATCGCGGCCGTCGAGCGCCAGCGTCGCGCCTTCCTGCACGCCGGCCTCGATCAGCCCCAGGATGCGCTGCTTCGCCGCGACCGACACCACCGGTCCGACATCGGTGCCGGGCTCGGCGCCGGCGCCAACCTTCAGCGTGCGTGCCTTGGCGATCAGGTCGGGCAGCCAGTCGCGCGCCGCGCCGACCAGCACCGCCACGGAGGTCGCCATGCAGCGCTGGCCCGCCGCGCCGAAGGCGGCGCCGACCAGCGCGTTCAGCGTCTGCTCCTTGTGCGCGTCGGGCAGCACCACCGCATGGTTCTTCGCGCCCATCATCGACTGCACGCGCTTGCCGTGGCTGCCGGCCAGGTTGTAGACATGGGTGCCGACCGCAGTCGAGCCGACGAAGGACACCGCCTTGACATCGGGATGCGTGCACAGCGCGTCGACCACGTCCTTGGCGCCATGCACGACGTTCAGCACACCGGGCGGCACGCCCGCTTCGAGCGCGAGCGCCACCAGTTCCATCGTCGACAGCGGGTCCTGCTCGGAGGGCTTGAGCACGAAGGTATTGCCGCAGACGATCGCCATCGGGAACATCCACAGCGGAATCATCGCCGGGAAATTGAACGGCGTGATGCCGGCACACACGCCGATCGGCTGCTGCAGCGTGTAGGTGTCCACGGCCGCGGCCACGTTTTCGGCAAAGCCGCCTTGCTGCAGCGTGCCGATCGACGCGGCATGCTCGACCACCTCCAGGCCGCGGAAGATGTCGCCCTCGGCGTCGGACAACGTCTTGCCCTGTTCGGCGGTCAGGATCGCGGCGATGCGCTTGCTGTGCTCGCGGATCAGCGCCTGGTACTTCAGCATGATGCGCAGCCGGGCCCCGATCGGCGTATGGCGCCAGCTCGCGAAGGCGCGCTGCGCCGCGCCGACCGCCGCGTCGACCTCGGCGCGCGTGGCCAGCGGCACGCGCGCCAGCACTTGCTGCGTGGCCGGATTGACGACCTGGCGGTATTCGGTGGCGGCAGATTCGACCCATTCGCCGTTGATCAGCAGCTTGACGGTTGGAATCGCGGTTTCGGTGGCGGGCTGTTTGGTCATGGTGTCTCCGTCGGTTTGTTCTGGCGAGGCAAGTCGCAAGGGAGGGCGAGGGCCCGATCTACAGCGAGCGCGCGATCAGCATCCGCTGGATCTCGCTGGTGCCCTCGTAGATCTGCGTGATGCGCGCGTCCCGGTAGTGGCGCTCGACCGGGTAGTCCTCGAGGTAGCCGTAGCCGCCGTGGATCTGCAGCGCCTTCGAGCAGACCCGTTCGGCCAGCTCGGACGCATAGAGCTTGGCCTGGGACGCTTCGGACAGGCAGGGCTGGCCATCGCTGCGCATGCGCGCGGCACGATGCACCAGCAGGCGCGCCGCGTTCAGCTCGGTCGCCATGTCGGCGAGCATGTTGGCGATCGGCGCATGCTCGCGCAGCGGACGGCCGAACTGCACGCGTTCGCCGGCATAGCGGCAGGCGGCATCGAAGGCCGAGCGCGCGATGCCGATTGCCTGCGCGGCGATGCCGATGCGGCCGCCTTCGAGGTTCGACAGCGCGATGCGCAAGCCCTCGCCGGTGTCGCCGAGCAGCGCGTCGTGCGGCACGACGCAGTCCTCCAGCGTGATCGCGCAGGTGTCCGAGGCGCGGATGCCCAGCTTCTTCTCCGGGGCATGGACATGGAAACCCGGCGTGTCGGTCGGCACCAGGAAGGCCGACAGTCCGCGCTTGCCGCGTTCCGGCTCGGTCGCGGCAAAGACGATTGCGATGCCGGCGCGTTGGCCGTTGGTGACGAACTGCTTGTTGCCAGACAGCACCCAGCCGTCATCGGCCGGACGGGCGCGTGTGCGCAGGTTGTGGGCCTCCGAGCCGGCCTGCGGCTCGGTCAGGCAGAACGCACCGATCAGCTCGCCGCTGGCCAGCGCCGGCAGATAGCGATCCTTCTGCGCTTCGGTGCCGTAGTGCAGGATCGGGCCGCAGCCGACCGAGCTGTGCACGCTCATCAGCGTCGCGCAAGCCGCGCAGCCGGCGGCGATCTCCTCGATCGCCAGCGCGTAGGCGATGTAGTCCGTATAGGTGCCGCCCCATTGCTCGGGCACGATCATGCCGAGCAGGCCGAGCGCGCCCATCTCGGCGACGATCTCGTCGGGCAATTGTCCGCTGCGGTCCCATTGCGCGGCGTTAGGCTTCAGACGTTCCTCGGCGAAGGCGCGCGCGGTGTCGCGGATCATTCGTTGCTGCTCGGTGTATTCGCTGTACATGGCGCTGTCGTTGGGTGGTCGGGCGAGCGAGATTGACGGCAGTGTAGAAAGCCGATGCCGGCGCGCGCTATGCCAAAATCCGTCAACTGCGCTGAACTGATTTGCCACTGCCGGCGGTGTCCTCGAAACGACCGTCGCCGTGGCCGCGCCAATTCAGCGAACCTCACCGAACCCCACGGACCGTCTCCATGCCTTTGCTGTTGCGTCCCGTTGTTGCCCTGCGTACCGATGGAAAAAGGTAGTGTCGCGATCTGCTTCGTCCACCATGCGATCTCCGGCCTGCGCTCGCGCGGCATCGATGCCGAGCCGGTGCTGCGCGCCGCCGGTATCGCGCCCGCGATGCTGGCGGTGCCGCAGGCGCGGGTATCGGCGGCCAGCTACGGGGCGCTGTGGCTGGGGGTGTCGGCGGCGCTGGGCGACGAGTTCTTCGGCCAGGACTCGCGCGCGATGAAGCCCGGCAGCTTCGCGCTGCTGTGCCATGCGGTGGCCGGCAGCCGCACGCTGGGGCAGGGCCTGGATCGGGTCGCGCGCGGCTTCGGCGTGCTGCTCGACGATATCGGCGTGCAGCTGTTGCGCCGCTACGAGGGCAATGCCACCGCCGGCGGGCCGCAGCGTGCCGCGCTGGTGCTGACCGAGCCGTCGGGCCGCCGGCCCGGCGTGTTCGCGCAGGAGACGCTGCTGATCATGCTGCACGGACTGATGTGCTGGTTGGCGCGGCGGCGCGTGCCGGTGCGGCTGGCCGCGTTCCGCTATCCAGAACCAGACTACAGCGCCGAGTACCGCGTCATGTATTCGCGCCAGCTCGCCTTCGACGCGCCCGGCACCGCGCTGGTCTTCGACGCCGCGTGGCTGGACCATCCCGTGCGGCACGACGAGCGCAGCGTCAAGGCGTTCCTGCGCGACGCGCCGCACAACGTGGTGGTCAAGTATTCGGACCGCAGCAGCGTGGTGGCGCGCGTGCGCCGGCTGCTGCGGCAGTCGCGGCCGGACGTGTGGCCGACCTTCGAGGCGCTGGCGTCGGCGCTGCACCTGTCCGCTTCGTCGTTGCGACGACGCCTGATGGAGGAGGGCGCCACCTATCAGCAGCTGAAGGACGAATTGCGGCGGGACCTGGCGATCGAGGCGCTGAGCCATACCGATCTGCCGATCACCGAGATCGCGGCCGAGATGGGGTTTGCCGAGCCTGGCGCCTTCCATCGGGCGTTCCGGCGCTGGACCGGGCTGCGGCCTGGCGTCTATCGCGGCATGCAGGCAGCGGCGGACTGACGTCGCGGCCGACCGGGCGCTTCAGTGCGGCGCGCCGGCGC
>MTEU01004306.1_pt1 | contig 11513 bp, 11 predicted proteins | sample 1042701 | NCBI WGS metagenome assembly MTEU01 (sample SAMN06185813, study PRJNA358809) | soil metagenome | isolation source: naturally attenuated soil | place: India | collected 2015-05-23
GCTGCTGCGCTTGCCGCTGGCCGGTCCGCTGCTGCGCAAGGCGGCGGTGGCGCGCTGGACGCGCACGCTGGCGACGCTGTCTGCCGCGGGCACGCCGCTGATCGAAGCCATGGCGCTGGTCGCGGGCGCCGCCGGCAATCGCGTGTACCGCGACGCCACCCGGCAGATCGAACGCGCGGTGCGTTGCGGCACCAGCCTGGCGACGGCAATGCGCGCCAGCGCCGCGTTCGACCCGATGGCGCTGCAGATGACGCGCATCGGCGAGGAATCCGGCGCGCTCGACACGATGCTGCTGCATGTCGCGCAATGCTGCGAGCGCGAGGTCGACGAGGGCGTCGCCGCGCTCGCCGGCCTGGTCGAGCCGTTGATCGTCGTGGTGCTGGGCGTGCTGATCGGCGCGCTGGTGATCGCGATGTACCTGCCGATCTTCAGGCTCGCCCAGGTGGTCTGAGATGCAAGGCTTCCTGTCGAACTGGAACGCGGCCATGCCCGCCGGTACCTGGACCATCGCCGCACTGGCCGCGCTGCCGCCATGGTTCCTGCTGGGCGCGGCGGCGCTGCTCGGACTGGTGGTCGGCAGCTTCCTCAACGTGGTGGTGCATCGGCTGCCGCGCATGATGGAGCGCGAGGAGGCCAACTATCTGGCGGCGCTGCGCCACGAGCCCGCTCCCTTCCCGGACCGCTACGACCTCGTGGTGCCGCGCTCGTCGTGCCCACACTGCGGCCATGCGATCGCGCCGTGGGAGAACATCCCGGTGCTCGGCTATCTGCTGCTGCGCGGCCGCTGCTCGAGCTGCCGCAGGCCGATCGGCCTGCGCTATCCCGCCGTCGAGCTGATCAGCGCGGCGCTGTGCGCGCTGGCGGCCTGGCATTTCGGACCGACCTGGCAGGCGCTGGCCGCGCTGGTGCTGATCTGGTCGCTGCTGTCACTGGCGCTGATCGATGCGGACACGCAGCTGCTGCCGGACCAGATCACGCAGCCGCTGCTGTGGCTGGGCCTGCTGCTGAACCTGACGGGCCTGTTCGCACCGATCGGCGATGCGGTCATTGGTGCGGCCGCCGGCTATCTGCTGTTGTGGACCACCTATTGGCTGTTCAAGCTGCTGCGCGGCAAGGAGGGCATGGGCTATGGCGACTTCAAGCTGATGGCCGCGCTGGGCGGCTGGTTCGGCTGGCAGGCGCTGCCCGCGCTGGTGCTGGTGTCGTCGGTGGTGGGACTGGTGTACGGTCTTGCCAAGATCGCACTGCGCCGCCACGATCGCGATACGCCGTTCCCGTTCGGGCCGTTCATTGCCGGCGCCGGACTGCTGGTGCTGTTCGCCGGTGCCGACTGGCTGCTGCCGGCATTGGCACCCGACATTGCCATCGAAGCGGGCGCGATGCAGACCCACTGACCTGGAGACTTATGCTGGAAATCGGATTGACCGGGGGCATCGGCTCTGGCAAGAGCCGCGTCGCCGATCTGTTTGCCGAACGCGGCGCCGCGCTGATCGATACCGATCTGATCGCGCACGAGATCACCGCGCCCGGCGGCGCGGCGATTGCCGCGCTGGTCGAGGCCTTCGGCCCCACCTGCCTGCGCGCCGACGGCGCGATGGACCGCGATGCGATGCGTGCGCTGGTGTTCTCCGATCCGACCGCCAAGGCCCGGCTCGAGGCAATCACGCATCCGCTGATCCGCGAGATCACCGAACAGCGGACCGCGCGTATTCGCGCCGACGGCACCCATCCGTATCTGATCCACGTGGTGCCGCTGCTGGTCGAATCGGGCCGCTGGCGCGAGCGCGTCGACCGCGTGCTGGTGGTCGACTGCAGCGAATCGACACAGATCGCCCGCGTGATGGCGCGCAACGGTTTCTCGCGCGAGCAGGTCGAGGCGATCATGGCCCGGCAGGCCACGCGCGCGCAGCGGCTGGCCGTCGCCGACGACGTGATCGACAACGATGGCCCGGTCGAGGCATTGCCGCCGCAGGTCGAGGCGCTCGATCGCCGCTATCGTGCGATGCAAGCGCTGTCCGCCAAACCGACTGCGCGCTGAGCCGGAGCCGGCGTACCACTGCACTTTGCATCAGGCGCCGCCGAGGCCACCATCGGCGGCGTTTCATTGTCCTTGCGCGCTGTCTCGCATAGAATGCGTTGGAATATGCTGCCAAGTGCATGCATACGGCCGCATGCGAGCTTCGCATGCATTCTGTACCGATCGCCTCGCGCGCCAGCCTGAGCCGATTCGTCTGTCGAATCCAGCACCGGGCCGGCAAGCTGACCGACGCCGCGCTGCACGGACTTCCCCTTGATTCTGTACGAATATCCTTTCAACGAACGCATCAGGACACTCCTGCGTCTGGAGGACCTGTTCGATCGGCTGGATTACTTTCTCGGACAGGAACATGCGCTGCAGCATCATGTCGCGCTGACCACGCTGTTCGAGATCATCGACGTCGCTGGCCGCGCCGACCTGAAGACCGATCTGATCAAGGAACTCGACCGCCAGCGACAGGCGCTGAGCGCGCTGCGTTCGAGCCCGCAGATCGACCAGCAGACGCTCGACGCGGTGATCGGCGAGCTCGAGCAGGCCATCGCGCAGCTGAACCAGACCGTCGGCAAGGCGGGCCAGCTGCTGACCGACAACGAGTGGCTGACCAGCATCCGCAGCCGCGCGATCATTCCCGGCGGCACCTGCGAGTTCGACCTGCCCTCGTACTATGCCTGGCAGCATCGGCCCGCCGAGGAACGGCGCGCCGACATCCTGAAGTGGGTACGTCCGCTGATTCCGCTGCGCGTGGGTACCGATGCGGTGCTGAAGCTGCTGCGCGAATCCGGACAGAGCGGCAAGGTGATCGCCACCGGCGGCAGCTATCAGCAGATGCTGTCCGGCCGCAGCTACCAGCTGATGCAGGTGCTGCTCGACGATTCGCTGCTGGCCTTCATCCCCGAGATGAGCGCCAACAAGTACATGCTGTGGGTGCGCTTCACCCAGCAGGACGGCGACATGCGACCGCGCTCGGTCGACGCCGACATCCCCTTCCTGCTCAAACTCTGCAACTTCTGATTTGCCATGCCATCCGTAGTCAAATGCCCGACCTGTGGCAAGGACGTGGTTTGGGTGCCGGAAAACAAGTTCCGTCCCTTCTGTTCCGAACGTTGCAAGCAGATCGACCTGGGTGCCTGGGCCTCGGAGAAATACGTGATCGGCGGCAAGCCGGCCGATCCGACCGAGGACGAGCAGGACCGGAACGAGGACTGAGCGCCCGCGCTCGCACGGCGGCAACGCTCAGGCCGACTCCTCCCCCAACCACTGGACCACCGGAATCGTCGCCGGCAGCAGGGGGCCGACGGCAACGGGCACCTGCTCCCACGAGAACGCCTGGCCTTCGCGCCCGACCGGTTCGCCGGTCCAGCCTGTGACCTTGCAGAAGTGCAGCCGCACATAGGCGTGCGGGTAATCGTGCTCGAGCACGTGCCAGCGCGTCGAGGCCGTGATGTCCAGGCCCAGTTCCTCGTGCAGCTCGCGCGCCAGCGCCGCTTCGACCGATTCGCCGGCTTCGAGCTTGCCGCCGGGAAACTCCCAGTAGCCCTCGTAGGGCTTGCCGGCCGGCCGCTGTGCCAGCAGGAAGCGGCCGTCCGGCCGTACCAGCACGCCGACCGCGACCTCGGTGACCTTGCGTCCCCCGCTCATGCCGGCTCGCCCTGGTGCGCGCCCGGATGTCCGCCGTAAGGCTTGCCATGCTTGCCGCCCCAGTCGCGCGCGAACTGCCACGCGACGCGCCCCGAGCGCGAGCCGCGCTCGAGCGCCCAGACCAGCGCATCGCCGCGAGCCGCGGCAATATCGTCGTCGCTGCAGCCGAACTGGCGCAGCCAGTGCGCGACGATATTCAGGTATTCGTCCTGCTTCGGCGGATAGAACGACAGCCACAGGCCGAAGCGCTCGGACAGCGAGATCTTTTCCTCGACCACCTCGCCGGGATGGATTTCGCCATCCGCGGTGTGCTGGTAGGTCTCGTTGTCCTTCATGTACTCCGGCAGCAGATGGCGGCGGTTCGACGTTGCATAGACCAGCACGTTGTCCGACTGCGCGGCGACCGAGCCGTCGAGCGCCGACTTCAGCGACTTGTAGCCCGATTCGCCGTCCTCGAACGACAGGTCGTCGCAGAAGATCACGAAGCGCTCCGGCCGCTGCGTCAGTTGCTCGACGATATCGCCGAGGTCGCCCAGGTCGGCCTTGTCGACTTCGACCAGGCGCAGCCCCTCGTCCACGAAGGCGTTCAGGCAGGCCTTGATCAGCGACGACTTGCCGGTGCCGCGCGCGCCGGTCAGCAGCACGTTGTTGGCCGGCAGCTTGTGCACGAACTGGCGCGTATTGGCGACGATCGCGTCCTTCTGGCGCTCGATGTTCTTCAGGTCGTCCAGATGGATCGGCGGCAGCTGGCGGATCGCCTGCAGGTAGCCGATATTGCCGAACAGGCTTTGGCGCTTGCGCCAGCGGAAGGCGACGGCCTGCTGCCAATCGTCCTCGGTCAGCTGCGGCGGCAGCCATTGTTCGAGCCGGGACAGAAACTGGTCGAGACGGGAGGCGAGATCGGACATGGCGGCAATCCGGAAAGGCGGGGGATGGCAGAAGCGGAACAGCGAGGCGAGCACGATGGGCCGATGCCCGGCCCTCGGCGTGCGCGATGCCTCGCCAATCGGCAAGGCATCGTCAGGCAGCAATCAGGAACGATAGTCCGCGTTGATCGATACGTAGTCGTGCGACAGGTCGCAGGTCCAGACCGTGGCCGTGGCATTGCCGCGGCCCAGCGCGATACGCACCGTGATCTCGGCCCGCTTCATCACGCGCTGGCCGTCTTCCTCGCGGTAGTCGGGGTGGCGGCCGCCGTCCCTGGCGACCCAGACATCGTCGAGCCACAGGTTGACGCCGCCGACATCGAGGTCGTCGACACCGGCATAGCCGACCGCGGCCAGGATCCGGCCCAGATTGGGGTCGGACGCGTAGAACGCGGTCTTGACCAGCGGCGAGTGGGCGACCGCATAGGCGATCTGGCGGCACTCGGCGACATCGCGGCCGCCCTCGACCCGGATCGTCATCAGCTTGGTCGCGCCTTCGCCGTCGCGCACGATCATCTGCGCCAACTCCTGCGCCAGCGACGTCACCGCATCGCGCAGCGCCGCGAACTCGGCACCGTCGGCGCGCTCGATCGCGGGCGCGCCGGCGCGGCCGGTGGCGATCAGCACGAACGAATCGTTGGTCGAGGTATCGCCATCGATCGTGATGCTGTTGAACGAGTGGTCCGCCGCGTGCGCCACCAGCGCCTGCAGCACCGGCTGCGCCACGGTCGCATCGGTGGCGATGAAGCCCAGCATCGTGGCCATATTGGGACGGATCATGCCGGCGCCCTTGCTGATGCCGGTCAGCGTGACGGTCTTGCCGCCGATCGCCACCGTGCGCGACGCGGCCTTCGGCTGCGTGTCGGTGGTCATGATCGATTCGGCCGCCGCCAGCCAGTTGTCCTCGCGCGCGTTGGCGATCGCCTTCGGCACGCCGGCCAGCAGGCGGTCCATCGGCAGCGGTTCGAGAATCACGCCGGTCGAGAACGGCAGCACCTGATCGGCTCCGATGCCCAGCGCGCCGGCGACCGCGTCGCAGGTCGCGCGGGCGTTGGCCAGGCCCGGCTCGCCGGTGCCGGCATTGGCATTGCCGGTATTGATCACCAGCGCGCGGATGCCGCGGCCGGCCGCCAGATGCTCGCGGCAGACCTGCACCGGCGCGGCGCAGAAGCGGTTGCGCGTGAAGACGCCCGCCACGGTGCTGCCTTCGGCCAGGCGCACCACCAGCACGTCCTTGCGGTTGGCCTTGCGGATGCCCGCTTCAGCCCAGCCGAGCTCGACGCCGGCGACCGGTTTCAGATTCTCTGCCTGCGGCAGCGGCAAGTTGACGGCCATGTTCGATTCCTTGCTTCGATGCGATACCCAGTGCCGGTGTCTTGCGGCCGGCTCAGCTCAGCCGGCCGTGGCACTGCTTGAACTTCTTGCCCGAGCCGCACGGGCACGGGTCGTTGCGGCCGACGCGGGGCATGGTCGCCACTTCGCTGTCGTCGCGCGCGCCGCGTGCCGCGGCGGCAATCGCGCGCTCGCCGGTGTCGGGACCGGCGCCGCCGAACTCGTCATGCTGGTATCGCACATTGCCCAGATGCGACAGGTCGTCCTCGATCTGCTCGGAGGCGTGCTCGAGCTCTTCCGGCGACTGGATCTGGACGTTGAAGACGACGCGGGTGACTTCGCTCTTGATCACGTCCAGCAGCCGCGCGAACAGCTCGAACGACTCGCGCTTGTACTCCTGCTTCGGATCCTTCTGCGCATAGCCGCGCAGGTGGATGCCCTGGCGCAGATGGTCCAGCGCGGCCAGGTGCTCGCGCCAGTGCGTGTCGATGCTCTGCAGCATCACCGAGCGCTCGAAGCCGGCAAAGGCCTCGCGGCCGACCTGCGCGACCTTGGCCTCGTAACGCTCGGCCGCGGCCGAGACGATCATCTGCAGCAGTTCCTCGTCCTCGATGCTCTGCGCGTTCTCGATGGTCTGCGCCAGCGGCAGCTCCAGGCCGAAGTCGTCGCGCAGGCGCTTCTCCAGGCCGGCGATGTCCCACTGCTCTTCCATCGATTCGGCCGGCACGTACTCGCGGAACAGATCGACCAGCACGCCCTCGCGCAGGCTCTTGATCATCTCGCCGACGTCCTGCGCCTCGAGCACCTCGTTGCGCAGCTTGTAGATTTCCTTGCGCTGGTCGTTGGCGACGTCGTCGTACTGCAGCAGCTGCTTGCGGATATCGAAGTTGCGGCCCTCGACCTTGCGCTGCGCCGATTCGATCGAGCGCGTGACGATGCCGGCCTCGATCGGTTCGCCCTCGGGCATCTTCAGGCGGTCCATGATCGCGCGCACGCGGTCGCCGGCGAAGATGCGCAGCAGCTGGTCGTCCAGCGACAGATAGAAGCGCGACGAACCCGGGTCGCCCTGGCGGCCGGCGCGGCCGCGCAGCTGGTTGTCGATCCGGCGCGATTCGTGGCGCTCGGTGCCGACGATATGCAGGCCGCCCGCGGCCTTGACCTGCTCGTGCAGCGACTGCCATTCCGACTTCAGCTGCGCGATGCGCGAGGCCTTGTCGTCGTCCGACAGATTGGCATCGGCCTCGATGAAGCCGGCCTGCTTCTCGACGTTGCCGCCCAGCACGATGTCGGTACCGCGGCCCGCCATGTTGGTGGCGATCGTGATCATCTGCGGCCGACCCGCCTGCGCGACGATCTCCGCCTCGCGCGCGTGCTGCTTGGCGTTGAGCACCTGGTGCGGCAGCTTTTCCTTGTTCAGCAGGTCCGACAGGTATTCCGAGGTCTCGATCGACGTGGTGCCGACCAGCACCGGCTGCCCGCGCTCGTAGCATTCGCGGATATCGCGGACCACGGCGTCGTAGCGCTCCTTGGACGTCTTGAAGATCTGATCCTGGAAGTCCTTGCGCTGGGTCGGCTTGTTGGTCGGGATCACGACCACTTCCAGGCCGTAGATCTCCTGGAATTCATAGGCTTCGGTGTCGGCCGTGCCGGTCATGCCGGCCAGCTTCTCGTACATCCGGAAGTAGTTCTGGAACGTGATCGTCGCCAGCGTCTGGTTTTCCTGCTGGATGGTGACGCCTTCCTTGGCCTCGACCGCCTGGTGCAGGCCGTCGGACCAGCGGCGGCCCGTCATCAGGCGGCCGGTGAATTCGTCGACGATGACGACCTCGTCGTTCTGCACCACGTAGTGCTGGTCGCGATGGAACAGGCTGTGCGCGCGCAGCGCGGCGTACAGATGGTGCATCAGCGTGATGTTCTGCGGCGCGTACAGCGATTCGCCCTCGCCGATCAGGCCCAGCTGCGCCATGATCTGCTCGGCCTTCTCGTGGCCCGCTTCGGTCAGGTAGACCTGGTGCGCCTTCTCGTCGACGTAGTAGTCGCCCGGCTTCTCGACGCCGGTGCCGTCCGCCTTCTCCTCGCCGATCTGGCGCTCGAGCAGCTTCGGGATGCCGTTCATGCGCTGGTACAGGTCGGTATGGTTCTCCGCCTGGCCCGAGATGATCAGCGGGGTGCGCGCCTCGTCGATCAGGATCGAGTCGACCTCGTCGACGATCGCATAGTGCAACGGCCGCTGCACGCGCTGACCCGGGTCGTAGACCATGTTGTCGCGCAGGTAGTCGAAGCCGAATTCGTTGTTGGTGCCGTAGGTGATGTCGCTGTTGTAGGCCGCCTGCTTCTGGTCGTGCGGCATCTGCGACAGGTTGACGCCAACCGACAGCCCGAGGAAGTTGTACAGCCGGCCCATCCACTCGGCATCGCGCTGCGCCAGGTAGTCGTTGACCGTGACCACGTGCACGCCCTTGCCGGTCAGCGCGTTCAGGTAGACCGCCAGCGTCGCGGTCAGGGTCTTGCCCTCGCCGGTACGCATCTCCGCGATCTTGTTGTCGTTCAGCACCATGCCGCCGATCAGCTGCACGTCGAAATGGCGCATCTTCATCACGCGTTTGCTGGCCTCGCGGCAGACCGCGAAGGCTTCGGGCAACAGCGACTCGAGCGATTCGCCGCCGGCGTGGCGCTGGCGGAACTGTTCGGTCATGCCGCGCAGCTCGTCGTCCGACAGCGCTTCGAACTTCGGCTCCAGCGCGTTGATCCGCTCGACTGTCCGTCGATATTGTTTGATCAGCCGCTCGTTACGGCTGCCGAAGACTTTCTTGAGAAGGCCCGTGATCATCGATTGGTGTCACCTGCGCACGATTGCGGTCCCGCCGTCCGAGCCGCAGGGCCGGACGCGAAGCGCGCGTGGCGAAGAGAGGATTAGCGCAAAACGCCGAGTTTATCACGCGCGGCGGGCGGTTCCGTGGCCGGTCCCACGCGGTTTCGGACATGCCGGGCGTGGCTGCCGACCGTGCCGGCACGGCGTCTCGCGCACGGCACCGCGGGTGCCGCGCCGGGGCCGCTCGAGGCAGGCAGCGGCTAGAATGCCGGCATGCGCCTGTTCACCCACCACGCCCTGCAAACACCCCACGCCAAGCCGTTGAACGACTGGCTGGCCAAGGCCGGACCGATGTCGTCGCTGATGCAGGCGGCGCGCGAGCTGGCCGCGCTGGAAGCCGAGGTGATGGCGCTGCTGCCGCCGGGCATGCGCGCCGGCATCGCGATCGGCGGTGTGCGCCAGGACACCCGCAGCCCGGGGCAGCCGAACACGCTGCTGCTGCTGGCCGCGCACGGCGCGGCCGCGGCGCGGGTGCGCCAGATCGTGCCGAGCCTGCTGGCGCGGCTGCAGCAACGCGGGGCACGGATCGATGCGGTCAAGGTGCGGGTACAGCCCGACGCCGCGCGCGGCGACTGGGACGTTGAGCCGGCCGAGCGGCCCAAGAGAACGGGCGTGCCGGCGGCGGGATTGAACAGCCTGGGGGAATTGGCGCAGACCTTGCCGGACTCGCCGCTGCGGGACGCGGTGCAGACGCTGCTGTCGCGGCATCGCTGAGGCCAGGCGCGGGGGGCCTGGCAAGCGCCGTTGCCCCCACCCCCGCCCCTCTCCCGCAAGCGGGCGAGGGGAGCAAACCCACCCTTGAATAATCAGGCGAAGGCCGGCTGCAGCTGCGGCAGGAAGGCGGCCGGGGCCTCTTCCTGGCGTTCGAAGCTGACGATCTCGTAGGCCTGCTCGTCCGCCAGCAGCGCGCGCAGCAGCTGGTTGTTCAGCCCGTGGCCGGACTTGTTGGCGACGTAGGCGCCGATCAGCGGATGGCCGACGACATAGAGGTCGCCGATCGCGTCGAGGATCTTGTGGCGCACGAACTCGTCGCCATAGCGCAGTTCCTCGTTGTTCAGCATGCGGTGCTCGTCGAGCACGATCGCGTTGTCCAGGCTGCCGCCGCGCGCCAGGCCCATCTCGCGCAGGGCCTCGACCTCGTGCGCGAAGCCGAAGGTACGGGCGCGCGCGATCTCGCGCACATAGCTGGTGTCGCCGAAATCGATCTCGAAGGTCTGGCCGGTCTTGTCGACGGCCGGATGGCGGAAGTCGATCGTGAACGACAGCTTGAAGCCGAAATACGGCTCGAGCCGCGCCAGCTTGTCGCCCTCGCGCACCTCCACCGCCTTCTTGACGCGGATGAAGCGCTTGGCCGCCGGCTGCTCCTCGATGCCTGCCGACTGCAGCAGGAACACGAAGGACGCCGCGCTGCCGTCCATGATCGGGATTTCCTCGGCGTCGACGTCGACGAACAGGTTGTCGATGCCGAGGCCCGCGCAGGCCGACATCAGGTGTTCGATGGTGGACACGCGGGCGCCGTTCTTCTGCAGCACGGAGGCCAGCCGCGTGTCGCCGATCGCCGATGCCTTGACCGGAATCTCGACCGGCTCGGGCAGGTCGACCCGGGTGAACACGATACCGGTGTCGGTCGGGGCGGGCCGCAATGTCAGCGTCACTTTACGGCCCGAGTGCAAGCCAATGCCAACGGTCTTGACCAGGGACTTGATGGTGCGCTGTTTGAGCATGACGGCCTCTGCTAATTATTAAAATCTATCGGGCTTGAAATCCAATAAACCGCATCTTACCACCGGCGAGAATATTGCGCTGCACCAGTTTTGTTTCGTCGTGTTAACGGTGTGGCATTCGACGGGTAAAGGCCCGAAAAAGATGCGGGAAATGGCGGCGAAGTCGTCGACGGACGCGTTATAAGGGACTCGTCAAGCACTTTCAACGCCGCCCCCTCCGGGTCACGGCGGCCATGGATCACGGCATGCCGTCTTACGCGCGCAACATCGCGAGCACCGCTTCCGCGCTGCTGACCTCGAATTTGCCCGGGGCTTCGACGGCCAGGTGCGTGACCACGCCATCGTCCATCACCATCGCATAGCGCTGCGAGCGGACGCCCATGCCGCGCTTGCCCAGGTCCTGCTCCAGGCCCAGCGCACGCGTCCAGTCGGCGCTGCCGTCGCCGAGCATCCGGACCTTGCCGGCAGTGCCCTGCTCGCGCGCCCAGGCGCCCATCACGAAGGCGTCGTTGACCGACACGCACCAGATCTCGTCGACGCCCGCGGCGCGCAGCGCCTCGGCCTGCTCGACGAAGCCGGGCACATGGCGTGCGGAACAGGTCGGCGTGAACGCGCCGGGCAGACCGAACACGACGATGCGGCGGCCCTTGGCCAGCTCGGCGACCGAGAAGGCGTTGGGCCCGAGCGCGCAGCCGCCCGTCTCGGTTTCGAAGTACTCGTACAGCGTCGCGTCGGGCACGCGTGCACCGATTTCGATCATGGCGTTTTCCTCAGGTAGCCGCGGCGTCGGCGTCCACGCCGCCCATCGGCAACGATGGCGCGGCAACGACGGCGATCGCCTTGGTCAAACCCAGTCTGCATCATAGTTGCCGCCTTCCGGCATCCCAAGTGGGACGGCGGCGCGCACGGCTGTCGGCGCATGCCGACAGGCCGGCAAGCAGAACTGACAAAAACAGGCGCGGCGAGCTTGCGCTCGCCGCGCG